>ERZ1034842.492-NODE-492-length-15363-cov-16.695061_pt1 | contig 15363 bp, 9 predicted proteins | sample MGYA00520634_ERZ1034842 | MGnify/ENA primary metagenome ERZ1034842 (study PRJEB33766, sample SAMN09781734) | gut metagenome | biome: gut microbiome | host: Homo sapiens | place: Madagascar | study: EMG produced TPA metagenomics assembly of the PRJNA485056 data set... | reverse complement strand
CGATGACGTCGCGGCCGCCAAAGACGCAGGTGGGCGACTCGGCTGCGATGCGCGTGACATCGGCGCCGAGCGAGCGCAGCTCACCGGGCGTGGCGGCGAGCATCTGGGCGCGACGCTCCTTGCGCGCGTGCGGATCGAGCCCGGCCAGGTAGGTCGTGTTGCGGCGCTTGGTGAGCGCGTACGGCTTCACCGGCGCGTCCATGCCGCTCACGCAGCTCACGATAAAGCCCTCAAAGGCGGCCTCGTCGGGCTCAAAGCTGCCGAGCCATTCGCCTGCGCGCGCCACGCGCTCAATCGAGGGATCGATTGCCGGGTCGCGGTAGGTGTAGAACGCCGCCTGACGCTCGCCTGCCGCGCGGAATCCGCAGCCGTACGCACCGCCCTTCACGCGGATCTCGTTCCACAGGTAGTCGTAGGAGAGCGCGTTGGCGGCAACCGCCCAGGCGCCCGTCACGTCGAGCCCCAAGCGACGTGGGTCGCACGCGCTTGCCGCAAAGCAGATGTCGCTGGGGATGACAAAAGCCTCGTGGCGGTCGCACGGCGCCGGCACCACGAGCGCGTCGCGGCCGGCATCGGCGCCGTCGCCCGCGCCAAGCCCCAGGTCGCCCGCGGCATCCCAGTACGCGTCAAAGTCCTCGTCGCTGCCGGTAAAGCTCGCCAGGCAGCCATCGGCCACAAAGATGCGGCCCGCCAGCTCGGCAAGCTTGGCACGCAGGCCGTCCAGGCGCTCGTCAAAGTGCTCGAGCAGATCACGCAGGAACAGGTAGAAGTCCACGCCCGAAAGCTGCTCGCGCACCACGGCCGAAGGCGAGCTGTAGCTCATCGCGCGACCGAGCGCCGCCGAGTGACCGTTGTTGATAAAGCCCTGCTCAAGCCCAATGCGAATCTGCGTGAGCACGTCGCGCACGCGGTCGGCGTCGGCATCTGCCAAAAGCGTGCTCGACCATACCTCGCGCGGCAGACTCGCCAGTGCATCGATCTTCTCGGACAGGGCGCCGGCGCTCACCAGCAGGTAGGGGCGCACGCCGTCCACGTCGGGCTGGGTCATGACCTCGGTCGTAAAGCTCAAAAAGCCCAGCTTGCCGGCGAGCAAGTTGTCGAGTTCCTCGGCCGAGTGCTCGCGCGTGGGCAGCTGTTTGAGCAGGCGGCAGAGCAGCGTCACATAGGGCAGGTCTTCAAACGCGACGCAGCTCAGGTCGAAATACTGCATGGCGTAGGCCAGGCGGTTGGTGGGAATGTCGTGGCGCAGACAGGGGATGGGCGCGGTCGTGTCCACAACCAGCGGCGGCTCGGGGCACGCCTCGCCAATGTCGGACACGCGCAGGCGCGGCAACGTGGCCTTGTCCTCGGGCGTGTCCTCGGCTTCCTGCGCGGCACGCAGCGCGGCCGTGCGCTCGACCACGTCGGCCAGCTCGGAATCGGTCATGGCGTCGCGCTTGGCTGCCAGCTCAGCGGCCTCGGCGCCCTCCGAGCCGGCGCCAGCGTTCACCGGCACCAGCTCGACGAGCGCCATGTGGTCGTTCTCCAGTACCAACTCGCGCAGCAGGTCCTCAAAGTAGCTGCCGTCCAGCTCGCCGCGCAGCTCCTCGTACACTGGGCCGTACTTGAGCGCCAGCGTCGCGGCGTTGTCATCATAGAGCCAGGTGCTCAGCGCGTCGCACGCAATGGCCACGCCGTCGGCGATACCGTAGTCGCGCTGGCGCAGGTCGTATTCGTTGCTGCTGATGATGGCCTCCAGGCGCTCGCGCGGAACGCCGTGCTCGCACAGGTCGCGGCAGGCATCCTGGAACACGCGACGTAGCTCGCGCGCCACGCCGGGCTGCGCGTTTTGCAGCATGATGAGCTCGTAGGGCTGCAGGCTCTCGGCCGCGGTGTAGCTCACCACGTTGCCGCCTAGGCCGGCGGCAAGAATAGCCTTCTTAATTGGTGCCTCGTTGGAGCCCAGCAGCGCCTCGAACAGGATGTCCGCCGCGATCGTGCGCTTGCGGTCGAGCGCACTGCCCAGCACAAGACCCAGGCCCACCAAGGCGTTCTCGGGCGTGGTGGCCATCTCGATGCGCTTGTACTCGCAGGTCACGGGCGCCTGCACGTCCAGCGGATTGGGTGCCAGCGTGGACGGGTCCTCGCCGGCGGCGACGGCAGCGTCCATGCGGCGGCTCGCGGCACTCGGCTGCGACAGATAACGCTCGTCCAAAAAGGCCAGTGCACGGTCCACGTCCAGGTCGCCGTAGAGCGTGATGTAGGAGTTGGAAGGATTGTAGTGGCGCGCGTGCGTGTCCAGGAACTGCTCGTGGGTGAGCGCGGGAATCGCGCGCGGGTCGCCGCCGCTTTCGTGCGCATAGGCAGTGTCGGGATAGAGCGCGGCGTTGACGGCGTCGTCCAGCACGCTCATGGGGTCGGACAGCGCGCCCTTCATTTCGTTGAACACCACGCCGTTATAGCGCAGCGTGCCCTCGCGCAGGCTGGCGGAGCTGCTGTCGCCCTCGCCCACGGCGCCCTCCGGCAGGTCCAGCTCGTAGTGCCAGCCCTCCTGCTCAAAAATGGTGGGCTTGGTATAGATGGCCGGGTTGAACACCGCGTCCAGGTACACGTCCATCAGGTTGTACAGGTCCTGCTCGTTGGTGGTGGCAACGGGGTAGATGGTTTTGTCGGGGTAGGTCATGGCGTTGAGGAACGTCTGCATGGAGCTCTTGATCAGGTCGACAAACGGCTCCTTGACGGGGAACTTTGCCGACCCGCACAGCACCGAGTGCTCAAGAATATGGAACACGCCGGTGGAATCGGCCGGCGGCGTCTTAAAGCCAATGGCAAAGGCCTTGTTTTCGTCGTCGCACGCCAGGTACAGCAGGCGAGCGCCCGAGGCGGTGTGGCGCAGCACGTAGGCGTCCGAGTCGAGCTCGGGCACGGTCTCGCAGCGCTCGACGGCAAAGCCGTGGCAGGTGGTGCCGGGCACCAGCAGCGCGGCGGCAGCGGCGCGCGGGTCGGTTGAGGTGGTGGGCATATGCAGTCTCCTTTGACGCCCCAGCGGGGGCGAATCGAGTCGAATCCTCGAGAGTATACCCATATGGGGCCGCGGCACTGCGGCGAACTGGAGACGATGCCGGCTGATCGTCGATCACTCGCGGTTCGCCCGCCGCACGAGCGTGGATATCTGGACGAACGAGCGTGGAAAATTGGACGCTCGCCAAACGAGAGTGGATATTCGGACAAACGAGCGAGGATTTTCGGACATCTATCGAACGAGAGTGGATATTTGGACGGAATCTGCCGCAAAAGCCCCAAAAATCGTCCAAATACCCACTCTCGATATCCGACCGTCCGAAAATCTTCGCTCGTGCGGTGGCGGCTACGGCAAGGCGTCATCGCCGGATCGGTAATGGCTCTGCCGGACGACTTATTCCTGCGCAGCCTCGTGCTCGTCCATCAGGAACAGCCTAAGAACCAGCTTGATGACATTTCCCGGTTTGACTTCAGCCGTGCCAAAGACGCTGCGCTCGGCGAGCTCGCTGCAGTATGCATAGATGTCGCGGATAAGGTCCGCGCCCGAAAGCGTAAACATGTAGCCTACGTCCGAAAGCGCATTGGGCGCGGCGGGCAACTTGGCCATGTGACAGAACGTTTGCAGGTCGGGCGCCATAACATTCTGGTAGTCGAGGTGGCCGCTGACATCCTGCGCGGCAAGCTCCAATTGGCGCACAAAATCCAGCGCCGCCGCTAACACAAAGCTCGGCGTAGGCGCATTAACGTCCTGAGTGGTCGCTACAAGCCTGCCCGCCGCCTGCGTGACAAGCCAGGCGACCTCGCGCTGGCAGCGCACGGCCTTGCGCGTAACCGGCTTGATGGACGAAGAAGAAACGCTCCCCTTAGGCGGATTCGAAGCAGTCATAAGACCCTCCCATGAACAATCCGGCCCAACAAGCCCGGATGAAACACGTGCTACATCAGTATACAGGGGAGTGGGGTAGCGGGGTACAAGTGCGCCAGCGGCAAACCGAGAGCATCAACAATGTGCCTCCGCTCTATTTGGACGATGGTACGTGCGTCATTAAGTACTCGGTTCAAGCGCCGGGTACCGTTGGTTTTCGAGACCAGAATTACAACCGTAAAATGCTCAACTGCATGGAATGTGACGTCCCAGTCGGAGTCATATTTGCAACCGAGGTGGGCTCTAAGGTGCTCGGCCTTGCGTTTGTTGAGCGGCTCGAGCCCGAAAACGGATGGTTTGGACCCAATACGGTGTTTCTTGAGGCCCATCGCATTGAGTTCGATCGCTCGGAAAAGAGGCATGAAAAGGCGGGGCTTCTGCCGTATTAGCGTATTTGGCTTTGGCGGTCTTTTACGATCGTGTTGTTTGATCGGATCGCGCGGCGATGCAATCTCGCGCACGCCTGCTGGTGCATGCTCTTCCTGATTTGTATAGCGAGAGGGGAGCGAGCGTGAGCTGGCGAGGCGATATTGCGATGGGGAAGTACGGAAAACTGCCGTGTGCCCTTATAGACAACAAAATGTTTCCGAGCGTAGAAGTTGATTGCGGACCGTTTGTCGTCGCCTGTTCTTGCTGCGGCTCGCAAATACCATGCCTCGACATTCGGTTCATCGATGCGCGCGACAGGCTTAGCGACGAAGCGAGAAAACGGACAGGCGTTCATATGCCGGTGTATCAGGAGAAATGCCCTGTTTGTGGTCTCGGTATCGTGTACGACGCCGGCGACGAGGGATAGGTAATGTGGAGGAGCTGGCTGTGAAGGCATCTCCATCTCTACAAATAAATCCCCTCACCGAGCTGCTTGTGGAACTCGGCGTGATGGTCGCGTGCCCAAGTAAAGAGTGCCTGGTCAAAGTCGGTGCGCGTGGCCGGGACGCCAAAGACGCCGGCAACTTCGACACGCACAAACTCCAGTGCCGGCAGCTTGTTGATGGCGGTGAGGGCAAACGGGGACGTGGGTTCTTCGAACAGATAGTGGCTGCCTTGCAGCGCGTCGCAACTGGTGCACGTGTTGCCGAGCGACGGGGCTTTGGAGGCTCGCGCGCCTACGGGCTTGTAGCCGCAGCGCTTAGAAAGATAGTCGCGGATCTCGTCCGGCACGCAGCCAAGAGCGGGCACGATGGCGAGTGCGTTGGCGTTGGCCGTGTCGATGGCAATGTGCCCGGCTTCGTTGGGCGCGTGCGCGATGGCGATGCCCTTGTCGTCATCGGTTCGATAGGGAATGCCGAAGGCCGCGACCGAGGTCTCTTTGTGACACTTCCAGCACTCGCGCTTGCCCAGTACTAGATATATATACGGCGCTGAGGGGTCGGATCGGTCAACACCGGGCAGCCACTCGGCAAGGGGCTCGGGGTTGACGCCGCTGGGTACATACCAGATCTTCTTGGTCCGGTCCCATTTGGCGCCCAGCGCCTTGGCTTCTTCTTTGTGCGAAAAGGGGACATCGAGCTCGGTGCGCATGGCGGCTCCTTGGTGCTGCAGGTGCGAGTGGCTCAAGGATACCGCAGGGCGCAGACATCGCGGCGTTTTGCTGAGAAGTTGCGGCGCGGACTGCTTGGTTACGCCGTTAGATAAATTGGCAAGTAGATGGTCGGCTTTTGACCAGTTGGGCGGTTGGAGCAGCTTGCGGCGCAGTTTTGTGCCTGGCTATTGTTGATGTTGGGGTATTGAATATATTTGGCTGCCATTCGTCAGGTGAATTGATGTTACGTTGCGATGACGGTTGGAACTGCCAGCGGATTTAGCGACATAAAACAAAACAGCCCAGAGGACATAGCCTCTGAGCTGCGAACATTTGGTGGGCGTTAGAAGATTTGAACTTCTGACCTCTTCCGTGTCAGGGAAGCGCTCTCCCCCTGAGCTAAACGCCCGATCAAGGGTGCGCAAGCGCGCAAGGGATAATATAACGGAGCCTGAACTCGGTGGCAAGAACATTTTTAAAAATCGCTTACATTGTGGAATTCGGGGGCTTTGTCATATCCATTTCAAAAGAGCCTGCTGCCGCGATTTGACTGTCGCATAATGCAAGGCCATTGCGGTATCGAGCTATGGAAAGACGTCTGCGGAATTGTCCTACCGATAAGCGGACAAGCCTCCAGCTGGTGCCTTCGCCGTGGTAAGGTAAGCCGAATTGTTTCCAGGCTGCTTCGAGGGAATGGAATGAGCAAAGAGCGTGTCGAGCAGGTCGAAGGCGCAGGGGCTTCGGTGCCGATGACCGATATATCGAACATTGATGTGCCCGAGGGCACCGATGAGCTCAGCCGTAGCACCCGCCGCGCTTGGCGCGAGCGCCTGAACAGCGCTTCGACGCGCAAGATGATCACGGGCGCCTTGGCTACGCTGGTGGGCGGTTCGTTTTGGGGCTTCTCGGGCACCAGCGCGAGCTTTCTGTTCGATACCTACCACGTCGACACCTTGTGGCTTATGAGCGTGCGTCAGATTCTCGCCGGTCTACTCTTTATGGCCGTGGTCGTTACGCGCGACCGCGAGCGCCTGATTAAGCTCTGGACCACGCCCGCCGATCGCAAGCAGCTGCTGCTCTTTACCGCCTTTGGCCTGCTGTTCAATCAGTTTTGCTATCTTTCGGCCGTGCGCCTGACGAACGCCGGAACCGCGACGGTGCTCCAGTGCCTGCAGCTCGTTATCATCATGGGCTACACCTGCGTGACCGATCGCCGCATGCCGCGTACTCGCGAAGTCATCGGCATTGGCCTGGCTCTGGGTGGAACCTTTTTAATCGCCACCGGCGGCGACCCCACCAGCCTGAATATCTCGCCGCTTGGCCTGGCAGCAGGTCTTATGTGCGCGGTCAGCGCCACGTGTATGGCGGTGATTCCCGCCAAGATCCTGCCCGAATACGGCAGCCCCATCGTCACGGGCTCGGCAATGCTCACGGCGGGCGTGGTCTCGTGTGTCTTCGTGCAGCCCTGGGCGCATATGCCGGCGCTCGACGCTGCCGGCGTCGAGGCGCTCGCGGTGTTCGTGGTTATCGGCTCGTTTTTTGCTTACATGCTCTATATGCAGGGCGTTAAGGACATCGGCTCGGTGCGTGCGAGCCTCATCGGAACTGTGGAGCCGGTTTCGGCGACCATCACCAGCGCTGTTATGCTGGGCACGGTGTTTTTGCCGACCGACCTTATCGGCTTTGCCATGATCATCGTGATGATGTTCCTCACGGTGTAGCTGGCGCCGCCGCCAAGACAGAAAAGGTGTTGTGCCGCATTTTCGCCAATTGATGTCCGTGTCTGGAGTTTAGCTGTCGATGCTCAAAATGCCATAGACTAGTAACGTTATGGACTTTTTCATTGCGACTCAATTGCGAGGATTTCTTTATGGCTGGTAATCACTTTAAGGGCAGCGATAGCGGCCGTCCTGCAGTTCCGCCGCGTCCGAACGGGGCTGGTAAGGCCGGCACGCCGGGCGGCGCTGGACAGGGCGGTTCCGGTAAGCGCGTGTCCCCGGGCGAGACGGCGATGTTTACCGCTCTGTACGAGCAGTCACAAAAGGCAAAAAAGACCGGCCGTGCAAGAGGGAATGTCTTTGCGGGCGGTGCAACCTCCGCGTCGCGGCCGAGTGGGGCTCCTTCGGTACCCGCGAACAACGCAGGTGCTGCCAACGCCGCGAATGCCGCCGGCAACGTTAATGCCGGCAAGGCCGCCAACAATACTCCCTCTGCCGGTGGCGCGGGGCTTACGGGTAACCTTGGCACGATTTACACCGGCGCCTCCGAGACTGGCACGTTCGCCCGCCTGGATGATAGCGGTGCCGAGTTTGCGGGCTCGGGTTCCAAGGAAGATTATTACGATTTTGGCTTGAACTACGGTAGCGACGCTTCGTCGAGTTCGACCTCTGACGGTCTGGTCCGTCATCGCCATCGCAAGGGCGAACGCAAAAAGCGTCACACCGGCGCCATTATTGCCGCTGTAGTCGCGGTGCTTCTCGTTGCGCTTGGCGCAAGCGGCTTTATGCTGCTTAACTCGGCAAAGACCGTAAAGAGTGAAGCGAAGGAGGCCGTCGAGATTGTCGGTGGCCTTAAGGACAAGGTCACGTCGGGCGATTTTTCGACGCTGCCTGACGACGCGAAGAAGATTGATGAGCTTTGCGACAGCATGAAGGCGGAGACCTCGAGCCCGCTGTGGACGGCGGCTTCGTTTATCCCGGTGTATGGCGGCGACATCAATGCGGCCCGCACCATGATCGACGCCCTGTCCGATGTCTCGAGCAATGCGCTGGTTCCCATGGCCGATAACCTTTCGCAGGCCGCGCCCGGCAAGCTGTTTCAGGACGGCATGATTAACGTGTCCGCGCTGCAGGCGGTCGCCGATTCGCTTTCCAGCAGCTCGAAGGTGTTCAAGAGCGCCAACGAGAAGATCCAGGGCATTGGCGATACTCATATTTCCCAGGTGACCGAGCTGGTCGATAAGGCCAAGGACGGCTTTGCCACCCTCAACGGCGCGGTTGACGCGGCGGAGAAGGTCGCCCCCGTCCTTCCGCAGATGCTCGGCGCCAACGGCCAGACGCGCAACTACCTTGTGTACGCCATGAACAACGTCGAGATTCGTGCCTGCGGCGGCTTTGGCGGTTCGCAGGGCCTGATTTCGGTCACCGACGGCCAGATGTCGATTGGCGAGTTTGTTCCCCGCATTGGACTCAGCGAGGATGAGGCAGTCGAGAGCGTCGACGAAGAGGACGAGGCGCTGTTCGGCAACCACAGTAACCTGTACAACTCGGGCAATACCTATTCGCCTGATTGGCCCCGCAACTCGCAGCGTGTCGCAGCCCTGTGGAAATCTCAATATGGCCAGGACGTTGACGGCGTCGTGGGTATCGACCCGGTGTTCCTGCAGTATCTGCTGGGCCTGGTCGGTAACGTGTCGCTGCCCGACGGAACGGTTGTCGACGGCACCAACGCCGCAAAGGTCCTCATGCACGATGTGTACTGGAACTATCCGGTCGAGGAGTCGGACGGCATCTTTGCATCCGTCGCCAGCGCTGCCTTCGACAAGATCCTTGGCGGTATCGGCGATGTCGATGTTACGAAGCTTGTCAGCGCCGTTGAGCGCGGTGCCGAAGAGGGTCGTCTGATTGCTTGGATGAGAAACGATGATGAGCAGAATGCCATCAAAGAGACGGGCATTGACGCCTCGCTGCCCGATCCGGATGATCCGAGTGCCGATCCCGTTGCCGGCGTTTACTTTAACAACCTGAGCTTCTCCAAGCTCGACTGGTATCTGAACGCCGACACGCAGATTGGCCAGGGCGTCAAGAACGGCGACGGCACGTGCTCCTATCGCATCACCGTTGCCCTGACGAACATCATGACGCAGGAGGAGGCTGGCAAGCTGCCCAACTACGTTGCGGCGAGCGCACCCGATGCCGCGCGTGACGACGAACGCCTGAATGTCTCACTGTTTGCCCCGACGGGCGGCAACATCAGTGACCTTACGGTTGAGGGCACCCAGTTTGGTCTTGGCGCCGCTACGTGGCATGGAATCCCCTTCTATTCGGGCACCGTTGACCTGCATGCTGGCGAGACGACGACGATCACGTATACGCTGACCACGTCGGCCGAGGCGGGGGACAAGCCGCTTACGCTGCGCCAGACTCCTACATGCCAGGCGGCTCGTGACAGCGCGTCGGCGTAGGGTTTTTCTGGTAGCGCAGATAATCGAGTACCATTTTGGGGCGGACAGACAATCTGTTCGCCCCTATTTTGTAAGGAGAGCGCATGAAGTACTTTGGCACCGACGGCTTTCGCGGTGAGGCCAACGTTGGGCTGACGGTGGAGCACGCTTATAAGATCGGTCGCTTTGTGGGCTGGTATTACGGCGCCAACCGCGAGCGCAAGGCACGCGTGATTGTGGGCAAGGACACGCGCCGTTCGAGCTACATGTTCGAGGCGGCGCTGGTGAGCGGCCTGGTCGCGAGCGGCGCGGACGCCTACATGCTACACGTGATCCCGACGCCGGGCGTGGCGCATCAGACCGTGGAGGGCTGCTTCGATTGCGGCATCATGATCAGCGCGAGCCACAACCCGTTTTGCGATAACGGCATTAAGCTCGTCAATAGCGACGGTTTTAAGATGGACGAGGACGTACTGGAGCTCATCGAGGACTACGTCGATGGCAAGAGCGAGGTGCCGCTGGCCACGGGCAACCACATCGGCGCCACGGTGGACTACATGCAGGGCCGCAACCGCTATATTGCCTCGCTCATCGCGAGCGCGAACTTTTCGCTGCAGGGCGTCAAGATCGGTCTCGACTGCGCCAACGGCTCGGCGTCCTCGGTGGCCAAGCCGGTGTTTGACGCGCTCGGTGCCGACGTACGCGTGATCAACGCCGCGCCCGATGGTTTTAACATCAACGTTGACTGCGGCTCCACGCATATGGAGCGCCTTCAGCGCCATGTGGTGGAGCAGGGCCTGGACGTGGGCTTTGCCTATGACGGCGATGCCGATCGCTGCTTGGCTGTGGACGAGCGCGGTCGCGTGGTAGATGGCGACCAGATTCTGTACGTGTGCGGCGTGTACCTGAACAAGCACGGTCGCCTCTCGGGCGGTACCGTGGTGCCGACGATTGCCAGCAACTTTGGCCTGATCAAGTCGCTGGAGCTTGCCGGCCTAAGTGCCGTGACCAGCGGCGTGGGCGACCGTCACGTGTATGCCAAGATGCGCGAGGGTGGCTACAGCCTGGGCGGCGAGCAGACGGGCCATACGATTTTTGGCGATATCGAGCGCACGGGCGACGGCATTATGACCTCGCTGCGCGTGATGGAAGTGATCCGCGCCGAGCGCGAGACGCTCTCGCAGCTCACGGCTCCGTGCAAGCTGCTACCGCAGGCGCAGGTGGCCGTGCGCGTGGCGGACAAGGACGCCGCACTCGAGAACATGGGCGTGCAGAACGCCATCGCCGAGGCCGAGGCTGCGCTGGCAGGCGAGGGCCGCGTGCTCGTACGCAAGAGCGGAACCGAGTCGGTTATCCGCGTGCTGGCCGAGGCGCCCGACCAAGCATCCGCCGATGCCGCCATGAAGCGCATCGCCAACGCACTCGAGGCTCTGTAGTTACGCGGTTTTACCAAACCGCGTAACTGCTCGACGCTGCAAACGCCCCTAAGCGGCAATCTGACGTTCAATTTCAAGGGCGCGACCAGAAGGTCAGCGCCCTTTCATTTCACGTCACCTTGCTCGCTTAGGGTTGTTTTCGCTGACGTTGCCAAGACATTGGCGTCAACATGGTTGGCGTTGGCGATGGCGTGCTGGTCAATCCTTACAACTCGTACAGCGTGGTGAACTTGTCCTGCAGGTAGCTGCAATAGTAGCGGGCATCGAACGCCATGCCGCATGCGCCCTTGATGAGTTCCGGCGCGTCTTTGGCGCGGCCCCACTGCCAAATGTGCTCGCCCAGCCAGGTGCGGACGGGTGCCAGGTCGCCGCTCACACAGGCGCCATTGAGGTCGACACCGTCGCGGCACATGGCCGGCACAAACATGGCATCGTAGGCGCTACCCAGCGCATACGTGGGGAAGTAGCCAAACGAACCGCCGCTCCAATGCGTATCCTGCAGGCAGCCGTGCGTGTCGTCGGGAACGGGAATGCCCAGGTACTCGTCCATAAAGCGATTCCAAAGCGCGGGGATGTCCTTGGCCGTAGCCTCGCCGGCAAACAGCATGCGCTCGATCTGGTAGCGCACCATAATATGCAGCGGATAGGTGAGCTCGTCGGCCTCGGTGCGGATCAACGACGGCTGCGCGATGTTCACGGCGCGGTAGAGCGTGTCTTCGTCGACGTCGCCGTAGACCTCGGGCGCGTGACGACGCAGCACCTCGAGCAGCGGGCCCATAAAGGCGCGGCTGCGACCCACGGTGTTCTCGAAAAAGCGGCTCTGGCTCTCGTGGATGCCCATGGAGGTGCCGCCCTCCAAGCACGTGCGCGCATAGGCGGGATTGACGCCCAGCTCGTACATGGCGTGCCCCGCCTCGTGGATGATGCTGTAGACGTTGGAGATGCAGTCGTGCTCGTAGATGTGCGTCGCGATGCGCGCGTCACCCACGGCAAAGCCCTCGCTAAACGGATGCTCGGTAAAGGCAAGCGTGGTGTCGTCCAGGTCCAGGCCGACAAGCTTCATAAGGTCGAAGCTCATGGCGCGCTGGGCAGCCTCGGGCACGTGGGCGTGCAAAAAGTCGGCAGCCGGCTGCTGGCCGCGCTCGCCGATGGCGTGCACGAGCGGCACGACCGTGGCCTTGACCTCATCGCAAAACGCATCGAAGCTCTTGGCGGAAAGGCCGCGCTCGTACTGGTCGAGCCAAACGTCGTATGGATCGCGCTTGGGGTCCATGAGCTCGGCCTGATGCTTAAGTTGGGCGACGATTCTATCCACATAGGTCTCAAAGCTCGCCCAGTCGTTGGCTGCCTTGGCCTTGTGCCACACGGCGTCCGCCTCGCAGGTGAGCCTGGTCCAGGCCTCGGCTTCTTCGGTGGGGATGGCACTGGCCTCACGTTGATCGCGGCCGAGCACACGGATCTCGTCGAGCAGCTGAGGGTCGTCGATTTTGCCGCCGGCGACGGTCTCGCGCGCTAACGAGCGTACGAGCTCAACGGACTTCTCACTGGTCAGCAGCTTGTGATGCTCGCCGGCAAGCGTGCCCATGGCGTCGGCACGCGCTGCTGCGCCGTTGGCAGGAGCAATCGTCGCTCCATCGAACTCGGCAATCTTGAGCAGGTACTCGCGGGTCCACAGTTTGCCCTCGAGCTTGCGGAACTTCTTGACGGCCTTATCGACCTTCATGCTCTTGGACATCTTGTCCGCTGCGGGCTTGGCCTTCTTATCTTTACTCTTTCCCATACCATATCCTTGATCTCGCAGGTCGAGCGCCACGGGTGGGCGCGCGGCCAGTTTGCACAGCTATCCACCTTGTACCCAGCGCAGACAAAACGGAACGCGGCGATAGACCCACACAATGTGTTATCCTATAGCCCAATGCGTTGACGGAGAGGGTTTTGCCCGCCGCGTCGCCGGCAAGAGAGGGAAGGTCATGGGCTGCAAGCCTTCCTGCGGCGGCAAGGGCCAAGCGTTCACTCCCGAGCAGCGACCTCAACGGGCGCGCGGCCAGCGGCGGCGAAGCCCCAGTAGGGAAGCCGTGAGCCTCGCGATAAGGGGCAAAGAGTGGGCGCGGCGGGCCAGACATCCGCCGGGTCAAACAAGGTGGTACCGCGGAATTCAACCGTCCTTGGGCAATGTACATGCCCGAGGACGGTTTTTTGTTACCGAACCGGGCCGCACATCCGCAAGCGTCGGGCGGCGCCAGCCACCCCGGCAGGCGGATGCGCGAGAGACGAAAGGGAAGACATGAGTCTGATTGATGATCTGGTCAAACTCGAGGAAGAGGCCAAGGAGCTCGTCGCAGGCGCCGACGACGCCGCCAAGCTCGAGGCTGCGCGCGTTGAACTGCTCGGCCGCAAGGGCCGCATCACCGGCCTGATGCGTATGATGGGCAAGCTCGCCCCCGAGGATCGCCCCGTCATGGGCAAACGCGCCAACGAGATGCGCCAGCTGATCGAGGGCATGCTCGACGAGCGCACCACCGAGATGAAGGCCGCCGCCCTCAAGCGCGCACTGGAGCACGACGCCGTCGACATCACGCTGCCGGGCGTCCGTCCGCAGATTGGTCACCAGCACCTGATCAAGCAGATCATCGAGGAGGCCGAGGACATCTTCTGCGGCATCGGCTACACCGTCGAGTCCGGCCCCATGGTCGACACCTCCTACTACAACTTCACCGCGCTCAACGCCCCCATGGATCACCCGAGCCGCTCGGCCCGCGACACGTTCTACGTGGTCGACAACAATCCCGGCAGCGTCGCGCACCCCGAGGCTCACGCCCACGGCGAGTCCGACGTGCTGCTGCGCACCCAGACCTCGGGCGTGCAGATCCACACCATGGAGTCGCAAAAGCCGCCCATCTACATGATCTGCCCGGGCACCGTCTACCGCCCCGACACGGCCGATGCCTGCCACCTGCCGCAGTTCAACCAGATCGAGGGCCTGGTCGTCGACGAGGGCATCACCTTTGGCGACCTTAAGGGCACGCTCGACTACTTTGTTAAGTGCATGTTTGGCGAGGACCGCAAGACGCGCTACCGCCCGCACTTCTTCCCCTTCACCGAGCCCAGCTGCGAGGTGGACGTGAGCTGCCACGTGTGCGGCGGCAAGGGCTGCAACTTCTGCAAGCACAGCGGCTGGATCGAGATCCTGGGCTGCGGCATGGTCGACCCCAACGTGCTCATCAACTGCGGCATCGATCCCGAGAAGTACACCGGCTTCGCCTTTGGTATTGGCGCCGAGCGCGTCGCGGCACTGCGCTACGACCTGCCCGACCTCAGAACGCTCATGACAGGCGATATGCGCTTCCTGAACCAATTTTAGGCTTGCCCAGGCACCCCATCTTGGCGTTCAAACCGTCGCTCGCGTACCTTTAGTACGCGTCGCTCCTCTTTCACGACAACCTGGGGCACCTGGACAACCCTAAGGCGAACGTCTTCATTTGATATTTCCTCCCTATGCGGAGATTGAGAACTAGGAGAGCTACATGCGCGTTTCTTACGACTGGCTCAAGACCATGATCGATATTCCGGAGGATCCCAAGACCCTTTCGGACGAGTATATCCGTACCGGCACCGAGGTCGAGGCGATCGACACCGTGGGCGAGTCCTTCGACCACGTGGTGACCGCCAAGGTGCTCACCAAGGCCCCGCACCCCGACAGCGACCATATGTATGTGTGCTCGGTCGACGTGGGCGACAAGAACCTCGACGCCGACGGCAACCCCGCCCCGCTGCAGATTGTCTGCGGCGCGCAGAACTTCGAGGCCGGCGACCACATCGTCACGGCCATGATCGGCGCCGAGCTTCCCGGCGACATCAAAATCAAGAAGAGCAAACTGCGCGGCGTCGTGTCCATGGGCATGAACTGCTCCGCGCGCGAGCTCGGCCTGGGCGGCGACCACTCCGGCATTATGATCCTGCCCGAGGATACGCCCTGCGGCATGCCGTTTGCCGAGTACGTGGGCTCGAGCGACACCGTGCTCGACTGCGAGATCACGCCCAACCGCCCCGACTGCCTGTCCATGATCGGCATGGCCCGCGAGACCGGCGCCATCTTCGACCGCGATTTCCACGTTGAGCTGCCCGCCATCAAGGCCGAAACCGGCCGCGCGACCGACGACGAGCTTTCCGTCGAGATTGCCGACGAGGGCCTGTGCGACCGCTACGTCGCCCGCATCGTACGTAACGTGAAGGTCGGCCCCTCTCCCGACTGGATGGTCAAGCGCCTCAACGCCCTGGGCGTGCGCCCGCACAACAACATCGTCGACATCACCAACTA
>ERZ1034842.489-NODE-489-length-15417-cov-54.180445_pt1 | contig 15417 bp, 29 predicted proteins | sample MGYA00520634_ERZ1034842 | MGnify/ENA primary metagenome ERZ1034842 (study PRJEB33766, sample SAMN09781734) | gut metagenome | biome: gut microbiome | host: Homo sapiens | place: Madagascar | study: EMG produced TPA metagenomics assembly of the PRJNA485056 data... | reverse complement strand
CGAGGCAATCTTTTTGGTTCTGATAGATTGTCATATCACTACTGATAATCTGATTTAGAACTGTCCGATACCATTCAAGCGAACCTTCTGTAATTTTTGACATAAAAATAGAGCCAGACCTCCTTTCTTTTTAGGATTTAGTCTGGCTCTCGTTTGGCTCTCTTGACTTTTCTTTTTGATTTTTTGTATTCTAAATATTTTTCAAAACTATATTTTTCACAATATCTGCAATTTTCTAATCCATCTGGTTCTGGGTGTTCTGTTCTTCTTTCTTCACACGTAGTATGGAAGTATTCCCAAAATGGCGGTTCACAACATAAACGAATATCTCCGTTATTAAGTTTACGTATTTTACAACATTTACATTTTTCAAATTCTGGGAGTTTCATACATTTACCTCGAACTCTTTCTTGCAGTTGCTACCCTTGCACTTCAATTTAAGATGCCGAATTTTCGTCTCTGGGCTAATCAGAAGTGCTTTCTTCTGACAGAAAGGACAACAATACCACAACTTTCCATTGATGTTCTTTATTAATGCCCGTCCGTCCCACGGCTCCGGTGGATTCATTACCTGAGAGAAATCTATCCCCTCAGATTCAAATGCTGATTTGATGCTCATTTAAAATCTCCTTGAATTTTCTGCCGATCAAAACCATTGTCTTTATTTCCCCAATACGGATATTGCTCTAAGCATTTTCTCATATACTTGTGCGGATATGTTTTTGCAAAGTCAACAATTTCTTTGACAGGTGCCTGTTGTATCTGTGTCCTGTGATTCTTTTTATCATAAGAGTTCATTCCAATATTCATATTAAAAGATTCAACCTCGGTAAAAGAACCGTCAGAATTTCGTTGTAAAACTCCTCCACCAACAATAAAGTTTTCTGTGTCTTTTTCACTCATCTCAACTCACCCCGTGAATCTTTCTCAAATTTGCATATCGGTCAATCAGAACATCAATCGTTGTCTGAAGCTGATTGATTGTAATGCAATCGGGCTGGTGTCGTTCACTGTACCATTGATTACTGTGTTCCGTATCAGATTGTGAAGATACCAGTGGCGATTGATTTTCCCAAACACCTTTTATAACTTCTCTGGTTATCAACTCATTTGTATATGCCATAACAATCGAATTGGCTTCTTCAAGTTTTTCTTCGAGTTCTTTGTTTTTTGCTGCAAGTCTTTTATTTTCCTTTTTCAATTCCAAAATTCTTTTGTTTTCAACATCGTTCACCTGAAATTCCTCCAACCTTATATCTTCGTAAATTTTTCCATATCATAGTTATCACGAATATAATCCACACACTCTTGCAGTTTTTCTCTCAAAAATGTGTCCTTTGCAATATCTGGGTGAAGTGCATATAGTAAGCAGCTTCCCTCTTTCCCGTCTTTCTGAAACTTTCTCCAATTGAACATCATAAAGAATAAAGGAATTTTCGTAAGATTATCCGTTTTTCTTTTAAGCCAGAAATTAGAAAGTTTTTTAATCATTTTTTCTTTCCTCCCTGTGCTTCATCTGACAAGCAATCATTTGAGCTATGTTTTCACGTTCCTGTTTTATTCCATGTCCTTGTCTAAACAATTCACATTCAAGGATATTTCCACAGAGTGAGCATTCGTCTTTTATTTCTTTACCTGCTATTTGCATTTTAAATTTCTCTCCCATATGCTACGATTTTCCGTATACGGAACAATATCATGATTTAGCGCATGTACAAGCTGTTCCATGTCGATTTCTTTTGCATTAATAGCTAATTTGGTTTCTATTCTTGAAAATTCATTTGACAGGATTTTGATTCTTGGTATTTGTGTTTCAAAAGGCTTACTACTAAGTAAAAACGCTTCTGCCGGATATGATCGGCTATCCCATGTGTAATTAAATAAAGTGATTGTTTCGACAATATAATTGTTTGTTTCTAATGTCATAACATTGCGGTTTAATATCGCATTTGTAGAACCAAATAATCTACTTTTTAATGTATGTAAAAACCACTCGGAATCCTCATGGTTTACAGCTATATATAATATTCCGGTTTTTTCTTTCAACGTTCATCCTCCTACTTTTAAATTTAAAAATCCAGTGTGCCGACTTGAACGGCATAAATCTCCCAACAAGAAACACTGGAACTTTAATGGAGAAAATACAACTTCTGGCAATAGCAATTTGCCAGATAGAAACAACAGGAATCGAACCTGTGCCACATGATATTCAGTATCATTGCTCTACCACTGAGCTATGTTTCATATCCCGCCTGTCACGGTCAATCACTCCAATGGAAGAGCAATTGGGTTGAGTTCCACATTCATAGAAAGAAGGTTTGTTGAAAATTTACTTTAATCCGCTGAACACTAGACGGATTAATTGCAGGAGACGGATTTGAACCGTCGTTCTCAAGGATATGATCCTTGCGAGATTCCACTTCTCTATCCTGCGATGTACATGTTTGGAAGAACCATTTCAGCACGTTCACTTATTGACTACTAGAGGAAGTCACTCTACCACCGATAAACAGTACGCATTCGGAACTCGGTTATACATTCCTGCGCACTGCCCTGTGCTTTTCCTACCACCAAACTTTCAGTCTCCAAACAATGGGAAAGATAGGAATTGAACCTATAATGTTTACCACGAGGGGACGGTTTTACAGACCGCCGCAACACCGCCAATCGTTGCCGCTTTCCCATAACCCGGATTCCCGGGTTAGCAATAGGTTTATCGTGTTATGCTTTCCACTATCCAGTTTTCTTTATTTGCGGTACGCTTACTGGCAACCCGGCGGCTTTTTAATAACCGTGGTATGCTCCACGAGTACTTTTATGTCCTTTTAGTGGCTTGCATCTTTTGAAAACTCCCTTTTTCAACGTGCGCTGCGTTTACTTTCTTCAAACTCCAAGATGCGCTTCTGGCCGGGAAATCAAATCCACTTAGGCTGCTCCGTACAGCACCTATAATTTATCTGATCCACACACTCAACCGAAAAAATTTTTTCCGCCCACATTACGGATGAACGGCATTTTGGGAGAAATGGAAGCTCTGGGACTTGAACCTAGGACCTGCCGATTATGAGTCGGATGCGCTGACCACTGCGCTAAGCTTCCTGAGATGTCAGAAATAAGCCCGCCATAGATTTATTTCTGACACTGTTACAGTTCTTAACCACCAACTATAACAAAGGTTTTCTGAAATACTCCTGATACTTCAGATACGCCTTCCGGGATATTTGAAGTCCCTTTAATCAGCCCCAGTTAGACTAGAAGGCTAGAGGTGTTTCTTATGAAAACTTAAAATCCTTTACAGCATATTAAACACTGCGAACGGGGCTAGTCGGATTCGAACCGACAAATATAGGAACCAAAATCCTATGCCTTAACCATTTGGCGATAGCCCATTACCCCCTGGCGCACCATTAATCCAGGGGTGTGATATATAAAGTCCAGCACTTTCAACCTATAAAGATTGTTATTCGCTACTCTGGGTGCCTCGACTTATCGCTTTCGTAGGCTTTCCCGAGCCTACATGGATTAAGTCGAAGCGGCGCTTTTATGAATTTAACCCTTTCGATTAACTCAATTGGAATTGGTAAATACATTTGTCACCTCGTAATCAAAAAAATATTCAGTACAAACAGGGCTTCCATTAGAAAATAAAACAGAGCTTGCAAGCAATTAATTTTTCTTTCATCAAGCATCGCCAGTACACCTGCAATAACAATTACAAAAAACATGAGATTTGATGCAACTCCAATAACATCAAGTTCATTCATTGTCTTTTTCCTCCCCAATTAAAAAGTCCAGAATTTTTTCTGCAATTTCTTCTTCTGGCTCAAATGGCATTCCACAGTAATTGTAGGATTCTAAAGCCGATTTTAGGCTTGATTTGAAGCCATTGTAAATTTCTCCATGTTGTAACAGTTCGTGCCTTAAAACTAAAATTGCATCAGTAATTGATTGAGAAGTGACACTAATTTGTGCCAAGCACTCCATTTCAATGTCTGGAACAGCCATCATTTCAAACTCAAATACTGGAATTTCATCTACAGCTACATGGAAATCTATTGATCTCACTCTCGGAACTTTATTCCCATCAATAAAACATTTTGTTCCACGCCAATCATATGTGTTGGGGTTTGTGATTTTTACAGCACTCATCCTTCTTCCACCTCCCCGAAATATTTCTTGAAAAGCTTATAGTTGTAATACCACAGATGTTGCATCACAAAAATTTTATCAATACATTCCAGCCCATAATACATCACTCTGTACTCGGCGGTTCTGTCTCCGTTTTCATCAGCACTGTAACCAGCTAATTCAGATTTTGATTTTGCGCCAAACCATCTGCCATTCTTTGTAACAAACAAAGAAAGATTCGCGTATTCGCAAACATATGTGGCAGTTTGAGTATCATACAATTTGCCATCAGCTAATATTGCTTTTGCATGAATTGGCTTCACCAGTTTCCGAATTGCCGGGGATTCCTGTCCAACATTTTCATATGCTTGGTTTGTTTCGGAAACGTCTTTTTTATTTTTTGAGAAAAATTTAAGCATGTCTTTTCCTCCCGAAATATTCATCAACTGCCTGTCTTACAATATCCGATACGCTCCTGTCTGTCCGGTTCTTCTCTTCCAGGAGCCTTTTTTTCTGTTTTTCGGAAAATCGGATGCGAATTGATTCGGATTGCGGGTTTTGTTTCATGAGCATTTACCTCAACTTACAATTTCAATTGGATATCCTAAGTATGCTTCCAACTCTGAAACAGTCAGTTTACGTGGCTTCTTTATTTCAACATAAGCACGCTGTATGATATTGTCTGTTGTCTTTGCGATTGCCTTTCCAGTATAACTTTCAAGCTCTTCATTTGCATATACATTCAAATGTTCATATCCATATGCCCGGCACCATCTTGCAGCTGAATCAACAATTTTTCTTAGCTCTTCTTGCTCATCACCAAACAACTCCGAATATCTAACCGCTTTGTTGAAATCACTCGAACTTACTTCATAAGGAGCCACAACATGTTTATATGGGCTTCCAATAAAATGAAAGTATCTATGTGATTCCATTGCTTTTTGGCCTTTTGGCAAGTTGAATCCTTGCGCTATTGCTTTTTTAAGCAACTGTTCTGATTCAACATTGTTTTCTGTAACAATGCATTTGTTTGTAAAATCAATCATCTTTATCCCCCTCTAAAAGTTTATATAGCGTGCTTCTTGAAACTCCCATAATCTCGGCAAATTGTACTTTTGTTATTTCCCCTCTTTGCCAGCTACGTTTAGTTTCTTTAAATAGTTCCTTATCTATTTCTTTTTTGGCGCGGCCTTTATATTTGCCTTGCGTCTTTGCTATTTCAATACCTTCTTTTTGGCGCTGCCGAATATTTTCTCTTTCTCTTTGTGCTACATATGAGAGAAGCTGCAAAACTATGTCTGCGATCAGTGTTCCTGTCAAGTCTTTGTTTTGCGTGGTATTAAGCAACGGCATGTCCTGTACAATAATATCTGCTTCAATCTCTTTTGTGATTTTTCGCCATTCAACAATAATCTCTTCGTAGTTTCTTCCAAGACGGTCAATTGAATGGATTACCAGAATGTCACCTTTTTGAAGAGAAGCAATCATTTTCTGATACTCTGGACGATTGAAGTCTTTCCCAGATTTTTTATCCATATAAATTTTTTCAACACCATCTGTTTTCATTGCTTCAATCTGTCTTGCTTCATTTTGATCTACTGTTGAAACTCTTACATATCCTATCTTCATATATACACGCTCCTGTTTCTTTATAAGACAATTATACACTATAATGTGTGTTTTTTCAATAGTAAATCACACGTTTAAGTGAATTTTAATTGATTTTTATAACATTTGCGTTTATTATGTAGGTAGGAGGTGTTTATATGGTATCTCAAAAAGTCAAACAAATAATGAAAATGAAAAAAATTACAAATATTCAAGTTGCTGAACATCTTGGAACTTCACCACAAGCACTAGCTAACAAGTTTTCCAGAGAAACGCTTTCTGCATATGAGCTTATAGCCATCCTTGACTTTCTTGGTTGTCAAATTTCTGTTGAAGCATTTCCAGATATCCTAGTAAAATTTAATAGCAATGATCTGAAAAGAGAGCCTTAATGGTTCTCTTTTTTTTACTTTCTAATCAATCCTTGCCCTTGCAGTAACAGTCTAAATGTCTCTTTTCCTTTTACGGTTATGTATGTCTGGACGTTTGAATAGCCAAACGGTGTTGAAAAATCTTTCATCTGGAAAAGCCCAGCTTTCCTATACGATTCATAAGGCTTGATAATATTATGCCGATCACGGTAAATATAACCATTTTCCGTAAGCCACTTAGTAAACGCTTTAGGTGGGATGTGGAATTCCTTTGCTGCATCTCGAAAAGTTGTAAGAAGTCTATTATCTATCAGACTGTCGAAATAATCAGCTTTAGGCTTCTGTTCCTGTACTTTCTGTTCAAGTAACTGCTTTTCCTGTTGTTCTTCAATCCATCTTTTAGCTCGTTCTATCGGATCAGCTATCTGGTAAGAATCTTGTTTATGACCGACTTCATACTTCCCAGTCTTACGAATGGACGGAAGTACTTCTGATGTGACCCAATGTTTAAATTCTTTGGCTTTTTCAAGCTTACTACTAAAAATTAACGAGAAAAGACCGGATTCATTAATAGCTATGATATTCCTTGTCTGTGTCCCGTCATAAAATGGTACTTCTGCCTTATCTTCCAACTCTACATGCCTTTGTATATCTCGACTACCATTTTGGTACCCGAGGGCTGTTGCAACATCAATTCCAACAAACCACGGAACACCATTTATCGTTACTGTTCTTACGCTTCCAAATTCTGGATTGCTAAAAATCATCATATCGTTCATCCGTTATACCTGCCTTTCTTGGTATTGCCTTATTTTTTAGTATGGCAGAGAAACAGTTAAGGCTTACTGCTTGTCGTGTTCGAATCACTATCCCTGCCATGTTAAGGAGAGCTTTTTTGTTTTTTCGGGCGGTTTTGGTGGTAACTACCGCTGACTGGGGTTTTATATATACCCCCCCCTCCCGGTCATCCAGTGCGGACGCTGGCAAGTCAGCCCGCTGCCCCATGGGACCCGCTGCCCTTGCCTGGTCGCTGTTTATCGTAGGCCTTCGGCAGTGATCAAGGGAATGCTATGCGAAATCTATTGTAATATTGCACAAAAAACTGTGTTTTATAGAATGTCTTTTTAGGGTGTACCCTATTTGAACATTGTGTATCACTAGATATAGAATCCATTTTCTCGTAATCACAACATATAGTATTTTTACTGTTATAGCTCCGGCTTTTCCATCTCTGGAAACTGTAAAGCTGCTTTATGCTTCTCTGCGATCTGTTGAGCTGTCTGCTGTGGTACGCCATACTGTTGCGTAGCTTGTACCGGTGCAGTTTCTGCCATGCCGTATGCAGCTTTTGCAACAAATATCAAATTCGCATTTGTTCCGGTTTGGTTATGTAATCTATTGATTGCACAGTTTTTGCAAATATCAAACCATTTTTTAGCCGTGTCACCATGTGATGAGTTTATTCTATACACTCCATTCATCCAATCAGTAAACGTTGTACGATTAATCCCAACTAAAAAACTAAATACTTCCAAAGTTGGTAATACATGATATTTACTGCATAATCTCACATAAGTACTAAACATTTTATCTAACAACTCTATATCGTCATTACTTGGTTTTTGTATATGATCTGCAATATAAAAAATCATATCTACAAAGCTATCTGATACCTCTTTCTTATAGTTTTCATTATCTGGTGATATACATAATACAGTATTTATATATTCATCAGCATATATATTAATATTATCTAAATAGATTTCTATATCTTGGGCTTTTACTGTATTATCTTTCATGTTATCACCTCACTTTAACGCGTTAATTTACAAATAAAAAAGAGAATGTCACCGGGTAAAGCTTATTCCCGGAAGGCTTCCGGGTGTTCGGGTACATTCTCTAAAACTCAAATTAAAAAAATATTCTGTTTTCTTTGTTGCTGATACCTTAGCACAGTTTTTAATATCTTGTCAAATTTAATTTTGCATAAAATAAAGGCTTTATATTTGGTAAATATTAATATTTTATAAAATACAATAAAATAGACCGCCTATATAAGACGGTCAATATTTTTTCATGTTGATTCCTCCTTGCAGTTACATGATCTTCATGTTATACTCATGTTGTCGGATGCAGAGGACGTTCTGTATCTGGAACACCTAACGATCCTGGTGTTTACGGATTGAAATAATAATTTTTATCGTAACGAAAAAAGAATCGGTTTTTACGCCGATTCTTTTTCGTTTTTGCCGTCCCCATAGCATTTATAAAATGCTTCGGTAAGCTCTGCCAGTTCTTGAGGGCTTAGCTTTTCTTTTAAACTGTCCGGAATCCGGTTATAATTTACCTGGAACGTGTCGGCATATCTACCGATACTGCAAGCCTTTTTGACTTGCTCGAGCTTGTACATTGCGCCAAGCTCTTCCATGCTGATTTCTCCAGCATTAACAGCTTCTCGCCCCTCTCTTGTTAAGATGGACATAGCCTGTTCTTTTTTTACAACTCCGATTCCTGCTATCTTCATTTCTATTCCTCCTCTGCAAATGATTCTAAAAAATCAATAACATCCTGGATTTTTCCAAGTTCCACTTTTTCGCTTTGCGGGTTATCGCTGTAAAAAAAGTCCTCGTTATTATCAACCCAAAATGTAAAGCTGCTGTCACTGTAAACAGCGAATGCTTTTTCTGTTAATTCGTTTTCATCAAATTCATACTTTTTCATTGTTCGCCCTCCCTTTATAACTCTTCTAAATCCTCTGTCTCAAGCCAAATTTCGCACTGTTCTCCGTCCTCTTCGTAGCTGACAACCTCGCCAGCTTCCAGGCGTTTCCGCCACTCTTCCGGGTAGTTCTCCGGGATGTAAATACAGTTTCCCGGAAAGAGCTGGTTGTTTCGTTTTTCATTAACTAAATATTCCATTTTTTCCTCCTGTTTCTGCCCGCTGGGGGCTGTGTAATTTGCTTTCTTTAACTGTCTTTATTATACATCAGTAAAAGATGTATGTCAACACTATTTTTAGTGTTTAAAAGTATTTTATTTTTTCTTCGTCTGTTGGCACTATTTCCAGAACGTCCGACGGCTGGCACCTTAATATAATACATATTGTGTTTAATGTGTCTGTTGTTATTCCTTTTCCTTTTCTTAAATTCTGCATTGTTGCTTCGCTCAGAATCTTTTCTTTTCTCATTCTGGAAGATGTGAAACCGTGATCTGATAATGATTTCATAACATCTATTTTATATTTAAACATCTTGTGACCTCCCAAATATTTATATCATTATTATAATAGGATTAGCACCAAAAAGCAATATAAAATATTTTTAAAAAACACTTATTTTGGTGTTGACATACACTATTATTAGTGGTATTATAATATCAACAAAGGAACACAAGAAACAAACAACCGGAACCGCCCGAACCACTCAACACAATGAGGACATAGGGAACGGATCACGATTAATTGAAAAATTCTAGTTCCTGGACAAAATAAAAAAGCCCGGCGATCTTCCAAACCAAACCGGGCACCAAACTAAAAAGAAAGGCAACCTTATTATAACAGTGGCGAAGGTAAAAAGCAATGATGAAAAAAGAACTTATGGAGAAAATCGAAAATATTAAAGTAAGATCAGCCTGGAGAAAAGGCGTTAAAGTTTACGCTATCGACTTAGTAAATGATCTTGAGTGTGAAGAACTCCCGGAAACATGGGAAGAATTAAAAGAAATGCTGTTAAATGGCGCAGAAAATTGGAGACAATACAGCTGGGGCGGTTGCGCTCTTATTTATGATTGTGATATTGCAGAGCTTCTTTGCTCTCCTTCAGAGCTTAAAAGAAAAAAATATGGCGAGCGCAAGCCAAACAGCCGCGAGGAATGGCTGGACGTACAGGCAAGAGCACTTGCACAAGCTGCCGCTTGTATTCGTTCTTGTTTTAAATGCAATTAATTTTTGTGACTGATGGTTTAATGCCGCCAGTTTTTAAGAAAAGGAGACTAAAAACATGAAAGCAAAAAATTTTGAATTATTTATGTGTTGTATGGGTAACGGGATTTCCGTGTTTAATTCTGCTGTTACTGAGCACGGCGATTATAAATATATCGCCCATATTTCCGAAACTGGAAACGTTCAATATTATGTTTTGGGCGATTATATCCCAGAAGAAAGTAAGAAAAAAATTGAAAACGCGGCAGAAGATCAGCACCAGGAATGGGAAAATTATTTTTCAAACTTACCAGATATTAAGCAATATAATTATATACTGGAGCACTTGCCGCTTGATGATTTTATGTTGTTTATCAAGGATGATGATAAGCCACTAAAAGAAAAAATTGAAGAAGGCAAGAAAAAACTTTTGCAAATTCATTTTTAAAGGGTGGGAAAATCCCACCATGTTTTTCTAAATATTGGAGGGTTAATACATGAAATATCATTATATAGCAATTTCGACACGCACAGACAATAAAAACTTTGCGTCTGTGCTTCAGGTCTCTAACTCTGACAATTTATTATTTTCCTTGCAAGTCCCCGGCATTACTTCCGCAAATATTTGCAGCACGAAAAAAGAAGCGGAAAAAGTCGTTGATTTTTGGAACAAGTGTTATAAGAAAAATAAAACTTATGGAGGGCTTTAAAATGGTAACAATCAAGAAAGCCACGCAAGCGCAGACAATCGCCGCCATAAAAAGCGGCGACTTCTCCACAGTTGATACAATCAACGAAAAAGCCAGAAAAGAAGCAATAGAAATTTTTGCGGCTGTTGCTGATGGCGTTATTAAATTAGCTTATTGGGATATGTCCCCGGTAAAGCGCCGGGATGGTAAAAAGTCCGTGATGCGGTACGCCTTGCACAGGTCAACGAAAAAAGAAGACTGTTTACAACTGTCCTGTATGGAGCTTATTGGCGGCGAAATCATCCCCACAAGCGACAGACAATTTAAGATTAATGATGATTACGACCGCCGGGAATTTTTCCGCAATCTTCCTACTGTTACAAAAATGACTTTCGAATAAACTTATTGATTTTTACCGCTTTCCGGTATCCAGTCCGGCGGCACGTTCACGGCGTGCAAGCGGTTTTTGGCATTCTGCCAGATGTACCTTGCAAAGTTAATATAATAAGTCAATCAATTAGCGCACTATTCTAGCCGTAAATGGCTTTTTATGCTGTTAATGGGCATTTATGCCACGTTTGCATTATAAGCCGTTTATGAGCCGTTTAAACGCTTTATAGTACGTTGCATGGTTTATTGACTGTCTGCGGCTATGGGTGTATAATAGCTTTGTATAGTTATTTGCGGCTATGCTTTATTTGCGTACCTTTCCAACAGGCGCATTATGTCCGCTTGTGTGCGTAGCTTGTCCAGGCTTCCCGGTGATCTGTCGCAGCTGTCCGGGCTATATATCAATTAGGGGCTATACGACTATATTGTGATATGCTTGTATAACGTTGTATTTATCTTTTTAAGGTGTTTTATAATAGTAGTCAATAAAGTATAGGCTAAATACGTTACAAGCCATTTAAGGCTTATTTTGCAAGAGTATTATTGCATTTTAACGCCGTGTTATATGTTGTTTGTTGCTATGGTCTATTATCTGTGGGAGGTTGGTTCTGATCCGTCAGGGCTACGGCCTGCGTTCGGCTTTGCTGGTGTTCAATCATTCACGGAAGCTTCCAGGCTTCATCGGTTCGGCGCGGTATCGTCTCCAGGTGCTGTCCCTGGTTGGTTTGTGCCGGCGGAAAAGTCTAAACTACTCAAGGCTTCAATAGTTGCAACTAACTTGTGAATGATTCCTAAATTCCAACATCGTTTTGGAATCCGAAAGTCAAGGAAATTCATGAAAAAAAGTGGCAACCAGAAAAATTCTCGCATTTTCTAGTTACCACGTAAATTTTAATTTTGCACAAATATTTCTATAGCGTAAAGTTCTAAATGATTCAAAATTCACAATTTATTTAATTCTTCTTTCTTCCGTGTTCCATATCTTCTGTGGGATGATTTCTCTAAACGTTCCGTCCTCTTCATTTGGGACTTGGAAAGTTTCTTCTTTCTCTGGTAATTATCAGTCGTTGTCCCCATTCACACCCTCCTTGTTAATCTTCTGATTCCTGGTTTCAAGGTTTATAATTTCCGTATCTGTTTCCAGCTCTTCCGGGATTCTTCCCACAATGATAACTCGCAGTGGATTCAATCTGCGTTCCATTTCCTTGAAACCAACGCAAAACTCCAACCGTGCTGCCTTGCTCTTTACTCTTCCATTGGTGCAACAAGCAACTGTGCTTCCCTCTGGTAGCCCATCAAAGCACCAGTCCCAACAGTATTCTGGCAGTATGTTTGCGTTTGGAATAACCTGTATACCGTTCAAGATCATATAATGTGCCAACGCATGATTGCGGTATTTATTCCACAGGCACATTACCAGTGGCATTCCATTCTTGCCAACTGATATGCTGAAATCTGGCATAATGACTGCGTGAAAACATTTTAAATGCTCCATATACTTGTCTGGCTGATTCCATAATCTTTGAAACTGTACATCGTCCACGTAGAAGTTTACATCCAGTTCCCGGTGGTTCTTAATCTTCCGGCTGAAGCTCTCCGCAAAGTCTACAGTATCTTTGCCGGGATGAATAAAAGTCTTTGGAATTTTCGGGATTCCATACTTACCATCGAGTTCTGCATCAGTTATCAAAAACTCTTTCATTACGTCATAGGCTGTATGTATCATATCAAGCCTCCAATCTTGATGTTTTCTATACAACGCAAAAAAGATCGCATTTTTTTGCAATCTCACGTACAAGTTTCCTCCTATTCATTTTTTGATTACTTAGTAATCAAAAGTAATCACTAAAATTTTCAAAAAATCCAGTATTTATGCAGGTTTGAGGTACTTTGGTCACGGGTTCGATTCCCGTCATCAGCTTGCGTAAACCCTTGATTTTACAGGGTTTTTGGAATACTATAAATCGAATAGTAATCAAAATAGTAATCAGAATGTTTGTTCTGGTTATTATTTTATTTTGCAACAAATTCTGGTATACTATTCAAAATCTCAGCTTTTTTTTCAATTGATTTCCTGCTCCTATGGTAATGTATCTCCGTACATTGTATATCTGTGTGCCCCATAAGGTCAGTTATCATTTTATTATCAATGTTATTGTCAAGGAGAATACTCGCATATGTTTTCCTAGCTTTATGTGGAGACTTTCTGACAATTTGTGCTTTTTTGCAGAGTCTTTCCATCCTTCTGCGGAATACATTTGTAGTCATTCGATTGTTATTACCATCCACAAAAACATATTCCTGGAACGGATTGCTACACTTTAGTCTTACAGCCAGCCACGTATAATCTTCTGGAATAATTGCGATTCTTATTCCGGCTTTTGTTTTCGGATATTCCTTTACAAGATAGTCATACCCTTTTCCATCTGATTTTTTTACTCTTGTTTCCGTTCTACGCACTTTAAAGGTATTTCCTTCAAAGTCTGAATGCCTCAATGTAACTAGCTCTCCTACCCGGATTCCAGTTAAAAACATAAGCATTATTCCTGCATTTTTCAAATCCATGTCCGATTCCATGCATTCGACAATTTTGGGAAGGTCGTTTTCATCGAATACTTCTTGATTGTCTTCTTTGATTGTTTTTTTGAAATCATGATCAGAAACGTCCATATCGTCCAACATAATTTCTGGACTCCAATCAATTAATTTTCGTTTCTTTGCCCTTTTCAAAAGCCCTCTGGTTATTGTTTTAAGGTTTGAAAATGCTTTTGCTGTAAGATTGTGGAGCGAAATTTGCTCCTCCAAAAAATCCTCGACATCTTCCGGGGCAATCGCCTTAATTCTTTCTTCTCCAAAATCAACGTAATGTCTTTTGAAGACTTGACTATTTCGTTCATACGTTGAAGATGAAATTTTCTTCAAATTCAGTCGCCTATCATTCCATTCGCAAAAAACTTCTTTAATGGTCGGATTTTCTAATTCTTTTCGATAATGCTCTACGAGCACATCCTCTAAGTCCTTCTTTTCTTTTTTTTTGATAAGTTTTCTCTTTAAGTCAACAATAAGATATGTTCTCCAGTAACCATCTTCTCCTTGCCATATCTTTTGCTGATGTGTTAGAAGTATTTCATTTCTCTTTTGCATTTCAACTATCTCTTGTACGTGAGATAAGTCTATGATACCATTTTCAATGGCATATTTCAATGTATCGTCCATAATTTCAGGAGGAACCGGGATATCCTTTTTCTGGCCAGCGGTTCCTGTTCCTCCTTTCGCAGCCGAATTATTTTCAATTTTAACGTTTTTATATTTTATGCATACAAGTGTAGGCTTTTTCTATAAAAGTCTATTTTTGAATTTTTTACGCTGAGTATTATCACGCTTCACAACAAATCAAAGATATTGACTTGCCCGTCAATTTGATCATCTTCCAGGTTGTAAAATTTGCAAGCTATATAATCTGGATTCCAATCAATTTCCAGTTCGTATTGTAAGCACCTTGGACATTTGCCACCACGGAAGAATCTGCAATCAGAACAGATATGCTGATAAACTGTACCGCCAGACCGCTTATACATTTCGCTTATCTTCCTCATAGGATTACTCTCTTTACTCTTGACTTTCCTTTTACTTTCTTCTTGAAGATACCATTTTTAACACAATCCCTCGGATCACATCCTCTGCTATGTTCTTCAATCAAGATATAATCACAGGTTGCATTTGTACTCCATGCATTTTCGCTCTTGCTGTAATAGTCGCACTTCGAGCATTGTCTCCGCTTTAAGCCTATAATTTCAGTGCTTTTTAATTCTCTCCATGGTTTTCTATCTGGCAATTTTCCGCACCTCCCAATCTGGCAGTATCTATAATTTTTAAAAGGTCTGGACTTAGTTTTCTTCGTTCTTGTTCTCTTTGCACTTCTGCCCGATATGTACGCTGAAAATTTGACTGGACTACGCTCAGCCATTTTCCATCTACATTCCCTGATTTCGCCCATTCTTCTAACTGCCCCGGACTTGATACAGCTTTCTGAACTATTTCTGGAAGTTTAGAAAATTCTTCTTCCGCATGGTATATAGAGTTCCAAATTGCCCTTGATACCAGATTCCAAGCTTCTGTTTCGTTCAGTTCGTCAGACTGTGGCGCAAGGCTTTGTGCACATTTCCTTAATGCTGCTATTGATGGCTCTTTCCATTCAGTCTGCATATATTTCTTTAATCCGAAACTTAAAAGCTTGTAATCTAAGTCTTTAAGGAGCCCATACCAAGTATCAAAAGCATATTGATCTGGCAGAAATGATGGGGAAGTGTACA
>ERZ1034842.488-NODE-488-length-15441-cov-17.379111_pt1 | contig 15441 bp, 12 predicted proteins | sample MGYA00520634_ERZ1034842 | MGnify/ENA primary metagenome ERZ1034842 (study PRJEB33766, sample SAMN09781734) | gut metagenome | biome: gut microbiome | host: Homo sapiens | place: Madagascar | study: EMG produced TPA metagenomics assembly of the PRJNA485056 data... | reverse complement strand
TTGCGGGGGAGGGGGAGTCTGCGAGGAGAAAGTTGTGGAAGAGCGGGGGGAAGAGGTTCCGCTCTCAACGTTGGACTTCAAAAAAATGTCTGTAGGTACGTTTCGCATTCGTTGCAGACTCCGTTTTGTCGTTTTTCATGCCTGTAATATAGCACATTTTTTCTTAATATCAAGTATTTTTAGGAAAATAAGTAGTATCTGTTATTATTTATAATTCTTAATAATTTGGATTTCGGAAAAGAATTTTTTGCGGAAAGTGCGGAATCTGCGTTTGCAATAATCGGAAAGTGTGGCATTTTACCGTTGTAAAAAACATAACCTCAAGGTGCAAAGAATGAAGATACTTGTTGGACTCAGCGGCGGAGTCGACTCCGCAGTCGCCGCACTTCTGCTGAAGCAGGCCGGACACGATGTCGCCGGGGCGACGATGGCGATCTGGAGCGGAAAGAATCCGTGGAAGGGCGGACACCGCAACGCGTGTTACGGTCCGGATGAGAAAGAGGATATCGAGAGTGCGCGTGCGGTCGCTGAGACGATCGGCATTCCGTACCATGTGTTCGACTGTTCCTCCGAATACGAAAAAATCGTCATTGAGAACTTCAAGGATGAGTACAGCGCGGGGCGCACGCCGAATCCGTGTATCCGCTGCAACAGCCTTGTGAAATTCGGCGTTCTTCCGTTCGTGGCGAAGCGTACCGGAATTGAATTTGAAAAATTCGCGACCGGACACTATGTGCGTCTGCGCGAACAGGACGGACGCTTCCAGCTCCTGCGAGCAGTTGACCCGGCGAAGGATCAGTCGTACTTCCTGTACCGTCTGAAACAGAATCAGCTGGCAAACGTGCTTTTCCCGCTTGGCGAGCACTGCAAATCGGAAATCCGCCGGATTGCAACTGAGAACGGACTTCCGGTGAGCGACAAGCCGGACAGCCAGGATTTCTATTCGGGCGACTACCGTGAACTTCTCCAGCGCTCGGATGAGAAAGGCGACATCGTTGACGAGAACGGCAAGGTTGTCGGTTCGCACAGCGGCTTCTGGAATTACACGATCGGACAGCGCCGCGGTCTCGGCGTGGCGGCGAAGCATCCGCTCTACGTGGTGCGCGTCGACCCCGAAAAGAACATCGTCTACGTTGGCCCGGAAGAGATGCTGAAGAAGACGAAAATCCGCGTCACCGACCTCAACTGGAGCGGCATTCCGTCGCTGGATGCGCCGCGCGACGTGCGGATCAAGGTTCGTTCGATGGGCGTCGGCACGGCAGGTTCGATCACACCGAATGCGGACGGTTCTGTTGCGGTGACGTTCTACGAGGAACAGAAATCACCCACGCCGGGGCAGTCGGCGGTGTTCTACGACGGCGATCTCATGCTCGGCGGCGGACTGATCGAGGATGTGGACTGATGACGGATGCGGAGCTGAAACATTTTCTTGACTTGACGGATCCGGAGGAACAGGCCGCCTTGTTCCGTTCCGCCTACGAAGTGAAGTTGCGGTATATCGGCCCGCGGGTGAGTCTGCGCGGTCTTGTGGAGATCAGCAACATCTGCCGCAAGAACTGTTTCTACTGCGGAATCCGCGCGGGAAATGCAAATCTCAAGCGGTACCGGATTTCCAAAGAGGAGATTGTCAGTTCCGCGCTCTGGGCATATGACCACCATTACGGTTCCGTGGTTCTGCAGTCCGGCGAAGTCGTTTCGGATGAATTCACGGAATTCGTCGAATCCTGCGTCCGCGGGATTATGGAGCGGACGGACGGACAAGTCGGGCTGACGCTCTGCTGCGGCGAGCAGGAGCCGGCGGTTTACGAGCGCTGGCGCAAGGCAGGCGCGCATCGCTACCTGCTGCGGATTGAGGCGTCGGATCCGGAACTTTATCACCAGCTTCATCCGAATGACCGGACGCATGATTTCGAGACGCGCAGGCAGTGTCTCCGCTCGCTGCGCGCATTGGATTACCAGGTTGGTTCCGGAGTCATGATCGGGCTTCCGGGACAGACGACGGATCATCTGGTGCGGGATCTGCGCTTTTTCGAGGAATTCGATCTGGACATGATCGGCATGGGTCCTTACATCCCGCATGCCGACACGCCGCTTGGAAAGGGAATCGCATTCACGCCGGAGTACATGCGCGGACATCTGGAAAAGGGGTTGCGCATGATCGCCTGCACGCGTTTGCTGCTGAAAGATGTGAACATCGCATCGACGACGGCACTTCAGGCTCTTTCGGACGACGGGCGTGAGCGCGGTCTGCTTGCCGGGGCGAACGTGATTATGCCGAACGTTACGGATACTTCATACCGCCGCGGCTACCAGCTCTATGCGAACAAGCCGAGTCTGGATGAGAATTCGCAGCAGTCGTGCGACGGGCTGGCCCGGCGGATCGCGTCGATCGGCGAGGAGATTCTGTGGGATCAGCACGGGGATTCGCACCATTATTTTGAACGGACGGCACAAAAATCCGGTAAATAGCACAAAACTCCGCTTGCACAAGCGTTTTCCGGCTGTAGTTTACTGTAATGCTTGAAACAAAACAAGGATTCATATCATGAACATTCAGACATCCGTCGGAGAGATTGCGGTAACCGGAGAGTTCGGTTCCGCATGGAATCTTACACATTCGGGAACCGAGCTTGAACCGGGGCTCGAACTTGTGCATCTGCATCTGGAAACGGAAGGCGAGCTTCCTCCTCCGCAGTTCAAACTTCAGTGGTACATCCCGCAGGTCGATATTCAGACCCGCTGGGCGCCGATGGTCAATTTCAACCGCTATCTTCCGCCGAACTGGGGATGCGAAACGAAGTCGAATCTCGCATCCTCCGCGCCGGTCATGGCGTTTCTGAATCAGAAGGGACAGAACCGCTTCACGGTGGCGATTTCCGAGGCGATCCGCGAGGTGAAGATTTACGGCGGAATCCACGAGGAACGCTGCGAAGTGGAATGCCGTGTGGAGCTCTTCACCGCTCCCGAAGCTCCGCTCCATTCCTATGACGTCACCCTGCGTTTTGACACACGCGGAATTTTCTATGCAGACGCCATCCGCGCAGTGACTGACTGGTTCGCCGCGATGCCCGCATACAAGCCGTCACCTGCGCCCGCCGCCGCATTCGAGCCGATTTATTCTTCCTGGTACAGCTATCATCAGGAGGTTTTCGACAAGGAGCTGGAGGCGGAATGCGCGCTCGCAAAAGAGTACGGCATGAAGGGAATCATCGTCGATGACGGCTGGCAGACGGACGACAACAAGCGCGGTTACGCGTTCTGCGGCGACTGGGAGATTTCCAAACGCCGTTTCCCCGATATGCCCGCCCATGTTGCGAAAATCCACGAACTCGGTATGAAATACGTCGTCTGGTTCTCTGTTCCGTTTGTCGGAGTGCACAGCAGGGCGTATGAGCATTTCAAGGGAAAATACCTCTATGAAAGGAAAGGGCTGAACACGGCGGTTCTCGACCCGCGCTTCCCGGAAGTCCGCGAGTATCTGATCAACATCTATGAAAACGCCATGCGTGAATGGGGAATCGACGGCTTCAAGCTGGACTTCATCGATACGATACGTTTTGACGGCGAAGACCCGGCGGTTGCGGAGAACTATGCGGGACGCGACATCAAGTGCCTGCCCGAGGCTGTCGACCTTCTGCTTTCCGAAACGATGCGCCGTCTGCGCGCAATCAACCCGGATGTTCTGATTGAGTTCCGCCAGAGCTATATCGGTCCTGCGATCCGCAAGTACGGGAATATGTTCCGTGCGGCGGACTGCCCGGCGGACGTGCTTTCGAACCGTGTGCGCACGCTTGATCTGCGTCTGACGACGGGAACGACCGCAGTTCATTCGGACATGCTCGAATGGAACAGCGCGGATTCGGCGGAAGTTGCGGCGCTTCAGCTGTTGAATGTTCTGTTCTGCGTTCCGCAGATTTCCGTGAAACTGGAGGTGATTCCGGAGGAACACCGCCGGATGCTCCGTTTCTGGCTGAACTTCTGCATCGAACACCGCGATGTTCTGCTGCATGGATACCTGAAGCCGTATCATCCGGAGCTGAACTATCCGATCGTCTCGTCGGAAACGGCGAAGGAGAAGGTGATTGCGGTCTACAACTACGGACAGATTGTGAAAGTCGCGTGCGATGCGGGCAAACCGTGCCACATCGTCAATGCGACGGAGCGTTCGGAGCTTTATCTGGACCTCGCGGCGGCTCCGGCGTCGGTCGAAGCGTTTGACGCGCTGGGACGTCCCGCTCCCGTGGGCGAACTCAACGCCGGCTGCGCGAAGGTCGCAATCCCGCGCGCAGGTCTGCTGTCTCTGAAGTTCTGAGGAGCGCGATGAACTGGAACGGCTTTACGGTTCTCAGCTCCCTGCATCGTCCGGAACTGAATCAGTTTCCGAACATTGCATTGCCGTTCTACGTGCGTTCGACGGGACATTTCCGCCGGGCGCACGGCAGTCTTGAGGCGGTTCCGCCAGGGGAAAAACCGTTTGTCCAGTTCTACTGGTGCATTGCAGGAGAAGGCGAGATGGAGTGTGCTCCAGGCTCGTCTCCCTGCAGAATCCGCAAGGGTGATTTTTTTTACCGCCTTCCGTTTGAACAGCATTTTTTCCGCTCAACGTCTCCTGACTGGGAGTACCGCTGGGTTGCGTTTGACGGACCGGGCGCGGCAGACTTCATGCGTTCGTACAGTTATCCTGCGGTTCCGTTCCCTGCGGGGGAGTGTCCGCTTGAACTTTTTCAGGAGATTGACGCCTGGCTGCAGGAACTGACTCCTTACAGCTGGCGCAAGATGGTTGCCCTGGTTTCGGATATTCTTGCCGCGGCGGGGGGAACGAACCGTGAAGAAACTCTGGAGAATCACCAGCTTCAGGAATCAATCCGTATCTGCCGCGCGAATTTTCCGAATCCGAATCTGAACATCAACGCCCTTTCGGAGCGTGTGGGCGTGTCGCGGACAACGCTGCTGCGTCTGTTCCGCCGCAAAATGAATATGACCCCGTCGGATTACCTGCTTCAGCTCCGTGTGCAGCGGGCGGTTTCGCTGCTGCGTGAGACGCGTTATCCGCTGCACCGCATCGCGGAACTTTCAGGATGGAACGACGTCAATTATTTCTGCCGCATCATCAAGCGTGTGACGGGGCGCACGCCGGGCGAAATCCGTTCAACCGAGTGACCCGCGATGAAAAAGAGTTCTGAACCGACTTTCGACGAGATGTATCCGAGCGAAGTGACGCGCAAGGGAATCCGTTTCCACATGGCCAGCGCGATCTGGGATTACGGGCGACGCAACATGCTTCCTCTGTGGACGGAATTCGTGCATTGCCCGATTATTCTTCCCGCCGGTTACCAGTTTTCCCAGACGGCCGTCCCGAACACGGAATTTGAATACATTCTGGAGGGACAGACGGTGATTGAACAGGACGGAGTGCGCACAACTCTCAAGCCGCATGATCTCTGGATTCTTCCTGCGGGAACGGCGCAGAATCTGACGGTTCGCGAGAGCTGCCGCAAGATTACAGCCGGAATCAGCGGACAGCTCGTGCATTCTCTGCTTTCCGGAATGGGAATTTTTGCCAGACCGGTGATCCGTATCGGAAACGATGAGCGTCTGCTGTCTGTGTTCCGGGAGCTTTATCAGCTTTTGCGTGAAAAATCGGAGGAAACCGTTCCGCACATTTCGGGTTTGACGCTGGAGCTGGTGATGGAAATCGGACGCGCGGCGAAGACGGCGCCGAGTCCCCGTCTCGCGGAGGCGATTCATATTCTTGAACGCGGCATTGCCGATGAAATCCGTCTTGACGATGTGGCTGCGCGGCTTCATATTTCCACGGATTTTCTGAACCGCCTTTTCCGGAGAGAGCTTGGAATTACGCCGAAGCGTTATCTGATTGAACAGCGGATGCATCTGGCTTCCTCCCTGCTGACCAATTCGGATTTTTCGGTTCAGGAAATATCTCTGCGCTGCGGTTACCGGAACCAGTTTGCATTTTCCCGCGAATTCCGTAAAAAATACGGACTTTCGCCGTTGCAGTTCCGTAAAAATGCTCGAAAATTGAAAAAGATATAAATCTTCAGTTTCAGGCAATAAATTTCGTTCTTCCCCCTCTTGTTAAAAACGCAGTTTTGCAGTATAATTAACAGCATGGGAAGCTTGGGCTGGCTTTCCGGAAAAAATGAAACAGAAATGAAAGGGTTTTATGCTATGAAAATTTTGTTCCGCTCATTTGCCCGCCGTCTCACAGGGCGGTTCCGCAGGTTTACCCTTGTGGAGCTCCTTGTGGTAATTGCCGTGATTGCCATACTCGCTGGAATGCTTCTTCCGGCTCTGAATTCCGCCCGTGAAAAAGCGCATGAGGTGACCTGCAAGAACAATCTGAAAACAATCGGTCTTGCCGCGGCGGGGTATTCGGGCGACTTCGACGACTGGATTATCCCCTGCACCTCCAAAACGCCGGGGTATTTCTGGCCGGAAGTGCTGAGCGGCTACGGCGCGGCGTATTCGTATGACCGGAAGAAAGCCTCGAACTTCCATTGTCCGTCGGAACGGCGCAACGTTCCCGGAGCGGCCGGATACTTCGCGTCGGATTATGGAATGAACGTCAATGTCGGTGGCTGGTATCGTGAAGGCTCAACCGCGAAGGAGAATATGATCAAGCGTCTTTCGCAGTTCAAAAACGGGAGCCGCCTGCCGTTTATCGCGGGAACGGGCGGGCGTGACGGCGGACGCATCCGTTTCCGTTCAACGGAACTGGCATACATTCACGGCGGAGAGGACTGGCGCAAGCCGTCGGATCTGACTTCCGGCTGGGAGGTCGCGGATGCGCTGACTCTGAAAGGTCGTTCCGGCGTGCTCTTCCTTGACGGTCATGTTGAGGGGCGCACCTTTCCGAGTCTGCTGAACGGGAATGATGCATATTATTACATGAAAGACGGAGATAACATCCCGAACGGCGCAACTGATTTTTAAGATAACACAAGGAGTTTATTATGAAATTCAAGCATCTGCTGTTTTCCGCCGGAGTTCTGATTTCCGGAACGGTCTGTGCGGAAAATCTGATTCACAACGGAGATTTCCAGCTTGGAAACAGCGGTTTCTCCATCGAACGCTGGCAGCGTCCGGACACCAACCCGGAGATGATTTTTCATCCGCTCTCCACGGAAGCTGATCCCCGTTCGCCCGGAAGAAAAATCCTGAAAATCGACAATTCGTACAAAGAACAATGTTTTGTTTACGCCTGCGAGATGTCTCTTGAGGCGGGGAAAACCTATTATCTGCGCGGTGAAATCCGGTCTTCCGGAAGCAAAATCCCGGCGGAATTCAGCATGATTTATCTCAACCGCAAAGCAGGGCGCAACGCGCAGGGCGGGACGGTTGTCGCGGAGAAGGAATGGAAACAGTTTGAATTTCCGGTGCGCACGCAGAAATTCGGAGGAAGGTATCACCTCAAAATAACGCTTGACCAGCCGTCGGAGCCGGGAACGGTCTACTTGAGCGGACTCTCTCTTTCATCGGAAAGCGATACAGCGTTTCATGGTGTGGAGATCGGCTTCCGAACCGCGTCGCGCGTCTTTTTTGCGGGAGAGCGCGGCAAATGCACGGCGACCGTGCGGAATGCCGGCGGCAAAGTGTGGGAAAAAACGCTGAAACTTGTTGCGGCTGATGATTATTCCGGCGTGCGCCGGACGATTCTGGAACGCCCGCTCCGTCTGCCGCCCGGAGGTGTGGAAGAGATTGCGTTCGATTTGCCCGTGGACCGGTTCGGTTCGTTCCGGATTGAACCGGAGGATTCGTCGATCCGCTTCTTCCCCGGTTACTACGCTGTGATCGGGAAGGTAAAGCCGCTGCGTTTTGACCCGAAACGCTACAGTTTCGGCGTGAACAATACGGCGCAGCTCAAATGGCGGAAAGGAAAAGCTCCGGGATACGTGGCGTCCAACGCGTCCGTGCGTGAAGAGCTGCATCTGCTTTCGCTTGCCGGCTGCCGCCTGATCCGCGCATTCACGGGAATGGGGATCGACTGGATGCTTCTGGAGCCGGAGCCGGGAAAATTCAATTATCTTTATCTCGATACGACTCTGAAGCTGTATGAGGAGGTGGGGATTGCCCCGCTCGCGGTTCTGTGCAGCAACGAATTCATTGTTGAAAACTACCCGTGGTCTCAGCAGATTTATCCGGACTGGCTGCTGAAGGGCGCTCCGTACGCGAAGCTGGAGAAGAGCACACGCGACTGGCGCGGTTACAACTGTCCGGAACGCAACTATGTTTTTCCGGATCGCGCGGTTCTGGAACGCTATATCCGCGCAATCGTCTCTCATGCGGGAAAACGGGTGATGCAGTATGAAATTTCCAATGAGCCCGGCTGTGCGATTTCGCCGGAGCAGTACATGGATATTATCTTCCGTCCGGTGACGGCTGTTCTGCGGAAGGAGAATCCGGAAGCGACGATTGTCGGGGTGTGTTCGACGAGCGACAAAGGCTACCAGCTCGGCGAATTCCTGAAGGCGTGCCTTGAACTGAACGTTGCAGAGAATTCGGATGCAATTTCGTTTCATCCGTACGGCAGTCCGGAGCTGAGCTCTCCCGACCCGGCGGACAAGCAGATTCTGACGATGAAAGAGATGATCTCCAAATACAAAGCGGGCATGGCGATCTGGAACACGGAACTGTTCTATCTGTTCAGCGGTTATGAGTTCGGAGATTTCTACGGCGCGATGCAGATAAAGGCGCACCACGCCGCTGCGCGCTACCTCGTGGAGCTGAGTCTCGGCGTTGCGCAGTCGACCCCGCTGGAGAGCATGCAGATCTGGCGGGAACTGATGATTCCGAACTATCAGCATATCACCTCCTGGCCGGACAGCCTGCCGGGGCCGGTCTATTCGGTCTACAACGCCCTGACCCGTTTCTTTGAGGGCGCGGAGGCTGTTTCGCACCGCAATTCGCCGGACGGGCTTTACCGCTGTGCATTCCGCAAGGACGGCAAACTTGTCGGCGCGATCTGGGATTACCGCAAGCGCGGAAATCTGAAGCTTGACCTGACCGGGTTCGAGGTTTACGATCTTTTCGGCAATCCGCTTCCCGGCGGAGTTATGACGATGACCGCTGCCCCGGTTTATCTGAAGCAGGGGGCGCTCTCCGAAGCGGAGTTCCTGAAGAAACTGGATTCGGTCTCTGCGATTCTGGAGCAGACGCTTTCCATCTCTACGCAGGCGCGTCTTATTGAACGGAATGGAAAAACAGTTCTGCTGCTTGGCCTGCGCAGCTGCGGGATGAAAGACGAATCCGGTTATGTCGGTGTCGCCGGAAAAGGAATTGCCGCACTTGAACCGGTTGCCTTTACGCTGAAACGCGGAGAATACGCGGCTCTTGAAGTCCCGGTCAAGGTTTCCGGAAAAGTCGCGGAAGCGGAAGTGCGGGTGATTTCAAACGGGAAAATCTGGAAATTCCCGGTTGGACTCCACGCATGCCGCAGCGTGCAATATGACGGAGCTTTCCGGTTCCGGAGTGCGGACGGTGTTCTCTCCGCATCGGCGGAACTTTCGCAGAAGCCTGGAAAGAGTCTGTTGAAAGTACGCGTGAACGATACGACCGATTCCGGCGAGCCCGGAAAGCGCGCGATGTGGGAACAGGACTGTGTGGAGCTCTTCATCGACGCCGCGCCGCGCGCTCTGCCCGGGGAACATGCGGATGCCTACCAGCCGTCCACCTTCCGTCTCTTTATCATGCCGCGCTTTGAAAAAGGAAAACAGCTGGTCTTCTGGGGCGACCGCAGTTTCATCTCTCCTGACTCGATCGGATGTCATGTGACGGCGGACAGTTCCGGTTATGAGATTCTTCTTGAGCTTCCGGAGAAGGCGTTCGGGAAGGAATCCGGACTGGAAATCAAGATCAACGATGCTCCGGGAACTTCGGGAAACGTGCGTTCGTTCTCTCTCTTCGACGCCCCGGATGTTCAGAAAAACCGTTTGATGTTCACAATTGTGGAAAACAACCCAAAATAAAGGAGTTCAGAAAATGAAAAAACAGATGACAGCACTTGTTCTCGGCGCGGCGCTTTCGCTCTCCGCCGCAACCGCCGTCCCGTTCGAAACCTCAATGAACGGCGGCTGGAAACAGGTTGAACCGAACACTTTTGAAGTGAAAAACAAAGGCGCATGGCATGCCTCGCTTGTCCTGAAAGCCGGGGTGAAACCGGGATCTTGCTACCGCGTTTCATGGGATGCCTCGTCGCGGAAAGGGCAGGGGGCTACCTCGTACGGACTGATCCTGAAGCTCGGAGAAACGCTCTTCAGCGGAGTCAATGTCCCGGAGGATCCTTCGCCGCGTACATTCTGTTTCTATTCGGGCAAAGCAGACAAGGCGGAACTTTCGTTCTTTTTCAGCAAAAACAGCACCGGTGATTCGAAGATCGCAAATCTGAAACTGGAGGAGCTCAACGAGGCGGATATGCACGGAAATCTTCTGACCAACGGAGATTTCGAGTCGGACAATCTCGTCCCCGGTGACTGGCGGGTCCGCGAGGAAAAATTTACCCCGAACATGAAAATCGTTGAGAACACAGGTTTCGTAAATGGTGCAAAGTCTCTTGAACTTACGCAGAAAAAGGACGCTGCTGCAACCGCGATCGAATCGGTTCCGCTGCTCATTCTGCCGGGGAAAACTTACACGTTGAGCTTCTGGGCGAAAGCGGAGGGGTTGGACAAGATGACCGTCGTTGTCGACATGCCGTCATACGGGAAAAAAACAGGAATTCCAGAAATTCTACCCGTTTGCTTTGAACGGAGAATGGACAAAATACAGCTGCAAGGTGACGTTCCCCTCGGATGAGGCTGTGTATACCCTGCTCGCCCGCCGCCGCGCGAGAGTGAATATCTTCTGCGACAACCACAATGATGGACGGGTTCTGCTTGACCAGTTTGAATTTAAAGCGGAAGAGTGATACATTACGGCAGAAAAAAAGGGAAAAACATGTCAATCCTTTCGCATTTCAATTCGGGACGCGTCCCCGCGGTGCGGATTCTGAACCGCAGAAACCGCTGTTACGCAATCATGCACTTCAGCCTCAACACTTTCACCGGCAAGGAGTGGGGATACGGAGATGACGATCCGCAGATTTTCAATCCGTCCGATTTCAGCGCGGATCAGATTGCGGAGGCGTGCAAAGCCGGCGGACTTGCGGGAATCATCATCGTCTGCAAGCATCATGACGGCTTCTGTCTCTGGCCGACGAAGACGACTCCGTACAACATTTCCAAATCTCCGTTCCGCAACGGGAAAGGCGATTTGGTGCGCGAAATGGCGGACGCCTGCCGGAAGGCGGGGCTGCAGGTCGGGTTCTACGTCTCTCCGTGGGATCGCAATCATCCGGCCTACGGAACGCCCGGATATGTGAAAGTCTATCAGGAACAGCTCCGCGAAATCTATTCCGGCTACGGACCCGCATTTGAAGCCTGGTTCGACGGTGCAAACGGCGGAGACGGCTGGTACGGAGGTGCGTGCGAAAAACGGAAAATCGACCCTTCCTCTTATTATGAATGGGAAAAAACGTGGCAGATTGTGCGCGACCTTCAGCCGGACGCCGCGATCTTCAGCGACGCCGGACCCGATCTGCGCTGGCCGGGAAATGAGAACGGATTTGCCGCGCCCGACGCCTTCGGAAGTTACACGCCGCATCCGCGCGACCCGGGCAGGGAACCCGCGCCAGGGTATACGGTCTATCAGGAGGGATTCGAGGGACATGCGGACGGTAAGTTTTTCATTCCTCCAGAGTGTGACGTTCCGCTCCGCCCCGGCTGGTTTTACCATGCGGAGGAGGATGAGGAAGTCCGTTCCCTCTCAACTCTTGTGGAATTGTATTTGAATTCTGTCGGCTGCGGAGGTTTTCTGAATCTGGGGATTGCGCCGGATCGTCGTGGACGCCTGCACGAAAACGACGTGCGCCGTCTTGCGGAGTTCAAACGTGCGGTGGATGCGCTGAATTCTCCTGAGGTGTTTTCCTGCTCCGCGCAGCTCATTTCCAGGGAGAGAGAGACATTTGAATTCGGCGGAACGAAACGTTTCAACCTGCTGGAGCTTTCGGAGGATATGGCGGAACAGGGTGAAGCAGTTCGCCGCTATGCCGTGGATGTTCGGGTGAACGGCGAATGGACACCGCTGGTTTCGGGAAAAGCGATCGGGCTCCGCCGCCTGAAAACCTTTCCTGAAGTCGCGGGCGAAGCTCTGCGCATTCTCGTGTCGGAAGCCGCTCCGGAAGAGGTTCGGCTGACCGTTTCCGCACGACAGGTTCCAGCGGAGCTGCTTCGGAAGGCGCCTGTTTCAGCACCAGTCCGTAAAAATTACAGAATTCTTGAACAGGGGAAAATCAAAGGTTTGACTGCTGAGTGGCGGCTGGGGAAAAACTGCGGAATCGGCGGATTCCTGTTTACTCCGTTTGAGAATCTTCCGGACGGCACGCCGGATCGTTACCGTTTTGAGGTTCTGACGGATTCCGGCTGGCAGACGGCTGCGGAGGGAGAGTTTTCGAATCTCCGTGCGAATCCGGTTCCTCAGCGAGTCGTTTTTGCTCCGGTTTCCGCTTCGGCGGTCCGTCTGACCGCGCTCCGGATGCTGGATTCCGGCACGGAGCTTCGCTTCAGGGAATTCAGTTTGATTCTGAAATGAAAAACGCCCGGCGTTCTCCGCGGATGCCGGGCGGATTGAACTCAGTGTCCGCAGCTATGGGAGCCGCAGCCGTGCGAACCGCAATGGTGTTCCCCGGAGTCGTGGTGATGGCAATGGAAGTCCGAGCGGACCTGAAGCGTGCCGTCGAGGAGTCCCTGTACGACGTCGCGGACTTTGCCTGAAGCTCCGCCGATCACCCGGATTCCCGCCGAGGCGAGCGCCTGAACCGCGCCGCCGCCGATTCCGCCGCAGATCAGAAGATCGACGTCTTTTTCCGCAAGCAGTCCGGCAAGCGCGCCGTGTCCGGTTTCTCCGCTTGAAAGTTCTGTTTCGGAAAGAATGTTTTTCCCGTCGGTTTCAAACAGGGTGAATCCGGGCGTGTGTCCGAAGTGCTGGAAAACTTCTCCGTCTTCCGATGTCACTGCGATTTTCATTTTTCAGTTTCTCCTTTTGGTTGATGTGTTCAGATCCATTCCTTACATAAAGCCTCTTTTTCGGGAATGTCAAGTCCGGAAAGGGAAAAACTTGCGTTTTTTTTGCGGATAAAGTTGCTGTGTTTTTTACTGTTCCGCCTTGAATAGAAGCTGTTTCGGGAGTATGTTATGCCATACATTTTTTCCATGAATCAGGAGGAGTATCACATGGGTGGCTTTTTCGGCGTCGTTGCGCATGAGGACTGCGTGACGGATCTGTTCTACGGAACGGATTATCATTCCCATCTCGGCACGAAACGCGGCGGTCTCGCCGTTTACGGAGCCGACGGAACCATTATGCGTTCCATTCACGACATCACCAATTCGCAGTTCCGGTCCAAGTTCGATGACGATCTGCCGCATCTTGCCGGAAAAAGCGGAATCGGCGTCATCAGCGATTATGAAGACCAGCCGCTCATCATCGGCTCTCATCTCGGTATTTTCGCGATTGTGACGGTCGGAAAAATCAACAATATCCAGGATCTCATTTCGGGCGATTCCTCCTCGCGGATCGCCCATTTCTTTTCCGAAATGAGCGGCGGAGAGTTCAATCCGACAGAAGTCGTGGCAGCGCTTATCAACACAAAAGAGACCCTTGAAGAGGGAATCGCGTACGCCCAGAGCCGCATTGACGGTTCCTGTTCCATGCTGATTCTCCGCAACGGGGTCATCTACGCCGCGCGTGACCGCTACGGCCGCACGCCGATTGTCATCGGCCGCAAGACTGGCGCCTATGCGGCGTGTATGGAAAGCAGCTCGCTTCCGAACCTCGACTATACGGTGTGCAAGGAACTCGGACCCGGCGAAATTGTCCGCATGAGTGCCGACGGCGTTGAGCAGATCAGAAAGCCGGGTGATCAGATGCAGATCTGTTCATTTTTCTGGGTTTACTTCGGCTATCCCTCTTCCAATTACGAAGGTTCCAATACGGAAACGGTTCGTTACCGCAACGGCGCGCTGATGGCGCGCGGCGATGATGTGGAATGCGATTCTGTGAGCGGCATTCCGGATTCCGGAGTTGCGCACGCAATCGGCTATTCGAACGAGTCGGGCAAACCGTATCTGCGTTCGCTTGTGAAATACACGCCGACATGGCCGCGCAGTTTCATGCCGCAGACGCAGTCCGCGCGTAACCTTGTCGCCAAAATGAAGCTGATTCCGATAGACGAGCAGATTCGCGGGCGCCGCCTTCTGTTCTGTGATGATTCGATTGTACGCGGCACTCAGTTCAAGAATATTGCGCAGCGTCTTTATGAGCGCGGCGCGCTTGAAGTGCATATGCGTTCCGCCTCGCCCCCGCTTGCATTTGCGTGCAAGTACCTGAATTTTTCGCGTTCGAAGTCGGTTCTCGACCTCGCCGCGCGGCGTGTGATCAACGCTCTGGAGGGTTGCGATCCGACAGATGAGGTGCTGAAGGAATACATTACCGCCGGCACTCCGCGTTACGAAAAGATGATCGAAGCGATCCGGAAGAATTTAGGTCTGACTACGCTGAAGTATCAGACGATTGAAGGTCTGGTTGAAGCGATCGGTCTTCCGAAAGAGAAGCTCTGCACGTATTGTTTTGACGGCTGTGAAGGCGGCTGCGGCTGCTGCAAGCACTGATCAATGAAACGCGCGTCTCCTCAAACATAAGGGAGGAGACGCGCAGAAATTGAATATTTTGTTGCTGGATACAGTTTATGTTTCAAATGTAAAGGATATGGGGGAGAGGAATAAAAATGAAGATAATATTGTTGTATATATTGAACGTTGGTTTAATTGCATTTGCAGCAATACCTCAATTGTCAAGATTGTTGTCTAATAGCATTTGTAATTCTGATGAATTATGGATATGCAATCCGATTTGGACGTTTATTTGCGCGTGGCAGTTTTCATTGGGAAAAGGTTCTCTGTTCTATTTAGTATGTTATATTTTGGCCCATGTTCAAATTTTAGTCTATGCATTTATGTTTACTTTAATTTGCACGAGATTTTTTAATAAAGTTTATTGTTTGATATATGTACTGTTTATTTTTTCTATATTTGTTATTATTCCTATTGAGTATAACTCTATATCTCCTATAGTACGTTTTTTATACTGGTCAACATGGTAAAAATCGTTTAATACAGACAATAAACTCAGCTGCTGGATAGGATTTCGAATTCGCCGATGATTACATGGGAGTCGTGTCCGGATAACGTCCGAGAAATTGCGCACATTTGATGGGCTAGAGGCTTGAAAAAGCCTGTTTCCATGATTGATTATTATTCCGACCCAAAACCAACCGAAAGCTATCATGTATAGGTGATGGAGCAAAATAACGCGAAAGGCGGTGGAAAA
>ERZ1034842.484-NODE-484-length-15586-cov-35.489537_pt1 | contig 15586 bp, 10 predicted proteins | sample MGYA00520634_ERZ1034842 | MGnify/ENA primary metagenome ERZ1034842 (study PRJEB33766, sample SAMN09781734) | gut metagenome | biome: gut microbiome | host: Homo sapiens | place: Madagascar | study: EMG produced TPA metagenomics assembly of the PRJNA485056 data... | reverse complement strand
TTGCCATCCTTGGCATCCTTCACGGTTTCACCCTTCTCACCATCAACAATCAAACCGATAGGCCAGCCTAAGGCTACTGAGTTGATGCAGTTGAGGTTAGAAGAACGGCGAATCTGCATGGCTGCCTGGAACTTGCCGAGGGCTGAACCGTTGTTCGGATTGTAGGCTCCGGCTGTGATATAATCGGTGGTGTTCTGGAACTTAGAATCCAATACCTTAGGACCTACGAAGGTGATGTTAGAGAATGTTGCCTTGGTACGAGGATCCACGGTTGCACCATCGGCGCAGTTGTCGCTCTCGAAACCGTTGCTCTGAGAGGTATCGGCTATCTTGCTGTCGCGCAGAGAAAGACCGTACTGCACCTTGCCTGAGAAACCATTATCGGTATCGAAATCATCATCCCAGCCCTTGTAGGCTACGAGATACTTGCAGTTCACGGTACCGCCAAACCACTCGAAGGAATCATCATTGGAATAAGATACCTGAACGTGGTCTATCTGTGTGCCGGAACCTACCGAACCGAAGGTCAAACCATTAATCTCCTTATCCTTCTGGAATGGATAACCGGCAAACTCGATGCGCACATAGCTTAAAGTACCAGAATTATCTGCATCATCTGCGCCGCCATGCTTGGTACGAGGACCACCCTCAATCTGCTGCTCAGTCTGGTTGTTCTTAGCCTTACCGCAGAGGATGATGCCACCCCAGTCGCCAGGCTTTCTGCTGCCTGCAGCCTCTTCTGATGTAAAGACGATAGGCTCTGTGGCTGTACCTTTGGCGATGAGCTTACCGCCACGCTCTGCGATGAGTGCCGCCTTGGTCTGCTTGTCGCCCTTGATGATAGTTCCCGGTTCGATGGTGAGCTCAGCACCATCTGCAATATATACCCATCCCTTGAGGAGATAAGTGCCTTTCTTCAAAGTCTGCTTGCCTGTAAAGACGAACTCCTGGTCGCCGTTTCCGATTTCTGTTCCGTTGGCGTTCTCCTTGCCATCTGTTCCGAAGAGGATGTGGTCGCAAGCCTTCAAGCCGCCATCGGTTGTCCACTTGTAAACTACTTCTGATCCTGGATTTGGAGAAGGAGTTGGATCGTCATTGTCACTGCTGCAGCTGCTCAACATGGCAGATGCTGCGAGGATGCCCATGCATCCATAAAAATACATCTTGTTCATCATTGTTTCCTGTTTTATTAAACAAACATCTAATTATTCTTATTATTTAAAATTTATAGATTGCCTGCAAGCCGATGTTTCTGCCCGGCTTGTAGCATCTTGCAATCTCTTCCACCTGCTTCTTGCTTCTGTCGCTATATGTTACATCAGCAAACTGCTTGTAGTATATCTTTTCTGCAAGAAGATCTCTTACATTGAGCTTCAGCTCCAGATGGTCTCCGAATTTCTTTGCCAGCGAGAAGTCGATGGTGTTGCGAGGCATCTCGTAGCTGTGAGGCACTCGGGAATTGGAGTCATCGCCTGTGTTTCCTTCGCTTCTGCCCACACCGATGATTCGCTTGCCTATGCGGTTGTAGAGCAGGGCGATATCCATCTTCAATGGCTCATTCTTATAGAAGATGCCGGTGTTGATAAGGTATGGCGACTGACCCTGCATCGGTCTGTCTTCCTCTTTCGAACCCTTCTCAAACTGTACCTTGCTCTTAATCAAGGCACCATTAAACGACCAGCTGAAATCCTTCAATCCTATGAATCCGAGATTCTTTCTGATATCCAGTTCCACACCATAGTTGTTGGCACTCTTCGCATTCTTGTAGGAATAAATCAAGTCTGTGCCGCCTGCCACCGTGTAGGTCCACTCGATAGGAGAATCGAAGTGCTTGTAGAAGACTGCCAGCGAAATGAGCTCTCCACGGGATGGATACCACTCATATCGCAGGTCGAGGTTATCGACATAACAGTTCTTCAACTCAGTGTTTCCCTGCACATTGCTGGCAAGGTCGAAGTCGTAATACACCGACGACGATACTTCACGGAATTCTGGGCGGTTAATACTGCGGCCATACGACAGTCGCACCTGATGCTGGTCGCTGATTTTGTATGTTGTATTGAGAGATGGAAAAACATCATCTGTCTTGTAATGACGGCTCGATTCACTCTTCTCGTAGTCACGGGAATTGGAGATGAGTTCCATATCATTATGCTCGAAGCGGACACCGGCGTGGATGCCGAGTTTGCCAAAGGGGAGAGACATCGCCAGGTATCCGGCGCCTAAGGTGTTGTGTCCGCGGTAGTTATTGCGCATCTGCTTTTCCTCCAGAAGATACAGCTTGTCGTAACCCATGTTTGCCTCGCTGGTGAGCAGGGTAGGGATATGGCTGTGGCGGAAGCCGGATGGCATGTTGTTAGCTGAAACATTCCAGTTGTAGATGAAGTTGCGGGTCTGGTATTCTCGAGTCCGATACTCCCCATAGGCACCCACTTGCAAGTCTGGCTCAAAGTTGCCAAACTTGAAGTGATGCTTGTCATTTACACCAAGAGAGAGAATGTGTTCGTCGAGCTGAGTCCACTCGCGCGATATGTCGTTGCCGGTGCTCAGGGCATAAACGCCCGATTCAAGAGCATCGTCGATGAGGTATCTACGACGGTCAGGCAAATGACGGTTGGCATACGCATACCCGATGCTCCAGTCAAGGGCGTCGCTAGTGAAGGTGTGCTTGCCGGTAAGCTGACCGTTATATGTTGTTCTACTGCGGTAGTAATACTCTGCGCTTCGCTCCAGGTTCGACTGGGCGCTCACGCCATCACGCCAGGTATATCGGCTGGTAGCCAACTGGTTGAAGATGTTCTTGAGCTGATACTTGTGGTTGCCGTCCTTGGAAAGGAAGGTGAAGTTGAGCATTGCTCCGAGTCTCACGTTATTATTATACTGGTCGTCAACAGAGTGACGAAGATAGTTCGGCTTGTCGTTTGCCGCATCATAGATGCCATAGAGGTTGTTCTCCATGTTCTCGTAGGTGCGGTATTCGTTGGTATAGTTCAAGGCAGCGAGCATGCCGAGTGTTCTTCCGCCTAGCATCCAGCGCTGGTTCAGGCTGGCCGCCAGTTTCAAGTCGCCCAAAGGCTTCTTGTTCTTGATGAGCCAATCATTGTTGAATCCGTTGCCCAGGAGCGAAGTAGCATAATCGCCCACCGGTTTTCCGTTGGCATCGAGCTGTGGATTCAAGTCAGCATGGATGCCTCCATTCAGGTTTCTCAAGCCATTGTCGAAACCCAGGAAATCTGTTCCGGAACCTTTCGAGTAAGAAAAGTCCTTGAAGGCAGAAGATGTATTCCAGTTTCCGCCTACGGCGATGTTGAAACAGTTTTCTGCGGGAATCTCCTTGGTGTTGACGATGATGAAACCGCCTGAGTAATCAGCGGGATATTCAGCCGTTGGCGACTTCACAATGGTGAGGTTGTCAATCTGCGAACTTGGGATGATATCGAAGGAGAATGCCCTGGAATCAGCCTCAGAACTAGGCACTGCTCCTCCGTTCACCCACACATTGTTATAACGCTGCGACAAACCACGAACCATCACGAATTTATCGTCGATGAGGCTCACGCCTGGCACTCGGCGTATCACCTCACCCGCATTCGTATCCTGAGTACGAGATATTTCCTGTGCCGAAACATTGCTCACGATGACGGGACTGTTTTTGGCCACCTGTATCATTGCCGCATCCGTATTACGCCTTTCCACTGCGGTAATGGTCACCTCCTTCAGCTGCTGTTCATCAGGTTGCAGCGCAATCACCTGGTCTGCGTCCTTCGCCTGAACCCCGTCAATTTTTTGAGTCTTATATCCTACATAATTAATATATAGAGTATATGTCTTGTCTTTCTTCAGTCCATCGATCTGGAAGTTTCCGTCGATGTTGGTGATAGCCTTCACGTTGGTTCCATCCACAGTGATGACTGCACCGATGAGTGTCTCCTTCGATTTTTGGTCGATTACGACACCTTTAATCTGTTGCGCCCACGTTGGCAAGCTAGCCGCCGAGAGCAATCCTAATACAATAATTCCCCTTTTAGCATTCATAACCTATATCGTTTGATTACGGTTGCAAAGGTACGGTGGTTATATTACACCGGGGTTGCAATGAGGTTGAAAGGCATTGACGAAGCTGCGACAAAGATGTTACGGGCGAAAAACTGTTTGCCTTTTGGGAAAAAACAAAACTTAAAAAGTTATCATTAAAACGCTAATTCTTTGGCAAATGTATCTTTTTGCTATGCAAAATAGTAATTATTGTGATTTTTGTTTGGTGGTTAGTAGAATTTATCATACCTTTGCATCTGAATACATATTTTATATAAAACTTTGTAATGGATAACGTGGCAATATATAATAATGTGTATTCATGATAAAGAGAGAAGAGATATTAAATATAAGAAGAGAAGATATATGAAAATGAAGGTTTTATTTGCTTCCCTGTTGCTGGCAGCTTCAGGGCAAGTGCTGGCACAGTCTTCCGGACAGGTTGGGGGACAGGTCTTCGATGAAAATGGAGACCCCGTAGTGGGTGCACAGATCATGGTGAAAGGTTCTAAAACCGGAACCGTGACCGACATTGATGGTAAGTTCAGCTTGCCGAGTGCTAAACAAGGAGAAACAATTGTAGTCTCTTATCTTGGTATGGATTCACAGACCGTGAAGGCGGCGCCGGGTATGAAGGTCAACATGCATTCGCAAGACCGTCAGCTCGATGAGGTCATCGTGGTGGCATACGGCGAGCAGAAGAAATCATCCTTCACGGGTTCTGCAGGTGTAGTGGATGCTGACAAAATAGCTGTGCGCCAGGTAACCAATGTGGTAGATGCCCTCAATGGTCAGGTAGCTGGTGTGCAGATGATAAATACATCTGGCGATCCGTCTTCTACCCCTACCATCCGTGTGCGCGGTATCAGCTCCATCAATGCAGGTCAGGATCCGTTGATCGTGGTAGATGGTGCACCTTATTATGGTTCCTGGAGTGACATCAACCCAGCGGATGTGGCTTCTGTTACCGTATTGAAAGATGCGGCAAGTAATGCACTCTACGGAGCCCGTGGTGCCAATGGTGTCATTATGATTACCACCAAGAATCCGCAGGTGGGCAAGACCGTCATCACTGTTGATGCTAAATGGGGCAGCAATAGCCGTGGCTCTCAGACTTATGATATGATATCCGATCCCGGTCAATATTATGAGACACACTATAAGTCATTATATAATTACTATACCAATGGCAAGGGTATGTCAGCTTATGCGGCTCATGTGGCTGCCAATAACGCAATTGGTGGTTCTTCAGAAAAGGGCGGATTGGGTTATATCTGCTACAATGTGCCTGAGGGACAGTATCTCATTGGCGATAATGGAAAGCTGAATCCTAATGCCACATTGGGCAATAAAATCTCTTATAACGGAAAGGACTATACGATTAGTCCGGACGACTGGCTCAAGGCGGCTTACCGAAACACCCTCCGACAGGAGTATAATATGAATGTGAATGGTGGAAACGATAGTTCCCAGTTCTATGCTTCATTGGGCTATCTGGATAACCCAGGTATCGCATACGGATCTCAGTTTAAGCGATATACTGCACGCCTGAAGGCTACCTATAAGGCAAATGAATGGCTGAAGGTGGGTGGTAACGTAAACTATGCCCATACCGTTACAGACTATGCCACAGAGGTAGATTCTTATGGAAACAACAGTTCTACCAATACCTTCTACATGGTCAATACCATCGCTCCTATCTATCCGCTGTATCTCAGAGATGGCAATGGCAATATCATGACCGATGATAATGGTAAGATATATGATTATGGTAACGGAATGAATGCAGGCTTGAATCGACCTGTACTCTCTCAGCTCAACCAGTTGAAGGATGACCAGCTTCAGGCATCCCATTCTGTAGGAAATACTTTCGGTATCAATGGCTTTGCTGAGATTACCCCAACATTTGTCAAGGGACTGAAGATTACCTTGAACGGTACGGTGGATGACTATGAATATCGCTATCAGAGTACCCAGCAGCCTTATTATGGATTTGGTGCGACGACTTATCCTAATGGTGAGGTAACCGTAGGACATTACCGTTATTATACAGTCAACTTCCAGCAGTTGGTAAACTATGCCCGTTCTTTTGGTCTGCACAACATGACATTGTTGTTGGGTCATGAGAACTATAAGCAAACTTATGAATACGTATATGGCGGCCGTTCCAACATGTTCTCTTTCAAGGGAAACCATGAGTTGGCAGGTGCTATCACCAATGAGCCGACATATTCTAATCAGACCAATTACAACACCGAAGGTTTCTTCTTCCGTGGCATGTATGATTATGATGGCAAGTATTTCGGTCAGGTATCTTATCGCCGTGACGGTTCATCCCGCTTCTCTCCTGCCCATCGCTGGGGCGATTTCTATTCTTTCGGTGGTGCCTGGATACTGACCAAGGAAGATTGGATGGCAGGCACCAAGTCTTGGCTCAACATGCTGAAGGTGAAATTCTCTTTCGGTCAGCAGGGTAACGATGCCATCGGTAACAACCGTTATCTGGATACTTACGGCATCGGTAGCATGAATGGCGACATGGCGCTGACCTTTGCTTCAAAGGGTAATGATAAGATTACCTGGGAGACCAATACCAATATCAACGCAGGTCTTGAATTCGAACTCTTCAAGGGTCGTCTGACCGGTGATGTGGAGTATTTCTACCGCAAGACCACAGACATGCTCTGTTTCATCAGCGTGCCTATGTCAATGGGTTATGCAGGCTATTACTCTAATGTGGGTAACATGGTGAACCGTGGTGTAGAACTGAATCTTGCAGGAGATGTAATCCGCACCAAGGATTTTGCGTGGAACATCAATCTCAATGCCACCCACTATACCAATGAGATAACGAAGCTTTTTGATGAGAACAAGAACGAGATGCTGAGCGGATATGCCGGTTATCATAACGGTTCTTATTATTATGGTGAAGGATTGCCTATCTACACCTGGAGATTGAAGAAATATGCGGGCGTAAATGAGAAAGGAGAATCCACATGGTATGTTGAGAACGAAGATGGTTCGCTGGGCAAGTCTGCAAAATGGTCGGAAGGCTCTTACTTTGCCTGTGGCGACCCGACTCCGGATCTTTATGGTGGCTTTGGCACATCGTTGTCGTTTAAAGGTATTGATGTCGGTGTGAACTTCACTTATTCCATCGGCGGCAAGTCTTACGATTCAGGTTATCAGAGTCTGATGAGTGTTCCTTATGATAGCTGGACAGGTTTTAATTTCCATAAGGATATGCTGGATGCCTGGTCTCCAAGTAACAGAGGATCCAACATCCCTCGCCTCCAGTATAATGATACGGATGCAAGCTCATCTTCTGATCGCTTCCTGATTAATGGAAGTTATCTCAACCTGCAGAGCATCAATATCGGTTATACCTTGCCAAAGAGCCTGACACGTCGTTTGGGCTTGACTAAGATTCGTGTCTATGGTGCGGCAGACAATGTCTATTTGTGGAGCAAGCGAAAGGGATTCGATCCTCGCACAAGTTTCACCGGCTCACCTAGCAATGAGCAGTATGCGTTTGTTCGTACCATCTCTGGTGGTATTACACTTCAATTTTAAACTGTTAGATAAGGAGAATTTTATATAGATAAGGAGAATTTTATATGATGAACAATATATTTCGCAAGGTTTCTCTGTTCACAGTAGTGCTCTCTTCATGCTTGATGATGCAGAGCTGTCTGGAGGAGGAACTGCCAAAGGATTATGCAACAGGCAGTCAGGTGCAGGGGTCTGAGACGGCTCAGCAGGGCTTGCTGACCGGCTTGAGTGCCTATATGGTAAAGAGTGGTGTGTATGGCGACGGTTCGGCTTACGACAACGGTTATCCCAGCCAGATGATTATCCGTGATGTGATGACAGAGGATTTTCCGGTTTACAATGCAGATTACGACTATTTCTCATCTATAGAGAATGGTAAGGGACTCCGTAGCCCATTCAATTACACCTATTTCTACTATTATGGTTTAGTGAACAATGCCAACAGTATCATCTCGTCGCTCGATGTGGAAGGAGCATCTGAATCAGCAAAGGCGTCTGCCGGTGTAGCTTATGCTTACCGTGCTTTGGCATATCTGGATATGGCAAGAATGTTTGAATTCAAGAAGACCGGATTCTCTGACTTTGATGCCAAAGCAGCCAAGATAATGGGACTTACCGTGCCTATCGTGACCGAGAAGACTACAGGCGAGGAGGGTAAGAACAATCCTCGTGTACCTTATTATACCATGTATCGCTTTATCCTGCACGACCTGAATAAGGCTGAGGCATACTTGAAGGGCTATAAGCGTACGGGCAAGGAGCAGCCGGATGAGAGCGTGGTAGATGGTTTGAAGGCACGCTTCTGGTTGGAACTGGGTTCTCGTTTTTATGATTCGGCAGATGATCTGACAGCCCAGTTGGCTCATGAGAATGATGCTGACGGCTATGATGCCTTGGGCATTACGGCGGTTAATGACTGTTTTGCCAAGGCTGCCTCATACGCACAGGCTGCCATCGACAATTCCGGTTGCCAGCCAATGTCTCAGAGCGAATGGTATAATAAGAAGACAGGTTTCAATACTGCTAATTCTTCCTGGATATGGAAGGCTTCGCTGGGAACAAAGGAGCAATTGGGCAGCTGGTTCTATTCCTGGATGGGTACGGTATCTTCTGAATCTACTGCATTCTCCATGGGTGGTTATGGCAAGGCTTACCGTATGATAGGTGCTTCGCTCTATAATCAGATACCTGATGCCGACTGGCGAAAGAAGACTTGGGTTGCCCCTGAGGATGCTGGCAAGGCTGAGGTTCCGGCAGGCTATTCTACCTTGCTGGATGGAGCAGGATGGGCTAAACTGCCTGCTTACACCAACCTGAAATATCATCCGGGTTCAGGTAACTTGTCTGACCTCTATGTGGGCTGTTTGTGTGATATTCCATTGATGCGTGTAGAAGAGATGTATCTCATCTATATTGAGGCCATTGCCCATACAGAAGGGGTGGATGCTGCCAAGACCGTCTTGAATGATTTCATGAATGCTTATCGCTATACAGATGGCTCTTATGAATGTCAGGCTACAGACATCGAATCACTTGAAGATGCCGTGCTGCTTCAGAAACGTATCGAACTCTGGGGAGAGGGACTGCTGTATTTTGATTATAAGCGTCTTAAGATAGCTGTTGTCCGCACCTATACGGGTACCAACTTCCTGGAGAGTCACCGCTTGAATTCCAAGTATGGTTTCGTGGCTCCATGGATGGATTGTTATATCCCTGAATATGAGAAGAGTTCTAATCCGGCTGTGGTACTGAATCCTGACCCTACAAGTGTGGTAGAGGCAAAGAGTGAGTAAATGAGGAGATTTTTAAATCTTTAAAATGGAATTGACAATGAAGAATATAAAGTTTTTTAGATATTTGGGGCTTGCCATCTCGGCTGGTCTCCTGTTGGGGTTCTCTTCCTGCAGCGATGACGATGATTATGCGCCAGGCAATCCTGCCCCAGACAATTGCATGGGAGTGTATTTTGATGCCGGCAATGCGGCAGAGTTTATTCTTACTCCAGACCAGGAAAACGTTGATGTGAAGGTTTGCCGTAAGGTAGCCGCTGAGGCTGCGAGTGTTCCTGTCAAGGTAGAATATACTGATACAGCTGCCATTCAGGTGCCTGCTACGGTGGAGTTTGCCCAGGGCGAGAAGGAGGCTACGCTGACCATTTCTGTAAAGGGCTTGACACCTAAAAAGAAATTTGGTTTCAAGATAGATGTCGATGAAGCCTATGCCGATCCTTATACCAAGCAGGATGGCAGTACGGTGCTGCAGTCGTCGGTGCTGGTTTCTCAGTGGACGAAAGTACTGGAGAATGTGCAGTTCTATTACGCAGGTTTTACAGATTTGCCTGTTACCTATTCTGATATCTACCAGCTGGAAGGTGTCAATCAGTTTTATATCACCAATATGTTGGGGTCGGGTGCTGATCTTTATTTCAAGATTGATGGCACTTTCAATGCCGATAATCTGGCTGATTGCTCCGGTGAACTGGTTCCTGAGGAAGGAAAGGGTGCTGCCATATATGACTATCAGACTTATAAGCAAAACTATATCGTAGCAGGTGTTGATTCTTCTACAGGTGACTATTTGTGGAACTGGACGGTAGGAGATGTAAATATCAACTCTTTCATGTGGTATGGTGGATATGGCTATAGTACCTATTCTTATATAGACTTCACACAGAAATACATCTATCTGAATGGATATATAAATTCCAGTGTTGAGCAGCAGTCTGTAAATGTGTATGGCGTTTGGTAGAAATATCGAATGATTTCCTAAAGATTTTGGACTTATGAAGAAGATTTTTATATTTTCTCTGATGTTGGCTTCTTTCCTTTGCTCTGAGGCAAAGGAAAGGAGCCTTCAGCAGAAATTGGAGATAGCCAGTGAGGTGCTGGGGGAGCGTTTGCTTTCTGTTGGCAGGAATACTTCTCGTGGAGGAGCAGGTGAGAACCTTTGGGTTATGCGCCAGACGGATGCTTATACGGTTGTAGGACGCAACCGGAACGGATTTGTAGTTCTCGCCAATGATGATGCGTTCAAGGCTGTGATAGGTTATTCTGACGAGGGTACTTTTGGTGATAATCCTGCCTTGGGCTGGTTCTTGGATAGAATTAATGACGCTTCACTTCGTGCTGCTTCTACGGGTTATCAGGTTATCCCTGCAGGTTGCAAGTCAAGTGTTGAGCATCTGGTTACTACAAAATGGGGCCAGGATGCTCCTTTCAATAGCCAGTGCCCACAAGTGAATGGTAAAAACTGCTGGGTGGGTTGCGTGGCTACGGCTATGGCACAGATTATGTCTGTATATCAGTATCCATCCCGTGGCAAGGGTGTCGCTTCTTATAACGTCGGCGATGAGAAACGTACTGCTATGCTGAGTATGGGTGAGTATAAGTGGACGGAGATGTTGCCTGCTTATTCGGGTGATAACTACAGTTCGGAACAGGCTGCCGCAGTAGCCAAGTTGATGTTTCATTGCGGTTGTGTGGCTGGTATGAATTATTCTCTTGATGGCAGTGGTGCGTCTTTGCCAGATGCGGCGGCTGGTATGAAGAAGCATTTCGGCTATCTTACCCAGTATTATGGCTATAAGGATTATCCCCAGACCAATAACTATGATGATGCAGCCTGGAGAAAGGTCATTTACCGGGAATTGAGCGCCGGGCATCCTATTCTGTATGCCGGTACATCCAATAAGCAGGGAAACGACAAGACATCTTCACATGCTTTTGTGCTGGATGGTTATGATGCTGATGGAAACGTAGGAGTGAATTGGGGGTATGGTGGTTTAGGTGATGGTTATTTCGACTTGAGTCTCCTTCCTCTGGAATATACGGATAATGGTGTCTCCGTTGATGAGGAGTATCAGTGGTATCAGGAAATGGTGGTTATTCATTGCCCTGATGATGGTGAAATAGATTATGATTTGACTTCGGGATTAACTCCTGTTGTCGGTGTTACTAAGCCTTGCAGTTCCGATGTTTATGATATCAATGGCCGAAAGGTATCGCTCCCGGTGAAACATGGTGGTATCTATATCCGGGGTGGCAAGAAATATACTGTAAAGTAGGATTCTCATCAATTGCAGATAATAAACAAATCCCGATAGGCATGTTGTTGCCTATCGGGATGATTGTTTTTGTATATAACGAATGAAACAATAGTGATGTAATGGGATAAAAAAGTTTAAATAAACGCAAAAAGTCAAGTTTTTGACGTAAAAAACAAGACTTCTTATTATCTTTGCAATCGAAAAAAGAAACGTAATATGGTTATAACAAGACAGATAAAAGAAAAATTGTCATCAACTCCTGCTGGAGTTGTACTGACAACACGAGACTTTGGTGTGGAGATGCGGTATCAGCCTGCACTCGCCAAGGCCCTCAGCCGTCTTGTGCTCCAAGGCGAATTGCAGAAGATAGCTAAGGGGAAATACTATATCCCTAAGAAAACAATATTTGGAACGCTGAAACCTTCCGACTCAGAACTCGTAAAAGACTTTCTGGAGCAAGATGGAAAAATAGTTGGTTACATAACAGGAACAGCTGCATTTGCATCTATGGGACTTACCACTCAGATAAGTTCATCTATATTAATAGGTACCAACAAATATCGTCGCCCTACTATCCGAAATGGTGTGAAGGTTTCTTTCCTCTTGCAGGAAAATATTATCACTTCAAGCAATATCCCATTGCTTAGGATACTGGATGCGTTGCGCTTGATAAAGGAAATTCCAGCAGCATCACCCGATGAATGTGTAACAAACATCTGCAAGGCAATAGAAGTACTTTCGCAGGAAGAAAAGCAAGAACTTGCAGAATTGTCCTTGGCATACACCCCTTATGTAAGGGCATTGCTTGGAGCTATATATGAAAATATGGAGCTTGATACACAGGTTATCAGTAGTACACTGAATGGAGTAACGAGCTATAAACTCCCTATCTCTGATAAAGTATTGTCAAACAAAAGAAACTGGAATATCATATGAGATTACATGAAAACTGGGAACTGTTCTCTGCTGCATTGTAGGCTGCATCCCAACCGCTAGAAGAAGGCGGGCTTGGCATCAAGAGTATTTTTATAGAGAAAGATTATTGGATTTGCCGTTCCTTGTCTTTGATGGCAGCTAACGACAAAGACAATCGTGCCATATTCAAAGGAGGAACTAGTCTTACAAAGGCGTACGGTATCGGCAGTCGGTTTTCTGAGGATATTGATATTGCCATCTCCGAAGCATGGACTCTCAGCGGAAATCAGTTGAAAATGCTAATCAAGAGAACCGCCAAGAGTATGACGGAAGGATTGCAGGAAATAAATATGCCCGGTTTTACAAGCAAGGGATCTCATTATCACAAGGCATACTATTCTTATCCACGAGCCGTTGATACATTACAGGTTGGTGCAATCAAGGCTGGTCAGTTGCTTGTTGAAATCAACTCTTTTGCTAATCCATATCCGTTCCAGAAATGTAAACTGCAAAGTTTTCTGACAGAGTTTTTGCAGAAGACAGGCAATGAAAAATTGGTAGAAGAGTACGAAATGCATCCGTTTGAGGTGAATGTCCTAGATAGGCGTCGAACCTTGACGGAAAAATTGGTATCCCTGCTCCGCTGTTCTTTGGCAGACAATTATATGCCAGAATTGGCAGCCAAGATACGCCATTTCTATGATTTGCATTTTCTGTTGAATGATAAGGAGACCCGAACTTATCTTGAAAGTGATGTATTTAAGGCTGACTTTGCCAATTTGTTTGTTCAAGATCAGCAAAGATTTGATAAGCCGGAAGGATGGCGGGAGAAGGATGTCATGGATTCTCCTATTATCAAAAATCTGCATTCTGTATGGTCTACATTGAGCAATGTTTATGCAAGAGAATTACCTGACCTTGCATATAAAGAGATTCCAACCATTGAGAGTATAGAGGAGAGTATAAGACAATTGCTTCTGTATCTGAAATAGCAGCATCTTAGTACTTATTTTGAGAGCAAGATTTACGCTACTATATTTAAATAACGATTCTGTACATATAAGCATAAAATAATTTCTAATAAAATTTTAAAGCTATGAATATGAGGAGATTTATATTTATTCTGATTGTCTGCGAGTTCTTTTCTTTGGCATGTATTGCTGCAAATAAGACTATAAAAGGACATATTGTAGATGAATTTGGTAAGAACGTTGAATTCGCTAGCGTATATGTAGATAGTATTTATGCAGTATCTGACAAGTAGCGGTAATGGCGAAATTCATTTTCCTGCTTATTTCAAGAAAGGCTGCGTAAGAAATCTGTGTACAGATAGGAAAAAGAATTTGCCAGTAACCTTGGGCGTTTCTCTTTATGGTATATCCGCAAAGCATCTTCAGTAACATTTTTTATTGCAATAACTAAAGATATTTAAATATTTAACCCTATATTTGGCGATAAATAAAGAAATAACTATATTTGCAGCATGATTACGGAATATGGTATAGAGGCAAAGTCTAATTCTGAGATTATATCTGAATTAGGAGGACGATTCAAGCAATATCGTCTGTTCAGCAATCTCACTCAGAAAGAGGTGGCTGTAAAGGCTGGTGTGAGCATTTTCACCATTAGCCAGTTTGAAAAAGGCGAAGCTAAGAACATAGGCTTTGGCACTATTCTTTCTCTGTTGAGGAGCATTGGATTCCTGCAGGAAGCAGAGAAACTCTTGCCGCCACTGCCAATTCTGCCCAGCCAAGTGAAGAAAATGAATGAAAAGAAGGAAAGGGTAAGACATGAAAGATAATGTTGTGCAGGTGAATTTGTGGGATAAGAATGTGGGCTTGTTGTCTTGGGATGACAAGCGGGGCTGCTCTGTCTTTCAATTCGACAAGGATTTTATGCAGTATGGATGGAATATTGCTCCATTGGTAGCACCGTTGGATTCTGTTTATGTCCAAAGAACTTTCCCTATGTCTGGAAACAGAGAAAAACTTTATGCAGGTTTGCCTGAGTTCATAGCAGATTCTCTGCCTGACCATTGGGGAAATGTGGTCTTCCAGAAATGGATGGAAGCCAATCATCTGCAATCCAAAATGGTAAATTCAGTGGATAGACTGTCTTTTATCGGTAAGAGAGCAATGGGTGCCTTGGAATTTCAGCCTGCTCATATCCAGGAGGATGCATCTGTAAATATCGAGTTGGCTTCACTTTATGAACTTGCCAATAAGATATTTCTGGACAGGCAGGATGTGAACATTGATATGAGCAACAGTCTTATTCTGGAAAATCTGTACAAGGTGGGAACTTCCGCTGGTGGTCAGCGCCCTAAGGCTATTATCGGCATGGATGAAACTACAGGTATTATTCGTTCTGGCCAAGCCGATTTGCCAACTAACTTTAAGCACTATATATTGAAGTTTGATACAAGCAGGAAAAATGAACTTCCTTTTACCAGGGTAGAAATGGCTTATTATCTGATGGCCAAGGATGCCGGTATCAACATGATGCCTTCTCGTTTGGTAGAGATTGAAGGAACCCAGAATTTCCTGACCCAACGCTTTGATAGAGTGGAGGGTAGAAAAATATATACTCAGACTTTAGCTGCCATGAGTTCCTTGGCTGATACTTACGAAGATTTGTTTGTGGTGGGTAGAAAACTGAAATTGTCTGCAGAAGAGCAAACCCAGCAGTATAGAAGAATGGTGTTTAATGTTCTTGCAGAGAATGTTGATGACCATACCAAGAACTTCTCATTTGTGATGTATCCCAATGGAGAATGGCATATATCGCCAGCTTACGACATCGTATTTTCCGCCGATCCTGATTCGCATTTCTATCGTAACCATGAACTTACGGTTCTTGGCAAGCGAAAGAATATAACGAAGCAGGATTTGATGCTTTTTGCACAAAGACAGGATATCAGAAATGCTTCTAGTATCATAGAAGAAGTGGAAGACGTGGTGATGAACTTCAAGTCTTATGCCGAAAAAGTGGAAATCGATGAGCACTGGATACGCAAAATAGAACGGGTTTTGGAAGAAA
>ERZ1034842.481-NODE-481-length-15676-cov-23.835734_pt1 | contig 15676 bp, 20 predicted proteins | sample MGYA00520634_ERZ1034842 | MGnify/ENA primary metagenome ERZ1034842 (study PRJEB33766, sample SAMN09781734) | gut metagenome | biome: gut microbiome | host: Homo sapiens | place: Madagascar | study: EMG produced TPA metagenomics assembly of the PRJNA485056 data... | reverse complement strand
ACGCCATGGAAGGCAGAGCATAAAATCGAGAGCAAATAAACGGAGCAACGCAAATGAGCAGGAGGCAAACCTTATGAAAACCCGCAGATTGGGCAAGACAAACCTGCAGGTCAGCGAGATCGGCTTTGGCGGCGAGTGGCTGGAGCGCCACCCCGAAGAAGAAGGCATCGCGCTGATCGAGTACGCATCCGGCACATCGGCATCAGCAGCCACAATCCTAAGGTGGCCATGAAGGCCGCCCGATCCGGCTATGTGGAGATGATCTTGTTCAGCATCAATCCGGCGTTCGATATGCTGCCCGCCAGCGAAGATATTGACGTGATGTTCGCCGAAAAGTTTGACGACGGCCTGAAAGGCATCGACGCCGAGCGCGCCCGCCTGTACAAGACCTGCGAGGAAAACGACGTTGGCATTACCGTCATGAAGCCCTTCGCGGGCGGCCGCCTGTTTGACGAGAAACGCTCGCCCTTCGGCACGGCGCTGACCCCGGTGCAGTGCATCCACTATGCCCTCACCCGCCCTGCCGTCTGCGCCGTCATGTGCGGTTACGACAACAAGGCTCAGGTGGACGCCGCCACCGCCTACGAGGCCGCCGATAACACCGAGAAGGACTATGCTTCGGTGCTGGCCAACGCCCCGGCTCACGCCTACCGCGGCCAGTGTACCTACTGCGGCCACTGCAAGCCCTGCGTGGCTAACCTGGACATTGCGATGATCAACAAGTTCTACGACCTGGCCACCATGCAGCCCGAAGTGCCCGCTGCTGTGCAGAGTCACTACGAACTGCTGGAAAAGACCGCCTCGGCCTGCATCGACTGCCATGCCTGCGAGAGCCGCTGCCCCTTTGGCGTAAAAATTGCCGAGAGGATGAAGAAGACGGCGGAGCTGTTTGGGTGCTAAGTGCGCTGCAAACCCTGTAGGGGCCGATGCTTGCATCGGCCCGCCAAAAGAGAGGTACTTACTATGAAACTGCAAAACGGCCGCCCGGCGGATACGACCGGACGTTTGGAGAAAGAACTGCGCTGTTACGACCTGCTGGACCGCCTGGGTGTGCCCTATGAGCGGGTCGACCACGCCCCTGCCATGACGATGGAAGTCTGCCAGGAGATCGACCTTGTGCTGAACGCGGTGATCTGCAAGAACCTGTTTCTCTGCAACCGGCAGGAGACCGCGTTTTACCTGCTGATGATCCCCGACACCAAGGTGTTCCACACCAAGGATCTGTCGGCGCAGATCGGCTCGGCGCGGCTGTCCTTTGCTAAGGCTGAGTATATGCAGCAGCTCCTGGACATCACGCCGGGGTCTGTCAGCGTGTTGGGCCTGATGAACGATACGGCCCACAAGGTGCAGCTGCTCATCGATGAGGACGTGCTGGCCAGCGAGTATGTGGGCTGCCACCCCTGCATCAACACCAGCAGCCTGCGCCTGCGCACCCGTGACCTGGTGGAGAAGATCTTGCCTGCGATAGAACATGAGTTTATTAAGGTGAAGTTGTAAGGTCCCCTGCCCCGGTGGGCGTGGTCACAAATTCTTCAAAAACTATTTTAAAATCGTTCAAAGCTCTTTTATATCCTGCACATAAGTTACCTGTATACTATGTATCGTAGTCGAAAGACAAACGCGGAAAGCATCCCGCAATCATACACACTGTGCCTTGGGCCATGCCAGAGCAATCGCTCGGTCCAGGCCAGACAACCAATAAGGCTACGATGCCATTACATATATACATGATTCTTCTCCTATCCTCTGAAATACCCCTTGGAGCGCCCCGCCTTACCCCTGCGGGACGCTCCTTCTTTTTAAAAATTGCACGATGCAGCGTGCAAAGAAAACTTTTTTGAAAAAATCGCAAAAAAATTGAAAAAAAGGCTTGCATTTCCGGTTCCGCTTTGCTATAATAATCAAGCACTGAGCGACACGGAGTGCCGCGATGGAGCAAAAAAGAATATGGGAGCTTTCCCGAGTGGCCAATGGGGACAGACTGTAAATCTGCTGCTTAATGCTTCGGTGGTTCGAATCCACCAGCTCCCACCAAGAAATTTGACGCTAAAACGTAGGTTTTGGCGTCTTTTTCTTTTGCCTGACCGCACTTTTGACCGCACTTGTAATTTATGCGTTCAGCACCTTGTCAAAGGCAGCTGTCATTGCTGTGGCGGTTTCGTGGGCCTGTCCCTCGATGGCGTGCGCGTAGGTTCCCCGGGTGTCCATGTTCTTGCTGTGGCCTACAAGCGCCTTTAGCTTGCCGTCTGGCAAGTCCTGCGCGATAGATACAAATGTGTGGCGCAGTTCGTACAGCGAGATATGCGGTATTCCGTTGGTTTCCTGGTAGTGCCTCCAATGGTTATAGAGGGATTGCTGATTCACCAACGGGAAAAGCGGCGTGTCGGGCGTTCTAGGTACACGCCACGCTTGCAAGAGGTAAAGCTGCCCCATGTAGGCCTCGTAGGCTTTGTCGTTCATCTCGATATATCGCACGGCGTTCTCGTTCTTCCCTTTTGTGGTTTCGTTGTAGCGGTTGATGGAGCGGGAAATATCCACCCGTCGGCCCGTAAAGTCGCCCAGGCGCAGGCCCACAGCTTCACCGGGGCGCAGGCCGCTGGCAACAATGAAGCGGTAGCAATAAATGTTATCATCAAAGATGGGCTTGCCGCGAAACAGACAAGTTTCAGTGGAGAACAAAACGCGCAGGGATTCGGGCTGGAGGATGTGCTTTTCTTTGGTGCGGGCACCTTTGGGCACTTCCAGGTCAAGCATTTTCTCGTGCAGCGTGGTGTAGCCCTGCTTGCGGGCCCACTTGATGAAGCCTGTTTCTGTGGAGCGGATGCCCTGCATGGTCTTTTTACTCAACGGTTCGGTGCTGCGCCGTTCGCCGTCTGGGTTGAGGTTGCCGTTTTTATAGGACAGGTTCAGCACGTCTTGCAGCTTGCCCTCGGTCAGCTTGCACATTTTCAAGTGCCCCACCACGGGGAGGATGTAGTTCTTGCCGTTCTTGTAGGTGCGGTCGTAGTTGCTTGTGCCTGTAGTGGCGCGGACGTCTTTCAGGTAGAGCTCCCACACAGCATCCACCCGCATAGAGGTAGGCGCGACGCCAGTCTCTAGCCACTTGTCGGCCTTGGCGTTTGCCTCGCGCTGGCCGGTGCGGCCCGGTTTGGAGCTGTAGAAGCTTTTGCGCTGGCCGTCCTTTTGCACGTCGATGCGCCAGCGGGTGCCCATCCACTTGGCGCTGTTGGTTCGGGTCGTCATTGTGGTATACCTCCCTTGCGGCGGGCGCGGTCTTTCCGCTTCCCGCTGATCTCTCCCGCCAGAAATGCGGCGGTCATCATCTCCAGCAGAGCGTAACGGCTGGCAGGGTCGAACGGCTGCGCGTGGTAAGTGGCCGTCAGCTGGTCGATGAAGTCGTAGGTCTTGGGATCCAGGGGCACGGTGTTCAGGGCTTGCAAAGCCTCCTGCAGCGTTGCCCATGGTGCATTGTAGTTCATTGTGGTTTTCCTCCATTTTGTCCTGCCATCGTCAGCACCGGGGAGGACGCCCCCGGTGTACCCTCCACAGGCGGGGAGGGTTTCGGCTTGCTGGGTCGGTATTGTTCCACAAGATGCCTGTTAGTTCGGGTGCTGCAACACCCGTTAGCCTGCCATCATCAGCGCCGGGCGGCTGTCCCCGGCGGACGCCCTCGCGGGCGTTTCGGCTGTTAGTCGTATACGTGCTCTTTGACTTCCACAAGCATTTTATAGTCGCTGTGATATTCGCGCAGCAGTCTGTCAGTTTGTTGCGCTGCTTTGACTAGGTTGTACTGTGTGACAATGCAGGTGTGGCGCTCACCGTTCTGCATTTCGTAGGTGACATCGTATTCATAGACGCCCATAGCTCTGTGCCCTCCTATGTGGTGTGGTTGTTTCGATGGTCTTATTATATGCCTACTTGTGCAACTATGCAATGCACAATTGCTACAAAGAATACGTGTGCAAGTACGCGTCTATTTGTACAGCTTGCATACTTGTGCACGTATGTAAATTGTAGTATTATAATCTTGTATAGTTATGTCATGTAGGGGGGGTGAACTCATGGGAGGAAAAACCAGCGCGGCCAGCAAGAACAAGTGGAACAATAAGACGTATGACCGTGTGAATCTGATTCTGCGCAAGGATGGCCCACAGAACAAAGCGGCGGTGCAGTCCGCAGCGGATGCCGCCGGGGAGAGCCTGAACGCCTACATTGTGGGCGCAGTGGCCCAGCGCATGGAGCGGGACGCCAGCAGCGCCCCAGAGAGCCCCGCAGAGGCCTTGCCGCCAGATGTGGAGAACATGCTGGAGTAAGGCAGCAAACACACCACAGAGCCGCGCAGCGCCCCAGCACGAATGGAGGCCGAAAAGGCAATGAAAGAGTACATGCCATCCGAAAAAAGCACTGAAGAACTCCGGGAGTATATCGCCAGACTTACTGAAGAAAGCGAACACATGACAGAGTGGCCGGACGTCGATATTGTTGTGGATGATGAAGTGGGGCAGCTAGACTGCCCGGCGGATGCGGCGTTCTTTGCAGAGGGCGAGCGGTATCTGCGTGGCACCCTTGGCGATGCAGCCTATAATCGCATCATGTCAGAACCAGACGACACGCCAGAGGACGACACACCACCAAAGTGATGCAGCCCCCGCCTGCCCCGTGGGCCTGGAGTTTGTCAACAGTGGCAACAGACTTTCTATTAAATATAATTTACTATACGTATAGGGCTATATAGGCTCTATATACTATAAAATTATATCTATATAGTATTTCTGTTGACATTGTGACAATAGTATATTTATAACTATATAACGTCGTTTTCCTGTCAACAGAGGTGTCAACAGAAAGTGTCAACAGAGCTCGCCTGTTGACAAAAGCATACTTGCGCATGCAGTAAACGCCCCACCATGGCCCGCCGGGCTGTGGTGGGGTGTTGCTGTCTCTATGCGGTTGCGATGCCCAGCTAGACGCCGCCGAACCGTTGCGGTGCAGCTATGTGGGCCCTATGCTCTGTTGTTCAGCTCTTTGTCCAGCAGTGCATCGAGATCATCTGCCACGATGTGGTAGTACCTGTATCCCTGGCGGGCGCAGTCCTCCACAGTGGTGACTACCAGCTCACCCGTCGGGGTGCGGCAGCACACGCGCAGAGGCGCCCGGCGGATGGCCTCGACCTGGGCCAGCAGTTTGTCCAGCTCCATGCCCAGCGCCTCACAGCGTGGCCCAGGGGGCCGCCTCTTTGGCAATCATGTTCCAGTATGCTTCACCGCGTGCGGGGCTGGTAGGCTCTGCCTCCAGCACGCCAGAGCACTGCCGGATGAACTTGCTAAACAGTTTCGTGCGCTCCAGGGCAGAGCGGTAGTATTTCTTTGCGTAGGGGGCCATGCCGCCGTGCTTGTCGCCGTACTCCATGGCCTTGCGCAGCAATGTGGGGTTGTTCTTGTTGCGCTCACACAGGGCGCTGAACTCCTCCACGCTCATAGGAAAGTTTTCGGCCAGAAGCTTGTAGTCGCCGCCCTGGAGCGCGTTGCCGTCTGGAGTATCGGCCAGGCTGGCAGCGCACGCAAATCGTCTGGACAGTGCTTGCAGCTTGTTTGTAGCGTCCTGGCGCAGCTGTAGCTCCTCATTGTTGGCGGATAGGGTCAGCTGGCGGGCGTAGCCCTCGGTGATGTGGCCCAGGCGCAGCTCTTGCGCAGTCTCGCGGCGCAGCTGTTCAGATGGGGCAACAGATGCAAAGTAGTTGGTGACAATGCGGCGGGCTTCATTGATATAGTTCATGGGAAATCCTCCTATTTCATGCTCTTGTAGATTGTCTGGCCCCGCTGTGTGGCCGCTTTAGGCCTTTGCGGGGCTGTGGTTTAACTTTGGCGGGTGCAGGCCTCTTGACCTGCCCCGGCGGGCCTGGGCGGCTCATGGCTCGCCCCAGCGCTTTGTGTGGGGTTCCAGGTTCCAGCGGCGGCGGATATACTCACGGGCTTCCTGTTCCGTCTTGAATTTCAGCGGAAACGACATGCCCGGCCCCTCTACATACCAGCCCACAATGGTGCCCCCTGGGCGGGCCTGGTAGGTCAGGCGGATGGTGTCGTTCCTAAGGCTTTCGGCCACAGTGACCTGGTAACCGCCCATCGTGTGGCGGTGCAGCTGCTCCAGCATGTATTTACTGCTCATTTTTTCTTGCGTCCTTTCTTTGGCGGTTGTGGTAGGTCGTCAATCAGCAGGATACCTTGACCGTGCACGCGCATATAGCTATACACATCGTGCAGTGTCAGCAGGTCATCCCCCTGTGGCAGACGGTAGCGCGGCCCGGCGTCGGTTTGAATCTCGGTGACGATTAGCAGCCTATCCGCCGGGGATCCCCGCTCCAAAGCTTCCAGTCGGGCCAGCGCGTTCTTCATCCGTGCGCCCTCCCTCACATGTGGATACGGTCGGTGTAGCCCATCGCGTCAGAGGCAGCAGCGCGGGTGGCCTCCCATTTGGTGCTGTAGGGCAGCACAACAGCCTGCTTGTCTAGCCAGCCACGGCCAGCCCCGCCAGTGTCCCCGGGCAGCGTGGAGGGATCTGCATCAAGCACAGCCTGGGCCAGCTTGGTGAACTTGGTAAAAGCCGCCTGGCGCTGCTTGACACTGTGGCAGTAGGTGTTGAACACATCAGCCCAGCCCTCGCGGCCTTCAACAGCGGCAGCGGCCTGCATATTCGGATACAGGCCCGCGTCGCCCTCACAGAATTTGCAGATGATGGTGAACTCGCCCAGGTCGAGATCATCGGCCGCCAGACGGGCAGCGGGCAGGCGGTCAGGGTGCATCTCGTCCGGGTACGGTTTACGGGCAGGACGTGCGGCCCAGGTTTTCAGGTGTTCGGGATACCATTTGCAGACTTCATCGAGTTCTGCCTGCAAGCGATTGTGTGCGGTGGGGTCGTCTTTGTGCTGGCGCAAGTAGTTCAGGATGATAGCGTCAACGGTTCCGGTGTAGGTATCGTGGTAAATATGCATTATAGCATCTCCTCCAATTTGTCCAGTCTCTTGTTTATATCGGTAATTTCTGCAAAGCGCAGGCCGTATTCCAGCAGAGCGCGGGCAGCGGCCACGCGGGCCGGGTCTGCTGCACTGTCGTCCTGTACGATGTCCTGCAAGGCGTCCACGGTGGTACTGTACCCAGCGGAGATGCGGTGGGCAGCATCGGCCAGGGCTTCCCGGCGGCCACGTTCCAGGGCCTCTGCAAAGGCCGGGTCTTTTTCGTACCCTTGCAAGGTCTTTGTGGACAGCCCACAAACGCGGGCCGCCTCGGTGCGGCTCTTGCAGGTCAGCAGAGCCGCCAGGGCTTTGTTCTGGTTCGGGGTCACTCTGATTCTTCACCTCCTCGATTTTCCATATTTTGCCACATTCTGGCCCAGTCTTGGGCTTCTGCCAGGGCAGCAGGCTGGCGGCGGGCAGCTCTGGCGCAGGCGTCGTCCAGGTGGTTGACGATGAAGCTGCCGCGCCAGCGCCTACAGAGGTAGGCCAGGGCGTCCGCATGGCTATCAAAGTAGTGGCCACCTCCGCCAAACTGTACGCAAAAGCTGCCCCGCCGGGCAGGCTCCACGGTGCCAGCGTCGAGCATTCGGCGCAGGTCGTTCGAGTCGGCGGGCAGTCGCGCGGGGTTGATCTCGCGTTGCAGCTCGACGTCGCCGCGCGGTGTGTGCCACACGGCCACAGGCATAAAAATTCGATTATTTGATGGCGGCATACTTGCACAATCCTCCCTTGTAGGTGTTGTATGGTCGGTGCATGGTCGGCAACATTTTCCACAATAATAGCCATTGCTTTACTAGGGGTTATGGTCGGCATAGTCGTAATAGTCGGAAAGCCTATTACTGTGGGCTTTATAGGCAATTGGGTATGGTCGGCGTATAGTCGGTAGATGGTCGGCGCTTCGTGTGTTTTGTGTGGTTTATAAAATTTGTCGACGGTACCGACCATGCCGACTATACACTGTTAGAACGGTCATTTTGCCCTTTCCAGAACATGCAGGCGTCTCTTATCGCGTTTCACCTTGTGGGCTATTCCCTGACTTTTCAGCAGCGGCCAGATTTTTCCAAAGTAGCTGCGCAGCCCGGCGGCGGTCTCGGGCAGCGGGGCGTCTGGGTATCGTGTCAGAACTTCGTCCGCCAGTTCCGTGACGGTGCCTTGCCAGGGGCTTTGCTCGGTCAGCGCTTTGATGGTCTTAACCGCCGGGCTTGCCTGGAAGTTCTGGCGTTCTTGGTCGTCGACCGTGCCCAGCATGACCCAGCGGCAGGCAGTCGAGTTGAAGTGCATTAAGTACCTTTCCATCTCCACATCGCGGCCAGTAACGGACAGCACGGCATCGGCGGCAAAGCGGTTTTCTTTGCTAAGTAACAGCGTAGCGTCAGCGGTGCCCGTCAGGCCCTGCGAGCCGTTCACGCCCTCGAAAATGTCGCCGGGATTGACACCCTTTTTAGTGTGGTGAACTAGCAGCACACAGATATTGTGCTGGATGGCCCAGGCCTGTAACGGGCTACAGATGCGGTAGTCCGCGCCGTAGGCATTTTCGTTTCTCCCTTGTGGCGGCTTGACTTTCTGGAACGTATCAATGCACACCAGCTTTGCATCTGGGTTCGCGGTCAGCCATTCATCCAGAAATTCCAGCAGGCCAGCGTTCAGCATGGGAGCATTGATTGCCAGCGTACACCCGGCGGGTGGCGGGGTGAATCCGTCGCCAATGGTTTTCATACGCCTTTGCAGGCGGTTCAAGCCATCCTCCAGCGCCAGATACAGCGTTGCGCCCTGGTTAGTCTCATGGCCTAACCATTCATCACCAGCGGCCACAGACAGGCAGAGATCGAAAGCGAGCCAGCTTTTGCCCATTTTTGGCGCAGCTACAAGAAACACCAGCCCGGCGGGCAGCAGCCCAGGCACAGCCCATTGAACGGGCGGCAGCTCCATGCGGTCAAGCTCGGCAGCGGTCACAAAACGCGGCTTTTCGGGGGCCAGCTTCTTGAAGCCATCAATCTTGTCCGCCTCTTTCGCTGCCGATGCAGCCCAGGCTTCACGGATTGTCCGGGGCACATAGTCAGTGCGATCTTGCCATTTGTGCAGGTGCTTGGTGTCTTTGGTCGTTACCCATGGCGAGGCGTCAAGAACGCGCTGCAAGTCCCCGGCGGACAGCTTGAAATTTACCGCGCGGCAGGCTGCGCATACAAGTGCATGGTCGGCTGTGCTTTCGTCGCCGCTGTGGTCGGTGCTTGTGTATAGCCGCGCAAAATCTAGGTCACGCTGTAAAGCGCTTTGCAGTATCGCCTCAACCTCCGCCGCCGGACAGTCGTCGATCTCTAGCAGCGTATCCGCCGGGCCGTTGCCCTTTAGCATATCCGTTTGTTCAATGATGGCGTCTATGCCTGCCTGGGCACTCGGTGCATCTGCAAGCGGTGTTTGTGGGCCCCACAGGTCGCCCGTCAGGGCCACATAGCGGTTACAGTCGTACAGCTCGACGGCCATCTCGCCGCCGTTGATGTGCTTTTTATGCTTGCAGCCGTCTGGCAGTGTTCCCCGGACGATGAAGTGCAAGCCGGTTCCACTTCGGCTTCGTTCGCAATAGCCGGGCAGCATGGTCAGCCACTTGTCAAACGGTGACAGCGGCCTGCCGTCAGCATCAAGGCAGTGATCGCCGTCGATGAACACAAGGCCGTCCTCTTTTGCGAACACATAGCCCATGCCGTCGGCGTCGTCCAGCATCACCGCCGCCGACGCGGTAGCGAAATCTGCCCAGGTGGCCGGGTTGGTAGAATCCGCGCCCCATTGTGGGTGCTTGGCCTGGCGCGGGTGCTTTGGGTCTGCTGCCCCGGGGACGTCATACAGCACCCAGTGGTCGCGGGCCTGTAGTAGCGGGGGCAGCTTTGTGTAGTCCGTAATCACGCTTGACCCTCCAGAAATGCCGCTGTATCGCTCAAAAAGTACAAATAATAGTCGTCAGGCTGTAAGCCCAGCGCCTTGCCTATCTTCACCATTTCCCCGGAGGTGAACTCCGCGCGGCCCTGCAAACGGGCAGAAATGGAGCTATCCCCGAGGCCTGCAATTTTGGCAAGATCTTTCTGCTTCAGTCCATGCGCAAGCATCGCTTGGCGCAATAGAATAAACTTTTTCATGCTTCAAACCTCCGTTTGTATTTCTTGCTTCATCTAAATTTTAACACGGTTTTTGGAGAAAAACGGGACAGGAATTTTTTCTTTTCGTGTCCTCTATTAATATTTTAAACCCCTCCCGAAAAAAAATGTGACAAGTTTCGATTCTGCCCTTGATTTTCTGCAATTTGTGCTTGACAACTAGAATTGTAACGCTAAAGTGCGAAAAAATCACGCTCACCTTTTTCATTTATTTTGCAGATAAAATGCAGGCGCGGCTTGCCTTTGCTGCCCGTTCGAGGCAGACTAAAATCACGCTTTGATGGGGTGCGGTCAAACTGCAAAATAGCTCCTGCCGGGGGTGCGGTCTGACCGCACTTTTGACCGCACTTCGGATTCACGCCCCGCAAATTAAAATCCCCCATCCAGTAAAAAATACATGGATAGGGGATTTTTTAAACGAGGGTAGTCAGGATTTTGGCAGGATAGGGCGGCATGAAGTCGTTCGAATCCACCAGCTCCCACCAAAAGCCTGTGACATAAATGCTGTCACGGGCTTTTTTGTTTGTTGCAACGCAGAAAACGCGCATATCCAACAGGATTCTTTGATACTATAATTTTCAATGTTGTCCAAACATTCGGAATTTTCACTACTATATTAACCATAAAAGCGGGTATCATTTTTATCACATTTAGATTCAAAAAATGCCGTAGGTTCGTAGAAATCTACGGCATTTTTCTTTTTCAAGCACACATTTTAGTACACATTTTTTCAGGAGAGCATGGGAAGATCCTATCTTCCCAGTCAGCGGGAATATCCGATCTCTTGGATTTTGACAGCGCCCCTTGGAAGTATGCACCAAAAAAGTACCTTTTTCTTTGTTAAAATTGAGAATAGACATTTCCCTTTAAATCTGCTATTCTGTTTGCAGACAATAAAACTGGTCGTTACTCCTCGGGAGGCGCTACCAGCCGGACTTTGCGCCAGCAGTGTATACTGTGCGGTTTTGTTTGGTGTGGTGGTTTGCATCCGGGGTTTTTTTGTTGCCATTATCTAGAAAGGCGGGCATCTATTTTGAAAATCATCCGCAGGATCAACAACAATGCAGCAGTGGCACAGGATAAGCGAGGCCGTGAAATGGTCGTTCTGGGGCGTGGGGTCGGCTTTGGCCAGCTTCCCTATGAGCTTACCGATATGTCTGTTGTCTATCGTACATTTTATGATGTTGACCCGAAATATTTTGATGTTGTTGGCAGCCTTCCGCAGGATGTGGTCCTTGCTTCGGCCGATATCATAGAACAGGCGGAAATCAGCCTGGGATGCGATCTGAATCCGAATCTTCCTTTTACCTTGGCAGACCATATTGCCTTTGCCATCAAGCGAGAGCAACAGGGAATTCGCCTGGCCATGCCGCTGGCATTCGATGTAAAGCACCTGTACCCGCAGGAATATGAGCTGGGGCTGCGGGCGCTGGAAATTGTTCGCCAGCATACCAAAGAATCTCTGCCGAAAGCCGAGGGCAGCAGCATCGCTCTGCATATTGTCAGCGCGGAGCTGGAAAGCGGCGACCTGCACACAATGCTTACCGCGTTGGATGTGTTGGAAGAAATCACTGCCATTGTAGAGCAAAAGCTCCACATCAGCCTTGACCGCGAAAGCTACAGCTATGCCCGTTTTGCCATGCACCTGCAATTTCTGGTGCAGCGCTTGCAGGCAGGTAATCCGGCACATGACGGAAGTGGGGAACTGCTGGAAGATTTGGCCCGGCAATACCCGGATATATACGCATGTGCCACCGAAGTGGCGCAGCGTTTACAAGCAGAACACAGCTGGCAGTGCAGCAAAGAGGAAATTCTCTACTTAATGCTGCATATCCACCGTGTACAAATCCATGAGGAAGCCTGAAAGAGCTTTCCATTATAATATAGAATGTTTCCGCGTGGGTATGCGCGCACCTACACGGTTGCAGATAGATAATTTTAAACAGGAGACCGTGAAGTTATGGACCGTGAACAGTTCTTACAACAGCTTTTTCCGCTGATTGGCGGCAAAGATAATACCAGTCTGTGTGAATTTCAGAGAGATTCCTTGTACGTCACCCTAAAGGATGCCGGTCTGGCAGAGGAAGATGCTGTACAGAACTTGCCAGGTGTTGTTTCGGCACAACTGCGCCGAAGTCGTCTGACGATCCGCTTCAAGGCCCCCACAAAATGTGAGGAGGCAGCCGTTATGGCTAAAACAAATGCAAATGCCGACTATCGCGCGCTGGCAAAAGCCATCATTGAAAATATAGGCGGTAAAAGCAATATCACCTTTGCAGCACACTGCATGACCCGTCTGCGCCTGAATCTGCAAGACGAAAGCAAGTTTGATACCGACAAGGTGAAAGCAATCCCCGGCGTTATCAATGTGAACAAGGTCGGGCAGCAGTTCCAGATCATCATCGGACCCGGCGTTGAAAAGGTTTATGACGCATTCTGTGCAGAAACCGGTCTTACCCCGGAAGCTGCCATTGATGAAAACCCGGACACCAAGCCGCAAAAGGAGCCGATCACCGTCAAAAAGGTGTTTAGCGCTATCCTTGATTATCTGTCGGTCTCGATGTTCTCCGTTGCACCTGTCCTGATGGCTGGCGGTCTGTTCCGCTGCATCACCGTCATTTTCGGACCCAATATGCTGAACCTTATGGCTGCGGACAGCAACCTTTATGTTGCCCTCACTGCCGTATACAACGCATCGTTCTATTTCCTGCCGCTTTTTGTTGGCTATACCGCTGCCAAAAAGCTTGGTATGACACCGATCCGGGGCATGCTGGTCGGTGCCATCCTTATCGAGCCTTCGCTGCTGGCCCTTGCAGGGGGCGAGAATCCTGCATTCAGCGTTTACGGCGTTCCCTGCACACTGTTCGACTACAGCTCTACCATCATGCCGGCACTGCTCAGCGTATGGTTTGTCAGCCTAATTGAAAAATTCTTCAAAAAAGCGCTGCCGCAGGTCCTGCAAACCAGCTTTACGCCGTTTTTGACCTTCGTTGTTTCTCTGCCGTTTGTTCTGTGCTTCTTTGCCCCAATCGGCAACTACCTTGGCAACCTGATCTGCGATGCTATCATGGCCTTCTATAACACTTTCGGTCTTGTTGCTCTGGTTCTGATGTGCACTTTTTCGCTGGTGCTGACGATTTCCGGTATGCACGTTGCCCTGGGCACACTTTCCGCTGTGCAGCTGCTGACAACAGCCTACGACCCGTTCTTCTTTGTGGCCGGTATCACCTCCAACTTTACGATTATGGGTATGTGCCTTGCCTCTGCCTTGAAGCTGAAAAACAAAAGCGCCCGTGCAGAAGCCGCCGGTTACTTTGTGGCATCCAGTCTGGGCGGTGTTACCGAGCCTGGTCTGTACGGCCTGGCTATGAAATACAAAACTCCTTTTGTCGGCCTGTTTGCTGGAGGTGCCGCTGCCGGTCTGTACGCAGGTCTCACCAGCACAGCCTGCCATATGCTGCCGCCTGCCTCCAACTTTCTTTCCTGCCTGGCCATGTTTGGCGATACAACCGCTTCTGTCATCAATGCAGTTATTACCTGTGCAATCGCTTTTGTTATATCCTGCGTTGTGACCTACTTCTTCGGCTACCCGAAGAAGACGCTTGATCAAATCGAAAAGTAAGGAGTGTGGCACGATGGAAACCACTTTCCCGCAAGGTTTTTTCTGGGGCGGCGCGACAAGCGCCAACCAGTGCGAGGGTGCCTGGGACAAGGATGGCAAAGGAGCCTGTTTTATTGACCACCTGACTGCCGGTTCTCGCCAGAACCCGCGCATTTTCCACAAGGAACTGCGGCCCGATGTATTTTACCCCTGCCATAAGGGAGTAGATTTCTACCATCGGTACAAAGAGGATATTGCCCTCTTTGCCGAGATGGGCTTTACGATGTTCCGCCTGTCCATCAACTGGCCGCGGCTGTTCCCCCATGGCGATGAAACTACGCCGAACCCCAAGGGTATTGCGTTCTACCATAGCGTATTTGATGAATGTAAAAAATACGGTATCGAACCATTGGTCACAATTTCCCATCTGGAAATGCCATATTACCTGTGTGAACACTACGGCGGCTGGCGTGACAGACGTCTGGTTGACTTCTACCTGAATCTTTGCCGTACTCTGTTTACGGAGTACAAGGGCAAAGTCCATTGGTGGCTGACCTTTAACGAAATCAATGGTCTGGCAAGCGGGTTGGGTTTTCCCGGTGGTATCCTGCCCGAGGATGGTCAGCCGCTGATGGATTTCGGCCCGCGCACACCTGCACAAATCAATGACTGCTTCAACGCACTGCACCACCAGTTGGTAGCATCCGCAAAGGCGGTCCAGCTGGCGCACCAGATCGACCCGGAAAACAAAGTTGGCTGCATGATCCTGGGCCAGGCCAACTATCCACTGACATGTAAGCCAGAGGATGCCTTTGCCTGTCAGCAAAACATGATGATGAACACTTTCCTGTGCAGTGATGTGCAGGTGCGCGGCGCTTACCCTGGCTACGCACTGCGCCATTTTGAAAATGAGGGCATCACGCTGGACTGGCAACCCGGCGATGCCGAAGAACTCAAAAACGGCACGGTGGATTTCTATTCATTCTCTTATTATTCCTCCGGCTGCATTTCTGCTGATGGCGGCGGCGATCGGACGCTCGGAAATCTGACTGTCACAGAAAAGAATCCCTATCTGCGGGCCTCTGAATGGGGCTGGACAATCGATCCCCTGGGGCTGCGCCATTATCTGAATGAGGTCTATGGGCGTTACCAGATCCCAATTATAGTTGTGGAAAATGGTCTTGGCGCAAAGGATGTTCTTGAGGACGGCAAAGTACACGACCCCTACCGCATCGACTATTTGCGGCAGCATATTCAGGCAATGCACGATGCCATCGCGTTGGATGGCGTTGACCTGATTGGCTATACGATGTGGGGCTGCATAGACCTTGTCTCTGGTGGAACAGGGGAGATGTCCAAGCGCTACGGCTTCATTTATGTGGATGCTGACGATGCAGGCCACGGCAGCTATGACCGCACCCGCAAGGACAGCTTCTATTGGTATCAAAAGGTGCTCCGCTCCAACGGCGCTGATTTAGAGTAAGTAAGTTCTATAAGCAAGGTATCCTTTTTATCACATTCACAACAAAGCCTGTGACATAGATGTTGTCACGGGCTTTTTTATGTGTTGCAACGCGGAAAGTACGCATATCCAACCAGATTTTTGATACTATAATTTTCAATGTTGTCCAAGTGCTCAGAATTTTTACTATTATTTTAAGCATTAAAAGGGTATCATTTTTATCACATTTAGATTGAAGCCTGTGACATAGATGTTGTCACAGACTTTTTTGTTTGTTGCAACGGCAAAAATTCGCATATCCAACAGGATTTTTTGATGCTATACTTTTCAATGTTGTCAAACATTTAAAGGATTTTCCCCAACTTCAAGAATAAAAAAGGGTATCTCTTTTATCACATCCAGACAACAAAGCGATACCTGATAATGGGTATCGCTTTTGTTTTTGTCTTTATTTTCCG
>ERZ1034842.480-NODE-480-length-15709-cov-26.356011_pt1 | contig 15709 bp, 13 predicted proteins | sample MGYA00520634_ERZ1034842 | MGnify/ENA primary metagenome ERZ1034842 (study PRJEB33766, sample SAMN09781734) | gut metagenome | biome: gut microbiome | host: Homo sapiens | place: Madagascar | study: EMG produced TPA metagenomics assembly of the PRJNA485056 data... | reverse complement strand
GCGTCTCGTTGCAGGGGTAGTAGCGGGCGGCGGGGGCCAGGTCGGCGGCGGCGCGGCGGTCAAAGGCGGTGCGGCCGGTAACGCAGCGGGCCTTGCCCAGAACGGCGGCTTCTTTCTGCGCCAGAACGTCAAAATTGGCTTGCATGTTGTCCAGCAGTTCGCCGGGAATGACCTTATCAATGGTGTGCCACAGTCCGCCGGAATGGCGGTAGGCGTCGGGCACGCCGTCGCACAGGTGCGCCGCGCAGTCCCGCATCACGCCCTGGATGCTGATGAGCACCGGCAGGTTCGCCGCAGCGGCGGCATCCTGCATGGCGGCGGCTTCGGGGTACTCGGTGCCCCAGATATGCACAAGGTCGGGCTGCTCGGTTTGCAGCAGGGCGGCAAAACCATCGGCACCGGGCAAGATGCGGTAGCTTACGCCGTCCTGCTCCCCCTGCAAGGATGCTTTCTGGCGGGCATCGGTGCAGGCTACGGTCAGGCGCAGTTCCCCGTGGGGGCGCAGCGCTGCCAGCTGGCCGGTGAGCCAACTGCCGCTTACATCGCTGGCACCTGCCAGCCCGCAGGCAGCCGCCGCCTGCGGCAATACAGTTTTTACAAGCCAGAGGATGTGCATAAAGGTTGAGGTCCTTTCATGGAGTTGAGGTACGGCCCCCTCTGCGAGGGGGCTCCCGCGCAGAGGGAGCCAAAGCGCGATGCGGCTTACTAAATCCGCCCAATAAACGTCTGTGCCACTACTCCCGGCGTAAACTCCGGGTAGAGGGCGGCCACCTGCGCATAGGGCAAGCACTGCCCCTGCACGTCAGTCAGCCAGCGTCGCAGCGTGTCTACTACTTCCGGCGTTACGCCGTTCTTTTTGTGCAGCACCAGCGCCAGCGGATACTTCGCCAGGTAAGGCAGGGTGGGGTCGGTGTCGGTCACGGCCAGGTGCAGCAGCGGCTTGCCGGTGCCCAAGTAGCTGAACAGCTTGCTGGGCATCTGGTTGTCAAAGGCGTTGCCAAGGCTGAGCAAAATGTCAGCTCCGCTTTCCAGCTCTGCCGCCTTTTCCGGCGGCAGCAAACCGGGGCGGACGAACCGTGCCCCCAAAACGCCCTGTGCCCTTTGCGCCGCCGCTTCAAACGGTTCCCACCCACGGCCGGCCATCGTCAGAGTCAGGTCGGGGGCGTTCAGCGCGGTAAACAATTCCAGCGTAAAATCCGGCTCCCGTAACGTGGGGTACAAACTGCCGCAAAATACGCACCGCACCCCCTCGTGCGCAGGCACCGGCCCGCCCGGCAGTAAAACCGGGAAGCCCAGCACCTGTACCTTGCCGCGCCAGGAGGAAAGCGGCCCGCCCTCATAATCCGGCAGGGCCTGGGGCGTGATGAACGCTGTATCAATGGTTTGCAACAACTGCCCTTCCCGCGTGTAACCACCCGGGGCCGTGTAGTCTTTGCTGCTGGCGTAGGGGTCAAGCTGCCACAGCAGCTTTTTGCCGCCGATCTGCGCGGTCTCCAGCGCAAAGGCGGTGCGGTAGGGGGCACAGACGGCACACACCGCGTCAAAGTGAAATTCCGCGTCCAGCCGTTCCATTTCCCGGCGGCTGTCTACCGTGCGGCGGGGTGCATGCAGCACCAATTGGCGGAACGCCGCCGCTGCGGCCGTGGGGTGGGCCGCCAGCCGCAGCAGCCGCAGGGGCACTGGGCTGCCGGCCTTGGCACCGTTTTCCAGCGCATGGTTCATCAGACGCTCATCGGCAAAGGCCAGTGTGTGCTGGCTGGCCCCGGCGGGCGGCGCGGGGGGCGGATTCTCGCCGTCCCACAATTCCAACAGGTGGATCTCGTGCCCCTGGGCCAAAAGCTGCTCTGCCAGGCGGCAGGCTAGCTGTGCGTTGGCGCTGGCGGGGTTCTCTACCCGGTCTAACACAAATAAAATACGCATTACTGTCGATCTTTCAAATATTTGCGGCACACCTTGCGCCACAGTTTGGGCGCGTGTACGGTGGCCCAGGCCGATACTTTAATGGCAAAGGGCAGCTGTGGATTGCGGCCCAGCTGGCGGTCGTTCAGCCCGGCGGTGATGCCAATGCGCAGCTCACCCAGCTGCACGCGGTAAGGCTCAATGTCGGCACGGCGCAGGATCATGCTGGCCAGGTACACCAGCTTTTCATAGTAGAAAGCGTTGGCGCTTTGCTGCAGCACGGGCCACTGCCCGGGCACGCTGCCGCGAATCAGCGCAGCCGCGCGGCGCTGGTCATCGAGACTTTGGGGTGGAAGGCCCCGGCGGCTGGCGCTGTCGGCATGCTGGCGGTAGTGGTAGCCCGGCCAATCGCAAAAGGCGCAGCCGGGCGCGGCGCAAAATGCCTGCCAGTTGGCCAGCAAGTCTTCGTTGTAGGCCAGGTCATTGTCCAGCATGGCGGGGGTCAGCAGCGTGGCGGAGTACAGCTTGTTCCACAGGCCGTAGTCCACGGCGTGGTCATGCAGCAGCGCGTCCAGATGCGCCGGGCCGTCCAGCCGCTTTACGGCGGCAGGGGGCGCGGCCTCGGCGGGCAGGGCGTCGGCAAAGGTATCGTACCGGCAGCAGGCCAGCGGCAGGTGGGTCTCCTGCACCGCCTTATATAAGGTGGACAAAAACGCAGGGTGGTACAGATCATCCGCATCGCAGAACGCGATCCACTCGGCTCCGATCTCCAGTGCCCGGCGCAGCCCGGCGGTGCGAGCGGCACTCACCCCGCGCTGGGGCTGGTGGATGACGGTAAACCGCGCATCCCCGGCGGCCATATTGTCGCACAGCAGCGACGATTCGTCCCGGGAGCCATCGTCCACCAGCACGCAGCAAAAGTCGTCAAACTGCTGGGCCGCGATGGCGTCCAGGCAATCCGGCAAATATTTGGCCGCGTTGTGTACGGGCACGATCACCGCAATGGTGCAGACCGGGGCGCTCATCGGGTCACCTCGGCATGGCGGCGCAGGTAGAACTCCTGCAAAATTTCGGCGCTGTGGTGGATGTCATACCCGGCCTCCACGGCCTTGCGGCGGGCGTCCGGGTCGCGGCGCAGGCTGGCCCCGGCGATGGTGTTCGCCCAGGCGGCTTCATCCTGCAGCGGTAAAAAATGCACGCGGTCGGTAAAGGCGGCGCCCTTGTCCACGGTGTCGGCCACAAAGCAGGGCAGTCCGGCGGTCTGGGCCTCTACCAGCACCACGGGCAGGCCCTCAAACAGGCTGGGCAGCAAAAAGGCGTCCATGGCGTCGTAAAAGCCCTGCATGTTGCTGCGCACTCCGGCAAAGATCACGCTGTCGCCAAGGCCCAAACTACGGGCCAGGTTTTGTATCTCTTCTATGTAGCCAGGCTCGCCGCCGCCCAGCAGCACCAGGCGGGCTTTGGGCAGGCGGGCGCGCACAGCGGCAAAAATTTTCAACAGCCCAGGGTGGTTTTTTTGCGCCGAGAACCGCCCTACATGGCCAAACAAAATTTCGTTATCCGCTACGCCCAGTTCCCCTCGCAGCAAGGCGCGGCGCTGCGGGTCGCGGGCGGCAAAGCGGGCCGTGTCAATGCCGTTGGGCAGCACGGTGAAGGGGCTTTTGCCAAACAGCATCTCCCCGGCCTTCTGGCTGCAGGCGAAGCGGTCGGTCAGGCCTGCGTTGAAGCGGCTGCTCATGAGCTTGTCCAGCCGGCCCACCAGGTTCGGCTCATAGGCAGTGTTGTGGCTGTGGCCCACCCGCACAGGGATGCCCGCCCGGCGTGCCACGGGGTTGTAAAACATGCCAAAGCCGCTGTAATGGCCGTGGATAATGCGCCACTCCGGGTGGGCGGCGAACAACTCGCGCAGTTCACGCAGATAGCGGGGCAGGTTATTGTCCTGCCGCACGGTCATTTTGTAGATATTGCCGCCTAACGTGCAGATCTCATCGTCAAAAAAGCACGGCTTATCGTAATGATACAAAAAGTCAAACTGCACCTTGTCCCGGTCGATGGTGCGGTAGACGTTCATCACAAAAGTCTCCATGCCGCCGGCGTCCATGGCGGGCATGACCTGTAAAACGCGGATGGGTGCCATCAGCTGTTCTCGGCCTCCAATCGGGTGCGGCAGTCCTGCAAGTTCTGCTGCGCTTCGGTGCTCAAAACGGGGTAGTTGTGGCTGGTATGCTCCAGCGCGTCTACTACAATTTCACTCACGAGATACCGCGTGTACCATTTCTGGTCGGCGGGCAGGGCGTACCACGGGGCCTCCTTAGCGGCGGTGGCATCGATAACCTGCTCGTACAGGCGTTGATAATCGTCGAAATAGGCGCGCTCGGCCAGGTCGCTGGCGGAGAACTTCCAGTTTTTAGCGGGGTTATCGATGCGCTCCAAAAAGCGCTTTTTCTGCTCGTCTTTGGACACATGCAGGAAAATCTTCACCACGCGGTAGCTGTTCTCATAAAGATATTGCTCGTAATGGCGGATCTGGCGGTAGCGCTGGGCGAAAAACTCGTCCTTGTCCTGCTCCAGCACACGCGGGGCCATCTGGTAGCCTTTTTGCAGGTCGTGCAGCTGGACCACCAGCACATCCTCGTAGTAGCTGCGGTTGAAAATGGCGATGGACCCGCGGGCGGGCAGCGCCTTGTTGACCCGCCACAGGAAGTCGTGTTTTAACTCTTCGCTGTTAGGCTGTTTAAAACTGGTCACCTGCACGCCCTGGGGGTTCAGGCCGGACATCACATGTTTGATGGTGCTGTCCTTGCCGGCGGCGTCCATGGCCTGCAAAATGAAGATCAGTCCTTCGCGGCCGTCGGCATAAAAGGCGTCCTGCAAAGCGGCCATTTTTTGCAGGTTTTCGGCGGTCTTTGCCAGAATTTTCTCTTTGTCGACCCCGTCGGCCGTGCTGTTGGTAGCCAGTTTGTCCAGTCGGCACTTGCCGCTGCCGTCAAAACGATAGGAATCCGCTTTCATTCAGGTGCCCTCCCCGCAAAGTATACTTATTTATAGTATACCCGTTTTTGCAGAAAGACGCAACCATGCGGGCATAAAAAAGGCTCCCCCTGCAAAGGGGAGCCGTAGCGCAAAGCCTCCCTTGTGTAAAGGGAGGTGCCCCGAAGGGGCGGAGGGATTGTCCCGTTTGTCGGGCAAGCCGGTTTACAAGACAAGGCCACAATCCCCCAGTCAGCTTCGCTGACACCGCTCTGTCGCTGCGCGACATCTCCCCGCACTGCGGGGAGTCACCCTTTACATAAGGGGGCCTTTGGCGGCTGCTTATTCAAACCCATCCAATACTTGCCTTAACACCGCCCGGTCATCTTCCAGGTCGCTGTTAAAATATCCGGCAACCGGCGTGCAGCCAAGCTGGTACAAAATGCCGTCCTTTTCAAAAAAGGCCCATGTGCTGTTGTAGGTGTAGCTGTTGGGATTGCTGGTGCAAAGCGGCAGCAGGGCCATGCAGCCGTTGGGCATCTCATAGGTCTCGCAGTTCCAGGTCAGACCAGCACGCTTGTTGAAATAATTTATGGAGGTGGTATCGGCGGGGGCGTCGCCCAGGTAGGCAAGCGCCATCAGCTCTATTTCATAGCGGCGGCCCTCCGGGTCGCCCAGATAGTCCATCCGTTTCAGATACAGCTTTTCGGGAGCTTCGTTGCCGACGGGGATAAAACCGACCTGGGCCAGGGAGCTTTCTTCCCAATAGCCGTTGTCTGCGGTGATTCGGATAAACAACTGCACGGCGGGTTCGGGTTCACCTGCATCCAGCACGCTGTTTCCTGCCAGCGGCAGGCCGGTGGCTTCGGCCATGGCAGACCAGGTTTCGTACCCGCGGGCGGCTTTGCTGTAGATGTTCTGCTTATCGTGGTTGTTGGGATAAATGCGTCCGTGCATGATTCCCCCGGCGGGGCGGGTCCCGTCCGCAGCTGCTTCCAAATTATGGTTCGCCTGCATCCCGGCCCGCAGGTCGGCGGGCAGGGTGTAATACTGCCGCTCATAGCTGATAGCATACCCGGCGGTGGCGTCAGGGGCAAAGCTGGGGCGGGGGTTCGTGCGCAGGTCGGTGAACTGTGCGCCTGTAGCGGCCACCCCGGCGGCAATCAGCAGCGGCGCGGCCAGGCACAGCCACAAATGGCGGCGGCGCGGCTTGGCGGGTAAATTTTCGGCCACCGCAGGCCACAGGTCCACCGGGGCAGGGTGCAGGTCAGCGGAGAGTTTTTCGTGCAGAAATTGTTCATCGCGGTCAAAGGTCATCGTGTTCACCCTCCTTTAAAATGGCGGCCAGTTTGGCTTTGGCCCGGCTGTAGCGGGTGCGTAAGTAGGGCGCTGGCAGCCCGTGGATGCGCGCCAGCGCGGCGTAGTCCATGCTGTCCAGCACCCGCTCCAGCATCAGGGCACGGTCCAGGGGGGACAGCGCGTTTAAGGCGGCGCGCAGTTCGTCGCTGATGCCGGGGTCCTGCTCCAAGGGCTGCGGAGTGGGGTAGTTGGCGGCGCGTTTGACTGCCCGCAGCATGTCCAGCGCCGTACGGTAGGCGATGCGGTATAGCCAGGCGCGGATGTTATTTTCACCCTCGCGCAGGGTGTGGCGGCGCTGCCAGGCCTTGATAAAGGTTTGCTGCACGGCGTCCTGGGCGTCGTGCTCATTGCCCAAAAGGCCGGTGCAGTACCGCAGCAGGGCGGGCGTGTAGGCGTGTACGAGCTTTTCCAGATCCTGCTCTGTCTGCATGGCATGACCTCCTTTCACCCTTATAACGCCGCTGGGGGCGTTTTTGTGTCAGCTTTCGCCATAAAAAAGAGAGCGGCCGCAAAAGGCCGCTCCCCAAAGGTGCAACATTATTCTTTGTCGATGGCGACCACCACGCCGGACAGTGCCAGCAGTGCCAGCAGGTTGGGCACGGCCATCAGGCCGTTGAAGAAGTCCGCCATGGCCCACACAAGGTCCACTTTCAGCGTAGAGCCGACCAAAATGAACACCACTACGATGACGCTGTACACCGGCAGGGCTTTCTCGCCAAACAGGGCCTTGAAGTTGGACTGACCGAAGAAGTACCACCCAATGATGGTGGAGAACGCGAAGAAGAACATGCAGATGGCGATAAACACCGGGCCGAACCCGCCGAACGCCTGGCTGAACGCTGCCTGGGTCAGGGAGGTGCCGGTCAGCCCCTCGGGGATCAGGCCGGAGGTGATGAGCACCAGGCCGGTCAGGGTCAGCACCACAAAGGTGTCGATGAACACGCCCAGGATGGCCACGGCGCCCTGCTCACGCGGGTGGTTGACCTTAGCCAGCGCGTGGGCGTGCGGGGTCGAGCCCATGCCGGCCTCATTGGAGAACAGGCCGCGGGCCACGCCGAAGCGCATCGCCTGCTGCACGGTCACACCGGCCACGCCGCCGGCCATTGCCTGCGGGTTGAACGCCAGCACAAAGATCTGCGTAAAAGCATTGGGCAGCGTCTTGTAGTTCATGACAAGGATCACCACGCAGCCCACAATGTAAAACGCCGCCATGATGGGCACGATCTTTTCGGTCACAGCGGCAATGCGCTGCACGCCGCCCAGGAAGATGAACGCTGCGATCACGGCTACGACAATGCCCACGGCCAGATGGCTCATGCCAAAGGCGTTATGGAACGCATCACCGATGGAGTTGGACTGTACCATGTTGCCCATGAAGCCCAGCGCCAGAATAATAAGTACCGAGAATACGCCCGCCAGCACCTTGCCAAAGGTGCCCTTGAACGCCGCGCGGATGTAGTACGCCGGGCCGCCAGTGACTTTGCCGTTGACGGTGGTGCGATAACGCTGGGCCAGCACGGCCTCGGCGTAAATCGTCGCCATGCCGAAGAACGCCGATACCCACACCCAGAACAGCGCGCCCGGGCCGCCGCTGACCAGCGCCGTGGCGCAGCCGGTGATGTTGCCGGTGCCCACCTGGGCCGCAATGGCCGTGGCCAATGCCTGGAAGCTGCTCATTCCCTGGTCATCGGCCTTTTTGCCACGCAGGGTGAAGTTGCCGAAAACGCGGTGGAACCCCTCGCCAAAGCGGCGTAGCTGTACGCCCCGCAGCCGGATGGTGAAAAACACGCCGGTGCCGACCAGCAGGAACAACAGCAGTGAATTCCACAGAATATCGCTGGCCTGCTCAATGGCCGCCGTAAAAATTGTCATGCAAAATACCCCTCTTCTTACATCTTGTCTTTTATACACTTACCCCTGCCCGCTTTGCGCGGACAATGTAACTACTATACTATGCTTTCTCAATAAAGTCAAGTGTATTTATATAGTGAACATACCGGAGAAAAAAGTTGTAAATTCTCCCGAAAAAGTGCAGAATTGAAACAACTCTGTCACAACTGTGGGGTATCCTGCAGCTAAACCGAACGCGAAAGGAGAACACATCATGAACAAGCTGCTGCCCTTTGCCCTGGCTTTGGCGCTGGCCCTGCCCGGCTGCGCTGCAGGCGATACCGCGCCCCAGCCCCCGGAGACACCCACCACCACCACCGAGACCGCCGCAGAGGCCCCGGCCGAGAGCACCCTGCCCGGTCTTGCGGGCCGCCTGCGCCAAACAAGTTATGATACCGCCGCCGTGGGGCAGACGTTCTACGGCATGATGAGCACCTACGATGATGAGACCTTGACCAGCGTCTACACCATAATTGCAACCGACACCACGGCCAACACCCAGCAGAAAGCGGCCGAGCTGGAGACCCAGGGTTACTATACCAGTCTGGCCGCCTGGCAGGACGGCCTGGAACTGTACATTGACGATTGGTTGGATGAGACCGGCCAGCCCGTGACGAACAGTTACCAGAATGGCGATATAACCAGCTGGCGCTATAAGATCGACCCCGCCACCGGCCAGATGGAGCGGCTGGAAGTGGAAGGTGCGCCGTATTCCCCGCAATGGCAGGACGACGCAGCTGTGTACGCCGAGCGGAGCGTGGGCCAGTGGATCGAATGTATCAACCGGCTGGATCACGCCACCGGCCAGCAGGTGGACCTGCCTCTGCCGTCCCAGACGCAGAGCGTATATGATGCCATCGGGCAGCGCTGGCTGATCGGCCGTATCATCAGCCCCGGCCCCATGCCGGATTACACCACCGACCGGGATGCCTTTTCTGCCATGTGGCAGAACTCTCAGCTGGAGATCGACCTGTACGACCCTGCCACCCGCGCCTGCGAAAAGCTGTTCGAGACCCCCTGCTACGACGGGGAGAAGTGGATGTACAGCGGCCAGCGGGACGGCGTACCGTACTTTATCCACTATACCGCGACGGAGGATCAGAGCTACACCATGGCGGTGGGGCTGGACAAGCTGGAAAACGGCACCATGACGACCGTGTACACCCCGCAAAGTGATCAATGGCCGGAGTTTGAAAGTTACGGTCAGGACGGAGAAAACCGCTGGGTCGTGGAATATCTGCGGGACAGCATTGCAATTTATGATTTGGCAGACGGCCAGACCTACACCCCGACGGTCGACCACGATAATTATATAGGCTATCCCATACAGCTGCTGCCCGATGACCGCGTGGTCGTAACCAACGGCTGGTACGAGACGACCGCCGCCACCGACAGACAGCCCGCCCTGGTGACCATCGACATGACTGCCTACCTCAACGGCAGTACCGACTACACCCCGATAGAAATGTACACGAGCAAGTAAATGCAAACGCGAAAGGAGAACACCCTATGAAAAAAGCCATCGCCTGCCTGCTGGTCCTGCCCCTGACCCTCGCCGCCTGCGGGGCGCAAACCACCCAGCCTGCGCCCACCACTGCCCCGGAGATGACCACCGAAGCGACCACCGAGAACGGGAAAAGCGCCCCGGCGGAAGTCAACCAGCCGGGCATCACGGGCCGGATGCGGCCATGCAGTACCGAGGTGGAAACCGCCGCAGGTCTGTATAGCCTGCATGAGCTTTTCAACGAAGCTGCAAATGAGGATGTCTACTGTGTCGTCAAAACGGACATCGAGACAGCCACGCAGGAAAAGGTGGCAAGCATCACGTTGGATGGCGGCTACTACTGTATGGCCGTCTGGGATGATGCGGTAGACCTGTACCTGCAGGAAAACACGGCTGAGGGCGAGCGGCCCAGCCTGCGCTATACCATTGACACGGCCACCGGTGGCGTGGAAAAGCAGCAGATGGATGGCGCGTTTGCCCCAACCTGGTACGATGACGCTGCCCTTTATCAGGAAAACCGCTCAAACCTTTGGGTCGAAAGCCTTACCCGGCTGGACCGCACCACCGGTGAATTGACCTTGCAGAACCTGCCGGGCCAGACCTATACTGTATGCGGTGCGGTGGATGGCCGCTGGCTGTTGGTGCGCATCAGCAGCCCGTCTCCTGTGCCAGATCCGATCAGCGAGAAGGACGCTTTCGACGCCACTTGGCAGAACTCCACGGCGGAAATTATCCTGTACGAGCCCGCCAGCGGTGAGATGGAAAAACTTTACGAATTTCCTACGATAGGTGATGGTTATGACTACTGCGGCCAGCGGGACGGCAGCCTTTACTTTATACATTGGCAAACGAACGGGAACGGTGACACAGCTCCGGCCACGGTGGACAAACTGGAAAACGGCGTAATGACTCCCGTGTGGACGCTGCCCTTCAGCAGTCTCAGTGTATCCACCGTACAGCAGCAGGGCGAACTGCGCTGGGTCACCCAGCTGACAGAAAAGGGCGAAGCAGCCATCAAAATCTATGATCTGGCAGACGGCCAGACCTACACGCGGGCAATTGATTGGGATAAAGTGGAAGGATGGAACGCCGGATACCCCGAAAAACTGCTGGCAAACGATAAGATTTTGGTCAGCAATGGTATCTACACCAATGTCTATGGCATCGACCGCAAAGCCTACGCCGTAATGGATTGCGCCGCCTATCTGGCGGGCAGTACCGACTATACCCCGATTGCAATGTATACAGGAGACTAAATAATAAACGTGAAAGGAAAACACCCTATGAAAAAAGCCATCGCCTGCCTGCTGGCCCTGCCCCTGGCTCTCGCCGCCTGCGGAGCGCAGGGTGCGGATAGCGCCCAAAGCCAGCCGGCCACGGAAACCGAACAGACCACCGAGACCGCCCAGAAAACGACCGCCCCGGCGGTTGGCACTGCGGGCAAGCTGCGCGGCACAGCGTACATGCTTTATACCAACACCGGCCTGTACAGCATGAACCAGAAATACGATGAAGCCACCAACACCGATACGTTTTACCTGATAAAAACCGACTGCGACACCGCCACGCAGCAAAAGCTGGCGGAGATCGAGCTGCAAGGCGGAGAAGCCTGTGGCATGGCCGCCTGGGACGACATAGTAGAGCTGTACTGCTTTGAAAATATGGACAAGGACAACCCCACCAAATGGTGTTACATCGTGGATACTTCCACCGGCAGTGTGGAGCGCCTGCCTGTGGAAGAGGAATTCTACCCTGCATGGTACGATGATGCCGCGCTGTACGAGCTGGACTATGCCAGCGGCAAGCGCATCATCCGGCGGGACCGCACCACGAACGAGGTAAGCTATATCAACCTGCCGGAACAGACCATAAATGTATATGGCGCGGGCGATAAATGGGTCATCCACCGCATTGTCAGCACCAGCCCGCTGCCCAGCAATGTCGACGGGGATGAGTACAATGCCGTTTTTCAGAACTCAGAGTATGAGTATGACCTTTTTGATGCTGCCACCGGCGAAATGAAAAAACTCTACAGCTATCCCACAAGTGAGGATTTTTATTGGTATCGCGGCCACCGCGACGGCACACTGTATTTCGACCTGTATGGGGAGGATGGCTACCCAACCGGTGTGGGTAAGCTGGAAAACGGCGAAATGGTACAAGTGCTGGCACGGGACGACCCGTACGCAAGTGAGCAGGTGTTGGAGAACGAACAGGGCGAGCTGCAATGGATCGTTTGGGATGAGGGCGAATCGGTACAGGTATATGACCTGAACGATGGGCAAAGTTACCGCCCGGCGTTTGTAAAGGAATCGAGCCAGTATGCCTCCACAGGCTACCCGGAAATGCTGCTGCCCGGCGGGCAGGTATTCGTCACCCACGGCAGTATGGATGCCCCGGGCTTTTGGGATAAGATCGCCTACGCTACCCAGGACCGCGCCGCCTACCTTTCCGGCAGCACCGACTATACCCCGGTAACGATGTACACGGGCAAATAAATATAAACAGGAAAGGAGAATACCCTATGAAAAAAGCCATCGCCTGCCTGCTGGCCCTGCCCCTGGCCCTTGCAGCCTGCGGGGTACAGAATGTGCCAGCGCAGACCGCCCAGCCCACCGATACCCCGGTCGAGACACCGGCACCCACGACTGCAAGTACTGCGCCGGTAGAGGAACCCGCGGCATCGTCTGAACCAGCGCCAGAAAGTACACCGGCGCAAGGCGAACAGATGCCTGCGGCCCCTGACCAGGCGGCGCAGGAATCCGAGCTTGCATCGTATACCCAAACACTGGGCTGTTTCTTTAATACGCCCCTGCAAAGCACGAAAGAACTTCCGCAGGATTACTATTTATCGTTCTTTTTGCTGTACCAAACCTTTGAAAGCAAGGGCGAAGGCAGTACCTATACACAAAATGATAATTACTTTTGGGAAATTCCGGAAAGTGATCTGCTGCAAACGGCTGCGATATATTTGGGGCTTTCGGACCTTTCTATTTCGGATATAACCGAATGGCCTTTTGGCGAGCCGCAAAACGGGATCTGCTATTATAGTCAGGAGACATCTCTCCCGTATGGTGATATTACGGTAACGAATGTGAAAATTGATACCGCGACGTCAAAAGCACAGGTGTTTGCGGAAGCAGGGGATACCCAATTCGAGGATTCCACCCGGCAAAGCAGGGTCTTGGTTTACCACTTCACCTGCACAGCTGGCCCGGATGGCAGAACGGTTTACAGGCTGGAGTCCATTGCCGCCCAGTAAATTATACATATACACATAAAAATGCTCCCCGTGAGGGGAGCATTTTTATGCGCTGGTTACTTCTTCTTTTCCTGTTTCTCTTTATCGCTGCAATGCTGGTGACAGCTGGCGCAGTTGCCGCCGCAGCCACCCTGCCAGCCGCCGTTTTGGCAGATAAACAGGATCGCCAGCGCCAGCAGCACAAAAATTACCACTACAATGATCGCACTTGCCATAGTCAATTACCTCCGGGACAAGGGTTCACACAAACCCCAGCAGTGTACCTATACAGTGTACCACAAAGGCAACCACCCATGCAATACCGCACTGCATCACAACCACCCCGGCGGCGGCTTTTGCACTGCCAAGTTCGCGCTTGGCGGCGGCCACAGCGGCCACGCAGGGGGTATACAGCAGGGTAAACACCAAAAATACCACGGCGGTAAACGGGGTAAACATCGTGGAAAGTGCTGCCGTATCGCCGCCCAGCAGCACCGTCAAGGTGGAAACAACGCTCTCCTTGGCGGTAAAGCCGGTGATCAGCGCGGTAGAAACACGCCAGTCGCCAAAGCCAAGCGGCTTAAAGATCGGCGCTACCCAGCTGCCGATCAATGCCAGCAGGCTGGTATCCGGCGCTGCAACATTCAGCCGTGTATCAAAAGTCTGCAGGAACCAGATCAACACGGTGGCTACAAAAATGATGGTAAAGGCTTTCTGCAAAAAGTCCTTGGCCTTCTCCCAAATCAGCTGGCCCACGCTGCGGGCCGAGGGAAAGCGGTAGTTGGGCAGCTCCATGACGAAGGGAACAGGCTCGCCCTTATAGCGGGTCAGTTTCAGCACCAGCGCGTACAAAATACCGCATACGATGCCGGTCAGGTACAGCCCCACCATTACAACGGCCCGCCACTGCCGCGGGAAAAACGCGGTGGTAAACAGTGCGTAGATCGGCAGCTTAGCCGAGCAGCTCATGAACGGTGTCAGCAGAATGGTCATCTTGCGGTCGCGGTCACTGGACAAAGTACGAGTGGCCATGATAGCAGGCACCGAGCAGCCAAAGCCGATCAGCATCGGCACAAAACTGCGGCCCGAAAGCCCCACCCGGCGCAGCAGCTGGTCCATCACAAACGCCACGCGGGCCATATAGCCGGTATCCTCCAGGATGGAAAGGAAGAAGAACAAAGTGACGATAACGGGCAAAAAGCTCAGCACGCTGCCCACGCCGGCAAAAATGCCGTCGATGACAAGGCTGTGCACCACCGGGTTGATGCCGTAGGCGGCCAGCGCATGGTCAGCGGCGTTGGTCACGGCGTCGATGCCCAAAGTCAGCAGGTCAGACAGCGCCGCGCCGATGACCCCGAAGGTCAGCCAGAACACCAGCGCCATAATGCCGATAAAGCAGGGCAGGGCGGTGTACTTGCCGGTCAGGACCTTATCCATAGCCACGCTGCGCTTGTGCTCGCGGCTTTCACCGGGGCGCACCACGGTCTTGTCGCACAGGCGCTCGATAAAAGTAAAGCGCATGTCAGCCAGGGCGGCCTCGCGGTCCAGGCCGGTCTCGTTTTCCAGCTCGGCAATGGTATGGCCCAGCAGTTCGGTCTCGTTTTCGTCCAGCTGCAAAGCAGCTTCAATCAGCTGATCACCCTCCACCAGCTTGGTGGCGGAAAACCGCAGCGGCAGACCGGCGCGCTGGGCGTGGTCCTCGATCAGGTGGGCCGCGGCGTGGATGCAGCGGTGTACCGCGCCGTCCTTGCCATCGGTGGCATCGCAGAAATCGATGCGGCCGGGGACTTCGCGGTGGCGGGCCACATGCAGGGCATGCTCCACCAGCTCGTCGATGCCCTCGTTCTTGGCGGCCGAGATGGGCACCACCGGCACACCCAGCAGTTCCTCCAGTTCGTTGACCATGATAGTGCCGCCATTGGCGCGCACTTCGTCCATCATATTCAGCGCCAACACCATCGGAATCCCCAGTTCCATCAGCTGCATGGTTAAGTAAAGGTTGCGCTCAATATTCGTGGCATCAACGATATTGATGATGCCGTCTGGGTGGGTGTTTAGCAGGAAGTCCCGGGTGACGATCTCCTCGCTGGAATAGGGCGACAGGGAATAGATGCCCGGCAGGTCGGTGACGGTGGCCTCGGCATGGCCGCGGATCGTGCCGTCCTTGCGGTCTACCGTGACACCGGGAAAGTTGCCCACATGCTGGTTGGAGCCGGTCAGCTGATTGAACAGCGTCGTTTTGCCGCAGTTCTGGTTGCCGGCCAGGGCAAAACGCAGCGGCTGTCCTTTGGCGATCTCACGGCCCGCCTTGCGGTCGTGGTAGCTGGCGGCCTTGCGCAGTTCGCCCACGCCGGGGTGGGGCACAGGCGCGTGCCGTGTCTCGCTGCGGGCAGCGCGGTCCGTTTCGTGGACATTGTCCACTTCGATCTTGGCGGCATCAGCCAGCCGCAGGGTCAGCTCGTAGCCGCGCAGCTCTACTTCGATAGGGTCGCCCATGGGGGCAACCTTGCGCAGGGTCACCTCGGTGCCGGGGGTCAGGCCCATATCCAGCAGGTGGTGGCGCAGCTCGCCCTGGCCGCCGATGGTGCGCAGTACCGCATCCTGCCCAACTTTGATTTCTGCCAGTGTCATTTTTTTCAGTCCTTTTATAAAAAGTTTGATTATTCTAACTTTTATCTGCCGCCAGTATAGCACAAAGCTTTCCGCTGTGCAAGATGGAACTTCGTTTGCGCATTGCACGCACCCCCGGCTTTGTGCTATACTTTACTATATATTTACATAAGGCAACACCGCACAATTCCCGCCTGACGGCTTAAGCACCGCTCCGGCGGCTGCGGCACGGCATC
>ERZ1034842.475-NODE-475-length-16075-cov-21.224657_pt1 | contig 16075 bp, 26 predicted proteins | sample MGYA00520634_ERZ1034842 | MGnify/ENA primary metagenome ERZ1034842 (study PRJEB33766, sample SAMN09781734) | gut metagenome | biome: gut microbiome | host: Homo sapiens | place: Madagascar | study: EMG produced TPA metagenomics assembly of the PRJNA485056 data... | reverse complement strand
CAGCATATTGCGCAGATCATACATTGCTTTCTTGCTCATGTCCATTCTCCTTTCACGCGATTCTCTCAACCGTGAGATTGCTGTTAGCAAAATTCACGGCCTGAGCGCTTGTGTTCTTCATCGCGACAGTTACGCAGCAGCCCTTCGGAACGCTCACCTGCGCGCTGACATACACGTTGAAATAGTTCTCCACCGCCGCAGGTGTAACGGTAGCGGTTGCGCTGTTAAGCGCCTCACCGTTGACGGCAAGCGCCGCCGTGATCGCGCCAACCGTGCCCCCGGTAGGAATAGCGATGTTCCCACCGTAAGAGACCTTGTAGAGAGCGCGGCACTGGTTAGTCAGCCCGCGCAAAGTTACCAAACCAGCACCGGCACGGTGAACGATACACGGCTTGCTATTGACCGCCGTTTCGGTCAGTGGGACATTCTGCCCGGCGGAGACCAAAGCAATGCTAGAATTACTAAACTCAGCCATACTGGTATCACTCCTTCCTCTGATTTGCCCCAAAAGGGGCAAATGCACCATTTGCAATCATTTCTGCGTAGCTGGGCGCAAATAATTCGTCCGCTTTACGTAAAAGATCGGCATAATTGCAAAGCTCGTACATGCTCATTTCGTTTTTGTCCAGAGTTGCAATGTGATCGACAAATTCCTGCTTGAGTTCGTCAACTGTTTTCACAAAATCAGTCCTTTCTAAAGGGGTCGAAATCGACCCGGTTAAAATACAGCGGCAGGGCTATTGCCCCGCCGCGTTTGTCGTTAGTATCGGCACGGGGCCGACCATCTCGGTAATGCCACCGATATGGTGCCCGAGAAGCTATGCTATGCAGTTGTCAGCAGCCGCAAGCCGCATACTGGTTGCAGCAATAAGGATTCTGCACCGTGTAGGCCGGAATGGGAGAGGGACGCAGCTGCGAGACCAGATAGCTGTTCTGCGCCGCCTGACTTGCCGCCAGCTTCAAGCCCTGGTTCTCGGCCTGAAGGTCAGAGAGTTTGCTCTGCGTCAGGAAGTCGAGGATTGCGCGACTGTTGCTGTTGGCGTTGTCGATGATGTCGCGGGTCGCGTTCTGCACGGTGTTGCGCGTGTCGCACGCCTGCGCCGCCATGTCGTAGCGCACCTGCGCGATAGCTGCACGGTTTTCGCAGCAGCAATTTGCGGCCTGCATCTGCATGGCGTTGAGCTGCTGCATCAGCGCCGCCTGCTGGTTTGCACGGGACAGCTCGGCGGTCTGGAAACCGCTGTTGAGGGCCTGTGTGGTCGTAGCAAAGCCGCCGGTAATGGCGTTGTTCAGGGCAAACGTGGAATCGCAAATGCCATTGTTGACCGCGTCCAACTTGCGTTCGATGTTGGCGAAGTCGGAGGTCAGAACATAGCCGTCCATTACACCGCCGCCGTTGCCGTTGCCAAATCCGTTGCGGCCCCAGCCGAAGAGGAAAAGAACGATAATCCAGATCCAGTTTTCGCCCCACATGCCCATGCCACCGCCGTAGTTGTTCGCGGGCGCGACCGGCATAGTCATCATGGGAGCACCATCAGAAAGAGACATGTTATCTCTCCTTTCATAAATTTATTTATCAAATCGTGGCCACGATAAGATCAATGGAATAAGTGTTCAAACTGCTTTGCCATTGTTTGCAGTTGATTTAATTCTTGCTGGCTCATCGCGCCAGATTGCAGGAGCTTATTGACTTCTTCTTTCGGGTTTCCCCGAAAGACGCTTTGGAACTGCTGGAATTTCTGCTTGAGCTGCATCAACTCACCCATCGGCCCCGGAATCTGCCCGCCGCCCAGCGCGGCCATGAACGGATTACTCATCGTCCTCGTCCTCCTCGACCTTGCGCTTTTTCTTACCCTTTATTTCGCCCACAAGCGCTGCCAGAGCGTCAAACTCCTTGCGAGTGACAAATTCCACGCCCTTTTCCTGCGGCGCTGTGCGGGGAGTTTCTGCGCGCTCTACAAGGTCGTAAATTTTAAGCGTCGGCTTGCCGCTTGCATCCGCCTGCTTGAGATACACAGTCGGCGCGGTAGAATCCCACAGCGCCACAGCAGAGTTGGGCGCGATCAGGTAGCCTCTTGCCTCCTGCTCGCCACTTACCCACTGCACGCCGCCCTGTGCAATGGGGTTCTGCTGCACTGGCTGCGACATAGGCTGCTGCATGGGCGGCATCTGTGGCTGCTGCATCTGCCGCATCTGCATGAGGTTGTCCGGCATTGGTTGCGGATAATAGGGGTTAAAATAGGGATATGCCATGTTCATTCCTCCGTTTCTTTTACCCAGTAATAAAGCGGGATTTCATTCTCGCTGTTCCAACTGTCATATATCGTCCCGTCCTGAACGCACACTACATGGCCGGAGAGGGCGAGGATATACGTCCCACGCGGGTGCTCATCGGCAAACTTGCCAACCGTGTAGCAGTCCGGGCAAGTGTCCGGTATGATATAACGCCGATAGCCCAAAGACCGCAGATACGCGCCCCAACAGGCGTTTGCATTGGGCAAGTCTCCGTCTAAGTACCCCTGTATGCACAGAGCCAAATAAACCTCGCCCCAGTCCTTCCCCGTCGCCTTGCAGATCGCGCGCACGGTGCAATCGGACACGTTGCGCCCGTTGGGATTTGGGTTGAAATAGCTATACATGGAACATCTCCGCAAAGTATACGTATGTTCTCAGCTCGTCGGGGTCAGGAAAAAGCGCGAGAATGTCCATCGCCATTTGCTCGGTAAACCCACAAGCCAAAAGTCGTTCGTACATCTCGCGCACCTTCTTCCTTATTCTGTTTTTATGATGCCATAAAAGGCTGGACTTAAATGGTCAGTCTTTGGTCATCGTTTGGTCAAAAAATATTTTGCAAAATTTCAAAAAAGCTCTTGACTGCGCGCTAATATTAGCGTACAATAGAAACATAAACAAGAGGGAAACTCCCGGGAGGAAATAGCCATGAAGTACACGTATCGAATGTTTGAAGACAACGCTGGCGGCCTGCATCTTGCCATTTTGAACGAAGACGGCGAATGCGTTTATTATCTGAGTGACTTTGATCGCGGCCTCGTGCTCGACACGCTGGCTGCTCTCAAAGATGGCAGTGACCCCATTGCGGACGGCTGGGATGGTGGCGAAGAAAACCCCGCTGCTTGTCTTCGCGAGATTGTCGATCTGGTTGACGCCGGTAACGGCGGCGCGGAAGAGCTTGACGCTTGAGGTGGACTATGGGGAAGAAATATCCGGACTGCCAGTTTGCAGAAAGCAATTGCACTGCCTGCTCGCTGGTCAATTACGGGCGAGACTGCCATAACCGCCCGATCTCAAAACTCGAATGGTCGCGCCGCATGGCAGGCCTCACGCAAACCGACCTCGCTGTCAAATCCGGCGTGAACCGCCGCCAGATTCAGCGCGTGGAAATGGGAGACGCCGACGCCGGTAATTTAACCGCAAGAAACCTGATCGCCATTGCCGACGTTCTCGGCGTGAATCCAAAAGACCTTATATAACCGCAAAAAGAGAGCACCGATTAACCTCGGTGCTCTCTTTGTCCGTCTGCTATTTTTTGATATGCTCGCCTGCGGCAGCGGTTGACCGCCTCCGGCGACAGGTGCAGCGCCTCGCACACTTGCGCGTAGCTTTTCCGCCGCACGTCGCACTCAATGATGCACGCTGCTTCGTCAGGTGGCAACTCTAAGGACAAGATATATTCGACGGCTCGCCGTGGAGCCATCGCGGATAACTCCGCCCGGATACGCTTGTGCTGACTGTCCATGCCCGTGTAGGGCTTGCAGAGGCGCTTGCGCGTGGGCTTTCGCCGCCCGCTCCTTCCTTACTTTTTCAACCGCTCCAAATCCGGTTTACTTCATTGTTGCGAGTTTTCTGATAAGATCCTCGCCGTACTTGTAAACGGCGAGGTAGTCCAGCGTGCGATCCTCGAGACCCGCGCGCTTTTTGAGCATTTCGCGGTAACTCGCCTCATACTTCGGGCGGTATGCGCCCAACACGAGCGACAGCTTGCGCTTGCGGCGGTACACCCCGTCGCCGTTGGCCTGACTGCCCGCCGTGCCGCTCGATGTATTGCCCTCAATAGCTGTTACATACTGACCGCTTACGCTCTCGCAGATGCCCGTATGGTCGGTCTTGACCTTCGTGTTGGGAAAGTCATAGATGAGCACGTCGCCCGGCTGATAGCCGGACGTGACCCACTGCCCGTGAGCCTTGGCGTAGTTCATCAGCTCGCCGCAGCTCGCGGTCTTCCCGCCGCCGTAAAAGAGCTGCTTGTCCACCTGCTGAAAGCACCACCACACGAACTGCATACACCAGTACACGCCGTCCAGGCCGTATGCCTTGCCGTACTTCTGGCGGTTGCCCGGCTGTTCCACCGTGCCGATCTCCTTCTTAGCGACGGTGAGGATGTCTTCTGCTCTCGCCATGCCTTACGCCCCCTTGTCGATCGCGTCCTGCGTCTTCTGGCTCTGCGTGCCGAAGTAGAACGCGATGATGACCGCGTAGATGGTCATAAAGTCCTGCGAGATGTTGCCCGTCACCGCCATGTAAGCGAAAACGCCCGTCAGCACCAGCGTCACGAGGCTTTTGACGCTCATCAGGTTTGCCAGTCTCTTACGAATCAGTTCCATTGTCCTTCTCCTTTCGTCCCGATAGTTTGTCCGCGATGGCGACGCCCGCCGTCATCACGTCTACAATGCCGCCCACTCCCAGCACATAGGGGAACATGGAATCCCATTGCCACCCCTTGATGCTGTAGAATACGACGGTATACACGATAAACACGCTCATGAACATGGCGACCGCGCAGAGGATGCGGTTGCGTGTTTTGAGCTTTTTTGTGCGCTTGGCGCTCACAATATGCACCACCTTACCAATGCAATGACGGCCTTGATGACCACGGCGATCACAGCCGCCGTGGTCAACGACAGGCCCGCAATGCATACCAGCATTTTCAAATACTCATAAGGGTCTATGTCCTGACCTCCCACTCGTCGATCTCGGACTTGATTTTGTCGATAAAACTGTTGCCGCCCAGCGCCTTATACCCCCTGTAGAGGTACAAAAAGTCCTCAAGCTCATACTGCCGGATGAACTTGTCCTCTCTGTGCCGGTAGTATGTGTGCAGCATGTCGTGCCGCAGCTCGCATTTGAGCGCGTCCGTCAGCTTGTCAAAGCCGAGGATTTTGTTGCGCAGCGGCTCGATGAGCAGCGCCAGCGCGCCCACAATGACCGTGATCTCCGAGCACACCGACGCGACCCTTGCCAAGTCTCCCATATCCCGTTCCCTTTCTCCGTCTTATTCCCACTCTACCCACTCGCCCATCCAGACGTAGATTTTTCCGTCCTTGCGGTAGTAGGCGTTGTTGATGAGCGGCACGCCCTCGGTGTACTCGATGGGATTGTCTTTCGTGCCGGTCGGATTTTCCTGCGCAACGTACTCCTTGCGCACGGCCACGTCGTTGACCGTGTAGACCTTCCAGTCGTAGCCCAGCTTGTCGCTCTGCTCCTGCGTCACGGCGATGCCGCCTGCGGCCTGCACCATTTTGCCGTCCTTGATTGCGCCCTTAATGGCGTTCAGCTTTTCAGTTTGCATCGTATGCCTCCTCAATTTCCGCAAGCTGCGCCCGCAGTGTTTCCGCCTCCGTGGGCTTGCCCATCTTGATAGATACCGTGCCGTCGCGGTGGTCAGTGATGGCCCCACTTAAGCTGTATTCGCTGTTGTCCCACTCGTTGACGACCTCCTTGGTCTCGCCCGTTGGATTGCCGTCGTTGTCGAGCTTGTTCACTGTCTCGCGCTGGACGATGCTCCACGGCGTGTTGTCGGGCAGCAGCGTCGCGACCTCGGTGGTGGTCATCGTGAGCGTGATGATCTTGGTGTCGCGCTCGCCCCACGAGCGGTCTTTGGGGTTGCCGTTGATCTCTGCGGGGTATTCGGTGTTGTTGACTTTGATGTAGGTCATAAAATCACTCCTTTATTGTTTTGGCGGGCGTTCCTGGAGGCGACAGCCGATGTTGCCGCCCGAGCTCAACGCTCTGTCGCAGTAGACGCAGAACGGACCGCGATTCTGGACCTGGGTATAGTAACCGCCATGGCGCAGGCACGGATATCTACCATTGAAGTTCCAGTAATCCGGGACATAAGTCGTTTGACTGCCGTTTGCCGCGCTCGGGAACAGCGCCCATTCAAGACCGCTTGCTGTCGGAATGGTGAAGTCGGACGGATAGCCCGAAGAGGGCGTGCCGACCAGCGTGCCATTCGCGCTGTCGCTGAAGTTGTTGGGATTGCTGATGACATTCAGGCCGTTGCTGTTGTAATAACAGCCGTCCATCCAGTCATAAACATTGTCCCACCAGCCTTCGATGTTGCGATACTGCGTAAAGCCGTAGCTGTCGCGGTTTGCTGCGGTCGTACCGGTGTGATAGCCCATCGCGTCGGTCTGACCGTTGTTCATCTTGGAACCGTTCGTAGAGCAGCCTCTTCCGATGCGCTCGCCATTCCAGTCGGCAAACTCCACGAGGAACAGCATGTTCACATACCAGAACTGAGCAAAGTCCATCTGCCAGAAGTTAGCGCCGAGGTTATGGATGCCGGTTCTCGCCTGACTTCTCGTGATGCTTCCCTGCGGTGCGGCACCCGTGATGGACTTGTAGCCGTTGACGCAGTGGTAACGGCCGATGTAGGAGTAGTCAAGCTCGCCAAGGCCATCCCCGCGGTCGCGGTTGACCGGGTCAACGAAGAAGCCCTCCACAGGCCCGTCCGCGATTTGGAGCTTCAGCTTCTTGCCGGTCTTCGTCCACTTGAACCAATATTTTGGCTCCTTGACCTCCACGCCGCCAGCGCGAGTTTCCTTCACCATGCCGCTCCACGGGTAAAGAGTATCGAAGGGTGAGCTGCCCGTGCCGTTGCTGACTGCGGGAGACGGATCGTTGAAGCCTGCCGCATCGTCTGTGCGAACGCCCTTCGTCAAACCGCTGCTCGTCCAATCCCACTCGACGCCGTAGATATGTACGCTCGGCTTAAACGTGATGTCATACCCCGTGCCATCAATCAGCGTCCTGCCCTTGAGGATGTTGTACACCGTGCCGTTGACCATGCATTTGCCACTCTGCACGGTGTAGGCCGTTCCGTTGACGAGCGTTTTGTGTGCGGTGAGGTCAACGGGCGGCGTGACGTTGCCACTATCGTCTACAAGGGCGTCAGGTGGAAGAACCAAAGCGGGGCGGATGCCGAACGAGTTGGATGGGCTGCCGTTTCTGCAGCCGCCATCGGTGAAGACGCCCCACACGCTAAGGGGGCTGTAGGTGTTTGGGGAGCGGAGCCACCAGTCGGCGGCCGAGCCATTCAGTTTCGCAATACGCTTGTTGTTGGCGGACGTGCCGGTCCCAGACTCAAAGTAGGACAGCTTCGCGCCATCCTGCGGGAAATACTGGTTATCGCCGGACGTCCAACCGGCCTCATAACCGGACAACAGGAACACCTTGCAGGACAGGCCATTCGCGCCGCTCTGGTTGGTGCCGCCTTTACCGCCGTTCTTGCGATACGGAATCTTCACCTGCTTGATGGCATCCCTGATGTTGTTGTCGAACAGGTTCAGGAACGTGCTGTTCAGGTAAGAGTGGATGTCGCTGCTTTCGTACTTGTTGATGTTTTCGCTCTGCCAGACACGGTTCTCGTAGATGTCCTTCATCAGCAACCAAGTGCCGTTGCAGGATTCGTCGTAGATACTGCTCGGTTTGCCCTGATGGACGACGATAAACTCTGTTGCCGTACCGTTGACTTTCAGCTTGACAATGCTGCCGACGGCCTTACTGCCGAGTTGTGCATTTGCCATCTCAGCACCTCCTTAGCCGTACACCCAGTTGATGGAGTAGTTCTCAGTGGGCGTGCTCTCCGATGCCACGAGTGTCTGCTTGACAATGTTGCCGCTCGCGATGTAGTCGCTTCCGCGCGTCGCCGCCACCAGCCCGCCCGAGCCATTGCCCTTGATGAGGGAGGTGGTGGAGGGGACAGTCGGCACGCTCACCGTGACCGCGCCCGTCTGACCGTTGACAGATGTAACAGGAGCCGTTTGCAATGCGCTATCCGCCTTGCCCAAACTCGTCTGCACGTCGCTTGCAAGGTCGGATTTGGACACCGACGACTTAAATGCCAAACTGCCGAGGTCGGCGAACCACTTTGCAACCTTCCCAAACAGCACGGAGAGCTTTTCGCCCGTCGCAATGTTCACCCGCGTGCTTGCCTCAGTGAATGCTGCCGTGACGTTGCTGCCGTCGCCGGTCTTGTCCAGCTTGCCGGAAATGTCCTGATGCTGCGTCAGATAGCCGCTGTCGTTGTCGAGCTGCGAGGTCTTCGTCGGGATGGCGTTGCGGATATCGGGGTGCGCTGTCTCGCTTTCGTTGTGCGCCTTGATCTGCGCGGACACGTCCGGCGCGGGAATTGCCTTGACAGCGTCATCCACATACTTAAACACGTCCCGATGCTTGCCCTGCGGGTCGTACACGCTTGCAAGCATATCGCCAGCGCCTTGACCGTTCGCGCCGTTATAGACCTCGAAGTCAAACGTCGTGCCGTCCGTCAAAGTGATGGTATAGACGTCGCTCGTGCCGGGGGCGTGCGTGCCGCTCTTGAGCGCGATGCCGGAAATGCCGTTGCCGGTTGCACCACGCGGGCCGGGAGCGCCCGTCTCGCCGCGCGGCAGGCCGAAGACGAGCTTATAGACGCTATCCACAAGGGACTTGCTCACCGTGGCGGGCTTGCCGGTCTCAAGCGTGACCGCCTCGACGATCATGTTGACGATGGCGTCGCGCGCCGCCTGTGCATCGGTCTTCGCCGTCTCTGCCGCAGACTTGGCAGAAGCCGCGTCCTCGGCGCTCTGGGCGGCCTGTGTCGCTTTCTGCCCCGCAGCGGTCGCACTGCCCGCCGCCGCGTCCTTTGCGCTCTCAGCGGCTTCCTGAGCGGATTCTGCCGCCGTTTTGGCGCTCTGTGCGCCGGTCTGCGCACTCTCTGCTGCTTTCTGTGCGTTTGCGGCAGCGGTCTGCGCATTCTTTGCCGCCGTCTCAGACTTTGCGGCATTGGTTGCCGCTGTCTGCGCGGCCTGTACCTTCTCGTCGACGCCGGTCGCAGATGCAGCAGCAGCCGCCGCAGAAGATGCCGCAGCCTTTGCGGACGCATCCGCCGCAGAGACCTTGTCGTCGATGCCCTGCGCAGCGGTCGCGGCCTTTGTAGCCGATGCCGCTGCCGCGTCAGCCGACGCCTTGGCGTTGTCGGCGTACTCCTTGACGCCCTGCACCTCCGCCGCAACAGCGTCCTTGGCGTACTGCACGACCTGCGAGCCTTTGAGTTTCTTCGCCTCGCCGCTCTGCTCGAGCACAAACAGGTCTTCGCCCGTGATCTGTGTCGCTTGCGTGAGGTCGGTAATTGCTTTGTCAGCCATCAGTTACCTCGCTTTCCGCGGGAGCTTTTGCGGTGTCGGCCTCGCCGTCCTTTACCTTTTTTGCATCCTCAAGCTGATATCTCAGCGCGACAAGCTCGCGCTTGTCTTTTTCCCGCTCTTCCGCCTCGCGATGTAAAATCTCATAAGCCTTTTGAATCTGCGCCTTGACGACGCTGATCTTGCCCGCCTCCGAGCCCAAAACCAACGTGTTATTAAGCGTGTCAAAAGCTTTGCTCAAAAGTTCCATTGCTTCTTTCATGCCGATGCCTCCAATCTTCTGATTCGCGCTTCCTGCTCGCGCACCTTGGCCCACAGAATTGGGATAAACTCACTGTACCGCAGAAAATAGGTCTCGCTGCCGTCATCGAGCTTGGCCTTCGCCCAGCCCGCGAAATCCTGCGACGTGATGCCGCAGTCTTGCATAGCGGCCTCGACCTCCTGCGCGATGAAGCCTGTGTGATAGCGCCCGCTCGTGCCGTTGTTCAGTTTGTAGCGCTTCGGCTCGATGAGCTCAAACATGCGCACGTACTTCTCCGGCAGCGCCTCAATGCTGTTCTTGATGTTCCGGTCGGACCCGTTCAACTCGTTCGTGCTGCAATAGATCGTGCTCCAAACAAAATTTGGTGCGCCAAGATTGTACCGGTTATCTGCATTCGGGGCGAAATCGCCTCGGCAATCGATGAAGTCGTAGTCGAAATTGAGCGCTGATCTTCCGTTATTCCCCGACAGATACAGGTTTCCGCTCGTCGCGTTCAACTCCATAGCCTTGCTCTCGAGCGTCATTTTGTAGTCCGCCGTGCTGGCGTACTCGGTATAGATGTAACCGCAGCGCCGTCCGTTGTCGTTGCGCACCGTGATCGTGTCGCCCTCGATCTCGCTTGCCGTCAGCGTGCCGTCAATGTTGACGGCGTCAACGTGCAAGTCGATCGAACCGGTCGAATCAACGACAACTCCGTTACTGAGAATTTCGAACGTCGTACCGCTGCTGCTGCTTGATACGCTCAGCGCGATCTTGCCAATGCTCTGGTCGATCATGCTCTGTGCCGTGCTGTCGTCGATCTTACCCGAGACAGTCGTGCGCAAGCCGTTGATATCGGCCTTGATGTTGGTAATGCTGCCGTTGAGGCTCGAAATATTGGTTTCAATGCCGTCAATGGACGTCGACAGCGACGTCACGCGCCCATCAACACCCTCGACCTTGAGCATGATCTCCTCGCTGGTCTTGGTGATGAGCGAGCGTGTCTTTGCCATGTTGCGCTCGATCTGCCGCTGCGTCGGCGATTTGTAAGGGTACTCGTCGTCGATCTCGTCCGCGTCCGGCGCAGAGATATTCGGCGCGAGCATCGGATCAAACGTCGTGTCCAGCGCGATGAGCGGCACATATAGCCCGTCTACCGTCACCGCGTCGCCCAGCTCTACCGCGGGGTCAAGTAGCGCTTCGCTGCCCTCGTAGCCGATGTGTTTGTAGCCGGAGACTTTGGCAAGGATCGCCGACGCCATTGCATTCGTGCCGTCCGGCTGCAAGGCCGTCAGCGTCCGCCCGGTGTCCGATCCGGACACGCCGACCACATCGCCGTTTTCGTCGAGCAGCTCGACTTTGGTAATGGGCTGCGACGCGATGCCTGGGGAAAACTCCGCCAGCCGCCGCCCTAAATAGGTTTTGTCCATGTTGCCCTCCTTACACAAGGATGCGCACGCCGCCAAAGGTGATGGCGCTGCCGGTCTCCGTCACCAGATAGTTGGTTTCTTTCGGCATGGAGTTGAGCCCGACCAGCAGCAGTTTTCCCTCGTCCGTGATGATCCAGTTACCCGCGTTGGCGACAGCCATACGCCCGAGCGCTTCGCGCATCGTCATGTCTCCCTCGATGTCCACGGGATATTGCACCGGAAACGCTGCATCCAATACTGTGCGGCTGTCCACTGCCACGCCCATGCGGGCCGCGATATCATTGACCGCCGTCGCCGCAGGCATCGGCCACGTCTCCGCGTCATAGCTGCTGTCGAGCCATGTCTCCTCGGCTTTGAGCATCGCATCATACCCGTGCACACTCAAAACGCCCGTGATCCGGTCAGTCTTTCGCGTGGAGAAGAAAAACACGCCTTTGGGAATCCACTCGCTTGCTTGCTCGCCGAGCAACAGACGCGCAAATACTTCAATTTTTGCCTGCCGTGGGATCGTGCCTTTTGGGTAAAGCTCGACGTCGATCTGCCGCGCCGAACAATTCCCAATGCCAAAGGTGGAATACAGTCCGCCATACACTCGTAAGCTGTTTTTTACGATGTCCGCTTGACTATATTCCACCCCCGCAATGCTTAATTTGGTTTCTACGCGATGATTCCGGTCAGCAAGCAGTGTTAAGTATAAATCACTTACGCTGTGCATTAAATCTCCCTCAACTGTATTGCGCCGCCTTTATAGCGCCGGTTACCATCCACACTGACCAGCGCAAACGCGGCTTCTAAATCGCTTGTTACACGCATGGTCTTTACTGTGTCCGCACCGCTATAAGGGTCGGTAAACGTCACGCTCACGGTGTCACCCATCAACGAATTGTAATATTCGGAGGATTCTGTTTCTGTCATCGGGAAAAACGATGTTTCAACAATATATCTGTCTTTCGAGCGGGCCGCGTGCTCCGTGTCATCCATCGTTGTGATGACCTTGCTATAGCTCACCTTGCGCCGCACGTTATAAGTGGACACTTTTTCGTGCACATCCAACGCGCCAATTCGTAATGTAATATTCATTTACACCCCCATAGCCCGCTGCATTTGCCGATTGTACTTGCTCACGGATTCGCCGATGATCTTCCCGTCAAGGACAGACTGCACGACAATGGTAATATCGCCGCCCCCATTGCCGAGAGAAGATAGCGCGCTGCGCATCTGACCGCCGAAAGATTGCTCCGCGCCGATCTGTGCCGTGCCGAAGTCCAGACCGCCAGTGATGCCGCGCTTAATGCTGTCGTACTCGTTGTCCCAGCCCTCGCCAAGGCCAAGCGCCATATTCTCGCCGATGCCCGCAAATACGCGGGACGGAGAATGGATACCCAGCTTGCTTTTTACGCCTGAAACAATTCCAGAGAAGAAGCTGCCGACCTTCTCCTTGATCCATCCGCCCATTGCCTTGATACCTTCCCACAGGCCCTTCACAATCTGCTTGCCGACGCCTACGATATCGGGGAGTGAGGAAACAAAGGTTTTTACAATGGTCGCCATCATGTCAAGCACCGATCGAACGATCTGCGGCAAATTATCAGCAAGCCCGCTGACGATCGCCAACACCATCTTCATACCCAGCTCAATGACCTGCGGCAGTTTTTCGACGGCATAGCCGACGAATTTCTCGATCATTTCAGGGCCTTTTTCCTGCACCACAACACCGATGTTTTCAAGGATTTTCTCAACGACCGGCAAGAGATTTTCCGCAACCGTCACGGTGCTTCCTAAGAGGTTTGTGGTGAGTTCCGCCATGTCGGCGTTTTCATCCCCAAGCCCCGTGATAAAGTTGTCATACGCCGCTTTCATCGACGCGATAGAGCCTTGAATCGTCGTGCTGGCTTCCAGCTGCGTCGTGCCTGTAATACCCATCTCCGTTTGCACGGTATGGATAGCGTCAACGATATCCGCGTAGCTACTGATGGTGTAATTGGTGTAGTTGCCCTGTGCGGCATTCAGCGCATTTGCATCGTCCAAAAGACGCTGCATTTCTTCTTTTGTGCCGCCATAGCCCAGCTTTAGGTTGTCCAGCATGGTGTAGTTCTGCTTGGCGAAGCCCTGATAGGCGTTCTGGATGGACTGCATGTCCGCGCCCATCTTATTTGCGTTGTCCGACATGTCGGTAATGGCCAGATTCGCCTTTTCTGCCGCCGCGTCCGTGTCGTTGCCCATAGATTGCAGCAAAGACGCAGAAAACGCCGTCACGGTGGTCATGTACTCGTTTGCGCTCATACCCGCCGTCTGGTATGCGTTCGCGGCGTACTGCATCACGGTATCGGCGGAAGACTTGAAAAGCGTTTCCACGCCGCCGACCAGCTGCTCATATTCGCCGTAATTTTCTACGGCTTGTTTTGTAATGGCAACCGCAGCCGCGCCAGCCGCCGCAATCGCGGCACCGCCGACCTTTGCCGCCGTAGCAAGCCCGCCTTTCAGTTTGCCAGCAAGCGTTTCCGCCTTGCTACTTGTCTCCGAAAAGCCCTTGTCTACGTCTCCGTCGTCTACGCTGATTTTGACAAATAAATCAAGTAGGTTCATGTTTCACCACCAATCCGCACCGCGCGACAATATCGGCGGTAATCTCTTCGCACGTTCTGTTGTCCTGTTTTTTCGGCTCAATAATGTCCGCGTATCGCGCCTTGATGTAGTTTCCGCCCGCGTATCGCGCCGTGTTTTCGGCCACAATGCGCAGCGCGTCCGTCACATAAATTCGGTATGCGTCGTTTTTTTCTTTTTCATTGAGCCGTGCCGCGCAGTAGTGTAGGAACGGTTTTATTCTCCTTTGCCCTCGGTATTCTCCTGCGCAGAGCCAGAGGATTCCCCGCTCTGCGCTGAGAGAAAAAGCGCGCCGAATGCTTCATCGGTCAAAAGTTCCGTCGCATCGCGCATCAGCTTGACGAGGTTCAGCGCGCCCTTGTAGCTCTCAGCGCTCACGCCCTCAATAGAGGCAAGGATAGCGATGATGTCGCCTTTGTGGCCCTTGAGCAGCGCAGGAAGCGCTTTACGCGCCCGCTGCGTCATAAACTCTTTGGCTGTCATGCCCTCGGGCAGCTTCTCACGCTTGAACAGCGCGGATGCCGCTTCGTCCTCGGCAATGTTGGCAATAGGGTCGATGATATCTGCGATGACGTCAAAGACACGCTCGCCCTGAATGTCGGAAAGTTTCATTTACGCCTCCGCCGTACCGGCCTTGATATAGATTTCAAACGGCACCTTGTCCTGTGCGCTCATGGAATAGTGCGCCGTATACTCAAAGGCAAACTGGCCCTTGCCCTTATCCGCCGTTTGAAGCTGGAAGCCGCCAGTGGACAGTGCATCCATCAGGTGGATTGCGATAAAGCCGCCATTCGCGTCTCCGTTCTTGTCGGAGTAGTCGCCTACCAGCCAGATATCCGAAAAGTCCTTTTCAAGCACGTCATTTCTCGGCGTCACTTTCGTGGTGTCGCTGGTGTCAATGTCCGCAGCGCCGCACAGGCTTTTTGCAACGGCGGTATCGGCGCTGACAAACGTACCGCTTGCCTTTGCTTCCCACGAATCGAGTTTTTTCAGCTCCTTCGTGTTTTTGGGGCAGTTGTCAATATTTTCACCATAGTCAGAGTATTCCGGCGTAGCCGAGAAGTTGACGCCGCCGGTCGTCGCGCCGATCTGCCCTGCCTTCCCAATGGTGCCGGTTGCAGGCGCGAAGTCGGTCGTCAAAACACCGGCGTTGATCTGTAATTTCTGAAATGTATCAACAGGAATTTTGGTAAATTTCATAGTCTTTCCCTTTCATCAGTTTTGCGACAGGTATTCAACGGTGAGATTGAGATACCGCCGCTTGATGTTCTTGTCGCTCTCGTCCGCGATGTTCTGGCACCACGGGGAGCCGCGCGTGATCCACATCGCGCCGCCGTCGTAAAAGACAAACGTTCCCCCCATGCCGATGGCGTCGCTGATTTCCTGTGCCTTCGCGTTGGGTACCGCTTCGCTCTCGGTGTAATACCAAAGATTCACCGTCAGCGCGATCTCACCGCTCTCCCATGATCCTGTGATCAGCTCATAGGTCAGCCACGGGAAAACCGCGTCATCCGGCACGTTGGAGGCCGGATACGCCGGGAGGAATTGAGAAAACCACGCATGAAGCGCCTTGTCCTTTGTCATTTCGGCAGCTCCTTTCGTTCGGCGGTGAAAAATTTCAGCGCCCGTATCGTCGGGCCCGCCGACCACGGCGCAGCCCGTTCTTCCGGGTTTGAGGTCACGCGGTAAGTGTTGCCGGTGGACGTGTCGCGGAAATAGTCGTTATACTCGATGGGAACGCTCTGATTGACCAGCGCGGAATACACCGAGGTCACACCGTCTTTTTCCGCCTTGCGCGCCTCCATAGAGGTGTCAAGAGACTGGTAATTGAGGAACTCCGCGCCCTCTTCCCACACGGTGATGTAGCCGCCCGCGCCGTCCGGCGTGCGCTTTTTCTCCATCAGAATGCACTTGTGGGCAAAATCGTCGAGTAAACTCACGGTTCCACCCCCTTGAGCTTTCGCCAGTCGTTTAACCGGCCTCTAAAAGCGTCCTGCCAGCCGTTTAACGTGCTGCCGTCGCTTCCTGCGCTGCGTTTGGTGTAGGAGTAACCGCCGAAGCTCTCGCTTTGATACGGGCTTGCAGCGGCCTCCCCGTTCTTTTTTTCCCACGCGGCGATATCTTCGGAAAGCGTCACGACCGCCTTTGGCACTGCGAGCGCCCACACCGTACCGGTAAATGTTTCGTCCGTCAGGTCGGCCGCGGGGTATTGGTGCAATCCATCGTTGAACACGGAGCCGCACACGCGGAAATACTGGTTATTTTGGAGAAAGGGCAGCGCAATGCTGCCATTCTCCACGGTGAACGTGCCCTCGTAAATCTCCACAAGGAACCAGTTGTTCAAGTGCCGTAAGACCTGTTCAAGCATTACGCCG
>ERZ1034842.474-NODE-474-length-16096-cov-8.856430_pt1 | contig 16096 bp, 25 predicted proteins | sample MGYA00520634_ERZ1034842 | MGnify/ENA primary metagenome ERZ1034842 (study PRJEB33766, sample SAMN09781734) | gut metagenome | biome: gut microbiome | host: Homo sapiens | place: Madagascar | study: EMG produced TPA metagenomics assembly of the PRJNA485056 data set... | reverse complement strand
TTTATAATGTACTCCACTAGTATCTATCTTTACATCTTTTACATATACACTATATTACAGTATAAAGTACTATAAATAAGCAAGTTAAGTGTAAAAGAAACAAATTTTAATAATTTACACCAAAAACTTGAAAAGTGCGTTCTGCGTCCTGTGGGGCCGGTCGGCTGTAAAGATGAAATTGAGTTGTAAAAGACGGTTTTGGCTACTTTTTTGTCAAAAATAGGCTTTTTAGTTAAAATACCGTTAAAATCAACCTTTCTCTCTAAAAAGTTTTTTCTCACAAAGTTTTTTCCGAAGTGCGTTAAATTTTTTAACTAAAAAGCGCATTAACGTTTTTACACGAAAACACGCTTTTTAGTTAAATCCGTTTAACAATCCAAGTTATACAGAACCTTCCAGTCATCCAAAATATCTTTACATTTCCATTTCTCTGCCCTTTCTACGTTTTCCCATCTCAAAGTACGGTGGTTCAGCCTGTCTAGCGTCCTACTACCGTCACAGTACATATTCACCCGGTACAGCATTGAAACCTCCACCCCGTTACGGTTTAGAACCGTGTCTTTACTCGCGTATATCGGGCGTTCTATATCGTCATTCTCGTACGGTCCTACTCGCTTCTTGTCCTTGTCACGGTACAACATGTTTTCTATTGTCGGTATGCGTTCCGGGTTGGCACGGGTGTTCCGGTCGTCCCGTACTTTGCTAGCCGCGTATATTATGTCACGGATCGATTCGCAGAATATCTTGGCATTTACAGCGTAAAACGGTTTGCCCTTCACTTTGGCGTACTTCACGCCGTTCGCCTCAAGCCAATTGAATATGAAAAACGCATGAATATTATAAACTCGTGCCATCTCTTCGACAAGCAGCACTTTTCTACCTCTCTTCTTTATATACGGGACTCTCATACTATAAATTATTTAAGATACATACTAACAAACAACCAAGCGCGATCCCCGCCGCTATCGCTAGGACCATTTGCCCTAGCATTTTCATCGCCCTTCTCATAGTTTCAACGCTTCTTTAATTTCACCGATCAAACGCAACGCCTCAACTCTCGATAAGTCCACCCGGCGTTGCGGTTCGCTCTTCCTGTAAATCGTAATCGTCGTAATCTCCTTCGCGCTACGTGGCACTCGCTCGGCATATACCATCACCCGCTCGGCTTCCGCCTTATCGATCTTGACACGCATATTATACTGCGCTTTCTCCGCACGATCCAGTGCGGTCTTGAAACGCCCGGTTCTGATGCCCGCCACTTCCTGTTCCTTCATCTCCTGTTCTCTGAATAAATGTTCCATGTCCGCCATAACTTAAAATATTAAATTGATTAAATACCCTATCGCGTAGTTAAGCCCAACTGCCACCATAACGCCGTGCCCGATCGCCCCGCCAACAGCGGTTAGAAGGAAATCTACGAAATCAGCTTTCCCGCCGTACAGGTGATCCTTTATTTCCATACCCAAACCTACGCCCGTAGTGAACGGAGCGCCGCACACCGCACCGAGCGGGATCGCGAAAAGGAAATGCTTCCAGCGGTTAGACGCCTTCCACCACTGTAATACTCTCTCGTACCATTTCAAGCCTACCGCCTCAACGGCTACCTTATTATAGAACGGCACGAACTCGCCAAAGTAGTTTGTTATCGTGGCGTACTCTGTCTCTCCGTCTAGCGGCTTATATGCGTTCGCCATAGTACCCGCTACGGGCAATTCGCCTAAATACTCGAAACGTGCATCACGTCCGCCATCACTCAATAACACTACATCACCTCTTTTGTAATTTGTTGTTCTCATGCCTTCCCAAATATTATGTTACTACTATCAATTACATCTACACACACCCAGCCCCTAGGACATTCGCACGGCTCGCCGCGCTTGTTGAACACGCACCCGGCGCATAACCTGCCTTTTGCTTGTAACTCGGCTACGTACGTCACGCCTTCGTGCTCGGCCTTCTGTCCCGGCTCGAAAAATATAAGTTTTACTTTTTTCATACCTTCGTAACGTTTACGTCCATTTTCCAAGCAACCGGAACCGCGCCTATATTATAACCGTACTTTATACACTCTTCATCCGTCAAGGTGATGAATAATGATAACCTGTTCGGCAGTACCGGATCATACACATAGTACCCTGCATTCCGGTTCTTTCCTCGATACACATAATGTACACCGTCTACCAGTTCTACAACATCACCCACCTTATAATTTATCTTCTTCATACTCTATATTTTTTAATTAGTTCCTTAACCATATCCATTAATCCGTTTTGCGTATCTGCTTTCCCGGTCAATGCTCCAATAACCCTTTCGTCGATCGTACCCCGCGTTATGATGTGATGGACAAACACGCTATTCTTTTGTCCCTGTCTCCATAGCCGGGCATTGAACTGCTGGTATAACTCCAGGCTCCAAGTAGTACCGTACCATATTATACGGTTGCCGCCCTTCTGCATGTTCAGACCGTGCCCCGCGCTCGCCGGGTGCGTCACTAAGACGGGTATATGTCCCTCGTTCCACCTGCGTACGCTTTCCACGCCGTCCAGTGCCTCCGCTCCAAAACCTTTCAAGGCTTCCAGTATGCGCGCCTTCTCGTGCTGGAAGTTGTACGCCACTAACACGGGCGATCCGTTCGCGGCCTCTACCATCTCTACCAACGTCTCTAGCTTCTCATCATGCATGGTATGTATGTTCCGATCTGCGTCATAGATCGCACCGCCTGCGAACTGTAAGAGCTTGTTTGATAGGGCGGCGGCGCTTAGTGCGGTGATCTCTTCTTCCTGCACAAGCTCTAATACCTGGTCCTCCTCGAATTTGTCGTACTGCTTCTTCACCTTTGGCGACAATTCTACGTAGTTGTTGATGTATGTAAGTTCCGGCATATCTAGGAAGTCCAGGGCTTTCATTGATAGGGTAATGTCGGCTATCTTCTCGCCCAACACGGCTTCGGTTGTTGCAAGCGGTTTGTACTCGTAAACAATGCCGCCGTTTTGCGCTCCCGGTCTAAAGTAATTAGCCCGGTAATCGGTGATCGTCTTTCCCAGCCTTTGCCCGCCATCGACTAAATACATTTGCGCCCATAGGTCTATTAATCCGTTCGGCGCGGGTGTACCCGTCAGACCCACCACCCGGCTAACACTTCGCCGGATAATCTTCGCAGCCTTGAAGCGTTTAGACTGGTGGTTCTTGAAGCTGCTTAACTCGTCTAGTACTAACATATCGTAGGGTACTTTAGACCCGCCCCACATTTGAAGAAGCCATACGAGATTGTCGCGGCTCACCGTGTAAACGTCTGCATCTGCTCGCGCTGCGATCTCGCGTTGCTTCGCTGTGCCCTTAATGACAGACAAACGTAGATGTGAGATGTGCGCCCAGTTCTCGATCTCATCGCCCCAAGTCATTTCGGCTACACGCTTTGGCGCTACTATCAGCACCTTAGTTACTTCGAACTCGTTTATAAGATCGGCTACGGCTGTTAGCGTGCTCACCGTCTTTCCCAGTCCCATATCGAGGAACAGAGCCGCGTCGGGGTGATCTTTGATATGCTGGACGGCGGTACGCTGGTAACCGTGTAAATTACTCCTCTGTAACATTGTTAGCCATTAATTTAAATATCACATTCTTTCCGTCCTCCCTGTTATCCGCGTCGCATTGAAGCTCGGGGATATTAACAGCGGTGCACCTTGGTGTGTTCATGTCCCATCCGACCGTATAAAATATGCAGCCTTTGCACGCTACGTTCTCATCTACTTCCACCGCGGCGTATGTACGTCCGTCTACTCTTATTGTTTTCATAACCCTAAATCCTTTTTGTACAACATATCGTAAATATCGTCTAGCGTGTATCTCTCCGGGAAACACTTGAGGACCTCGGCGATAACGTCCAGCACATCGGGAAACTTCGATTTAATCCCTAGCAAGTCTTTCACGGCTTCCGCCTTATTAGCGTTAAACACTTCTTCCTTGTAAACCTCGGCTACTGTGTCCGCTCCTTCGAATACCACGCCATCGCCTTTATTAAGTTCCCGGCGGCTGTACTCCCTGCGTAGTATGCTGTCCGGCACTTCTGATATAAGGTACTGTTGCAAGTTCTCCGGTAATTGCTTTATAGCGTCTCCGATCGCATATCCCTCGGCGGGCGTGCCGTTCGCCATCTTCGTAACCACATCACAAAAAAGATTAATGCGGTCTACCTTTAGTTTCTTGTTGAAGTCTACCATTATTCGATCCCTCCCTGAATTACAATTAAATCTGAAATGTTCAACGTTACGGCTTTATAGCCTAGCTCGTTCGTATATGAGAAATCCGTATTAGCCTTAACCTCTACCATTCCGTTAGGCTTGAACTCCAGGAACCAACATGTGTAAATTGATCCGTTTTTTTGAAATGCTAGTTCATTGTCTAGGATCAAATCGGTAAGCTTTAAAAAGTCTTCAGCTTCTTCATATCGGTACGCAAACATTGTGGTTCGGTCTGTCATTGCAAGGTGGAAACCTTTGTTGTACAGGTGCACGTTAAATTGCTTTTCGTTCTCGAAACTCTTCGTTTCATTTCCGCACTTTGCTACGATCCGCCCGTTTTGGGCTTTTGTTACTTTGAGTAATTGCCCGTTGTTGTTTCTATATACTTCCATGATGATCTTATTTATTATTGGTTATTGCTTCCGCCATCTTCTTAAGCTCTTTACGCGAGATGTTAACGGTGAATTGTTTTCCCGGACTGTGGATCATCCAAACCGCATTAAATTTGGAATATTGCGCGGTGTGATCTCCGGGGTTGTTGAGATGAACGATCTCGTCGCTACTTGATGGTTTGTACTCGGCCAGACTTAAGAGAGTCTTAACCGCCGCGTCCGCGTCGCCTAACCTTATATCCATTTCTCTTGAGGTTGTTCCGGCTAATTGTCCGTTGATCTGATAGGTTACCGCGTCGCCCTTCGTGACTTCCACAATTTTACAGGTTCCCAGGCGGAACGACTTAAGCGTTTTTAGGCTTCCACTTGCGGTTGATACTTGCGCCATTGCGCTAACTGATAACAAAACTACTGCTAAAATACTGATTAATTTTTTCATGATTCTAATTTTTATAAGTTTGATACTGCGATTACTGTGAAATCCTTTAGATTCGTGGTGGCTTCTGCCTCCGTTATACTGTTTGACACGTACACCGTTCTCGGTTTGGAATTTAAGGATAGCCACCATGCCGATGGAACTTCATCCACTAAATCGTAATTCATCAACTCGGATAGCACGTTTCCTAAATCGGTCTTTCCTGTTCCGGGTCTGCCAATAATTAAAATTTTCTCTTTCATACTTTTTGGGTGTTATGGGCGGTGTTACCCGCCCGGGTTAATTTTATAATGCTATGTCTATTCTACAATTATTGCCAGATTTGGTGCTAGTCACATGCCCAGATAATTCGGGGAATCTAGATACTATATCCTCGACAGTGGAAAGTATAATCACATTGTCGGTAGTTCCCGCTGTTCTCTTCAACCAATCGTATTGTACGCTGGTCTGCGGAAACAGTGTGCGGGTATTGTGTGAATGGCTTCTGGGCTCGTAACATACTACCAAACCTTGTTGTGCTAACTTCTTACCTAATTCAATAACTTCTGATTTGCTAAACTTTTTCATACTTTTTGGGTGTTGTGGCGGGTGTTACCCGCCCGGGTTTATTAAATTCTTCCGTTTCTTAATTGGTTTAACTCGTTCATCTTATTTATAGCGGCTTCTTCCGAAATTTCCAAAGACGCCATACTTTTATCATAACCGTCTATAACGGCAAAATATCCTTTTCTCAACGGTTTGATGTAAAACTCGTTTTTGCTGTGGTTCTTTAAATAGGCTTGTACTTTCATATTTCTAATTTTTAAGTGGTTATTTCCTTTTGACATTTCAAAGATACGGGTTCTTTTCATACTACCAAAATATAGGGTAAACTCTTAACTTTGATTTGCATTAAACGTTCTTAGTTAACGTCCGTTAACGTAAAAGTCTATTAATTCCTTCAAATCGTTGTACTCGTCAGGGTTCGATACTACGCGTACGTTGAAGTCAAGCGCGGCGATCCGATCGAGTATAACACGCTGTATCGGTCTTGGTTTGCATCCCGTAGATTTGAACTCGACAAATATAACTGTCCCACCCGGTAACAAGTACATTCGATCCGGCAAACCGTTAATAAATTGGGATAGCAATTTGATTGCCATCCCTCCTTTACTCTCGACGTACTTAGACATAGTACGCTCAAATACCTTTTCGCTATTTTCCGTAGACTTCATCCGCTGGTACGTTAATATGAAGTATTGCGCCATTAGTCACTTTGCACGCTTTCCGTAGTGCTACGTAATTCTTTCGGGCTGTGGTTGCTTCTGTCCATGTAAGGTTGCTACACCCTAATACGTCGTCCCAAACGTCCTCCGCCTTGTCATACGCTTGCAGCTTATACATACCGCAAAAATACCCTACACTCTTATCCGGCGTTATCCGTGTCGCGTCATCGCGAGACTTTAATTTTTTCTTGTTACTCATTGCTATATTCTTTTAATTCTTTTAACCCTCTCAAAATTATCCCGGCCTCCATCATTGAACACCTACGGTTCAAAAAATCCTTTGTTCCGAACTCGCCAAACATTTGGCGCATCACGTGTTTATAATCCTCTAGGCTGCTCCAGCAGTCAGGCCTGAAAGGACTTTCCCTAAACATTACGATAAGCCCTTTATCCGATCTTACATTCCACGCGTTCGTATTCTGAACCATCCACTCGAAAATAACGTCCAGCTGGTTACGCGTGAGACGCAAACCGCCCGCGCCAATCGTCAGCAAAATAAGGTTAGGAGAAACTCTTCCTTCTCTTAAGTCCCGTGTAATTTGGGCCTTCAAGGCCTGTTCAGTACTTTCCATACAATAAAATTTTATGAGTTTAATTGGATAATACGCGGCGATCACGATAAGTACCGCCGCTAATATAATATACATCATTCCTCCGTTACATAAGTTAGATTAACCCGCTTAACCGTAAATCCCGCTAGGGTCTGACACTCGGCGATATATCGCCTTTCCGCTTCTATGTCTGTTACGACATACACACCTAAACTGTCTTGGACTTTCGTGTAGTCCTGTACTATAACGCCGTCCGTCGTTATAATCACTGCTCTCAATATCTGTATCATACACTAGTGGTTGGCTCACAGCACAATAAAATGAATAATACAAATAGGATTGCCCAAAATGTGTAAACTACAAATTGTTTCATATCAGTACCTTAATTTTAACTCCCGAAAATTTTTCCACCTGCTTTGCGGTTTCTATGGCTTGCTGATACATAAATTCTACATATTCATTATAGGTAGTTTCCGTGTAACCGTTAACGGTGTAATCTAAGCTCCAATAGTATTCGCCGCCCTTACAAATTTCGTCAGCGGTGCACTTAACTCTAATTGCTTTCAGCTCCAAATCACATATAATGTGCTTTGTTACCCGGTATTCGCTGCTAGCGAATTCCTCGTCGATTTTTCTTACTAAATCCATGATTATAATATTTTAAAAGTTGATACTGCGTGATTAAAATCTGATTCGCCGGCGCGCCATACGGTATACATGGCACCCGTAAAATATTTACCCGGATAGATTGTGCGCCGGATATGCGCTACTTCGTTCTCGGAAAGCGTTTTCAACGCCTTAACTAGTCTCTGCATTTTCATTGAATCCCGTTCTATTTCTTTCTTCGTGGGTTCTCCGAAAAATCCCTTCTTGTTCCAAAAGCGGCGGCGGGCTCTTAACTCCGCCTCCGTCAGTTTCCCATATTTTTGTTTCATATTTCTACTATTGATAAGATTTCTATTCCTTCCTTCAATTCTCTTTCCACGTCCCGGCGGGCTTCTCGTTTATTACGTGCTGATACTGTCATAGTATCAATCCAAGGGCATTCGCTTCCGCTACAACCGGATACGCATCCGTATGTAACAAGGTATTGGTTTATTATTTTCATGATTGTAATACTTTAATTGGTTATTGTGAAAGCAAAGGTACGGTTTATTTCGATACCACCAAATATTTTCGCAAAAAACTTTAGTATATTAACAAAAATAAAGTCTCGCGTATCACTACGAAAGACTTTTTAACTGAAAAACCACCTTAAAAGTATTAACCTTAAAAATTAGAAAAGAAAGTATTGCGTTACAAAGATAGTATTTTTTTGCTTTCCTCGCTACCTTTACGGATATAAATTACTTGTGCGCCGTACAATTTAGTTCTATTTAACTTTCCTTTGTACCATCCGCCCAACTGTCTCATAGCTGTTGCCAGTTCGCGCCCCTTCGCGCTTGTATAATCTTCTTTCCGGCGTCCTAGAGCATCTACCCACAGCTCCATCAAGCAGAACGTATTTTTTTGAACCGTCCCGACCTCTTCCAGTGATCCGGCCAAGAAGTCAGCGCGTTGTTGCTCGGTGCGGTCTTCATAGTCGGCTGGGAAAAGCTTATCTACATAGTTTTCTATAATACCTACTAGCGGGCTTTCTTCTGTAAATTCCTCGCGGCCTTCGTTGGCGATCGCTTCGGCTTCGTCAGACAAAACAAGGCTTTCACCCAACATGTACAGCTCCATTGCTTCCGCCCAAAGTTGGTCTACCACCGCCTCGAAAGACTTTTCAAACAGCTTGTGCGTGTTCTTATTAACGCATACCTCGATTGGGAAGAAACGGCGGTTTCCGGTCTTGTCCTTCAAAAATTCATCGTCATTGGTAGACCCGAAAAATACACATTGTCTACGGTGTGTCTTAACACGGCGGGCGTATGCGCTACGATACGTATCTTCACGTTTGCTAATAAAGTTTTTCGTGGCTTCCACGTCCGAACGGCGAAGGGCTGACAACTCGGCTAGCTCCACAATCCAAGCGTGTTGTATCGCTTCGTACGCTTTTTGGCCGGACACGTCCGTTAATGAATCGTTGAACCAACCTTTTGAAAGCGCCTGTATAAGCGTGGACTTTCCCGCACCCTGTCCTGAATACATAACAAGCGCCGTATCAAATTTGCGGCCTGGCTCATAAACTCTAGTAACAGCCGCAACCAGCATTTTACGGAACGCCTCGGAAACGTATATGCTAGGCTTCGCACCCATATAGTCAACTAAGAAATTATCAATACGTTTCACACCGTCCCACCTTTGCGCCTCTAGATATTTTTTGATAGGGTGAAAAGCATTTTCACTGCAAACCTTTTCCAGCGCGTCATTTAATTTGCTGTCATTATAAATACCGTGCAAATCCTCTATACGTCCACGGATAATCGCTACGGCGGTATCGTCCAGCATATCGCCCTTCTTTATGTCCTTTGAGAAGAACGGGGTCCGGGTGTACACGATCGTATCAAGGAACAAGTCGTATGCTAACAGATCATTTAATAGCGGGTCACATTTAAAGGCATTGATGAAGTTACGCACGGTACACAATTTATCACCCTTCTTATCCAAGTCCCAAACAAGTTCCTCGGCGGTCTGCGCGTCCCCTTTAACCGCGTCCGTGTATTCTTCGAAGTCGGCTAGATCATCGTCCACGGCTACCATATCTTTAACGCACTCCTTATCCGCGCAAATTAGCTTGTTCATCTCGCGGGTACTGTCTTCCTTACCCAGGTGCCCGAACTTGTGCACACGTACCAAATCATAGGCGTTATAAGCGTGTCCGTCTCCGATCGGGTCAGTTGAGTGGTGAGAAAAGCACAGCACGTCATCATACACTACCAGCCCGGCAGCGCCTGATCCAAGTGCGTATGTATAGCGCCCGTTGTCTACCTCCGTGTAAACGTCTGATAGATATTTCTCTATGGCTTCCGGGATGGTGTACGAGCGGCAAAATGCGCCTACCAGGCCCTCTTTGTCTCTAGGGTCTTTCGCCATCTCCTTACCGATGATGGCACGGGTGTCGCGTTCTACTTCTGAATGGAACGCCCATTTGCGCACGTCGCGCCATTCTTCATTGTCTCCGTACAAACCTATGAGGTACTCCGCGCTGATCGGCTCACCTTCGAACACTTCGAATAATCCGGTTTGGTCTTTGGAAAGAGACTGCCAGTACATCATACGTTCCGGCTGGAAGGTTGTTTTATCAAATAGATCTATACCTAACAACTCGGCTACTTTACGCGCCGCGGCTTCATACATAACAACGTCCGTAACCTCTTCTTTGAAAGGCATTATAAGACGGTAACGGCGTGATCCGGGGCGGTCTGATCTAGTGGTATAAATAGCTGCCGCCACGCCCGGAAAACGATCCGCAAAATCGAACGGGAAGAGATCATCTCCGAAGTCTACATCTAGCGTAATCATTGAACGGGACATAACCGCTTTTTTAAGGCGTTGAGCGCCTGAAAGCTCGCCCGCCATGAATCCGCCTACGTCCTTCAAAGATGATTTGGCGGGCTTGTCTAATTTATCGTACTCGCGTACCGTTTCGTTAGTGATAACGGGCGTTCCTAAACGTTTTACAAAATCGTCCCATGTAAGACGAATGGCTTTCCATTTCAGAGAAGCCGACGACCCTGCCAGTGATAAGGTGTATTTTTCCATGTTAATCTTTCTTATAATAATTACTAGTAAATCCCTCTGCCTTCAACGGAATCCCGAAAACCTCCGCCCATTTTGGTGTAACGGCCATGGCTTCGCAAATCTCCTTAAGCGATACAGTTGGCTCGCCAAAATCATCCAGGGGCGTCTCGTTTACCGTTTCGTCGTGGATATGTCCCACGATTTTAACAGCCGGGTAACGTTTTACAATTTCTTGCATGCCGTATGCCAATAGGTCACGGCTGACTGCCTGCGTGATATTTTCGGTTAGCTTTCCGCCGTACGTGTCTAGGTCTGCCCATTTTCCAGTAAGGTCTTGACCCTTGTATGTTATAACCTCCCTGTCTCGTCCATGCACGCTTTTTGTGGCGATCCGGCAAAACGGGTAAAACAAACGACGGCCTGAAGGTAATAAAATTGCTAGAGAATTGTTTTCTTTAAACCATTGAAATGTACAAACGTGTACGCCGTACCGGATAACCTCCACGTCTCGCTTGTTACGAATACAGAGTTTAGCACGGCTGTCTAGGGCCTCCCAAAACTCAACTATTCGTGGAGAAGCCGCGCGCCATCTCAATATAATATCCTTGTATAACGATGGATCAATTGCCTTTTCGTAGTCCATATTAGACATAGCGCCCACCCAACCACCATAACCTAGGGCCAGCTCGGTTACTTTACCCTGTTGGCGGTAATGAGTGCCTTTTCCACATTGGTCCTCGGGCAGTCCAAACGTCATACTTGCAGACACTACGTAGATATCTTTCCCGTTGCGGAACGCTTCAATACGCCAATCTTCACGGCACAGGCACGCCAGTACACGGGCTTCAATAGCCGAATAGTCGGCAACGTGGAATATAGTGCCCTCGGGGGCTACAAACGTGGTTCTGATAAGCTGCGATAACGTGTCAGGCACATTCCCCCAAAACGTTTCAAAGTCTGCCAAACACATGTGTTTAACGTTATCACGTGCGCCGTCAAGGTCGTGTATATAGTTACGTGGCAGGTTCTGCATTTGGACTAGTCTACCCGCCCATCTTCCAGTACGGCCCGCGCCATAGAAACGGTACAAACCGTGTACACGTCCGTCGAAGCACACACTATTGCGCATCGCGGTATATTTGGCGTTACTAGTCTTGTTTATGATCTTACGGGCGTTCAGTACCTCGTCTACTCGTTCGTTGTCGCACTCTTGCATAATCTGCTCTATGTCCTCTTTACAGAATGAATCAAAGTTTTTTCCTGTTTGGATCATTACAAAGTCCTTAAGTTGTAATGTAGATTTTAAAGAAGATATACCGTACTTCGTCTTAATCCGGTTTTTCAACTCTTCGCAAAATTCCTCGTTCAGAGCGTCCGCGCGTTCGGCTAGTTCCATGTCAACGGCGATCCCGTTGTCGTTAATGTCCTGATCCAGTTTATACAGGTCTATTTCAGACTGTGGGAACTTGCAATAGTCTAGTCGTGCCAGGGCTTCGCGTTCCGAAAGAACATCGTAACGTAGGTAGTCTATAAATTCCTCCCATTTTTCCGGATAATCTCTCGGATCATTCTGGCACCCTTCCGGGTTCGCTTTGGTCGGTTTTTGAGGTTGACAGAAGAATTTTATAAGGGCTAGACCTGTGCCTTTCTTCCCTTCTTTCAAGCCCAATGCTTTGGAAAGGTTTCCCAAGCTCTCCGGGAATCCGGCATATAACGCCATAGTTGCGGTACATAGGAAACGCTCCGCCGGGATATTAGTGCCGTACGCCATCAAACACAACCGTTCAAATTGTGCGTTGTGCGCCACGATCGTATATTGCTCGTCTAGTATCAAGTTCACGAAGTGCATAAACTGCTCGTAGGCATCTGATCTAGTCATATCAATAATATTAACGTCTCCGTCTCCGATCGCATAACCGATAAGAAGTATTTCAAAGTCGGGGGATTGCGTGTATCTATATGCACCGCCGCTCTTAATATCCTCGCTTGAATAAGTTTCAAAATCTATATAAATTGGTTTCATGTCTTCTAGGGGTTTTTAAAGTTAAAAGCCGCACCGCTTCTACTCGGCACGGCTTTTGAGAATCATTTTACACCTGTTTTAACGAGATTGATTAATAATTAATTTAATTGTTTATACTTGATTTTAGTTGAAGTCTGCCAGACTGTCGTTTTCATCACTTAGATCTTCGAAGTCGTTTACGCTTGATCCGCCGTCCAGTCTATCATCATCGGTTACTTTCTGAACCCCGTTCAGCCCGACAGAGATACCGCGGTTGTCGCTACTCATGTTGTAACCATAGATCGAGATGGAAGCCACCCCCCAAGATCCGGAATACATATCTTCCTTTACCGTGATGGGTCGTTTGCTCTTGTCAATTACAACGGGTTTACCGAGTTCCTCTTTCCGCTTCGCGGTGATGTAATAACAACCTTCAAACCCAGCTTGCCCTTCTTTTTCGGGGTCGTCACCATCCCGTAGCGGGCTTTTGTAATTTTCCGGTACGCGTCCCTTGAATTTTGGGTCCCTTGAAAAATAATCCTGTGCTTCCGCCTTGACCGCATCATTAATTTGCTTAACTAGAGCAGTGTCTGTTTTGGGAATCAAAAGAACAACACTGTAATGTGACTCGCCTACGCCTTGATACTGTTCTGGTTCAAAAACTCTTACATAAGAGAAACGTACGTTTTTTAAGATCAATTTTCTACTCATAATTTTTAAGATTTTAATTTGTTCACGGTTCAAAGATATTATTTTATTTTAGACTTTGAAACGCTTATACATTCTTTAATTGTTTTTTAACTTCTGTTAGCCTTCTACGTCGAAGTCGCAAAGCGGGCTATATTCTACACCCTTAGCGGATTCCGGTACTAGCTTTGGTGCGCCGGGTCTCGATTCGATCGCGTCTCCAAATCTAGCGCTAAATACTTTTTTGCCTACCAGCTTCTCGAGATCGCCGATACCTTTTAGCTTGATGTTTAGTACTTCGTCCTCTAGGTACTCGTTTAAGAGTGCTTGGCGTATCTTTGCCTCGTCCTTGATAACTCGGCTTGACCGTCCAGCTACTAATTTGTAGCCCTCCCATTTATGCCCCTGTATCGCTTTATCGTAGACGTACTTGTTTACCGATTCGATCCAGCTCTTATACGTGTCGATCTTACCGATTAGGTCTACTATTTCCTCGTCAGACAATAGAAGAGGCTCGGGCTTTTCGTCGAAGTCTGCAAGTATTGCGTCACGTTGCGCCCTGCATTGGGCTTTAACCGGGCAAAATCCGCACCAACTTCCGATAACCTGTTTTCCTTTGCCTTGTATTGCCGCTTTTCCGGCTGGTTTTAGGATTTTCTCCGCCCAATCAAGTAAATCACTCTTAGACATCTCGAACGTGTCGTAGTGGTCTAATCTGACTTGTGCGATCGTCATTCGAATGTTGGTTATGTTCTTCGACACTGCTGCCTTCAAAGCTCCCAAAGCATATAACATCATTTGTTCGTTGTGGTCGGCTGTCACCTTAACACCCGCGCCGTACTTCAGATCAATAATGTGTATCGTGTGGTATGACTCAAGTGTTACGTCTACCGATCCGAACGAATCCGGTGCATAATCGGTAATGTCTACTTTACGCTCTAGGAACATTTTACTCAACCCGTCCGCCTTCTGCATCTCGTAACCTTCTCCGATAACGTAATCGCAATAGTCACGAATGTAATTCGCCATGTCAATACTAAACAGAGGGTTTTTAAGGTGTTCATCCTTGATTGGCAGGGCTTCGTCCATTATCGGATCATAAGCACCGTTCAGATACTGTGTCAAAGCATATTCGGCTATTTCGTGGGCTAGTGTGCCCTCTTCGGCGTAAACGCTTGTCTTGCTGCCTGCGGCTTCCGCTAGTAGTGCCGATGGAGTACAATGTATCCACCGTTTAGCACTACTCGGCGATAAAATCGCGTGGTCTCTGTCTGCGTGTCCCATTATAGACGAGTTGAAATGTATGCAACAAAATCGTTAAACATCTCTTCCTTCAACGTCGGGAAACTGGACGCGCCTACGCTTTCAAAAGCTTCTTGTACAATCGGGCGTTTCTTCGCGTTTAGTGCCTTCATGGCCCACGATTTACAATCGTCGATAGTATAAGACGCTGTATCCGTTTTAGGTTCTACTGGTGCTTTAGGCGCTTCTACTGGTGCTTTAGGCGCTTCTACTGGTGCTTTAGGCTCTTCGATCGGTGCAGGTTCTTCTACTGGCGCGGGTTCTTCTACTGGCGCGGGTTCTTCTACTGGCGCGGGTTTCGCGGCACGCTTAGCACGGGTCTTGGCGCGTTCAGATTCTACCATCTCGGACACTGTTCTGGGCTTCTCTTCCGTCTTCACCTTTGTTGCTTCTACAACCGCGTCCGCTAATTCGTCAAGATCGGTTTTTGCGTTCGGGTTGTAAACTTTGGCTTCATAGTTCGGGTCGTGAACTTTGGTTTCCGTTACTCCCGGTACGGCTTCGCCTGCCAGCTCGCGCAAATAGTTAGACGTTGCCAACAAATCCTGTTTACTCTCATTTCCGATTAATTCGATTACTACTTTCATTTCTTCTTAAAATTAAAAATTGTTTCTAATAATTCATTTTTGTTCACTCTGATTCTGCCCGTCCCATTCTCGTACCGGGTGAGCTTTCCGGCGTTGAGCTGGTAGCGTATGGCATTTTCGGTGCACTCCGCTAACCGGGCGGCTTCCGCCACTGTGATAAGTTCTACTTTTTCCATTTCATCTTTTCGTTAAATTTAAAATTCAATTTGTCAGACGTTCGATAAGTTTGTACGTGATCGGAATATGCGGCGCGCCGGGCCTGCTCGAAAATAGTTTCGTAACGTTTGGCGTGTGGAATTATAAAGCCCCGGATTTTATACTTAAATTTTTTTCCGGCTTCTTCTTCTCGTTGCAAATCATCGAACACCATTTTCGAGTTGCCCGGATAGCCGTATAGCATCGTAGCCTCGCCTATCGTTTTGCACGCTTTAATCCTCTCCCGTATAATCTTGTAAAAGAACGCTTCTAATTTATAAATGTCTACTGCCATATCTAGTAATGTTTAAAACGATTCTCCGGTATCGGAATAGTTCAACAAATTTAGTAGGCTTTTCAGTTGTTTTATCGATTGAGATTCAGGCTTTATAGCTTCAATTAAGCGGAAACCGCACCTTCTTTTCAAATGAATTGGGATACCGTCCGTGTTTCCCTTCTAACGCCCTTTGGTTACGATTGGCGGCGCTCTCATTTCTCTTTCGATGTTACAAAGGTACAACTTTATTTTGAACTACAAAACTATTTCCCAAAAAACTTTAGTAATTTAACTCTGATTAACAGTTTTGAGGGTTTGATAACAGTGTAAATGACAAATAGCCCTTTTTAAGCGGATCTTTACACCCTCAACTAATTGCGTATCAGTTAGTTAAGTGGCAAAAACGGGTGGAATGTAAAAGGTAAAACATAGTTTCTCTATTACTTCTAAATTAAATATTTCTATAAATTCATTCACATATTAATTCATATATTT
>ERZ1034842.473-NODE-473-length-16133-cov-19.697848_pt1 | contig 16133 bp, 14 predicted proteins | sample MGYA00520634_ERZ1034842 | MGnify/ENA primary metagenome ERZ1034842 (study PRJEB33766, sample SAMN09781734) | gut metagenome | biome: gut microbiome | host: Homo sapiens | place: Madagascar | study: EMG produced TPA metagenomics assembly of the PRJNA485056 data... | reverse complement strand
GCGCAGAATCCGACTTTAACAATCAATCCCGGTAATTTTTACCGGACAGTAGTGAAAAGACGAAGTTGATGCATGGGTAAAAGCGGATAAGGCAACGGAATAATCGGAATTGAAATTATGAATGATAACGAACAGAAATTTTTGAACGAATTGGATGCCAAACTTTGGAAAGCGGCAGACAAATTACGTTCTTCCGTTGATCCCGGCGAATACAAAGATGTCGTGTTGGGACTGATCTTTATCAAATATGTAAGCGATGCTTTCGATGCCCGCAGAGAAGAGTTGAAACGGCTTTTTGCTGATCCGGAAAATGATTATTTTCTTGATTCCGATGATCCGGAGGAAATCAATGCAGAATTGGAAATCCGGGACTATTATGCGGCAGATAATATTTTCTGGGTTCCGGCGTTGGGACGCTGGAAAATGCTGCAGGATAACTGCCGGTTGACAATCGGTCAGCAAATTGAAATCAAAAACGGGAAAACTCATATTTACGAGTTCAAGAGTACCGGACGTTTGATTGATGATGCACTGGATGCCATTGAAAAAGAAAATCCGAAACTGAAAGGTCTGTTGAACAAAAATTACACACGTTTTCAAATTGATCAGGAAAAACTGGCGGGGCTGATTGACCTTATTAGTTCTATTCCATTTGAACATGCCACAATGAAATCGAAAGATATTCTCGGGCATGTTTATGAATATTTCCTCGGACAATTTGCTTTGGCAGAGGGAAAAAAAGGCGGACAGTTCTATACTCCGAAAGCGATTGTTTCCCTGATCGTGGAGATTCTAGAACCGGATCACGGGCGTGTCTTTGACCCGGCAATGGGTTCCGGCGGATTCTTTGTTCAGAGCGAACGATTCCTTCGTGAACATGTCGGCAGAATTGATACCATTTCCATCTATGGACAGGAATCCAATCCGACAACCTGGCGTCTGGCGGCGATGAATATGGTGATCCGCGGATTCGGATTTGATTTCGGCAAAAAGAATGCAGACAGCTTTCTGGACGACCAGCACCCCGATTTGAAAGCAGATTTTGTTATGGCAAATCCGCCATTCAACCTGAAAGACTGGGGCGGAGAGCAATTGCAGGATGATCCCCGCTGGGTCTACGGCACTCCCCCTGCCGGAAATGCAAACTTTGCATGGATGCAGCACATGCTGTATCATTTGGCTTATGGTGGAAAAATGGGACTTCTTCTGGCAAATGGTTCCATGAGTTCAAATACCAATAACGAGGGTGAAATCCGGAAAAATCTGCTGGAAGATGATAAAGTAGAGACAATTATTGCCCTGCCGGGACAGTTGTTTACCAATACCCAGATCCCTGCCTGTATCTGGTTTTTGCGCAAAGGCGAAAAGCCCCGCCCCGGAGAGGTCCTTTTCATTGATGCCCGTCAGATGGGCTATATGAAAGATCGTGTCCTGCGTGATTTTTCGGATGAAGATATTCAGAAAATCGCCCAAACGGTTCATAACTGGCAAAAGGGCGGGAATTATGAAGATACAGCAGGTTTCTGCCGCAGTGCAAAACTGGATGAAATCCAGAAAAATGACTACATTCTTACACCGGGACGCTATGTCGGCACGGTGCGGGATGAATCGGACAATCTGACTTTTGCTGAAAAAATGAAACCGCTTGTTGCAGAATACAACACTCAATTGAAAGAAGCGGCAATTCTTGATGCAAAAATTAAAGCAAATCTTCTCAGTCTCGGATTTGAGGTGAAATAATGAAAATCGAATACCGCGGCACATCCAAGACCGGCGGCTGGTTTGTTAGAACATGAGGTGATAGAATGAGTGAATTCCATGAATTTTTGAAAATCAGTGCTGTTGCACAAGCGTTGTCCAATGCTAATTTTGCAACAAATCCAGCCATGATTGAATTCAATAAAGAGTTGGCAGAGAAATGTATTGGTGAAGCAGAGACACTTGCTCCTGCTGAAAAAGAACTGTTGAAGTTTTTTTGCGGTCAGCTTTTTGACGAAATAAAAAGACAAAAGGGCTTCTGAAATGATTGATTACAGCAAATTACAACTCTCTCTGCATCATTTGGAATTGCAATATGAAAACTGGCTGCATTTGCCCAAAGGTCTGCTTCCGGAACTGGTAATGGAGGGGATTGCGGAATCGGTGATTCAGCGTTTTGAGGTCTGTTACGACTGCATGTGGAAAGTGCTTGCCCGGTATTTGCGGGAAGAGTTAGGTCTTGCAGACGTTCCGGCAAGCCCCAAGCCGATTTTCCGATTGGCGGCGGAAAATGAACTGCTGCCATCCCCGGTTGAACAATGGATGCGCTATGCAGAGGCGAGGATCGGGACATCCCACGATTACAGCGGCGAAAAAGCGAAAGAATGTCTGGATATTGTTGGAGACTTCATTGCGGACAGCCGGGAACTTTATACAACAATGAGCAAAGAGTTATGGCAATCGTAAAGGATATTGACATTACACCGGAACAGCGTCAACTCGTCTGTTCCATCTTTGCAACCCATTTGCCGGATACGGAAGTGTGGGCGTACGGTTCCCGTGTACATTGGAATGCAACGCCATCCTCAGACTTGGATCTTGTGGCATTCTGCTCCGACAAAAGCGGACTCGCCAACTGCCGGGATGCCTTTGCGGAAAGTTCCCTGCCGTTCCGTGTGGATCTCTTTTTATGGGATGAGATACCTGAAAATTTTCAAGATAGAATCAAGCAGGAATATGCTGTTTTAATTTCTAAAAAAGAAGTAAAATGGAATAAAATAACTTTTGATGATGATACTATTGAAATTATAGACGGAGATCGAGGAACGAATTATCCTCGCAATACTGACTTTTCCAGTAAGGGCTATTGTTTGTTTTTGAATACGGGAAATGTGACGAAAAATGGATTTAATTTTTCGGATTGCATGTTTATATCAGAGGAAAAGGATAATGCTCTCAGAAAAGGAAAACTGCAAAGGAATGATATTGTCCTTACAACTCGTGGAACTGTTGGTAATGTTGCATTATACGATGAAAAAGTCGCTTACTCCGATGTTCGCATTAACTCTGGAATGGTTATTTTCAGATTCAATACCAGCAAAATACTGCCACAATATGCCTATTATTATTTGACATCTCCATTTTTCAGAGGTGCAATAGAAAAAGCTTGTTCTGGTTCAGCTCAACCCCAGTTGCCTATCAGAGACATAAAATCTCTTGATTTTCTATATCCCTCTCTCTCTGAACAAAAGCGAATTGCTGGTATTTTGTCGACATTTGATGATAAAATTGAGTTGAACCGGAAGATGAGCAAGACGTTAGAGGCGATGGTAGAAGCATTGTTCAAAAGCTGGTTTGTGGATTTTGAACCGGTCAGGGCAAAAATCGCCGCAATAGGAAACGGCAAAGATCCCGAATTGGCGGCAATGATGTCGATCTCCGGCAAAACCGAAGTCCAACTCGCCGAAATGAAAACCTTTTACCCTGATGCCTATTCCGAACTAGCCCATACCGCCAGCCTGTTTCCGTCTGCAATGGTCGAATCAGAACAAGGAAAAATCCCAGAGGGATGGCAAGCTGTACAATTAAAGGACGTAACCACACAAATCACGGCAAGAATCGGAGAAAGAAAATGCCAAGTACTGTCTGCCGTCAATTCAGGAGAACTGGTATTATCGGTGGAGCACTTTAACAAACAAGTCTTCAGCAAGGAAACCAATAAGTATATTCTTGTGAAGCCCAACACATACGCTTATAATCCTTCCCGAATCAACATCGGTTCGCTGGGACGGAATAAGTTTGATTTTGCTGGCTGCGTCAGTCCGATTTATGTAGTATTTTCTGTTGCAGAAGAATACATCTCCTTTTTCGATCAGTTTTTTGCTTCACAGACCTTCAAAAATGAAGTTCTGCTGCGGGCATCCGGCTCTGTCCGGCAAGCGTTAAACTATTCTGATTTCGGACAAATCGCTCTGCAATACCCGCCACTCCCAATTATGCAGGCATTTAATACAAAAATTGACATTATTTCACAAAAACTTTCTGTATTATCTGCCGAAATTCAAACACTGTCCAATTTACGGGACAATCATTTAACTGAATTCTTTTCAATATCAGAGGAGAATGAATTATGATTGTCCAACTGAATGCTATTCAAGAAAAAATAGAAGAATATGGTGATCATTTTAAAATTTCAAGTACCGTAAAAGCAATTAACATCGCATGTGAGGATGACAATAATTCTGGTATTTTAATAGGACATTCAAAAGCATTAATTGAGTCCATTGCCAAAACGATTCTCACAGAACAAAAAATATCTTATGATAAAAATGACAGTGTAAACAGTCTGGTAAAAAAAGCTATTTCAAATCTAGGAATTGCTGACAATGTAGAAAATGCATCCAAAGCAAAATCTGCCTATAAAAAATTGCTTGGCACGATCGTTTCTCAATTTGAAACAGCAACATCATGTTATGCCGAGTTGCGTAATGATTTTTGTCCTATGGCACATGGAAAATCCTCTTCCCATATTCCATTAGATTTTTCACATGCTCTAATGGTTGTTCGCCATGTTGATGCAATGGCAGCTTTTATCATGGAACTATACTTCAATAATCCATATAAGGTAGCTGATGTTGAGGATTTTGATTCAGATCAAAAAGAAAGTTTTAATGAACAAATTGATGACGAGTTTGGAGATATTGAAATATACGGAGATAATTACTTAGCTCATAACATCTTAGAGGAGTTAAACCCCGACAAATACAAAGAGGCTTTAAGAGAATATATTGCATCTGTGCCTCAGGAGGAATCTTATGATAAATGAATCTGTTCTTGAGGTAACAGCTCTTGCATGGTTTGAACAAAACGATTGGGAGGTGCTGAACGGTACGGCATTGGAACGGGATGATTTCCGTTCCGTGGTGCTGCGTGACCGGTTGCTTGCTGCTTTGCGCAGAATCAATCCGGGGATTCCGGAGTCCGCTCTTGATGATGCCGCAGATCAGGTTTGCAAACTGCAGTCTCTGTCAATGGAAGAGAATAACCGGGAGTTTCACAAACTGCTGTTGAATGGGGTCTCTGTTGATTTCAAGTTTAAAGATGAAAACAAACGGGATTCGGTTAAACTCATTGATTTTCAGAATGTCAGGAACAATCACTTCCTTGCAGTAAATCAGTTTACGGTCAAAGGTCCGCATAAGACCCGCCGCCCCGATGTTGTCTGTTTTATCAACGGTCTGCCCCTCTTTGTCATTGAACTCAAGGATATGACCGATGAAAATGCCGACATCTGGGATGCGTTCAATCAACTTCAAAATTATAAAAACGATATTTCCGACCTTTTCAACTACAATGAGGGACTGATTATTTCCGATGGCATTACGGCGCGAATCGGTTCGCTGACTGCCGACAAGGAGCGTTTTCAAGTCTGGCGCACACTGGAAAACGAACAGCAGAAGCCGGAATTCAAACTGGAACTGGAAACTGTCATCAAAGGATTTTTCCATCTGCCGCTTCTCTTGGATTATCTCCGCTATTTCATTATCTTTGAGCAGGACGGTGAAAAGATCATCAAGAAAATTGCCGGATACCACCAATTCCACGCGGTCCGGGCGGCGGTGGACTCTGCAATCAAGGCAGCTTCCGGTGATCACCGGGGCGGTGTGGTCTGGCATACGCAGGGCAGTGGAAAATCCATTTCCATGTGCTGTTTTGTCGCCAAACTTTCCCGGATGCCGGAAATGGAGAATCCCACTTTTGTCATTGTTACCGACCGCAACGATCTTGACGGTCAGCTCTATCAGACCTTCTGCGACAGCGTTTCTCTGCTGGGGCAGACTCCCGTTCAGGCGGACAGCCGGGACACTCTGCGGACAGAACTTGCCAGCCGCATTTCCGGCGGGATTTTCTTTACCACGATTCAGAAATTTTCCACTTTGGACGGTGAAACAACGCACCCAATACTTTGCAACCGCTCCAATGTCATTGTGATTTCCGATGAGGCACACCGCAGTCAATACGGTCTAAAGGCACGATTTGACCGCAAAAGCAATACCTATAAAGTCGGGTATGCCCGTCACATGCGGGAAGCCTTGCCCAATGCCACATTTCTCGGTTTTACAGGGACTCCGGTTGAATCGCTGGATCACGATACCCGTGCAGTTTTCGGAGACTACATCAGCATTTATGACATTCAGGACGCGGTCAGCGATCATGCTACCGTTCCGATTTATTACGAGAGCCGTCTTGCCAAGCTGGATATTGACCGGAAAAAGATCGAAGAACTGAACCGGGAAGCGGAAGAAGTTCTCGAAGAAGACGAAATTGAACAGCGGGAAAATACCAAAAGCAAATGGGCTCAGCTAGTGAAACTGGTAGGCGCAAAAGCACGTCTAAAAGAACTTGCCGCCGACTTGGTGACCCACTATGAAAAACGGACTGAAACTTTTATTGGTAAGGCAATGATCGTCTGTATGAGTCGTCAGATCTGCGTGGACCTTTACAACGAAATCATTGCATTGTGTCCGACGTGGCATTCCGATGAGCCGGAAAAAGGAGCAATCAAAATCATTATGACAGGTTCCGCTGCTGACGAGCCGGAGATTGCCAAACACGTTTACAGCAAACAGACAAAAAAGAGGCTCGAAAAGCGTTTTAAAACTCCCGAAGATGAATTGAAACTGGTCATTGTCCGGGATATGTGGCTGACCGGATTTGATGCGCCATGTTGCCACACCATGTATGTGGATAAACCGATGCAGGGACACAATCTGATGCAGGCTATTGCCCGTGTCAACCGGGTTTTCAAGGATAAACCAGGCGGTCTGGTCGTGGATTATATCGGCATTGCCAATGAATTGAAAGAGGCTCTGAAAACTTATACGCAGGCAAAAGGCAAAGGGCAGCCGACTCTGAATATTCAGGAGGCATACCGGATTTTCCAGACAAAATTGGATGTAGTCCGCGGTTTCTTCGCCGGATTTGACTATTCCGCTTTCCGTCAGAATACGCTTCAGATTCTGCCATTGGCACTGGATCATATTCTTGGTTTGGATGATGGCAAGAAGCGTTATCTGGATGAAATCAGCGCTTTAAGCCGGGCATATGCTCTTTGCAGTACGCTTGATGAAGCAAAAGTCTTTGAAATGGAAATCGCGTTCTTCGAAGCGGTTAAGGCAATTCTCCTGAAATATACGGAAGTTGACCGTAAGAAAAGTGAAAGCAACAAGAATTCACTGTTGCGTCAGCTGCTGGATAACGCAGTATCTTCAAGCGGAGTGGAGGATATTTTCAAACTTTCCGGAATAGATAAGCCAAATATCGGTCTGCTTTCCGACGAGTTTCTGGAAGAACTGCGAAATATGAAGACAAAGAACCTTGCCGCGGAACTTTTGGAAAAATTACTGAAGGATGAGATAAAATATTATTGCCGTAATAATATCGTAATGGAGAAAAAATACGGCGATAGACTGATTGTCACCATGAATTTGTATCACAACAGGTCCATAGAAGCGGCACAGGTCATTGCGGAAATGATCGATATGGCAAAGGATTTCAGAGCAGCGCAGGAACATGATAAAAAGCTGGGGCTGACTCCGGATGAAAAGGCATTCTATGATGCTTTGGCTGATAATGAGAGTGCGGTTCGTGAACTTGGCGATGATACCCTGAAGAAGATTGCTGTTGAAATTACCGATAAACTGCGGAAAAGCGCAACTGTTGACTGGCAGAAACGGGAAGAGGTCCGGGCAAAACTCCGACTTCTGGTCCGCTCTGCTTTGCGACGCTATAAATATCCACCGGATAAACGGGAAGATGCGATTGATCTGGTATTGAAACAGGCTGAAGTTCTTTGTGACGACTGGGAGTAAGCATATTATAATGAGCAGTCATTTGAACATTCTTCTTGATACCAATATCATTATCTCCCTGAATGATTTGGAATATCCATTAGATCCAAGATTGGCAGAAATGCAGCGTCTTCTGGATCAACTCTCCTTCCATGTCTTTGTTCATCCGGCACAAAAGGATGATTTAAATCGGGATACAAATGCAGACCGCCGCAGGCGTAACTTATCGAGATTGGATCAATATAATGTTCTGAATTCACCGCCGGAGCCATCCCCAGAAGATATTTCAGCTTTAGGATGGGTTGAAAATAGAGACAACGATCGTGTTGATAATCTATTGCTGTATGCCTTGAAATCAGGGGCTGTACATATTTTAGTCTCCGAAGATCGAGGTGTGTCGCGCAAAGCATACCGAGCCGGGCTTCAAGATCAGGTGCATCATCTGGATCAGTTTATCTTTTTCTTAAGGAATCAAGTAGAACCTGCATTTGAAGTCCCCTACGGAATTGAACTGAAACATATATACCGGTTGCACATCGAATCCTCATTTTGGGATTCTCTTCGTGAATCTTACCCCGGTTTTGATAGTTGGTTTCATGAGGCAGCCAGACAACATCGTCAGGCGTGGTGCATTTGCAATGAAAAAGATGAACCGCTGGCAGTATGTATTTTTAAGGAGGAAAATAATCCAGAGGTTACAACTGAACCGCATCAAACGTTATATGGCAAAGTATTAAAACTTTGTACGTTCAAAGTCGCAGAAGAGTTGCGTGGCCGTAAACTGGGAGAACGTCTGCTGTATACCGCTTTTAAGTATGCATCGGAAAATGGTTATGACCATGCATATATTCAAGTTCACGCACAAGATAAGTTGATAGAACTTTGTTCTGATTTTGGTTTTTACAAAATCGGCAAATACAACGAAGACGAAGTGTATGTCAAGGATATGAAAAATCCAGATACTGGTTTAGGGAGAGCTCATAATCCTTTTGAATTTGCGAAGTTATATTATCCTAACTTTCTTGATGGAAATGATGTAAATAAGTTTATTATTCCTATACAACCTCAATATCACAATGAATTGTTTCCTGATATCTCAGATGATGCAGAAGGCTTATTCGCTAACCAATTTTTATCACAACAGTCTCAAAGTAATACCATCAAGAAGGCATACCTGTGTCAAGCCAATACAAACCAGATTTCCTCTGGAGACATTCTCTTGTTTTACCGCTCTGAAGACAGAAAATCTATTCAAGTGATAGGCATTGTTGAACATGTCAAGCGTTTCTCAATTGATGATATAGCGATGGTGCAGGCATTAGTTTCAAAGAGAACAGTGTTTTCAGAGGAACAATTAAAAGAACAGCTAAAAAAGCCGACGCTTCTCATTTTATTCCGTTTTATAAAATATATTCCTAAAATTTATTGGGAAGGATTAAAAAACGCTGGAATTTCAGGGACAATACAGTCGATCCGAAAGATTTCAAACGAATCCTATTGCAGGATTACAGGAAAACTATGAAAAAGATTTTACTAATTTCAATACATCCAAAATTTGTTGAAAAAATTCTAACGGGAGAAAAGCGTTTTGAATTTCGGAAACATATTCCTTCATGCGAAATTTCTCACATTCTCATTCATGCGACAACGCCAGAAAAACGCTTAGTCGCAATTGCAGAGGTTGAACAAATATTACAAGCGCCGCCTTCTGTATTATGGGAACAAACAAAGTATGCCGCAGGAATTCCCCGTTCTTTTTTCAGAGAGTATTTTTATGGGAGCAAAATAGCTTCCGCATTCCAGTTAGGTAGGGTGTTTCCCATTCCAGAAGATGTCGCACAGCAGATTGCATATTTGCCACCACAATCGTATTCTTACTTTAAAGATCAAGGAAGCATTAAGCGATTAGAGCAAGTAATAAATTACGATATTGCGTCAAAGGTTATTTTTATTGGCGGAATACATGGGGTAGGAAAAACTTATTTTCGAAATAAATTTCTTCGTCCTGCAGGCTGGTATGGAATCTCGGCCAGTGAAATAATAAAACAAAAATCCGGCGAAGTAAATTTAAATAAAAGAGTTACAAAAGTAAAGAGCAATCGAGAACTTTTGAAGGAAGGACTCGTTCCGATAAAACAAAATTTCTACAAGGTTGTCCTGGATGGGCATTTTTCACTAATCAACGTAACGGGACAAGTAACATTGGTTCCGGAAGATACCTTTACAAAAATTAAGCCTGTTGCCATAATTGTATTGACCGCACCGATAAATATAATTCAAAGTCGCCTGTGCAAGAGAGACAATCAAAAATATTCCAAAGATTTTGTTTCAAATTTTCAAAAAAAAGAGATTAAATATGCTAAAAAAGTGGCAAAGTTACTTAGTATTCCAATGATCGTTATTGATTCCACGGAACAAGTTGCTCACTTACAAAGAAAGCTCAATCTTTTTCTTTTATCTTTGCTGCAGCCTAAGTAGGGGCTGCGGCTGCGCAGCGAAATCCGCCGGAAATTGAGCACGGGCTCCGCCGGAAATTGAGCATGAATGTCGCCGGAAATTGAGCATGGTATCCGCCGGGCAATATAAACCGATCCGGCAGAGGAGAAAAATCAGTCGGAGTGCGAGGTGAGTTAGTATATGGCAGACGTTATTTTTACCAAGAAAGGTTTCCTGCATTGGGCCTGGCGTAGAAATCACGCTGGTCATTCCAAGTTGAATCCTGACTTTCGATGCATTAGCCGAAAGTGATTACGGTCTGGTGCCGAGTCATGTATGCCGCCATTGTTTCCGCCGCAGGAAACGGTAGAGAACTTACTATCCTTCTCAATTTTTGTCAAGTTCCGAATAGAAAAAATCAGTTCTTCTTTTTTGAAGTCCGATGAGACATGCGATAACTTTTCCCTTCAATCAGGACGACCTCACAATGATGAAGGATTCTGTCGAGGACAGCACTTGCGGTAGTCGGATCATTAAAAATATCGCCCCAATCTTTGAAAGCCTTGTTTGTAGTCAGCATGATTGACCCCTTTTCATAGCGAGAGCTGAAAACCTGAAACAAAAGATTTGCGCCTCTTTTATCTATTGGAAGATAGCCTATTTCATCGATGGCCAAAATTTCCGGTTTGGAATAATAACGCAAAGCCTTCATGATTTCGCCTTCAGCTTGAGCAGCACTCAACCGGTTGACGATATTTGCAGCCGTATCAAAAATGACAGAATATCCATGTTTGCACGCTTCAAGACCGAGAGCCAGCATCAGATGAGTTTTTCCGAGTCCACAAAGGCCCGTAAATATGACATTCTTTTTGTATTCCCCTTCAATGAATTTCAAAGTAAACAGATAGCGAACCAACTCCACATCAATCTTAGTGGGATGGTTCCAATCAAAATTATCAATGTATTTCCTCTGAGGGAAGCGAGCCTGAGTAATTCTCCGCTCCGTAATTCTCTGTCGTTTTGCAGCCGCTTCAGCCTCGACAATAGCAGAAAAAAATTCCAGGATGGAGGTATTTTTCTTTACCGCATCTTCGATAATGTTGCTGAACTCATCCCGGAGATACGGTAATCCGAGAAAGTCCAATTGAGCCGTCAAATGTTCCATAAGCACTTGTTCCTTTCGGTTATTGTTCATAGACACTTAAATCCGGTTGATCCAGTGTCAGGTTCAATTTATCAGCTCCATTGGTGACGTGAATGGCACTTTCTACGGGATCGGCGGGATGCTGTTTGAGTCGAATAATATATTCAATGTATTCTGCGCCGTAGACTTGGTTTTCCATGGCGGATTGCAGTGCGCTGACCACAGTATCTTTTCCGAAGATATTAGTCAGAGTCATGATTTTCCTGATATGGGGAATGGGATCTAATGATCGGTTTTCCAATTCACGTTTGAGTGTTGCGGCATCCTTTCCCAAAGCCAAAAAATTAGCAAGAAAATTCTGCCGAGCGGCCAATTGCCGCTCATCAAGCATTACTTTGAAATGACCGGGATCATCAACGATACTGTTTCGTTCCAAAGCTCTCATATGCGAAGTGATCTGGCGTTTATCAGCATAGACGTGTATCCGGTCAGGCGTTACTTTAATTGTAACATTGCGTCCAGCATACGCGACAGGAACACTGTAGTGACTTCCTTCAAATTTGAAGCGACAACGGGAATCCACGTGTCGTTCTTCTATTCTGGAACAATCAAATTGATAAGGGTTCAAAGGAAGTAGAGCACTTTTTTCTTTTTCTTCAAAAAGTTCTATCGGGCGACGTTTCGTTGTATTATGGATTCGGACATTGGCAATTGTGGTCAGCCAGTTGTGCAAAGAACACTGAGCTTCTTCGAGGCTGTTGAAACGACTGCCTCTCATAAAATTTCCCTTGATATAACCAATTCCATTTTCAATGCGTCCCTTTTCATTGGGAGCCCTGACATTACAGGCTGTAGGTGTAGTTCCATAATGGGAGCAAAAATCCAGGAAGGCAGGATGATACTCCACATTTCCTCCCTTGGGATGGCTTAAAACAGCCCCTTTGAAATTATCCACAATAATTCTGCGGGGAACTCCTCCGAAGAATTGGAAGGCATTCATCAGGAATGCAAAAGTATATTCCTGTTTTTCACTTGGAATCAACTGAGCAAAGAGTAGACGGGAATAACAGAGAACCCCAGCACAAATACATAAGCGGATTTTGCGATTTCCCTGTTGCAAGTAACCACAATCTCCAAAATCAATCTGAAGAGCCTCTCCCGGATCGAAATCCAATGGCAGATAACTCCGTTGTGGAGTTGGTCGCGCCTTATTGAGAAAACGACGGATTGTACTGGAACTGCCACTGTAACCGAAGGTGCGAAGCTTCTGATAGATTTGAGTCCCCGACAAGGACGGGCAATCCTTCAACAGAGATTCAATACGGGGAATGAAAGACTCAAGGATACTTTCACTTTCTCTTTCCGTTTTACCTGGATACTGTGACAGATTCCACCAATCTCGAACTGTTCGTTCACTGATGCCGAGTTTTTCCCCGATCTGAACGGAGGAGAGTTTTTCCACCGTTTTCAAGAAACGAATCTGGATAAACTGCTCATGTGTCATTGCCGTACCTCGCAGACCTCATCAGGAACTTCCAATACCTGGTAAAGAGGTGCCTCGTAAGCAATCAGACGATTGTTGATCAGACATTGCCGGGCGGCATCAAGCCGCCCGCGTGACCAGCCAAGCAAAGTACAAACCAAACCATCCCCATAGAAGGATAATCCTTGACCATCGGCGGCACAAATCAAAACCAGATACAAAGCTAAAGCATCCGTCGAACAATGCCTCAAATAACCGTTCCGCAGCAAGCGGTGATCAATCCAGCCGAAACCTTTGGGAATGCGCCGCAAGTTTTCTGACTCCAGTGGGAATTTATCAATCATGGGGAACCTCCTGTTTCTTGTAATCCATAAATTCTCAACTGGAATAATCTAATGGAGCAAAACTGCATTAGCCAACCAACGTGAGGTGAATCTATTTTCTAATGGAACCATATCATACGTAACAGCTTAAAGTGAGATTCACCTCACGCTGGTTAAAAATTCACCTCACGCTGGTTCATAAACGAAGGGCTCGCCCGGCAAGACGGCAACGCTCCATCATTCCATAAAGATCATTTGCGGAATTTTGAACAGTGACGAGTTTTAGCAGCCCGACAAAATAGTCATCCACAGAACTCAATGTTATATGAGGACGCGGTGGAGGTGGTGGGGCAAGAGGTTTACATTTTTCTCGGCGCCGGATGTATTCCCGATGCTTACGCAAACTTTCCTGCCTGAGACGAACTAAATCCTTATGCCGTTTTTTCGCACATCGGCGTTGACGGATTCGAGCTTGGGCTCGACGACAGTTCGGGCTCCCGCAACACTCTTGTTGAGGATGTTTAGGTGAGGGATGAAAAAGACAGCCACAGTATTTACAAATGTTTTTGGATGGCTCTGATGTCATAGGCTTCCCTTCTGTTCGCATCTGTATGCTGTATACTATGCTACAGCTATGAGGCGATTTACAGAGACATCACCGGGGAACTTCCAAAAGGTAAGGGAAGAAAAAGGCGCAGACGAAGACTATTTCTGGATTGGAAGTCGGGAAGGAAATAAAAGAAATAGAGAAGAAAAAACAAAACTAAAAGAACGAAACGGATCAAAAAAAGAAGAAAAACGAAATCCGGCGAAGCCCATGCTCAATTTCCGGCGGAGCCCGTGCTCAATTTCCGGCGGAGCCCGTGCTCAATTTCCGGCGGATTTCGCTGCGCAGCCGCAGTAGGGGCTGCTGAATGCGATAAAATCTATTGATTTTGAATAAATTGCAGCAGAAAAAATTCTGATTATGTAGTATTTTATTCCTGAAAAACGAAAAAAAACGTGCAGTAAGGAAAGAGTGATGTATCGAAAAACGTGTCAGAACAAAGTAATCACCCAGTCAGCCCCATCTGGATTGAGGCGGTCTGCGTGGTATGTTGTTCCCTGAACCCGAAGCAGAGGAGGACAGCATGGGATGCGAAGGACGTGATTATTGGGAGGTACAACTGTAAGAATTACTGGGACCGCGGCTTGACAATTCAGGAATCCAGCGAACTGAAGGAACTTCCTTGCCAAAGTACCCGTCGCTGGATCCGAGTGGCGCAAAAGGCACGCCAAGATGGTGCGAGCGAATCTGAAGCGCCGGAGTTGGTCGTGGTCAAACCATTGCCGGCAGATACGAGGGCCGGCAATGGGATTTGGCTGCTGGTTGACGGTATAGAAATTGTGGAGGAAAAAGGTTTCGACGGCACTACGCTATCCGAAATGTTGAATCTGCTTAAGGCGCGGTCATGTACGGCATCGGCGGATCGGTAAGGATCTACTACTGTCCCACTCTGATAAACCTGCGAAAATCGTTCGACGGCCTTGCCGGAGCGGTGGAAGAGTATATCAAATGTAGAAGTTACGACATCATCTGACGATTTGTCATATTTCCTTTTGGTTTGGAATGTTGTTACTATACTGCAACATTTTCTCTTTTGCAAGTGGCAGGGAATCCAAGAATGTCTGCATAGGCGTTTTTCCATAACAATATTTTCCGCTATGCGGACGTAATTCATTGTATTCCCGCAGCCATTCATCGAGATCATTCTGCAGCATCTCAATGGATTCGTAGATCTTTTCCCGAAAAGCAATTTGATAGAATTCCGAGAGAATCGTTTTATGAAATCTCTCGCAGATTCCATTCGTTTGAGGGGATTTTGCTTTCGTTTTTGTATGATCTATGTTCTCCAGGTCGAGATAAAGCTCATATTCATGATGTTCCCGGTTGCCGCAATATTCCGATCCGCGATCTGTCAAAACACGCAAGACAGGAATCTCTTTGCTGTCAAAGAAGGGAATAACGCGATCATTGAGCATATCGGCTGCAACCAGTGCGTTTTTCCGGTCATACAATTTGGCAAATGCCACTTTGGAATAGGTGTCAATCACGGTCTGCTGGTAGATCCGTCCGACACCTTTCATGTTGCCGACATAGAAGGTATCCTGAGCAATCAGATAACCTGGATGTTCTGTTTCAATCTCTCCTGCGGCCTGCTTTTCTTCTTTCGCTTTTTCCAAGGCTTGGAGCTGAGACTCCGTTAGAATGATCCCTTCTTGAGCAACTTTAGCGTCCAAGGCTTTCAATCGCTTTTGAAAGGTTTCAAGATCATGACGCTGCCAAACTGACCGGACGCCTCCCGGAGAAATAAACAACCCTTCCTGGCGCAATTCGTTGGAAACCCTCTGCTGTCCCAGTGCAGGATTGTCCAGCGCAATTTTTACGACCCGGGATTCGATTTCCGGATCAACTCGATTTTTGGGATTCGGCCTGTTCAAGCGAACAATATCACGAAGTGCAAGGTCGCCTCCTTCTTCATAAAGCTTTTTGAAACGGTAAAAACTGTCTCTGGAATAGCCAAAGACTTTACACGCTTGTGTTACGTTGCCAAGTTGGCGACTCAACTCCAAAAGTCCCAGTTTCGGTTTAATGATTTTTGCCTCAAGATTCATCTGATTATCCTTTCTCTTTTTGATGCTCTCTTAAATATAGCATCTTTTTCTTGTTTTGTCAGATGAAGTCTTATCTTTTACATATCAAACAGGATCCGGAATCGGGGCAGGTATTCGCCTTCTTCAGCCGCAATCAAAAACTGGTGAACTTACTGCAATGGAAGGATGGGAGCTTTGTGATCTGGATTGATCCGTGAACGGAATCAGACAGCTTCTGAACGCTCCGGGATGCATTCTCGCGGCTTTCGTTTGATTCATTATGA
>ERZ1034842.471-NODE-471-length-16152-cov-5.696092_pt1 | contig 16152 bp, 23 predicted proteins | sample MGYA00520634_ERZ1034842 | MGnify/ENA primary metagenome ERZ1034842 (study PRJEB33766, sample SAMN09781734) | gut metagenome | biome: gut microbiome | host: Homo sapiens | place: Madagascar | study: EMG produced TPA metagenomics assembly of the PRJNA485056 data set... | reverse complement strand
TATTAAACTGTATTATAATACTATTGTGAAAAAATGAAAAAGCGTTTGGAGAATATCCAGACGCTTTTTTCTTTGCCAAAACTATGAGAAAGGAGAAATATCTGGCACATGAGAGCAACCATAGAAGACATCGGAATTCGGGAAAAACTTCGTGGCAGAAGGAAGATTTTTACTAGCCATAAAGTTATCACGAAGGACAATTTGCTTGATGTATTGACGAAAGCAAAATCTACACATCTGCTGAATGTTGCAGAAATGAACTTTCTCATAGATTACGAAAGAGGAAAACAACCACTTCTAAGAGATAAGATTATAAGACCGGAAATTGATATTGAAGTTAATAGTAATCTTGCGAACTATATCAAGGAATTCAAGATAGGTTATGTTTGGAGTAGCCCAGCGATGCTGGTGCAACGAGGAAACCAGGAGATGCATGAGACATCTTCGGATAGTGATGACTCTGGAATTAATGCTTTGAATGAATCACTGATCAACGGGTCTAATATGGGCAGACTGGAACAGTCAATGGCTGAATTCGTGGAAATCTGCGGAATTGGTCACAGAATGGTCGATGTGAAATCATCCGACTGGGAAGATGGACAGTTGGCAGACATTTACACGTTAGATTCCAGATATGCTTTTAATGTGTATTGGAATGGCCCTGGGCAGAAAAAGGTATTAAGCGTGTCATACTATGAAGATGATGTTGATGATAAAACATATTTTACCTGCATAACGGATGATATGCGATATGAGGTTATCAACGATGAGATTGTTGATATGATGCCTAATCCGCTTGGAAAGTGTTCTATTGTGGAATACGAAAGAACCTTTGATCGTACTGGATGCTTTGAAAGGGAAATTCCAAGAATGGATTCCTTGAATATACTGCTTTCTGACTTTACCAATGATGTAGCACAAAGAACGCAGGAAGTTTGGTGGGGAGATAATATTGATTTTAAGCAGGATGAAAAAGGGAATCGTATTGAGCCGCAAAGTGGAGATTGGGTTTTAACTTATAGTGGAGAAGGGAAAACAGCAAAAATCCAGCCGCTTTCAAGTTCGTTTGATGGAAGTAGTACTTTAAACGCTATTTCAAGCGCCAGAAATGAGATTTTGCAGGATTGCAAAGTGCCAATTCAGTATGATAGTGCTGGTGGTGGATCTACTGGAACTGCCATGGATATGGGAAGTGGATGGAGTGCAACGGAACTGGATGCTATGAAAGAGCAGCAGATGATTGAAGCTGGAAAGCGTGAAGAACTTGACCTAGTTCTTAGGGCAATTCAAAAAGTTCCAGAAAGAATTCTTCCGCTTGACGATCCAATAAGATCTGTGCATTTAACGGATGTGAACTTCCATTTCACAAGAAGAAAGAGTCTTGATATGAGCATTAAGGCTAATACGTTCTCAACGTACTTTAAAGCCGGAGTCCATCCGAGACATATTTTACAAGCTATTGACGCTTTCCCGGATAATGAACAGGTATATCTTGATTCTAAAGATATGTTTGATGCTTTACAGAAAAAAATGGTATCAGATGCGTCAATGGAAAATACAGATAGTATTGCAAATACATCAAGTGATCCAGTAAATCAGATTGGACAGTCTCCACTTCTTGATGGAATGAACACAGACCGATCAACGGTTGTATAGGTGATGGCTTATGATTGGTGCTAGAAGTTTCGATGAAGTGAATGATCTGGTTGCAAATAAGCGTGGGATAGATTTTGAAGAATATTTTTCCACGATGGATCTTTCAAAAGGAGAAAAGGAAAAGCGTGTTGAATTGGCAAAAAGATTAAATGACCAGTTCCTTGTTGTTGTTTCTTTGCTTTTTATGGCTCAGAAATATAGTACAAACGATTATGAATTGATTAGAAATCAATTTGTTGAGATGTACAAGAATGCGATATTAGGTGTGATTGCTATAGATTCTTATATGAGCGATTATATAGAACAGATATCGCACGATGTCATAGAGTCAACATTGAATAATCCAGATGATCCATACTATGTTTCACCGGACAGAGCAGTGTTCATGGCAGAAAATGAAGCAAATACTTGCTGGAATCATCAAGAGTTTGAAGATGCCATCGAAAACGGAGCAACAAAAAAACAATGGATTGATATAAGGGATAAAAGAGAAAGGAAAACGCACATAGAAGTTGGCGGAAAAATAAAACCAATACAAGAACCATTTGCAGTTGGAGATTCACTTTTAGATTATCCGAAAGATACAAAATATGGTGCCGATGCAAAAGAAATTGTAAATTGCAGATGCTCCATTCGATATTTTTAAAATTACAGGCATTGCCTGTTTTTATATTGTCCGAGAGAACGGACATTAATATCACACAAAACGCAGAGAAGCGTATAAACACAGAAAGGTAGGATTTTGATATGAAATACATGAATAATCATTTTGGTCAGAGTAGAATTTTTGGAAAGGCTAGATTTATGGCTGAACCGGCTGGAGATATTGGTGGCGATGATCCTGGATCAAGTGGTGGAGGGTCTGGAAACGGAGGATCTGATGATGACAAACCATCAGTTGAGGAACTGATGGCGAGACTCGCAAAAGCAGAATCTGATAACCAGAAGAATAAGCTGGCACTTGATAAAGCACTAAAAGAAAAAGGAGAAATAACTAAACAGTATCGGCAAACAATGACCGCTCAAGAACAGGCGGAAATTGCGAAGAAAGAAGCAGATGAAGCCAAAGATGCCAGAATCAAAGAACTGGAAACCAAGATGCTTATTGGTGAGTATACAGAAAAAGGAATGGATGTTGCTATTGGCATGGACAAAAACACTGCCAAAGAATTCGCTACATCTCTTACATCTGGAGACGTAGAAAAAGCATTTGAGTCCCTTGGAAATCATATCAAATCTTTAAAGGCTAAATGGGAAGAGGATTTTTATGCAAGCCGACCAGATATTAAGGCTGGAAACGGTGATGGAAAAGATCAGGAAACACTGGCAATGAAAAAAGCCAAAGAGTACGCAGAAGCACATAAAAATTCCAAAGCCAATCAGGATGTATTGAAACATTATCTTTAATTTTTAAGGAGGTTTAAACCATGACAAGAGGTGACATGAAGATGACTAAGATTTCTGTTAATTTAGAGACAGAAATCTTGAATCGCAAAGAATTTGAAGCAACTCCAATGACCATTGATTTTGCTGACGTTACTGATACGGCGGACAATGGAGAAAAGATTGTAAAAGCTGGAACGCCGATTGATAAGGACGGAAAACCAGTTAAGACAACACCGTGGACTGGTGCGGTTGGAATTTTGCTGCACGATGCATACGAGAGCAGACCACAACAGCAGATTTTAAAGAAAGCATATATTAATGTAACCAGAGCAAAGGCAAATTGTGGGTTAACATATGATGCGGCTCTTGTTGCTGCTATGGTAAATGCTGGTTGCAGAATCGTATTTGAGGAAGGAACTTTAGTTGGAACAGTTCCGGCAGCAGGATCATAATAAAAATTACCGATCGCTTGAAACATAAGAGGTTGCTGACCCCTAACAGTTATGGGGTGGAAAGGAGTTAAGAAATGAGATTTACAGATGTATTTTCTGCACAGTCTATCGCATTTAGACGGACCGTCGATGCAAGCAATGCGGTTCCGTTTTTAGGAACTACATGGTTTCCAAACAAAAGAAAAAATGGTATTACTTTGAAATGGATTAAGGGGCATAAGGGAGTAGGAGTTGCATTAAAGCCGTCTTCTTTTGATGCATTGGCTACTATCAGACCAAGAGCTGGAGTTACAACTCTGGAACAGGAAATGCCTTTATTTAGAGAGTCTATGACTGTCAAAGAACATGACCTTATGGAGTTAGAGAGAATCAAAGATTCTAATGATTCATATCTGGACGATGTGATTGAGCATGTATACAATGATACTGGTGATCTGATTGATGGTGCGGAAATCTCTGCTGAAAGAATGAGAATGCAGTTACTGGCTCCGGCAGCTGGAGAGATGCAGATTTCTGTAGGACTGGCCGATAACACTGTATATTCCTATGATTATGACAGCGATGATTCATGGAAAGGAACTCATTATGCAGCTTTATCCGGGAACGCAACATGGGATAATGCCGCAACAGCAAAACCATTAAAAGATATCAGAACTGGTGTGGAAGCATTGACTGATATCGGAGTTGTTGCAACATACGCATTAATGAACAGTAAAACATTTGATTATCTTCTGGAAAATGCCCAGATGAAAAATGCATTAATTACTACTTCTGGTGTTAATGTAGATTTTATGACAAAAGATAAATTAAAAGAGCTGTTCAGAAGCATGACTGGTCTGATCCCAGTACTGTACGATAAGAAATATAAGGATTATGATGGAACAACCAAAAAATTCTATCCAGATGATTATGTGACAATCATTGGCGATGGAGAACTTGGTAATACTTGGTTCGGTGTTACTCCAGAAGAGAGAACATTAAGGGAAGATTCCAACGTAGACGTAAGCGTGATGGACAATGGAATCGCAGTTGCTGTACAGACCGTATATGGCCCGCCTGTTCAGTACAACACAACCGCTTCCATGATCGCTCTTCCATCTTTTGAAGGCATGGATGAAATCTATGTTATCAAAGTGAAATAGGAGGCCCAGCAAATGAAGTATGACCACATTGTAAATTACAATGGAGTCTATTATAAAGCTGGCGAGGATGTACCAGATGAGTTAACGGGAGATGGGAACGAAAGTTCTTGTCTCCCTAATTCCTTTAATGTAGATGATGAAGTTACAGAATCACCTACACCAAAAAGAGGAAGACCTAAGAAACATCAATAGAGGTGACAAACATGGAAAATCAATTACTCAAAGAACTTATTCTGTATATCGGGCCAGATTATACTCCAGATCAAGATTCATTTTTGCTTCTTCTAATCAATGATGCAATAGAAGAGGTTTGCAACGAAATGTTTCCATATGGATTTTCTTCTGATGAAGAAAAAGAAAAAGGAAAGAATCTTGCAATCAAACGATATGGAAGTGTTATTCGGAAGATTGCACAGTACCATTACGATAAGCAAGGAAAAGAAGGGTTAGTTGGTTTTTCAGAAAGTGGAACCTCTGTTTCTTATGAGAGTGCTGGCACACCGACCAGTTATTTAAGAGGTATCATTCCGGTGTCCTTGATTATTTGAAAAGATGGTGCGTGGTACGGTGCCCTCCCATCCGTATTGCTGGGATGTTTCGTGAGGTGGTGGGGAGAAACATATCTTTTGACTAACCTGGGAGAACGAGGTAAAAATGATGGGATGTGAAAGCGATTGCCCAAATCTTCACCGTTTGCAGAGCCTAGAGGAAGATTACCATGCGTTCAAAGAAAAAAATTCTGCTGATCACAAAGAATTTTATAACAGAATTGAAATGCTGGAAAAAGAAAGTGCTTTGCATAAGAATGATTTAGAACATATCAAGGAAACGGTGGATGAAGTAAATACAAATGTGAAAAGTCTCATGGCAATGCCAGGGAAACGATACGAGACTTTGATTGTGTCAGTTATAACCGCTCTTGCAGGTGCATTTGTCGGTTTTTTGTTAAGCGGTAATATCCCTGTTTAAAACAGGAAATTCCACTTCGGGAGGGACGTGGAATGGAAGACTACAGAGATTTTACGGAAGATGAGAGAAGTTTTTATTTGCATGAAGCTGGATTTGATTCCAGAGAATCCATGCTTTTCCGGTTGCGAGTCTATGATGAAAAAACATTATGGGAAGCGGCGGAGATTATGGGATATAGTTCTAGGACTATTGACCGAATAAATAGAAAAATGAAAAAGAAGATTATTCGATGCGCCCCGATGTATTATCGGGGCGTTTCTTTGCAATGGAAATAAAATAAATGGCGTATACATGGCGTGTTTTTGTCGATATGGTGGCGTTTAAACTTCTTTATATAAGGCTTATAATGGTCTTATCAAGATAGGGGAGGGACAGAACATGATGCAGCCATATATGTATCCACAATATCAACAGACTATGCCGCCGCCATATGATAGATTGACTCAGTTACAGTCAAATTACCAGGCAGCAATGGCACCATACGCACAGATGCAGCAACAAGCCCAAGTGCCGATTCAGCCAGTTATGCAACCAAACCAATTTCTTCCTGGGCAAATGGTTGACAGTATTGAATCAGTAAAAGCAAAAGATGTGGATATGTCTGGAAGCCCTGTTTACTATCCAAAAACAGATGGATCAGAGATATACAGAAAACAGTTGCAAGCAGATGGACGAAGCCGGATTTTTGTTTATCGACTAATAAATCCAGATCAGCAACAGGTTCAAGATGAACCAAAGCAGGTCGATATCGTTGCATTGTTTGATCAGCTTAGAAATGATGTTCATTCTGAAATTTCTGGACTTAGAGAATTAGTTGGATCACAAATGACATCATTAAACGATGTCTCCAAAGCAAAAGGAGGGACACCAAAATGATGAATCTAATGCAGATGATTCAAATGATTAGAGGTTCTGGGAATCCTCAACAGATGATGATGAACATGATAAAACAAAATTCCAGTTCTAACCCAATGTTGAGTAATGCTATGAAAATGATGGAAAACGGAAATACTTCTGGCGTTGAGAACATGGTAAAAAATATATGTAAAGATAAAGGAATTGACCCAAACGATGTTATGAGGGCAACTAAGAATATGTTTGGAATGAAATAATCGCCTACAAGATTAAAAGAGCCGCGGACTTTTGATTTTTGTATATATTTATGAAAAATCAATAGGAGGTAAACACTATGATGACTAGTGGATTATCAGCGAGTGATGTCGCTTTGTTAAGCGGCTCTAATAACCGTACCAACGATGGATTCGGCTGGGGCGGTGATGGTGCTTGGTGGATCATCATCCTTTTCTTATTCGTTTTCTGCGGATGGGGAAATGGTGGCTGGGGTGGTTTTGGTGGCAATAATGGCGGTGGCTATGTTGCTACAGCAGCTACTCAGGCAGATATCCAGAGAGGATTTGATAACCAGGCAGTGATCAGTAAACTGGATGGAATCAATAACGGTCTGTGTGATGGCTTTTATGCCATGAATAATGGTATGCTTACTGGGTTTAACGGTATCAATACCAATATTATGCAGACTGGATTCGGAATTCAACAGGCAATCAATGCTGACACGGTAGCTAATATGCAGAACACAAATGCAATTCAGTCTCAGCTTGCAAATTGTTGCTGCGAAACAAGAGAAGCTATCCAGGGAATTAATTACAACATGGCTACCAACACTTGCGCATTGCAGAATACGATGAATAACAATACTCGTGATCTTCTGGAAAACCAGAACGCAAACGCAAGAGCAATCCTGGACTTCTTAACTAACGATAAGATTGCTACTTTACAAGCAGAGAACTCCGATCTGAAGAGGGCAGCTTCTCAGGATCGCCAGAGCGCACTTCTGACTACTGCGATGCAGGCTCAGACACAGCAGTTAATCAATGCGATTAACCCAGCTCCGATTCCTGCTTTCCAGGTTCCGGCTCCATATGCTTATGCAGGTTGTAACGGATATGGAAATGGATGCTGCTAGGTAACTCGCCCTTAGAGGCTGATTGATTCTAAGAGGTGGGTTCCGGCTCACCTCTTATTTTGATTGAGAGGTATGAATATGAGTTGTAGAAATGTTTGCAAATTATGCAATCGACTTGTCATCAGCACAGCAGTGGCTTTTACTGGAGGCAACCTCGTAGTAACAATTCCTGCTGGAAGCTACAATAATGGAGAAAAGTATTGCATTGTTGTCGCACAGTCTATTCCAGATACCACCACAATTAATGCTCCAGTGGTTATCCAAATTGGAACCGGTGCTACTCTTTATCCAGTATCAAAGAGAAATTGCGCACAACTTACAGCAAGTGGATTAAGAACCAGGACAAAATATGCCATGATAGTGCATACATCTGTTGATACCGCAACTTTTCGGTTACTTGGAGATGTTTGCTGTGTGCCGACCAATAATCTTAGATCGATAAATGGTGATGGGACGCAGGTCACAACGCAGACCGTGAAAGGGGGAAAATAGTTTATGCATAGATTCGCTAAAGAAATTGCTGAATGTGTAAAAAAAGATATTGAATCAAAAGGAATCGACAATATCACTCCAGAAGAACTCTGTGTTTATGGACAGTGGGTTGACATTGCAAAGGATCTGGCAGATTTTGATAAAAATATGCGTGTCATCGAAGAGATGGATAGAGAAAATGAAAACGATTTTATGGATCGTCTAGGATATGACCGATACCGTTATGCAAATGGAAGATTCGCTCCGAAAGGCAGAGGAACAAGAATGGGTTATCAGCCATATACATACATGCAGGATGATGACTGGATGAAAGAATATCTTGGCCAGAAGAAATACGATGGAGAGAAATCGAGATATGGTGAGTCCTATGATCGGTATGATGAAAGCAGAAGGCATTACCATGATACAAAAGATGCTGATTCTAAGCGTAGAATGGATGATAGCATGAAGACCTATACCGATGATGTGATTCATAGCATCAAAGAAATGTGGTCAGACGCAGATTCCACATTGCGCCAGACAATGAAAGCAGATTTGACAAAAATGATTCAACAGTTACAGTAAATGAAAGGAGCCTGTGCCGCATATATTTGCGGTATGGGTTCTTTTTGTCAATGATAGGTGGTAGATATGAGAAGTGTAAGAATCAATGATCATATATGGAATATTTACTATGCATCAGAAGATAATCCGGTTTTGATTGATCGTACCGGAACATGGACATTGGCCGTTACCATACCAAAAAGGAAATCTATTTATTTGTCAGATAATTTATATGGAAGTCAGTTAATTACTGTGCTGTTACATGAAATGACTCATGCTACTTTATGGGAGTTTGGAATCATAAATGACATAAGGAAATATTGTTATCCAGAAAATGCAATAGACATGGAAGAACTGGTTTGTAATATTGTGGCAGACTATGCACAGTATATTTTTATGGAAGCATATAGGGTTTTAGGCGGTCAAGCTATATTTTATATGCCTATGGTATTGGAAAGGCTGGTGGCGTAAAATGAGAAGCAATATGAGACAAAGACAAGAAGTGTATTTCTGCAAAATATCAGAAAAAATAGAAGGAATTGATACTGTGAGAGAGTATCAAAAGCCAGAATGCCTATGGGTTACTGTATCTTCAACCTCTGGAACACCAGAAGAACAGGCTGCCGGAATCGTACTGGATTATGACCGATATATTACACACTGGAAATCCAGATGGGATAACTTCGAGCCAGAAGAAGGTATGCTTTTGTGGATTGATGAAACCCCAGATATTGACGATGATGGGAATCTTATACTTGATGATGAAGGAGAACCAACGATCCTACCGGATTATCGCCTGTTAAGAATCATTGATACTCAAAAAGGGACTGTGGCACGATATGGAATTGTAAAAACTGGTGGTGATTTTTATGGCGAAAAGAGTAATTAGTGGGGTTTTATCGGCAACCAGCATTGAACAAATGAGAGATGAGCTTTTGAGATATCAGCAAAGTCTTAAGAATAAAAACGAACTATTTGTTCGTAGATTGGCAGAAATTGGAATTCCGGTTATTGATCGAAACATCGCTTCTGCGAAAGGAGATTCAAAGAAGAGCCACAACACGTATATAAAGATAAATTCGTTTGGAGAATATTCACAAGCAGTGCTGGTGTGTGAGGGAAAAGATTTGCTATTTATAGAGTTTGGTGCTGGTATCCATTATAATGGAAATCCGGGAGAAAGCAATCATCCAAAAGGAGAAGAGATGGGCTATACAATAGGTTCTTATGGTAAAGGTCTTGGAAAGAATGACTACTGGGTATATTATACAGACGATGGAGGATTTTTAACATCTCATGGTACAGAAGCAACCATGCCTGTTTATAAAGCTGGGCAAGAAATCATCAAAAGGATAAGAGAAATTGCAAAAGAAGTATTTGGAGGTTAATCATATGATTACAGTTAGAAACCCAACACTAGATGTGTTTGAAATATGGTCTGAGAAAATAAAGACAATTAAAAATATTTCCTATTCTATGGAAATGAGCAAAATTCCAAGTTCTTTTCCATATGCAAGGCTTTTCCCTATTGGAAATCCGACTTTTCGATCTGATTTGACAGGAAACGAATGCGCCACAACACCAGCTTATCAGATAGATTTATTTACAAAAGGGAAATATGCGTTAAAAAATGTTTATGAGTTGGACGAAGTAAGCCATAATGCAATGGTCGAAATGGGATTCCATCGAACGTATGGACCGGAGCCAATAGAAAATACAGATAATACGATCAAAAGGCTTGTAAGTCGCTATAGTAGGACATACTGTGGAGAAGATCTACGAATGTGAGTTTTTAAAACAATAGTAACTGGTTTATAATAGTATAAGAGAAATGAGACATCTGGATTCCAGGTGTCTTTTTTAATTTGTGGAAAGGAGAAAATGATATGGATTTTGGAATTGCGAGTGTGGCTGCGATTGTTGCAATCTGTTATTTTATCGGTCTTGGTGTGAAAGCATCTGGCATTAATGATAAATGGATTACAGTGATCGTTGCAGTAACTGGTGGACTTCTTGGAATTGCCGGAATGTATGTCATGCCAGATTACCCGGCAAATGATGTGATCAATGCCGTTGCGATTGGCATGGTATCTGGTGCATCCTCCACATGGATTGACCAAACCAAGAAACAGTTATCAAAAAAGTAACAGAACAATAAAAATTTTCCGGTCATTGAAAATGATGATCGCTGACCACAAATAATTACGTGGTAGAAAGGAGAAATATGGCAATAGCTAATATTCCGGGCATTTCCACGTTAAAAATGAGATTAGGATATGCCGTTGAAACTACTCCTGGAGAAGCTCCTACTGCCTATACATGGCTTCAAAGAGCGAATTCTATTGGAGAAATTAGTCTGAGTACAGAAACGATTGATGCATCTGCGGTTGAGGATGAACAAACCAGATCCATTGCTGGTAGACAGGATACTGGTGGTGAATGGACGTTATCATTCAACCTTACAAATGAAACAGAACCAGTATATAGCAAAATGCTTGAGGACGCAGCAACAGGTTTGGCGGCTAACAAGAGAACATGGTTCACTGTATGGTCTCCATACATGACAAAAGCATTTTTCATTGTCGCACAGCCTGGTGGCAAGATTCCAATGCCATCTATCGATCAGAATGCTCTTCTGGTAGCAGAACTTTCTCTGGCTATTGATGAGTATAAGGGACTGATGACTGCGATTGAGCCAACAGCCGACTGATGATTTAATAGAACGGTTATTAATGGGAGGGAATAACTGATGTATAAAGTTTTAAAAATTGGAGGCAGAGATTATAAGCTGGAGTATACGATCGAAGCCTCCTTATATGACGAGGGTATTGATACAACATTAAAATTTATCAGTGCCGCCGGAATGCCAAAAGAAGAGGAACTGGAAAAGTATACACCAGAACAACAGGCCGAGATCCGAAAACAGGTGGTTGACAATATCATGAAATCCATGACAAATCTTCCAAAAACCGCTATGGACTTATTTTACATGGGGCTTTTGGAACATCATGGATCTGGAAAATATGCAGACCATACCATTAAAAGTAAGGACGATGCAAAAGATCTTATCAGAGATTATTTTTCAGACCATACAGATGATGGGACTGGAACTTTTTATGATATTTTATCCATGTGTTTGGATCAAATGGCAGAAGATGGTTTTTTCAAACGGACGGGACTGGAGAAGATGATGAGCAACGCACAGAAAAAGGGCGAATTGAGCGAACCAGTTCCATTAAACAGAGAGCAGAGACGGGCAAAGCAGAAGCAGAAACCCTCAAAGAACTAGCATTAAAGAAATTACTTCCAAAAGCGATTGATTGTGGAATACGGACAGAAGATTTTTACCATATGACATTAAAATCGGTTCGTATGGAGATTGAGGGATTTTGGAACAGACGCAAAAATGAATGGGAACTTGCTGAATATCAAGCGTGGGTTTCTGGTGCTTATAACTTAAGAGCCATTGCTTCGGCATTTTCCAGAAATGCAAAATATCCAGATAATCCGATGCAGGAAGAATCCATTAATGTGGAAGAACTGACAGATGATGAACTTGCTGGAATCCAGGAACAATATCTTTTGAGTCTGGATCGCATGGCGAAAAGAGCCACTGGGCAGGCAGATGATTAAACGTCTGTCTGCCCTATTTTTTATTATATTCGGTTATTTGAACACGAAAATAACTGCTGACCTTTAACAGATTGGAGGAAGATATGGCGGATAATACAATAGATTCTTTGGCGATAGAAATATCGAGCAATATTGGAAATGCCGATAAATCAATAGGGCGATTAGCGGATTCCTTATCTAGGGTAGCAGAGTCGCTTGGCAAAATAAACCCATCTACGTTTTCCAACTTAGCTAGTGGAATCGGTGATTTGAAAGTCGCAATGGATGGAATGAATGCTACGGTAAAAACCGTTGATTATACTAGGGTTGCAAAAGGACTGAATTCTATCGCCACAGTAAATGTACAGGGAGTAACTAGTGCGTCAAGAGCAATAAGGAATCTGGTTACAAACCTTAATCAAATTGGTACAATTGCGTTTGATTCACAGGGAATTTTGAATATTGCGAACTCTGTTGCGCAGTTAGGAAGAGGAACAGTAACGCAAGCGGTGACCAACATCCAAAAATTGACTACGAAATTAAAAAATCTTGTCGCTGGGCTTAATGGACTGAATTTTAATGGATTTGATCTTACAGGGCTTACTAGTCTAACAACAGCGATATCAAAAATGGGCGGTGCGGCGGCTGGAAGAGCGGTAAGTGGGAATATAGAGAATCTTGGAAAAGCATTGAAAAATATGCTAACTACGCTTTCCACGGCACCAATGGTAAGCAATAACATCATTCAGATGACAAACGCACTTGCTGGATTGGCGGCGGCAGGTGGAAAGGCAGGAGTTGCGGCAAATAGCCTGGTTTCTGGATTCCGTTCACTCCCTGCGACTACTGCAAAAGCAAAGAATAGTTTTGGTGGACTTGCTGCGGCAATAGGTAAATTCTATGCAACGTACTGGATGATCATTCGGTCTATTGGTCTATTCAAAAAGGCTATTGATATTTCCAGTGACTTAACCGAGGTTCAAAACGTTGTCGATGTCACATTTGGCGACTTGGCAAACAAAGTTGATGAGTTGGCAAGTCACTCCATCCAGGACTATGGAATGTCTGAATTGACTGTAAAACAGGTATCCAGCCGGTTCCAGGCAATGGGAACTTCAATGGGATTTGCGCAGGACAAAATGGCTGATATGTCCATTGAATTGACTAAATTAACGGCAGACATGGCATCATTCTACAATGAGAGCCAGGGTGATGTGGCAAAAAGGTTACAATCAGTCTTCACTGGTGAAACAGAACCGTTAAGAAGATACGGTATTGACCTTACAAATGCCACATTGCAGGAATGGGCAAACAAAAAAGGAATTGATGCAAAAGTAAATTCTATGACGCAGGCACAGAAGACGATGCTTCGGTATGCATATGTCATGGAGAATACATCAGCAGCACAAGGGGATTTCGCCCGTACTAGCGGAAGTTGGGCAAATCAGTTGAGAATGCTTGTTCAGCAGTTTGAACAATTAGGATCAGTAGTTGGTGGTACTTTGATCAATGCATTTAAGCCTTTAATCACTGTATTGAATAATGTAATGCAAAAGGTTATCTCTTTTGCCAAAACGGTAGCAAATGCGCTTGGTGCTATTTTTGGATGGACGATTCAAATTGATTCTGGTGGCATGGCCAATGATTTTGAAGCGGCAGGTACAGCGGCAGAAGATATGGCTGATGGAACCGGAGATGCTGCTAAAAATGCAAAGAAACTGAGCAAATATATTGCTGCATGGCATGAGGTAAACAACATGACCACCGATGATAGCAAGAAAAAAGGATCTGGTTCTGGTGGTGGTGCTGGAGACTTAGGGGATTTATCTGGATACCAGGCAAATCTTGTAAAGACCGATGGTTTGCTTCAAAAGTATGAGAGCGAGATTGATACTCTCAGAAAACTTGGAAAATATATTGGCGATACTCTTTCAGACGCTATGGAAAGTATAAACTGGGATGCAGTTTATGAAAAGGCCAGAAATTTCGGAACCGGATTAGCAGATTTTCTAAATGGATTATTTGTTGATACTAGTCTGTTTTCGAGTCTTGGAAAAACCATCGCCGGATCTTTAAATACGGCATTACATGCACTGAATTCATTTGGAACCACATTTGACTGGACTGGATTTGGAAAATCTGTTGCAGATGGTATTAATAAATTCTTTTCCACGTTTGATTTTGGATTATTGGCTAATACGTTAAACGCATGGGTTCATGGAATTTTCGATATGGTTAAATCAACAGTGCTAAATATAGATTGGTCTAATATTTTATCTGGAATCGCTGATTTTTTTAATGAAATTGACATTGATACCCTGTTGGTAATAATAGGTGGAATTGCACTTAAAGAGGAAGCCGTAAAAAAACTTTTTGCATCGTCAATAATTAAAGCAATAGGGACTGGAATTTCATTAAAAAATCTCCCTGTGAGCATTAGTTCGGTTTCATGGGGCACAATTTATCTCGGTGGAGCTTCTTTTGATGTAATTGGAACAGAAATCATAAACGGAGTAAACAGTTTTATAACAACCTACTTTGGAGAAAGCGTTGCTAATGCAATGGGAGAAGCATTGCTTATGTCTGTTACTACTGGAGCTGGATTGGTATTAGGTGGTCCAATAGGAGCGGCTATTGGTGCAGCCATAGGTATTGCACTCGATACTTTTGTGGTAAAAGGCGAGTGGATAACGAAGTTCTGGAAAAAAATAGGAGATGACTTATTTAATTTTGATGTGACAAAAAGTCTTCTGGACTACTCTAAACAATGCTTTTCCACTGCATTTAGTGCGGATTCGTTTGCTGAATTTGGCGTTAATATAGTAGAAGGAATTGCTAATGGATTGGCATCTGCTCTTACTTTTTTAGTTGAGCCAATATTCGATATGTTTGACATAGTCGTAAAAGGAATTTGTGATGTGTTTGGCATACATTCTCCATCAAAGGAAATGGAACCATATGGAGAATATATTTTACTTGGAATAGTACAAGGATTTTTTAATTCCATAGGAACATGGGTACAAAAAATAGTTGATTGGAAAAATCAAACCATAGAAAAATTCAAATCAGTTATTAATGATACCGTTATACCAAATGTCACAACATTGTTTTCCACTATGCCAGGGAAAATATATGATACCATTATTAAAGTTAAAGATAAACTTGATGTATGGAAAACCAATATCAATTCATTCTTCGCAACAAATATTCCTCAAATTGTGAAGCGTGTGGTTGATTTGTTTGGTGATCTTCCAAAACAGATGGTCACTGTTGGAGAAAATATCATCAAGGGACTTTGGAATGGTATTAATAATATGGTCGGATGGATTGGAGACAAAATCAAGGGTTTCACATCTGGAATCGTAAACGGATTCAAGGAAGGATTTGACGAACATTCTCCATCAAAGATTGCTTTTCAGATTGGCGATTACTGGACGATTGGACTTGGTAATGGTATGTCTGATAAATTTTCAGATATTTACAAACAAGTCAACAATTTCACAGATAATATTGCAAAAACACAGATTTCAATTCCAAAATTAGATTTATCTGTGCCGGATACTGATTTCACACCTAAGATGAATTTTGATTCTGGAAAACTTTCCACCACAATGCATGATGAAATTGACGTAAAGATGGCTGAGTATTCTTATCAAATGCGTCAGCTTCAACAGTCCATGGAAACCCAGAATCAGATTCTGGAAGAAATGAATGCAAAAGGTCTGGTATTTGATGATAATGCTATGGTCAAAAAATATCAAACGGCAGCGACAAAGTTCCGTAGGCAGACTGGAAGACAGTTAGGAATTGCATATTAGAACTTTTGCAGAAAGAAAGGCAACAAAACTGTTCTTGATAAAAGAGCGGCAATGTTGCCTTTTTCATGTGTAACTGAAACAGGCATACTGCCTGCAGA
>ERZ1034842.466-NODE-466-length-16300-cov-103.159680_pt1 | contig 16300 bp, 22 predicted proteins | sample MGYA00520634_ERZ1034842 | MGnify/ENA primary metagenome ERZ1034842 (study PRJEB33766, sample SAMN09781734) | gut metagenome | biome: gut microbiome | host: Homo sapiens | place: Madagascar | study: EMG produced TPA metagenomics assembly of the PRJNA485056 data... | reverse complement strand
ACAGCCGTGCTGGTAGCCAGCTGGTTGATTGCTTTCTGGTTTTTTTCCAGATCGGCAATGCGATGGCTGTTGCTTTTGCAGCGGCTTTCTATCGCCTGCATCTCTCTCACAAAGTCCAGCTCATTCAATTTTGCACCGCCTTTGCTTTTTTACTATAAGGTGCGGGGGCTTTTTGTGTGCCCCCGCCTGCCCCATTATTTTTCCACCGTCACTTACACTCCAGCCCCAGCTTGTCCGCCAGTGCCTGGATAGCCGCATCGTCACCGCCGGTCATGGGGCCGACGCTCAGTGTGCCGGTTACATACAGCCCCAGCTTGTCCGCCGCCTCGATCAGCTTGATCAGGTCACCGCGCGTGGCGGGGCCGATCTCGCGGGTATATGTATCGCGCGGCGGCTTGTCCTCGCCGGGGCCCGGCTGCACAGGCTGTGCCAGCTTGCCGAGGGCCAGCGTGCCCTTGGCCGTGATCGTTGGATAATCCTTATAGGCTCGGTCGCAGTCCAGATGGTTTCCGTACCCCGGCACCCCCAGCGGGTTGGCGCTGGAATACTGCCAGATGCCGTAGGGCAGCTTGCAGGTGCAGCGGCTGCCGTACTGCGCCACCCAGATATCGTAGGTTTTAAGGCGCTCAAATTCCAGCCGGTTGTTGATCATGTCGGTGCTGGCATATAAACCGCAATAGCGCCCGCTGGCAGCCAGCACAGCCAGCCCCTGCAGCACCTTGTCGGTGCGCTCTTTTTTGCCCAGGGCTGTAATACTGCGCTCATACTCGATATCGTACCAAATGCCGTAGGCCAGCGATTTGCCCGAAACCGCCGCCAGAAACGCCTTGCACTCATCCGCGGGCGTGCCCTTGCTCCAGTAGGCGTACCAGTATGCGCCCACCGGGATACCGCGCGCTGTAGCCTCTCTGTAGTTGTGCTCAAACTGGGGGTCAATGGTGCTGTAGCCGTAGCCAGCGCGGATGATCACAAAGCCGATTTTGCCAGCCTTGTACTGCTCTGCGAGGCTATCCCAATTGATCATGCCCTGATGCTTGCTCACATCGATGCCATATGTCATACGTTCTCTTCCTCCTGCAGCAATGCTGCCGTTTTCGCCCGCCAGATCGCGGGCACATCCTCCAGCGCCATCAGCCCTGCCTTGATGCGCCGCACATAAATTTTTACCATTGCTTACTCCTTTCCGGCTGCCACCGCAGCCACATCCACCAGCGCGGCCTCCTGCTCGTCCAGCCGGGCAGCATTATCCGCGATCATGCCCGCCAGCTCGGTGAGTGCCGCCTCGATCTCGTCCTCTCGGGTGGGGTGATCGGCGTGCTTGATATAAGTCTGGCTTACAAACTCATCGTAGGCGGGCTTGTCCAGCTGCTGCCAAGTCAGCACCACGCCGCCCGGCAGCGTTTTGCTGGCCGTGTGGGTTTCGGCTTCATGGTGTACGGTTTCCCGGTCTACCAGATAGCCTTTTTCCAAATCGATTTCTTCGGCGGTCAAACGATCGCCGGTTTCGCTGTAATAAATCATTATTTTGCCTCTTTTTTACACAACAACGCACCAAACAACGGCAGCACAAGTTTTGTATTCTTGATAAAGATCCACTACTATCCTATCCCCCGCCGAAAAATCGGCCGTGATTGAGCCATTAAGATACTCACGGTGGCCTATATTATCAAGGATGCTGCCATTTTTCCAAACCCTGAGGTTGCACATCCCGCCGCTGCCGAAAATAGAGTACATCGTCGCGGTAAACTTCAGCTTCCCCGGCTTTTTTACTTTAAACCCGGCGGTTCCCAAATACTCGAACAGATCCCTCCTGTAATTTCCTTGCTTGGGGTCAACCCAGCCTGTAACATCTTCTGAGTGTAAAAAAAGTGCAAAATCACTCCCGTCAATACCGGTCATGCTCTTATTGGATCCAATGCTAATCCCTGTTATCGCCATGCCATCACCTCCCCACCATACCCGGCACTCTTATATTTATCGATCGATCCGGCTTATCCTCCGGCGCAGTAAATGTCAGCGTACTGTCCGCACTGGTGATCATCTTAATGCAGCCCAGCGCCTCGGTTTTTGTGATTAGCTCGGTAGCATCTACAGTCCCGTAAAGCGCAAGGCTCGGCACGCCCGGCACCCAATCTGCCGTCATGCCGGATACGCTCACCGTCTGGGTGTATGGCGCGCTGCCGCTCCAGCCGGAATACGGCAGCTCCACAAGCACATATTTGAGATTGTCCACATCTGTTTGCAGCTCTGCCACCTGCCGCATGGCCGTGCGCAGATCCGTAAAGTTTAGTCCTGCATTGTCCGGGTCATACACAGCCTTTACCATATCGCCCGCGCCGATCTCGGTCACTTTTCCCGCAATGGCCTTGTCAGCCTCTGCCTTGGTGTAGCACTGGTTCACAGCGCCCACCACCTCATTCAGCTTGGGCAGCAGCAGGTTTCGCGGCATATACTCCACGCTTTCCTGCATCTCCCGCGTGGAAAGCCCCGGCACATCCGGCTGGCCCACCACGGTGGTTTTCTCTGCATAGCTGGCGCTGCCCGCTTCCAGCTTGCTGATCTGTTCCTGTATTGCCATATTCTCACCCCTTATAATAGCTGCCGGTGGTGTATTCACAGGCATATTGCAAAATGCCGAAAGGCTCGTTCAGCTCTGCATTGCGAAAGCGATACTGCGCCTTGTCAGCTTTTTTGATCTTGGCCTTGGTTACCAGCGTTTTGGGCGTTTCGTCCGTGCGCCATGTCCACTTGCTCCACGCCGTATGCATCCACGAGCGATAGCGTGTGCCCGCGCTTTCCCGGCGCACGGTTTCCCATGCGCCCTTTCGCCGCGCCTGTAGCTCCACACTGCTCACGGGCAGGCTGTCCACCAGCACACTGATGCGCCGAAAGATCTTGTTTCGCTCAAACTCGCTGCCGTAGATATAGCCGGTCGTCCAATAGGCATCAATGGCCTCTCCGTCATCGTTATAGCTTCCCGGGGCCGCCGTGTCGGCATAAAAGCGATACACCCTGCCGTTTTCGCTGCCAAACCACAGCCGTCCATCCTTTTCCCACATCACCCGGGCAGGCAGGTTTGTGCGGTAAAAGCCCGCATACTGTCTGGTGGAATACGGTGCGCTGCGGTCGGTGTTCAACGGCTGCATACCGTCCAGGATATACGCGCTGCCGTTGATGCACAGCCAGTATAGATCGTTATACACAAACCCAAAGGCATTTTGCAGCCCGGGCTCTGTGCGCAGCTTGCCGTCCAGATAATAGCTGCGGTTCTGGCTGTACTTTTCGCCCGAAATATCGCTTGTGGTCACGGCATACACGCCCAGATTCGTCAAAAACAGCGGCTCGGTTTTCAAATATGCGCTGCTCCACGGCGCCACCGCACCGGGGCCCTGCAGCGTGTTGTACACCGGAAACGCCGGTTCGTTGTCCACAAGGTTTCCCTGCCGGATCACAATATTGCGCTCCGGCTCCCGGTCATCCTTAATGGCAGCCAGATAATTGTTGATCACGGTATACCCCATCACAGCGCTGTTGGCTGCGCCCACCGTGGCATAGGCCGTATCCGGCCAGTAGGTGGGGTCGTTCTGGCCGGAATACCAGTCATAGTTGATATACGCCCCGTCCGGGTTTCCGCTCACAAACAGCCGGTCGGCATTGCCGTTCACGCCAAACAAAATGCCCAGTGTACATCGGTTGATGCGCTCGGCATAGCCCTGCACCGTGCGGCAGGCTTCAATTTTCACATTATCCTCGCCGGTAATGGGGCTTTTGCCGGGCGCTTGCGTAAAGGTCACCGTGCCGGTGGCACGGTTCACCGAAAAATCCGTGCCTTCTTTTTTCTCCTGCCAGTTTCCTTCTCCCACCAGCAGCCAGCATTTTACCGCCGTGCTGTCCAGCCCGCCAAACGAAAGCTGATAGCTTTTCGCCGTGCCGTCTGCGGCAAACAGTTCCCGAAACGCAGGCTGCAAAAGGTTCAGCGCCTCGTATTCCTTGCCGCCGCCCGCCGGGCTTTTGGCAATGGTCAGCGTGGGGATATACGCCCCCTCGCTGGCCTTTTTCACCCGGCTTCCGTCATACACCAAAAGGGCCTTGCCGTCCTGGATATACAGCTTATCTCCCATCTGCCAGCTGCGGCTTCTGGCATCGGCCATGCCGTCATACAAGGCCGCATCGCCCTTATACAGCTTGCCGCCCGCGTGGATCAGGCCCACGGCATCGCCGCGCCGCTCGTGATATCCGTTGATTCGCCCGTTATACTCAGCCATGCGCTCATACCCCATGCACTTGCGCACCTTGCCGGGCACATCGCGGATCATATTGGGTGCGTCCGGGCTGCGGGTCTTATCCACAAGGCCGGGGGTATCCGTAAAGTTCACGCCCCGGAATTCATCCACCGCAAAACGGCTTTTGGCAGGGCCCGCCGGAATGGAAAAAATCGTTCCCGCCATCTCACCACCACCCTGTCACGCTGGTAAAGCTGCCGCCCCAATACCCGTTCTCGTTGGCTGCAAGCGAGCCAAGGCGGCTTTCAAATTCGTTCATATACACCGTGGCAAGGCTCACATCATCGTCCTTATACAGTTCTCCTGCCATGTATAAAGGGATCAGCACATTGCATTCCTCCGAAAGCGGCATTTCCTCGGCATCGTTTGTATACTGGGTAATATGCTCCGGCGCAGCATTATAAAACACCCGCACCGTACCCGAAATGCCCTTCGGCAGCTGCAAAACGCTTTTGCTCAGCGCTGCGGTTTCCAGCACCGCAAGGCCGTTATCTTTTACAAGATACGCCTCCGGGGTGCCGCCAAAGCTGCGGAAATCCATGGCATGATCGGCCATGTCCACATAGGCTGCGCCCTCCGGCTCGATCTCCACGCTTTGCCGCAAAGGTCTGCCCGCTTCGCTCACAATGCGTTCCATGGCTTCGTTGGCGGCTGCGGGCATGGCTGCGATATAATCCGCATTGCCGGGATCTGAATCATCCAGCCGCCCGCCGTCCGAAGCAAACATTTTCCGCAGTGCGATCTCTTTGCATTCTCCCCAAGTCACACGCTCACCGCCCTTTCCTTGCAAGATCCCCGCCCACCGGGCAGCAGGCGGGGGCGCTTTTAATCTTCCGTTTCTTCGGTTTCCACCGTTTCTGCAAGCTCTTCTTTCTGCTTTGCCTTTTTGGTCCGGCTCTGCAGTTTGGCCTGGGGTTTGTTCGTGATGTCCTCCAGAATATACCCGCCCACCATCACATCAAGCACCTTATAGAGCTTGTTTCCTTCCTGCACAATGTCGCCCGCTTTTTTACCGTCAACAATCATGATCTATCACCTCTAATAGTTAGTCTCACAGTGCGGTGCCGGTCAGGCCTTCGCCGCAGATCGCAATGCCGCGCCAGTTGTTGAAGCCCGCGCCGAAACGGGCGCGGCCGCTCCATACATTGGCGTCGGTATTTTCATCCACATGGCTCTTCACGGTCAGGTTTACGCGGTCCAGCCAGATCAGGCCGTCGTAGCTCGTATTAAAGTCGCTGTCCGCCATGATCCAGTAAGGCTTGCCGCCCAGGGTCTTAGGCAGATAGTTCCACACCAGCACACGCCACAGGCCCACTTGGAAGTTCACAGCGTTCTTGTCGCTCTCAGGGTCATACTGCGAGTCGATGGCTGCGATCACCTTGCGCTTCAGCGCTGCCGAGTTGGGAATGATGATCGTGTTCGGCATGATGGAGAGCAGGTTGCCGTTGTCGTCGCAGAAGCTCTGCATGGCCTCTTCCATTTTGTCCATGGCATCCACACTGAATGCACTGGTAAAAATGTTGCTCTGGTCGCCCATCTCGCCGGTAATGCTGGTGTGTTCCTGGCTAAACAGCGCCTTGCCGTCTGCCGTTGTGGTATCATAGATTGACTTGCCAAAGGTCACATTGGTGCCAATGCCGCCCGCCAGCATGGCAGCACCCAGCTTTTCGCGGGTGCGGTTGTAGCTCTGGGTAAAGCTGATGGCCTTCTTCTTGATCTTGCCATACACGGCATCTTCCAGCATCTCCTTGGTCACCTCAAAGCTGGATTTCCAGGTATATGGCTCGATCACCTTGTTGTACCCTTCCTGGAATCCTGTCTTTGGGTATGCGCCGTTCTCGCCCACATTCTCAAAATCGCCCAGCGAGGTTTCACTGGTGTACTTCTCCGCAAACCGGGTCGTTTTTTCCATGGTGAAGATCTTATCCAGCATGCTCTTTTTCTCGAACTGCTCGGTATAATCCTTGATCACCTTTTTAATGGGCTCCTGGCTTTTGCCAAACAGGCTGTCATTCAGCCCGCTGCCCTTAGAGAAAATAATTTCAGCCATTCTTTTTTTACCTCCTTACTCAAAATAGCCTACGCAGCCCTTGCCAGCCGCAGCGGGTCGCAGCAGCTTAAACACGCCGCTGGTGGTGGTGGCCGTCACCTGCAGCCCGTCCGTGTGCAGAGTCACCTTGCTGCCCGCCGTCAAAGCGCTCTGATCCGCCTGGGCAGGCACCTCAAAAATGGTGGTGGTCAGCACCTTGGCGCATGGCACCAGACCACGGTTATCCGCCGGGCCCTGTGCGATATAATCCGGCTTTGCGGTAGCGCCGCACTTGGTCACCTTGCCGCCCACCAGCACCACAGCTTCGCCCGCCGTATAATCTTCGCCGCCGGTTTTTTCCAAATATTCAAACGGCTCCACGCTATTGATAGCGCGATGATGGATCTTAAACATTGTTTCTCCTTTCTTTACTTTTGTTTCGTGTAATAGGCAACGGCGTCGTCCTGGCTGTAGCCCATCGCCCGCCAAACTTCCATTTCCTCCGGGGAAATGCTCACATCTGCGCCGTCGGCATTGGCGCTGTTTGCCATTTTCACATGGCTGCCGCCCCGTGCCTGGTTGATGGCCATCTGCCTGGCCGCTGCCCGTTCTTTCTCGATCAGCTCTTCGTAGTGCAAACTTTCCCATGCTTTCACAAGGTTTTTGTCGGCGCGCTGCCCGATCTCCTCCAAAAGCGCTGCATTGCTGCCGATATCTCGGGGGCCCTTAATACCGCACTCCGGGTGCTTTCGGTTCAGCTCTTCGATCTCGCTGTCGATCTTGCGGGAAAACTCCGCCAGCTCCTGCCCTCGCCTTACCTCCTGCAGTTCTTTTTCCGTTTCGCTCTCCCGGCCGCCCTGCAAAGGTTTCACCAGTGCATTCGCCGCTGCTTCTGACATGCCAAGGTCCAGCAGCTCTTTCCTCAGCTGCTCCGCCTGGGCGCTCTGCCCGGCTTTTGCCGTCGCCTGCTCATACGCCAGTGCGTCCGCCTTGCCAAGGATCTCCGCCCCCGTCTCCGGGTTTTTCTTGCCTGCATATTGCTGCCGGTAGAATTCATCTACCTCTTTTTCCAGCGCTGCCTGCATTTTCTTTCCGGCATCTTCTTCTGCCTTCTGGCGGATTGCCTTGTATTTGGCGTTCTCTTCGTGGCTCTGGGCGGTTCCTTTTTCTTCGCCGCCCTTCTGCTCGGTCTGCTCTTCGGTCTGTTCCTGCGTTTCGGTAACTTCGGTTTCTTCGCTGCCTGCTTCGTTCGTACCGGTCACGACTTCGGTATCGGTTTCCTCGGCCCCGGGCTCTCGTTCCTCGGGCCCCTCGGTCTCCTCGGCGCTTTCGTTTGCGCCCTTTCCATAAGCGGCTGTCATTTCCTGCTCAAAGCTCAGCTCGTTTTCCATTTCCATGTGTGTTCCTTTCTTCTGTTTGGATTTTCCGCTATTCCTGCGCATTTTGGGCCTGTCCGCCGTGCCCAGGCGTGGTGCATGCTCAGGGGTCTGCCCCCCTATCGCCTTTCCGGTCTCCCGGCCGCAGCATGCATATAGCCGGGTCATTTCCCGGCCGCCCTTTTATGGGTAAATCTTGGTTTTCAAAGTTTCAACAATTTTGTCAAAGTTTGTGCAATGTTTGTTCCGGCAGCTGAGCTCCTGCACCGTGTATACCTCCGTCTGCTGGTCCGGACTGCTATCGCCCAGCACCTCCTGCCGGGTGCTCATGATCCGCATTTCTGTCTTACAAATTGGGCACAGCATATAATCCCTCGCTTTCCGCCGCGGTCGTTTCATCCGCAGCATTCAAGGCGCTCTGCATGGCCTGCGCCCGGGCCTGCTGCATGGCAGCTTCCTGCTCCTGCTCTTTCTGTCTTGCCAGCATTTCCAGTGCCACGCTTGCAAATGGGTGGTGCAGCTTGTTCTGAATCGTCCAATAGATGATCTTCGTGTCCGTTGCCTTCACATCGCCAAACATGCCGGCCGCATACTCTTTTTCCAGCAGTTTCTGCATGCCGCTCCGGTCCGCCGGGTTTACGCTGGCAGTGTCCACATCAAACAAGAATTCATCGTTCCAATGCCACTGTCCGGCATCGTCCTTTTCCAGAAACTCCGCCTTGCTCAGTTCGCCGTAGGTCCTGCCGTCAATGCCGTCGTGCGCTATGCACGCCTTTTCGCTGCCATACGCCAACCAAAAGAGAAACATCATGCGGTATACTTCCGCGTAGGCCGAGTGCTTCAAAACGCGCTTGCTTTCCAGTCGCCCGGCCGCCTGGTTTACGGCGGTCTGCTTGGCTGTGCCGCTGCCCGCGCTGGCATCGTATTTGCCCTGGTAGCTGTCTGTAATGCCCAGCGTGCTCTTGCCCCATTCGTAGCATAGGCCCATGGCCGTCATGTCCTTGCTCACATCCGGCTGAATGTCCAGCACATCGATCATGGCCTTCTGGTTCGGCGTTTCAATTCGCACTACTTTCAGCTCTTCGTCTGTGGTCTCCACCTTTACGCCTTTCGGCAAGGTCACATAGCTGCCGCCTTTCAGCAGCTTTTCGGTCATTTTTTGAGCGTACTTTTTCTGGCTTTCCTGCTGATCCGTAATCATATCCACATCACTCACGCCTAAAAAAGTGTTGCTCCTGCAAACATTTTTTCGCATGATGATTGGATATTCTCTGATATGGTATACCGGCACCTTTTCCCGGCGTATCGTCTGCCGCTCCGTCTGCACCTGCTCCCCCGTCGCTGGGTCCAGTATGATTTCGGTCACGGTATCGCCCGGCAAGTCCATTTCGGTTTCGGTCACGCTTTCCAGACGGAATTTTTCGTTGCCGCAAGCTTCGCACTTTTCGCCCAAGATCACCCGGCCGCATTTCGTGCACACTCGCTCCTTGCGTTCCAGGTAATCCTCGTAATCTTCGAGTTCCGTCATATTGGCCCATGTGTATTTTCCCACGCCGCCCTTTTCGTTCTTGTAATAGGCATGCACCACGGTCTGCATGTGGTTCTGGCCTTTCACTTCTTCCTCACCGCGTTCACGGGTCTGGGTCTCCTGCTCTGCAGCCTCCGGCAGCTCCTTGCCAAACTTTTTAGCTGCCTGCTCCCGGGTCATACTTTCCGCCACAAAAAAGTAGTCGCAATCGTTCAGCGTGTCGCGCCCCGGCTGAGGAATCACCTGCCTGCAGTTAATTGCATTTACCTCCACCGCGCCCAGCTGCTTGTGCAGTCCGCCCAGCGCATCCCAGCTAACGCCAATATAGCTGTTGCCGTGTATATACGTCTCTCGCTCATTTCGGTCGTTGATCAGCCGAAAGTTTAGCCGCATGCTCTCGCCGTTCAAAAAATCTTCGATCTTTTTCGCCAGCGAATCATGCTCTTCGTGCAGCGCCGTCACTTTTGCCGCCGGGATCGTGCAATCCACTTCACTTTCAATCAGCTCCCACACAAAATTTCGCACCATGCTGCTATCTTTCTTGCTCTCTGGGCTTCCCGCCGGGCGGTTTCTGAAGATATGTGCCGTGCCGTCATACAGCATTTCCTGCTTTTCAAACTTCTCGTAGTAGGGGGCAAACTCTGCTTTGGCTTCCTCCCACTTTTTCTTCCATTCGTCCAGCTTTTTGTTTACTTCTTCTTTTTTCCTTGTCTTCTCTTTTTCGTCTTTATTTGCTCTGCTCATTGTTTCGGTTTACCCCATTTCCTGATCAGCAGTTTTTTCGTTGTCGGGTCAGCGTTGTTGTAGTCGTCCCACTGGTCCTGCTCCCATCGCACGGTTTTTTCCGCCGGGCTCTGTGCGCCAGTCACCCAGTACACGCAAAATCCGCGCAGCGCGTCCGGTGCGTGGGTCAGTTCGTGCGGCTCATTTGCCACATCTTCCGGATCCTTGTCGTCATACTGCAAAGCGGGCAGTGTGCGTATCAGGTTCCGGCAGTTTTCAAAGATCCGCAGCTTCGGCGGCATGATCTTTTCCTCTCCCGTTATTTCGTTTCGCACCGTCCGGCTCGCCAGCCATTCGCGCACAGCCAGCCACCCGGCGTGCCGGTTGTTGCTGGTCATAGTCAGCGGTATTCCGTGCTCTGCGAAAATGTCTGCCACGCTCTTGCCGGTCTCCTGCCGCCCGTTCCACAGGTCAGGCGGTGCCAGCCAAGCTGCTATATCCAAGCCTTCCACCAGTTCGGCCGCCTTTTCCGCCGCCTGGCTGATGATCAGCCCCGATTGATATAGCTCCCTGTGCACAAATCCGTTTCCCTCTTCGTCCACCGCCACCACCTCCACGGCAAACATGTCCATGCCGTAGTCCATGGTCACATACTGCTTCCAATGTTCTTTCAGCCGGAACGGCCGCACTACATGCACCGCCGGGTCGAATTCCGAGAAAAACACGCCATCGTAGATATCCCAGCGCCCTTCCAGCAGCGCCAGCCGGTTCTTTTCCGGCAGGTTCAGCAGTCGCTTTAGATAATCCGGATCTTTGCGCATCAAAAAAATGTTTTCCTGCACCTTGGCGGGCAGATACATGCCCTGCCCCGAGATCGTGCCGCCCTCTTTTTCGATAATGTCAAACACCGTTTCCGGGGGTGCCGGATCAATAAACCGTTCCTTCACCCACTGGTGCCCTACCCCGCCGGGGTTTGTCGAGCTTTTGATCTGCTTCGGAAAATCGTTCGCGCCGCGCAGTCGGCTCAAAAGATAGCTATATTGTGCCCAGGTAAAATGCGTAAGTTCGTCAAAGCGGATCACATCAAATTCCGCGCCCTGGTACTTGTACACATCACTTTCTCGCTGCAGGCTGCCAAAAGTGATCATGCTGCCGTTTTTCATTTGCCCGCGGTGCTTGGTTTCGTTGTATCGGTAAATTTCTTTTGGATACAGTCCCAAATGCACCTGGATCAAACTCATTTCCAGCTCCGGGTAAGTTCGGCGCAAGATCAGCTGTTTGCTGCCCGGGTATTTCACAGCATACAAAAATGCATCCAACAGCTGCACATAGCTTTTCCCGCCTCCGGCCGCGCCGCCAAACAGCACCTCGGTCACATGATCCGCTTTCAAAAACTTCATCTGCTTTTCTGTCACCTGCAGATTCATCTTTGTGCTCATTCGCGCACCACCTCAATGCTCACGCTCAAATCGTCTCCGTTTTCGTCCTCGGCATTTTCTCCCTGCAGCATTTCCTGGCTCTTCTCCAGAATGCCCATCAGCTTACCGGCCGCATTGGCGGCATCTCCGTCGTCCATGCCTCGGCGCAAATGCAGCTGCTTCACCATCTTTTCTTTTTGGGTGAGGTCCTGTTCTTCCAGCATTTCCTCCCGCAGCTTTTCCGTTTCCGCCGCGTGGATCAGCCGTTTTTCCAGGTAATCCACGCTCAGCGCCGCGCCTCTTGCCGCCCGAAAGTTGATCTCCTGCAGCGCCGCCAGCCGGGCCTTGTCAAACACATCTTTTTCCCCGCCCTCGCTCAGCTTTTTTCGCCATGTCCTCAGCGTACTTTCCGGCACACCGTACCTCCGGGCCACCTCCGATAGATTCCGGCAAACCAGCATATCCGCCAGCGCGGCGGTCTTCACCTCTTCCGGGTATCTCCCGCCGGGCCTTGTTCCCTTTACGGTGTTTTTGCGGTACACTCTCTTTTTCTTTTTGGCGGCAGCCGCTTCTTTCTCCATATTGCCGCCTCCCATTCTTCCTTTCCGCGCTTTAATGTAACTACTTCTGTATTTTTTTTGCGAGCTTTCGCAGCCCCATCCATTCTGCCGGGTGGCGTTTCACTGCGTTTTACAACATCATCGTATCATTCATTTTTTTGTTTTTTGTCCCCACTCGCCCCATTTTGTTTTTATGCAAAAAATGCACCCACTGGGATAGACCCGGCGGGTGCATTTTTTATTTGTTCCTTTCATCCATCACCATGCGCAGCGGACAGTTCGAACAATGCTGAAAGCAATGGTTTCGCATATAGGCCGTTTTGTCCTCCGGCTTTTCAAATTCGATCCGCCTGCGTACCGCCCCATCTGTTTCTGCAGCACAGCTGATGGTCAGCCTGCTGTCCGTCAAATACCAAGGGCACACAGCCCTCGTATACCCCTGCGGCCTGTATCTCATGCTTTTACGCCCCCTTGTCAAACCATTGCCCTGCCATCCATGCTGCAGCGCCCGCCACCCCCACCAAAAGCAAAAACTCCCATACCTGCACCGCCTACACCACCGCCTTTTCTTTCCACTCTTTCAGGTCTTCCCGCGTGTCGTCCGTGATCACTTCCCGAAATCTCCACCCGCGCGGCTCTGCGATCAAATCCACAAACAGCCGCCGCCGGTAAATATAATCCCGCTGCGCCTTGCGCGTGAATTTGCTCTTGATTTCCACCACCTCCACCGTGCCGTCCGCATACTCCAAAAGATAATCACAGGTATAATGCGCCGCAGGCAGCCTTAGTCCGCAAAACTCCTTTGCCGGCAGCAGGTCAAATCGCACCTGCGGCGTTGCACGGCAAATAAGCCCGGCTTGTATGCCAGGCACAATTTCCCCTATGTAAAATTCATACTCCCCTCGGCTGCCGAAAGCTTTGCCCAGCTTTCCCGCTTCTGCCGCAGCTTCAGCAAGGCTTTGCTCCGCCGGGGTCTTTTTGTTTTTTCTCCCCGCTATCTGCGCCTCGGCCTGCGCCCTGTACCTGGGCGGCAGGTCTTCCAAATTCAGCCTCATTCCTTCCCCCTTTTCTTTCCGCCGGGCAGCTTCCGCATTTTCGCAACCAGGTGCAGCGTTCCCGCGCCGGTCACTTCCTGCACACACTCGTTCAGCGTATATCCCGGGTACTTTTGCTGCCAAAAAGCCCGATCATCCACCCGCAGTCGAAACGCTTCATCCAGCTTTTTCCGGCTCCACCGGCTGTCGTTGGGCCGCGGGGTCTTTGGCTTCTGCAGTCCCCGGCTCTGTCGCCAGCGCCGAACATGGCGGCGGCTCTTGGTCATGTACCTCACCAGCCCCTCCATGCTGCCGTGATCCACATCAATCCTTTCGCAGCGAGTAAAGCCGATCTTCTGCCCGGCCCTGTCGCGCCACAGCATTTCGTATTCGTCTCGGCTCAGCACTCCCTCCACAATGGCATGGTGATGGGTGCGGCCGCTCACCTTTTTGCCCTCCCGTTCCGCATACTCGGTAACCACCATCCACTTGGGGTGCGGCTTCCCGTGCTTATCGCAGTAGCGGTTTACCCGCACCACAAAATTGCTCCAATCTTGATCCGCTCGCTTGTCATCCTCCGGCTGCAGCATGTGTTCATCGTCATAGGTCAGGGTCAGAGCATAGTCCCTGCCGCCGAAGTTGCTGTTTGCCAGCTGTACGAAATACCGCCGGGCCATTTTGTCGTTGTATTTTTGCTGGGCAATGCTCGTGGCCAGCATACGCTTTCGGCGGCCGCTTGCCTTATGCTGGGTCTCAGAAACCTCAAACAAGTCTACCTCCATATACTCTTCCCCGCAGATATGTTTCTGCTCCCGCACATATGCACGCATGGCTTGTTCCTTTCTTTTTTCTTTATCCCGGCAAACCGTTCCCGCTCCGCTCTGGGCAAGAGACAACACCGGGCGGGGCTTTCAGGTTCTGCTGTCTTTCGCCTTTCCGGCCCCGCCCTTCGTTTTCTCTTGACTCTTTCCCCACCCCAATGTGGCTTAGATTAAGTGATATATACCAGCCCCAAGCCGCCCGCGGCGGTATTTTTTTAGCCCGCCGCGGCGCGGCAAGGCTAAAAAATCAAGCAGCCGGGCGGGGCACAATCCCGCTCCGCGCCCGGCCTGCAAGGCTTATTCTGTTTTCAATTTACCCGTCATAGCACCCACACGGCGAACCGCACAGGCACCCGCCCGGTGCCTCCGGGAAAAGATCGTCAAATGTCAACTGTGCTTTTTCAAGTTCCTGCGCTTCAACAAATTCGTCGTGGTAGCTTTCCCATGACCACTTGCGGCCAAGACCTTTAATGCTGGTCAGGCTGTCCGCCGCGTTGTGTTCCATGTCAACCGCCCGCTGAAATAGATCCGGGTTGTTCTCCCACAGCGCTTGAATTTCTTTCTTTTTCATCGACGGGCAGAAATAGCAGCTCGACTTGCCCGGCTTTGGCAGCCCGGCCCGCTCGATCACGCGCACACATTCGGCTCTATCCCAGCCCCATTCATAAAGCGGGTAGTGCTTTTCATATTTCTTGTCTGCCTCGTCAATGGCAGCGGCGTGTTGAATACGGCGGGTTTCGCCTGCATCATAGCCAATGTACTTGTTTACGCGGCCACCGCTTTTCCAAACCTCCACACACGGCGGATATTGGTTACAGAATAAATTCATAGGTGTGCGGCTGTTCGCCGCCCGTGTCTGCAAAGAGGATAAGATCAACCGGGATTTTATGCAGATACATCCCGATAATCATTGCGGTGCTATTTGTGCCACCGCCGAAAGAAACAATGTTCATTTTAAGTCCTCCGCGGGTTTACAATTCCTTGCCCCACCTTGTTTTCATTTCGTGTGGGTACTGATCTTCTGTTTTAGGCTTGCTCCTGCCGTCCGTTCAGGCGGCAGGTTTTTTTTGGCTCTCATTCAGTTTTTTCGCTCTTTTTCGGCCAGTGTGCCATTTTTATACTGCGTTCTTCTTTGGCTGCATCCACCGGTTTCTCAAACAGCGGAATTTGGCTGATGCTCCGCCGTTTGCGTTCAAGCCTGCTGTTAGCTTTCTTGATGCAGCGCTCAACACTGCCGTTTATACCTTATACGCCCGCTTGATCATGTCCTTCAGCGGTTCCATCGGTACTTCGATCATCAGGTTTTCCCCATCGATGCCAAAGCTCATGCTTTTTCCCGCTCCGTCAGCCGTAATCCGCACCGTTACCTTTGCTGCCCCGAACGCTTCCGGGCTGCTGCGCACACCCAGCAGTTCCTTGCTGGCTCTATACTCTTTCATGTTTTCTTCCTCCTTTTTCGCATACATGGAAATCATCATGTTTTTTCTCCGCCACGCTGTTCCCGCATGGCGCCGCTTTCCGTTATTCATTTTTCCCCTCCCTGCCTTTTCTCTCCGCCTCATCCAGGCAAATGCTCTGGAACTGTGCCAGCTGCTCGGCCACCTTTCCAGCATCCACCAGCACAGGTGCTACTGCCGCAATGGCATACATGCCGTCCTTTATAATAATGTAAGGGCAGCCGTCTGCCGTAAACCGGCATGCGTATCCGATATACTCTTTCGCTTCTCCGCGCATGGGCACCAGCAATTCATCGTCTACAAAAGCAAGCTTTCCTTTTTTCTTGTCCTCGCCATTGCTGTGCTCATCCACCAAAATCAGATAGTTGCTGCCGGTCATCAGGGTATATTCTGTCATCAGCATTTCGTCGCTGGTTGTATGTGCCATATCCAGCGGCGGCGGGCACGCGTGTATAACGCACGACACCTTTTCCCATTTTTTTGTCGGGATATCCAGCATAATCCGCATCTGATCCCCGGCACAGGGCATCGGCAGATTCTGCACATGATAGATCGCATTCCCGACACCGATATAAATGCCCGTGCCGTGCTCATCGCCGTACACATCGCACAGCCCCGATTTGCTCACCAGCTTTGCAATCTTCGCCAACCTCATTGGCTTGACCTCCTGTGGTTATGTTATATGGAACAGGCTTGTTTGGCCGGTGTAGTCCAAAAAGCGCTGTTCCTCTGCTGCGTAATAGATCGGGTCGATCTCAAACCCGATAAAATCCACTCCGGCCTCATAAGCGGCAATTCTGCTGCTCCCGCTTCCCAAGTGGGTGTCTATCACCCGGCACCTTGGCGCGGCGTAGTTCTGAAAAATCCAGTCATACAGCGCCACCGGCTTTTGCGTCGGGTGGATTCTCTGCTCGTTCTTCTTTTTGTTTCCCTGCATGATATGCCCCTCGGCAGCGCTCTTGCCTTGCAGCATACCGTTCCACATGAACCTGAACAGGCGCACACTGCTGAATAGGTCAGTTGCGGCAATTTCACAATCAGAAAAACTGGAACCTTTATTGCATTTATCCC
>ERZ1034842.463-NODE-463-length-16377-cov-16.837397_pt1 | contig 16377 bp, 13 predicted proteins | sample MGYA00520634_ERZ1034842 | MGnify/ENA primary metagenome ERZ1034842 (study PRJEB33766, sample SAMN09781734) | gut metagenome | biome: gut microbiome | host: Homo sapiens | place: Madagascar | study: EMG produced TPA metagenomics assembly of the PRJNA485056 data... | reverse complement strand
TGAAATCGAACTTCCCGCGCTCCCATTCGACTGCAGGCCAGTTCACGCCGCGCACGCCGCCGTCGTGGTCGCGCAGAATGCGGCACCCGATTTTGGCGTAAAGGTCAAAGCGGTCCTCAAACTGAGAGTTGCGAACCGTGTAGGCAGGAGATTTCACATGCGGGAACATCCGGCAGCCGAGCCCGCCGTTGAAACCGACGACAAAGTCTTTCGTGATGTCAATCGGCTTCGCCTCGTACTTTCCGATGACGCTGAAATACTGCGTAAAAGTATCCAGCCCTTTTCCGTCCACCTTAAGACCGAAGCAGCCGAAGCGGTCCAGCTTCCGCGAATCCAGAGCAACCGTTTTCGCTTCACCGGGAGCGAGCTTGACCGGAACGGATTTGGAAAACACCGTTTTCCCCGTGTATTCATCCGCAATGCTCACGGAGACGTTCTGCGCAAACGCCGCATCGGAAGGATTGAAAACTTTCAGATTCAGCTTCGCCGTCTCGCCGCGCAGATAGAGCGTCTTGTCCGGTGCTACCGTCGCATTAACCGGAGCGGAGGGGGCGCCGATTTCCTCAATCTTGAGATCGTCGATATAGAACGTATCCGCAATTTTACCGTCATGAGTTGCACTCGCAATCTGGATATGATGCCAGCCGTTGCCCTCGCGCTTTTCCGTGGTGAAGGTAAAGTCGAAATTCTGCCATTCACCGCCGGCGAAGTTGAACATTCGGGAATAGGCAAGCCATTTGTCGTCGACTTTGAAGACGGAAATCCGGACCGTTTCGCCGCCCTTTTCCGCCTTGAGTTTCGCAGTGAAGCGGTAAGTCGTCGCAGGTTTCAGTTTGAATTCGCGGGAAAAGAGATCGAAATATTCCGCGTACGGATTTTCAATCATCAGAGAGTTTTTCCCCGCGCCGGGCGCTCCGGCGGAGAGCTTCAGCGGAGTGAATTTCATTCCCGGATTCGTTGCGGGGCGCAGCTCTCTTTCAAGAGCAAATCCATCCGTTCCAAGTTCAAACGAACCGTTGAAGACGGTGTTTGCCGCCAATGCGAACGGCAGCATCAGGAGAAGAGGAGTTTTGTTCATGTCTGTTCCTTATTTTAATGAAGTTGAATTATTCAAAGAGAGCAACCCAGCCCGGACCGTATTTTTGACCGTCACCTCTGTAGATGTTCTTCAATGTTCCGGCTTTTCTGGATACGACGGAACCGTTCACCTTGTAGAATGTGGCTCGAAGCTGGTGAACATAAACCTGTTCCACACACTCCTCCATTGTCTTCCCTTCCGTAATACCGACAAATTTGCGGGTTACGGGATCAAACCATCTCACTCCAACGTCTGTAGCAGAAGGTTGCTGACTGGTGAGCAGATACATATTCGGATCCATTCCGGTTATTTTAGCCGTCTGCACTTGAGAATGCTTGTCTGAAATTCCCCCTCCATACCACTGGGAAGCTTCTATTGTATTGAAAGTGTCAATCGGCATGTAAGAATTGAAATATCTCTTTGCATCTGCACTGTCACTCAGCGGAGCAACCGCCTTGTGTGACGGACAGAACCAAAGTCCGCTCTGTTTATCCGAATATGGCTTTGTCCCCGTATACGAAGCCAGGAGAACAGGAAAGTAAGCATTATAGCCGCTGTTGTTCGTCAGCGGAAGCCGGTCGGCATTATCTGTAGAATAGCTGATGGATGCCGTTCCGATCTGCCGCAGATTCCCCACGCATGTAATCTCCCTCGCTTTGTCCCGAGCCGAACTCAGCGCAGGCAGAAGCATTCCCACAAGGATTGCAATGATTGCAATTACTACGAGGAGCTCTATAAGGGTAAATCTGCAGGATTTACCCTTCAGATATCTTATATCTGAACCCATACATGCCGTTAATCTGTTTTTCATAGTTCTGCCTTCCCTTCGTTTGTTTTTCACTCTTTGTTTTCATTACTTTGTTTTTTTGCGCAAGCATGCCGAAAAAAGACCGCTGTCATCCCCGACTGCTATAATTATAGCACAGGAACGCATTTTTGACAAGAGGGGAAAAGAATGAAAAAGTTTACAAAATGACACATTAACGAATAAAATGAAACAATACTCTTGATTTTCTCTGGAAACAGGTGTATTTTATAAAAACAAAGGAGAAAAGGCATGCGGATCGGCATACAGGACATTGTAAAGGAGTCGGGATATTCCAGAACCACGGTTTCCCGTGCGCTGAACGGGTCGAGCCAGGTCGCGGAGAATGCACGGAGAAAAATTCAGGAAATTGCACTGCGGCTCGGATACCGGCAGAACAGAAAGGTCATTGCAATTATCGTGCCATCCCACGGAGGCGGTTATTACTGGGAAAAATTTCTGGAAGAAACGGCAAAAGCCCTGGAAATTTCCAATTATCATATTCTCTCCATCTGGGAAACGGAACTGGAACTTATTGAAAGTTACCCTCTTGCCGGAGCGGTCGCGATTCTTCAGACCAACGACCTTGTAAAATACTGGAATGAACATTTCGACATTCCCCTCGTCTGCATCAACACGACTTCGCGCCATCTGGACGGCATCTACTCCATCTACTCCAATGAAGAACAGGGAATGAGTGCGCTGCTCCGGCATCTGATTGCGCTCGGTCATCGCAGGATAGCAGTCACCTGTGAACATTTTCAGGAAAGTTCCGCAATTCCCCCCGCGCACATACAAAGATTGAATTTCTATCGGAAAATCATGCGTTCCTACGGGTTCCCGGACGATCTTCTGCTTTACTACAACTGGCAGCCGGAAAGTCTGCTCCCTGGGATTCGCGATATTCTGGACCGGAAAGCAACGGTAATCATATCCCTGGTCGAATCCCACTCTCAGCGTCTGCTCTTCTATCTTCATGAACTCGGTTTGAAAGTTCCGGACGACATCTCCGTCTGCGGCTGGCTGACGGATTACGACAAGTTCTGCATTCCTCCGATAACCGGAGCGGAACAGAACTTTCCCTACATAGCAAAGCATGCGGTTGTCACATTGAACAAACTGCTGAACCATGAATCAGTTGCGGAAGACATCGTGATTGATTACAACATTTTCATCCGTCAGAGCACGGGGCCGGCGAAGGAGGAGTGACGGAACTCAGGCGGAAAAGCCCTCGTCGTAGAGCAGATTTTCGCCGTCGGCCGCGGCGGTGGCAAGTTCATCGCAGCGGTTGTTTTCGGGGTTTTCGGCGTGTCCCTTGACCCAGATGAATTTGCAGCGGTGACGGATTTTCGCGACGAAGAGGCGCCGCCAGAGGTCGATGTTTTTCACTGCGTCGCCGGATTTGTTCTTCCATCCGTTTTTGCGCCAGCGGTCGAGCCATCCCTTCTCCATCGTGTCGATGAGATAGCGGGAATCGGAATAGATTGTGAGAATGCACGGCTCCTTCAGCGCCTCAAGCGCCGCGATGACGGCGAGCACTTCCATGCGGTTGTTCGTTGTCCGCCGGAATCCGGACGACATTTCCCTGCGGAACTCGCGGTATTTCAGCACCACGCCGAATCCTCCGCGCCCGGGGTTTCCGCGGCACGCGCCATCCGTGTAAACTTCAACTTGCTTCATAAAACGCCGATACAAAAAATGCGCGGAGAAAGCGAAAAAGCTCTCCGCGCAGATTTCACGCCGGTCAGGCGCGTTCCACAACGATCTCGGGATCGATTTCATCGCGCAGGATGCGCTCGATGCCGTCCTTGATGGTCATGGTTGCATGAGGACAGCCGCCGCAGGCGCCCTTGAGCGCGAGGGTGACGTTTTTGCCTTCGATCGAGACAATCTCAAGATCGCCGCCGTCGGCCTGGAGAAAGCCGCGGAGCTCTTCGAGTTTCGTTCTGATTTTCTCTTCCATCTTCGTAATCCTTCCGTTAGATGTTGATACCCTAACTATAGCCGCACTTAGTAATTTTTCAATGCCTGATTGAAAACGTTTTTGAAAACTTCCGCATCCGCCTCCGCCGTATCGTCCCAAAACGAAAGACGGAACGCGCCGAACGCGAGAGTCCGGCCGTATCCCATCGCGGTCAGAGTCTCCGAAGGCGACGGGGTTTCCGCCATGCACGCGGAGCCCGCGGCGGCGGAGATGCCTTCGCTTTCCAGAATCCGCACAAGAACAGCCCCCTGGTGGTGCGGGAAAATCAGATGGAGGATATACGGAGACGCATGTTCCGGAGCGACCGTCTCAATCACATCGGTCTCCGCCGGAATCGATGCCCGGATGGAAGCGCGGATCGATGCGACGCGCGCCGCCCGTTCCGCGAGTTTCGGAATCAGCGTCTCGACGACCTCCGCAACCGTCACCGCCGCGGCCGGCTGACAGCGTCCGACCGCATGATGAATTCCGCGCAAAGCCTGAAACGTCTTCGAAACCGTCCGGTTCGGCGTGTCGCGCCACAGCAGAGCCGCCCCGCAGGGCGCACCGATCTTGCATCCGGAAAGGGTCATCATATCCAGCTTCGCCTCCTTCCACGGGACAGCGATTTTGCAGACCGACTGCGTGGTGTCGGCAAGGAAACGCGCTTTCGGAGCGAACCGATCAAGGAGTCCGCGAAGTTCCGCGAGATTCTGAACCGCGCCCGTTTCCGCATTGACATGATGAACCGCCAGCAGTGAAGTGTGCGCATTGAGAAGCGGAATCAGCGAATCGGGGCGTATCAGCCCGTCCCTGCCGACGTCGGCGGCGCGGATGGTGAGTCCGAACGCTTTTCCGAAACGGAGAAGCGCCTGTTTGAGCGCGGGATGTTCGGCTTTCGTCGTCACGATCTCCGTTCCGGGATGCGCCATGCAATGAGCATGGATTGCGGCGGCGAGCGACTCCGTTCCGGTGTTGCACCAGAGCACGGATGCGCCAGGGGCGAGAACGGAAGCGAGACGCGCCGAGGCGTTCTTCACCGCTTTCGCGGAGCGGAGTCCGAAGGCGCCGGCGGCCTCCTGATTGCCGAAGAATTCTTTGGCGGCAGAGACGAAACAGTCGAGCGCCCAGTCGAACGGGCGGGACGACGCGGCATTGTCAAGATAAAGCTGAACAGGCATGTCAACGCTTCCTGTCGATTTTCCGCGAGAACGTGATGTAACGGTATTTGCGCCCGTTCGGCTGCGCGGGAGTCCGCGGGACGTAGCGGTTTGCGGGCGCGGTTTTCTTTACAGGAAACGAACGGGAGGGTCCGGTCGCGGGCTTACGCGGCGTCTGACGCGTGACGGCGGGCTTTCCGGTCCGCGCCTCCTCGCGTTCCCGCTGTTTCTGAATCCAGCGCTGTTTCGCGAGCTGTTTCTGCTCGGCTTCGCGCGCGTCTGCATCGAAATCGGGTTTGACGTTCATGTATTTGAGCGTACGGGCTGCGATTTCGCGGAACGGGGGACCGGCGACCGAACCGCCGTAATAACTGCGTCCCTTCGGTTCATCGACGCTGACCAGCAAAACAAAGCGGGGTTTTGACGCGGGAACGAATCCGATAAAGTTCGCGACATATTTCGACTTGGAGTATCCGCCTTTTTCATACTTCTGCGCCGTTCCGGTTTTGCCCGCGGTGTAGAATCCGCGCACGGCGGCTTTGCAGGCGGTTCCGCCCGGCTCGGTGACGCTGACCAGAATGTCCACAATGTCTTTCGCCGTCTGCGGATTTTTGTACACGCTTTTTTCTATTTCAACCGGGAACTTTTTGATTTCGCCGTTCTGCGGATTCTCCAGACGGTCCACGAGACGCAGTTTCACCGGCCGGCCGCCGTTCGCAAGCATGCAGTAGGAGCGAACCATCTGAAGCGCGGAAGTCCCGACGCCCTGACCGATCGGGAAGCGGGTGATGGAAAGCGTATCCCAGCGTTTCAGCGGACGGTAGATTCCCGCCGTTTCCGGCTTGAGCGGAATGCCCGTGCGCTGTCCGAAACCGAAATCGCGCAAAGTCTGATCGACGAGTTTGTCGCCCATTTTGAGCGCGACTTTCGCCGTTCCGATATTGCTGGAGTGCTTGATGATGTCCGCAACGCTCAGAATATCCATCGGATGCGAATCCTTGAGCCGCTTTCCGCCGTAATACCAGAACCCTTTTTCGCAATCGAAGCGAGTTTCCGGAGTGACGACTCCGGCATCGAGAGCTCCGGCGACGACGATCGGCTTCACAATGGATCCGGGCTCGAAAATATCCTCCGCAATACGGTTCCGCCATGCATCGGGCTGAATGTTGCGGCGGTCGTTCGGGTTGAAGGTCGGACGCTGCGCCGCCGCGATAATGTCGCCCGTATAGGGATCCGCCATCACCGCATAGACGACTCGCGCGTCCGTCTCCGCTTTCACCCGGTCGAGTTCCTCTTCCAGAATCGCCTGAATCGGCTCCTGAATGGTCAGGTAGACATTCAGTCCGTCCTGATCCTTCACCGACTCCGAGTTGCCGTATGCAAGCGGAAGCCCGTCGCGTCCGTGCTCGAAAACGTTCTTTCCGGCGGCCGACTGCATTTTTTTATCAAGCACCTTCTCCAGTCCGATGACGGCGACCATGCGGTCTTTGTCGAATGTGGTGAAGCCGAGGAAGTTTGCGAGAAGCTGATTCTTCGGATAATTGCGCTTGGAGGTTTCGCGGAAGAAAACCGTTTTATAGCCGAGCATCTGCGCTTCGATTTTGAGGCGGACGGCGATTTCATAATCGACACGCGCCTTGACAATTGCGAACTTGCGCGCCTTGCGCACGACTGTGCCGTCCGGCTGCTTTGCCTCGAATTCCTTGTCCATGAGCTTTTCATAAACGCCCTGGGCGGGGACATCCAGACGCTTTGCAAGGAACAGGGCGATTTCGCGGCAGCGGGCGGCGTCGCCGGCGATCGAGGGATCAACGCAGACGTCCGAGCAGGGAATGTTGCCGACCAGAAGGTTGCCGTTCAGATCAAAGATTTCGCCGCGGTTTCCAACCGTTTTTTTGACTGTGGTGTATTTGGAACGGGCCTTCTGATAAAGTTCATCGTGGCGTCTGATCTGCACGTCGTAAAGCCAGTAAACCAGATAACCGCAGAAAAGCAGAAAGAGAACGAAGAGGACAAGCATCCGCCTGCCCATGGCAGAAAGTTTTGTCATGTTTCCCCCTTTTCCGTTTAAAGATCTGCACTTGCTGTGCGCCGCGCCGGATTTTTCCACGCCGCGCCGTTCCCCTGTTCGGCGGAAAGCAGTTCGCCGGGCAGTTCAATGCGGACAATCTGTCCGGGATCCGGTTCGCGCAGCCCAAGACGGTACAGCGCTATTTTATCGCGGATTTTCGGCCAGGAACTGAGCTCCTCCTTGCGGTTCTTGAGGTTGGAAATCTCGCGTTCCAGCTGATAGATTTTAACTTTGGCACGTGCGATTCCGCGCGTTGCAACTTCCGATTTTTGAGTAAATGAAATGCGCAGATTGAACGCCGTAAAAATCAGAGCAAACATCACCAGCACCGGCAAAGCCATGGCGATAAACCAGTTTCCCCGCTCGCTTGTCTGAGCATACCGGCGGTTCTCCGCCGTCTCTCCCATTGTTTTCACACTTCTCATTGACCGACGCTCTCCTCTTCGATTTTTTCCGCCGCTCTGAGTTTCGCGCACGCGGCTCTCGGATTATTTTTCAATTCATCCCCGTCCGCCGTAAGCGGATGACGGGTTACAAGTTTCAGCTTCGGCTTCCATCCGCAGACACAGACGGGCAGCCCCGGCGGGCATTTGCAGGTCTCCGCCATGTCGCGGAAGAAATTCTTCACAATCCGGTCTTCCAGCGAATGAAAGGTGATGACCGCGATTCTTCCGCCCGGATTCAGCAGGGGAAGCGCGGACTTCAGAGCCTGCTCCAGCTCCGCCAATTCGCCGTTGACTTCTATCCTCAATGCCTGAAAACAAAGGGTCGGCGCCGGCGGACCTTTGCGTTTGTGACGGGTCAGCACAGAATCGCAGAGCGCGGCAAGTTCCGAGGTGCGGGCGAACGGCTGTTTTTCACGCCAGCGGACAATCGCCTCCGCCAGACGCGCGGCGTCGCGCCCGTCCAGTTCGCCGTAATTGCGGAAAATGTTCCGCAGAGATTCTTCGTCATACTGATTGACCACCCGCGACGCAGAAAGCGGAGAAGTGCGGTCCATGCGCATATCAAGCGGACCGTCGTTCCGGAACGAAAAACCGCGTTTGGGATCGTCAATCTGGGGAGAGGAGACCCCGATGTCCATGAGGATTCCGTCCACTTTGTCCCATCCGAGTTCAGCGGCGAGTTCCGCAAGTTCGGAAAAACGCCCTTTTCTGAGATGCACGCGCTCTCCGAAGGGGGCAAGATGCTCTCCTGCGCGGCGGAGCGCCTCGTCATCGCGGTCGATTCCGAGAATTTCAAGTTCCGGATTGCGTTCGAGAAGCATTCCGCTGTGACCGCCGCAACCGACGGTGCAGTCGATCAGGCGTTTCAGCGGACGCGGAGTTTCCGAGAGCACGGAAACGGTCTGTTCCGCGAGAACGGGAATGTGTGTGAAGTCAGGAGTGCTCATGAATCCGCCTCCGCATCAAGCCGGTCGAATATTTCATAGCAGTCATCCCCGGAATCGCGCATGGAGTTCCAGGTTTCGGGCGGATAGAGCAGAATCATGGAGACGGAGCCTACGAGCGCGACTTTGTCTTTGAGTCCGGCATGGGCGGCGAGCTGGGGAGAGAGCTGGATGCGTCCCTGTTTATCGCATGCGCATTCCTGCGCGCGTGAGCCGAGACGCGCGAGATTCCGGGCGTCGGAGACGTTCCCGAGGGAGAGTTTTTTGGTTTTATCAAGCACCATTTCGCGGAATGTATCAACTGTCATCATCTGAATTGCATGATCTTTAGCGGGCAGGAGCACGAAGCGGGAGCAGCCTCTCCACGCCGCCGGAATCGCGACGCGGCGCTGCGCATCGAGCGTATGCTCGAACTCGCCGAGAAAAAATGTGGGTTCGCTCCCTGTCGACATTCTGAATGCTCCGGATTGCAACTAACTTCACCTAACTGCCCCTATACTCCCCTAAAGATACTCTTTTTTCTTAAAGTTTCAAGAGGCGAATTAAAAAAATCCGGAAAAATTTTCCGGAACATCGGAGAAGATGCAACACCGGTTCTCCGGAGCCGTTGTTTTTTTTCAAAAAATTTTTCATTTCATCATTTACTTCTTGCCATTCCTGCGCTACATTACCCGGCTATGCGCATGCAATTTATGTGAGGTGATGAAAGATGGCACAGAGTTTCGAGGCAAATCTGATCCAGAGAGGATCCAAGGACGCTTTCAAAAAGGCAAAAACAATTCTGAGAAACGGAGAACTGCTCTGCTGCCATGAAAGTCAGCCGGGAGTGCTCCGCGCCGTCTGCCGCGATCATAAGGGAAATGTCTCCCGCGTCGAAGTCCACGGGTTCCCGGATGGACCTTACACGGCAAGCTGTTCGTGCGATCTCAGCGCGAACGGGTTCTGCTGCCATGCCATCGCGGCGTGCCTGCATCATGCGAAATACACCATCAAGCCGCAGGAACAGCTTGAGGCGGATCATCCGGCTCAATATGCCGGACTCAAATTCGCCGGACTGCCCGAACTGCTCCAGCAGGTGCTCGCGCCGCCCGACGCAACCGTCATCATCAACGCGGAATCCGAATTCCCCCACACACCAAGCAAATGGGAACGGATCATGTTCACCGTCGTGCTGCACTGGAACAACCGCGACTATGCGGGAAATCTCAACAACCTCCGGCAGCTCCACTTCGGGAAAAACCTTGCGGTCTCGCTCCAGCTCAGCCATTTCCCGCAGCAGGACCGCCAGATCATCCGCTATCTTGCCATCAATGCCCAGCAGGACGGAACAAAGCTCTCCCTCGACGCCGAACAGACCGCGGAATTCTTCCACTGCCTGATCAACTTTCCCCGCTTCTTCCGCCTGAAGGAAAAAGTTGTGGTTCACAAGGAACAGGCGGAACCGGCTCTGCTCATCGAAGATGCCGGACGCGGCTCTCTGCTCCGCTCCGCTCTGATCGTCAAGGGCGTTCCGCTTCCGCTGAAGGATGTGAAAGTCATCGCCGGACGCGCCGGGTGCTGGGTCGGAATGCTCGGTGAATACTGGTGGATCTGCGCACAGGCGGATGTGCTCTGGATTCGCAATTTCCTCCGCACGACCGTTCTGCCCTGCGACCGCAAATCCGCAAAGATTCTCGCAGCTGCCGACTGGCTGCCCGTCAAAATCATCGCAACCGGAGACGTGCAGGTCAATCAGCGCAAATTCAAGCCGTTCTTCGACGGCGGACTGCGCGTCGACGGCGGACTAGAAATCGAAGTTCTGTTCGATTACGGCGGACACCTCTGCAAGGGAGATCAGCAGCGTTTCGCACAGAAAGACGACTCCTACTGGCGCCGCGATTCCGAAGGGGAAGCCGCCATTGTCAATGAACTCGTCAACTTCGGTTTTGAACTCATCAAAGGCGGAGAAAGCGGAGACCCCGAGACACGGCTTCTGCTTCGCGACCGCGAAGCGATCGGTGTGTTCGTCGATGAAGTAATCCCGCACTGGATGGGCGCGCGGCGCAGATTCGCGCTCTCCTCTTCGCTCGCCATGCTCTGCGGCGACGCCTCCGCGCTCCGCATTTCCACGGAAGTCGTTGCGGAAACGGAGGAGAGTTTCGACCTCAAAGTCACACTCTCCGGCGCGGGCGTGCCGGTCCGCTGGCGCGACCTTGTCAAAGCGGCAACACGCAACGAACTATTCCTTTCCGCCGGAGCGGCGCTGCTCATCAAGATTCCTCCGCAGCTGCGCCGCCTCGCGGCGTCTGTCGCAGATGTCGCCCATCCCGTCCCCGGACAGGAGCTGCGCAAAGACGACCTCGCAGAAGTCCTCCGCATGATCCGTCCGGCAGCGTATCACTGGGCGAAGACGGCGGACGGCATTCCGGGCGCAGTCCCGACCCGTTTCCTGCGCCTGAAACTGGATTTCGACGATGCGCTCGCCGAAAGTTCCGCGCAGGATCTGATCGTTCCCGCCGGACTCTTCCGCGGCGAACTGCGCAACTACCAGATGCAGGGCGTCCGCTGGCTCGCCGCGATGGGCAAACAGGGCTGCAACCTCGTGCTCGCGGATGAGATGGGACTCGGAAAAACAATCCAGACTCTCGCGCTTCTCGCCTCCGACGTTGTGGAAAACCTGCCCGCCCTCATCATCTGCCCGACCAGTCTGATTGAAAACTGGGCGCGCGAAAGCGCAAAATTCACTCCGGAGCTGAAAGTGCTCGTCATTTCAGGCGGCGACCGCAAACCGCTGTGGGAAAAGGCAATGGCGCACGACATCTGCATCACCTCGTACAGTCTGATCCGCCGCGACACCGAACATTTCCGCGGACTCCGTTTCCGTTACGTGATTCTCGATGAAGCGCAGCACATCAAAAACCCGGCGACCGCAAACGCCCAGGCATGCAAGATGATTGAATCCGCGCACCGTCTGGTTCTGACCGGCACGCCGCTGGAAAATTCGCCGGAAGACCTCTGGTCGATCTTCGATTTTCTGCACCACGGGCTGCTCGGAACGCTGAACTCCTTCCGCAGCCGCTATGTGGTCAATCCCGCGCCGGAAATCCTGCATGAGCTCGCCGACCGCATCGCCCCCTACATGCTCCGCCGCAAGAAAGAGGACGTCAGCCGAGAACTGCCCCCGAAACACGAACAGATTCTCTACTGCCAGATGGGCGCGGCACAACGGAAATTCTATGAGGAATTCCGTCTCCGCGGACGCGAAATCATGGAAAAACTCCGCGACCCGGCAGAAAAGAAATCACGAATCGAGATGCTCAGCGCCCTGCTGCGTCTGCGCCAGATCTGCTGCGATCCGGCTCTTCTGCCTGCAGACCAGAACCCGGGCGTGACAGAGTCGGCAAAAATGGAACTGCTCAAGGAACTCCTGCTCGAATCGGCGGACAGCGGACACAAAGTTCTGCTGTTCAGTCAGTTCACATCCCTCCTGCATAAAGTGCGCGGATGGATGGAAGAACAGGCAATCAGATATGAGTACCTCGACGGCACGACAACCGACCGCATGGCGCATGTCGACAACTTCAACAATTCGCCCGACATCCCGGTCTTCCTGCTGAGCCTGAAAGCCGGCGGAGTCGGACTCAACCTCACCTCGGCAGACACGGTCATCATCTACGACCCGTGGTGGAATCCGGCGGCGGAAGCGCAGGCGGAGGACCGTTCACACCGGATCGGCCAGACCCGCGCGGTCAACTGCATCAAGCTGATCGTGGAAAATTCCGTGGAAGAGAAAGTTCTGGAACTTCAGAAGAAGAAAGCCGGACTCTTTGAAAACCTCGTCGAATCCCCGACTGAAGCGCTGCGCTCCGTTTCGATGGAAGATCTTGAGTTCCTCCTCAGCGAGAAATGAAAAAGGGAACGGCCGCTGCCGTTCCCCTGAAATCAATTTACTCTTTACGAAAGAGTTATTTTTTATTTGCCGGAACCGGCTTCTCCGCATCCGGTTTCGCATTTTTGTCTTTCGCCCCCTTCATGGAATACGCGGTGACGGGCGGGACTGCGGCGTCAAGTTCACGGAGTTTGCGTTTCAACTCTTCAAATTCGCGCTTGCCGAGATCTTCATGCAGACGCGCCGCAAGGCTGATGTAGGTGACCTCTTTGGACTCAAAACTCAGCACGGTTCCATCGGCAAGCAGGACGTTGATGAACCCGGGATGATTTCCGATACGCTCAACCGCAATCGGCATTCTCCCGCTGACCGGCTTTTTGTATCCGCCGAGAAATATGTACGGATAACGCTGTTTCGTATTCGCCTGGCAGATCAGATAGTTGATATGATTGTTGCTCTTCACCAGCTTCTGAAACTCCTCCGGCTTGTCGAGATCCAGATAACGTCCGCCGTTCTGAAGCGCGTACATCTGATACGTGGAGCCGATTTCATTGAGGTTGCCGACACAGTTTCTGAGATCGATTTTCTCCTGCGAATCCGAGAGCGCCGGAATCAGGAATACAACGACGCCGACCAGAGCCGCAATCACCGGAAGAACTACGAACCCGGCAAGCGTGAAACCGAAACGCAATCCGGCTTTGTCGTCGTTCATGGGGACATCAACCGAATCCGTCGTGCGGGTGAACGCATCCACCGCCGACCAGATGAACAGCAGAAAGTAACAGAAGAGTCCGAACCACACATGCGCAAAAACGGTCAGCAGAATTGCAAGAATTCCGAAGATGAACAGAATCAGCGCTTTAATCTTGTTTCCGGCGTAATAGCAATGCACTCCAAGAAAGCCGAAGAAAAAAGCAAGAAGTGCGTAGACGAGTCTGTTTTTCTGTTCCATGTCGCAAGATACCCAGGTTAAGTTTAAATGTTATCTTTAAATTATAGCACAAGTGACGGGAAAAGCAATATCCGGAACAAAAAATATTTCAGAAGAAAAAACGGGAGGGGGGCGAACCCGCCCTCCCCGGGCATCCGGTTCAGCGCCCCAGCATTTCCTCATTGTCGAAGAACTCCAGCATGAACTGCCAGCGGAAGACGAAAGTCGGCAGCAGAACTATCGTCCCGACAAACGGAATTGCAAGAAGCATTGCTCCCATGCAGCAGGTCAGACAGGAAAACACGCCGACGGCAAGCGAGACAAGCATTACGATCACAAACAAGCCGAGCAGATAGCGGACAAACACGCCAGGCTTCGAAAACAGCGCCCGGTTCAACGCCTGAATCGCCTCACTGCCCGAACAGCCGCTGCGGTACATCAGCACCGCGCCGTAATCCTGATACAGACGCAGGTAAATCCATGCAAGAATGCCGAAAAATCCGAAAACGATTCCAGCTCCGATCAAAAGACCGGCGCTGAATGCGCCGCGGTCCTCTCCCAGAGACATTGCGGCGGCGAATCCCATAAAAGCAACAAACGCAAATCCCAGAAAGAGCAGAAAGACAAAGAGCAGGATCTGTGTAAGAAAATAGGAATTCCCCTGCCGGGCAAACCTCGTCCACCGCGCGCCGAACGAATCCGCTTCCACGCCGCGGAGCATCATGTCGAGCGTGACAAACCGCGCGCGGCTGCGCACCCACAGCAGGATCAGTCCGATCACAAGAGAAAACAGAAAAACAACAGAAAGCAAGATCAGCAGAAACATCGCAACCGTCGTGCCGATCGCATCCGCGGCGGATTGCACGCCGGTTGTCAGCCGCCCGGCGACATCTCCGCCGTCGCCGGGATTGAAAGGCATACTTAAGCTCGCCCCCCCCTCCCCCAGCTGAGCAAGCCAGAAACCCAGCGACAGCACCAGCCATGTTGACCAGTTGAACGGCCACAGCCTCTCTTTCATTTTCCGCCATGCGGCGGAAAAGCCTTCTCCGATTGATGGAACCATAACTTTCTCTCCTTATGTTTCAGCGGAAATTTTCCGCAGTGTTTACAATAATTTGAACAGCCTTGTCAATCTCCGCAAGGTCGATCCGTTCGCGCACCGAATGGGCGCACGCGACATCCCCCGGCCCGAACACGACAGACGGAATCCGGAAACCTCCGGTGTTGCCCGCTTCGGTCGAACAGTAAAGTCCGCGGATCGCGGCGTCCGGCTTGAACTTCCGCGCTTCACCGAGCATCCGGCGGACAAACGGTGCGTTTTCATCAATCTCGAACGGAGCGGAATACATGATCCGGTCGCTGATTTCGTAATCGACAACCCCATCCAGCGCCGCGCAGATTTCCGCTTTCGCCTGCTCCGGCGTTTCGTGCGGAAGCAGACGGCGGTCAATGAGAATCTCGCAGAAATCCGGCACGGAATTCGCCTGCGTTCCCCCGTTGATCGTACCCACGCTCAAAGTCGGGAATTTCAGAATCCGGTGCTGCGGACGCGCAATGAGTTCCGCTGAAAGTTTTTCCAGCGCAAGAACCGCGCGCGCAGCCTTGTAAATCGCATTCTCTCCGGCTGGAACAAGACTCGAGTGAACCGAAACGCCGCGCGTCGCAACACGCCAGCGCACAGTTCCCTTGTGTGCGGTAATCACATCCAGACTCGTTCCTTCCATGACAATCGCGGCGTCTGGATTCAGGTGTTCCGTCAGAATGGATTCCGCGCCGATGAAGCCGGATTCCTCGTCGCTGGTGCAGGCGACTGCGAAACGGCAGGGCGCGCCGCCGCGTTTTTTCAGTTCCAGAGCGGCAAGCAGGGCGGCAGTAAGCGAACCTTTGTCGTCCGTCACACCGAGCCCGTGATAAAATCCGTCATCCTCAAGACGGACATGGAAGGGATCGGGCATTTCGGGAACCCAGACAGTATCAATATGAGCGAAACAGGCGAGAAGCGGCGCTCCGGGATCGCCGTTGTCCGCGGGCAGATCCCAGATCACGGTCGGCCGTCCGGCAACCGTTTCGATGCGCCGTGCTCCAATCCCGTTTTCCGCGGCGAGCGCGCAGAGAAAATCGGCAACGCGCGTCTCTCCGATCAGATCATCGCGGTGCCTGATGCAGCGCGGATTGACGCTCGGAAGAGCTACAAGTTTTTTCAACAGGTCAAGTGTATCCATAAAAATCTCCGTTTCCTGTAAAAATAGCACGGGGGAACGGATTATGCAAGCGGATTTTCTGGAAAAGAAGCGGGAACCGCAAAGGGTTCCCGCCGGAATTCACCTTCTGTTCTATGGAACATTTACCGGATTTCAAAATAAACCGTGTCGCCGTCTTTCGCGGTGTCGACGGTGAAGGTCGCCACTCCGTCTTTCACACTGACCGGAGCAATGCTCTTCCCTGTCGGGATGCCTTCCAGAGTGAGCGGATAGAGCTTCAGTCCGGCGGCGTTTGCATTGCGGATACGGACGGTAAATTTTGAATTACGGAGAAGCGACGGAATGGTTCCGAGACTCTCCAGCTGCGTCATATCCTTGTCCGTGAATGCCATATCCGTGTTGAGCGCATTCGTCAGACGGACCAGCAGCAGACGCTTCGCCGAGCGGATCGGCGCCAGGCCGTCGACCGCGGCGAGCGTAAGGTTGCCTTCGACGTTGTGAGACACAACCTCGAAATCTGACAGTTTCGCCGTTGCTCCGGCAAGTCCGCACATCCCCTGAAGACGCGGCGTGTTGACCGTCATGAAGGATTTTTCCATGTCCATGTAAAGCTCTTTCGTGGAGCTTTCAAAGATGTTTTCGCCGTTCGAACGGTTGTCCTGCGTCAGAACCCCTTTCTTCTTCAGTTCGGCAATCGTTTTGCTGATGTTCCGGGTCGCGCCGACAGCTTCGGTGAAGAAGCCTTCGATACGCATCTTGCCGCCGCCGAGTGACGGAATCACGACTTCGTTTTTTGCGGCGGGCCGAATCTGCTTCGGAACGTCCACGCTTTCCTGCCAATATCCCGTCAGCAGAGAGAGGGCCGTCTGCTCCGGCGCGGGCGCGGCGAGCGGATCGGTTGCAAAAACGG
>ERZ1034842.461-NODE-461-length-16421-cov-27.300440_pt1 | contig 16421 bp, 22 predicted proteins | sample MGYA00520634_ERZ1034842 | MGnify/ENA primary metagenome ERZ1034842 (study PRJEB33766, sample SAMN09781734) | gut metagenome | biome: gut microbiome | host: Homo sapiens | place: Madagascar | study: EMG produced TPA metagenomics assembly of the PRJNA485056 data... | reverse complement strand
CGGGTGTTTTTGCGTATCTGCCTTTTGACAAGCTCGACCCGTCTTGCGGTATCATACATATCGGGGAAGCCTCCTTTCCGGTATTGCCTAAGCGTGAAAAGTTCTTTCACCTATATAGGTACAAAAATTCGGGAAAACTCTCACCCAAAATGCAAAAATTTACAAAAAAATTAAGAGCCGCCCAAAGGCGGCTCCTAAGAAGCGGATATTCGGTTATTTCTTCCGTGATATGCGAATTGCAGACAGCTTTCCCGCCGTTACCAGCAGCACCGGCAGGGCGTAGGCGATGTACTGCGCTGCACCGCCGTAGGCAATCAGCAGGTTGTAGATGGCGTGCAGGGTGATCGCCGCGCCCAGCAGCCCGCAGGTGCCGGCCACCTTCAGCCACGTCCGCCGCCATGTGTAGGCAAGCCCGCCGCCCACGATCAGGCCGCAGAGGACGTGCATGGCTCCCGTGCCGAAGCCACGGAAGAAGATAAAGGAGAAGCGGTCTGCGCCGTTCTGGATGAGATAGCACACATTTTCAAAGGTAGCGAAGGCGAGGGCAACCGTGATGGCGGCGGGCTTGATTTTCTCGTCCTCCGGCTCAAATACCAGCAGGTAGAATGCCAGCGGCAGCAGCTTCATGATTTCCTCCACCACCGGCGCAATCTCCGCCGTGGCGGCAAGGGCGTCTGCGTGATAGACCGCAGCAAGAAAGGTGTTGATGTAGGCGGAAAGCAGACACACGCCCATTCCGGCGACACAGAACACAAAAAAGCGAAGCTGCCGTCTGCCCATGCACAGGGCAGCCACCAGCAGCGGGGACACCATACAGAGGAAGATATTTTCAATGTAGGTCATAGTTCCACCGCCTTTCTTACCGCGGGCAGCAGCCCCAGCAGAGCAAAAGTCAGGAGCAGATCACACCAGAAGGCAGGGCTTGCGGGAGAGGTAGCCGACCAGAAGCAGCCCACCGTCCAGAGTAGATATTCCGAACCGACATAGCACAGCACGCCGATGTGGAAATACCGCCTATTCCGCGCTTCGCCTGTCCGGGTGTCCGCATAAAACAGTCCCCGGATAGCGCAGAAGGACAGCCAGATCGTCAAGCCGCACCAAATCAGGTTGGAAAGGATATCCCCATACGTACAGTAGAACCCCAGCAGCGGCACGCCGACCAAGGGGGCGAGCCACGCTTTTCGGCAGCGAAAGCCGCATTCCCCCGAATCGGTCAGCGTGACCTGCAAAATTCGCAGAAAAATCACGCTGGCGACCCAGCCAAACTCCGACACATAAAAGACCCGCGGCGTGGTGTGGAACAGCAGCAGGTACAGTGTCCAGTAAAGCGACCCCAAGGCAAAGCAGCCGTAGAAGCAGAGCAGCAAAAAATACGCCTGTCTGCGGCTTTTTTGCCATGCAATACCCGAAAGCAGCGCGCCGAGGAAGGTGGTCAATAATTGCAACAGGTTCTCAATCAGCTCCATGCCGCCCCCCGTCTTCCCTATCCTGACTGTCCTCCCGATTTATCTGCCGAAGCCGGAAGCACAGAACAGTCACGCACACGCCCAAAAGAAAGGACAAAAGCCCGATGACAATATACCCCAGCGCCGCGCCGCCGCCATACATACTGGCAGCGGTTTCATAGCCCGCGAAATCGCCGGGGCGGACCCCCGCAACCATACCGGGCATGGCAAAGGACACACCCACGATCAGCACAAGGCACGCCGCCGCCGCAGAAAGTGTGGTGATCGTACTGCGTCGCCGCTGTTCCCTGCGCTGTCTTGCGGCGATGCGCCGCTTTGTTTCCGCAAAGCGTTCTTCATGGCTCCGCATTTGTGATTCCCTCCCGTTCCAATAGTTTGCGCAAGCTCTCTTTTCCGCGATACACCAGATTGGTGATCTGCTTCACGGTTTTTCCTGTGACCTCCGCCGCCTGCGCGTAGCTCATGCCCTCAAAATAGGTCAGATACAAAACCTCCCGATACTCCGGGTTCATTTCACCCATACAGCCATGCAGGATGCGGTTGCGCTCCGCCGTGCCGATGACCTCCTCCGCCAGCTGCTGCCCGTCCGGCTCATTGGTCAGCGCGTCTAAGCTGAACATCAGCTTTCGTTTGCTTTTATGGCGCAGCGCCATGTGCCGCGCTGCCTTATACAGATACGCCTTGAAACCGCCGTCGCGGATGCGGGGCCTTTTCGTGAACAGATAGGCGAACACATCCAGCATCAGTTCCTCTGCCTCGTGTATGTCGTGCAGGTAGCCGTCGAGGTACACAGTCAGCGGGTCGCCGTATTTTTCCATCAGAGCCTCCAGCCCCGTGTCATCACCGTTCAGATATTGGCGATAAAAATCCCCGTCACTGACCATCGTGTCCCCCTCCTTCCTGCGATTCGTATGCGCCGTGCGGGTTATCGCGGTACTGCTGCGGCTGCGCAGCCCGCATTCGTGCGCCAGCTCCTCTAAACGCAGTTTCTCGTGCAGATGGGTGGAAATATACTGCAGGCAGTTTTTGATGAAGGCGCTCTGTGCGCCGCCTTTTTGGTATCCACCACGCGGTTGCAGAAGTCCAACGGCACCGGGCAGAGTGTGTGCAGCTGTTCGCAGCATGGAAAAACATCCATAAAGCACTCCCTTTTCTCTCTAACTGTATCACAGTTCTTCCATTACAGTCAAGATATCGACAATAAATGCAATGGCTGGCTGCCGCTGCAAAAAAGGGCGGGCTTGTAATTTTTTGCAAAGGCTATTGAGTGTTGGAGCTTGTTCTTGTATTTATGCTTGGCGGCGTCCCATTCATAAAAGCCGGTGGCAGGGATTACGCAGCGCTGGAAGGCGATACTGCGGCGAAACACCGACTTTTCCGTCACCGTTTCGGCGCGGCCATCAATGAAATCGTATCCGCCCACCCGGAGTGCAGCGAAACCACCATCACCTACGACTACGAGGACAGTCATACATGGGCAAGCTACTGGCCGGAGGTGCTGGCCATCTTTGCAGTACATACCAACCTCAACTCTGATAGCGACGTTGTCGTTATCAATGCCGCCCAAATGCAGCGCATCCAAGACACCTTTTGGGCTATGCACGAGATCACCTACGAGGTCGAAGAAGTAGACACCACTCCCGAACCCACCGAGGACGACCCCGACCCGGAGCAGTAGACCGACTATATTTTGCACATCACCGTCAGCAGCAAAACTGTGGATGAACTGGCCGAGTTGTACAATTTCACCCAAGACCAAAACGATATATTGCACGAACTTCTCTCCGATGAAATGCGCCCTACGCTGCTTGCCCTCTGCGGCGGCATCGGCATCATCGAGGATGGCGAGTTATGCTGGCCGCTGCCCGGCCACATCTATATTTCCTGCAATTTTGGTGACGACGACGCTTACGGTAATTCCGGGCATCGCGGTACGGACATTCCCGCGCCGGAGGGGACGCTGATTCTCGCCGCTCACAGCGGCACGGTCATTATCTCCGGCTGGAACAACAGCTACGGCAACCAAGTTTTGCTGGACAACGGCGCGGGCCTGTCCACGCGGTACGCCCACATGACGCAAACTGCCGTTACCGCAGGTGAAGCGGTAACGGCAGGGCAGGTTATAGGTTATGTAGGCAGTACCGGTAACAGCACAGGCAACCACCTACATTTTGAGGTGATGCAGAATGGCGTGCGTGTGAACCCTATGGATATGGTTTCCGTGCGCTGATATAGGCCGGTACCCATTTTGTTTACTTTCGATTGGCTTTGAAAGCTGCAGCAGGTGCTTTTTTCCCTGTGCTGCACGGACGCTGGTGCCGTTGTGCCTATAAAACAACACCAGCCGTCACGGGGGTGTGACGGCTGGTGCTGTTATACTTTAGGTGGGTGGTGTTTAATTAACGCTGACGGTAAAGGTTACCGTGTCGGTGTATTCGCCGGAATACTTAATATCGTCACCGGTAAGTTTAAAGGTAAGCTCTATACTGCCTGAGCCTGAGCCAGACTTGACTGCTAGAACGGTAGCACCACTATCAACAACAGTTAGTGCTGCCAGATATTGTTTTCCAAATCACGCAGACGCGCTTTGTAGTCGTTAATAAGCGCCTGCGTGTTTTCTGTATCCGGAAAGCTGACAATATAGCCGTCCTCGGATTCATGAAAGCCGACAAGACCCGCAAGCCCTGCCATCTCCGCAACCTTGACCAAGGTGTGGTAATCATACTCACTGTTGTTTATGTCGGTAGCACAGGTGACTCGACCGGCAACCATCTCCACCTTGGCACTCGATATAGCAACGCTCAGTTTACGGTTGGCGGTGACTTTTATGAAGGCGTAGACTTCTTTAACCCGACTGAACTGATTGGCACTTAACATTGCGAAGCGTTGAATTTGCCGCAGCAATAGCGTATCACAGAAAAAGTACTTCCCGTTAAAAGATACCCCATTTGTAGGAACCTGGATTCCACCCTACAAATGGGGTGTTTTGATTAGTATGAACACGATAAAATTTTACTACTTAGAAAAGCCGTGATCGGAGTAAATCATAATATAATACACATGTTATGGTGCATCAGCAATAGAGGTTAATCGAAGACCGCCATCTGACATGATTTCAAAATTATACTGTAAAGATATTACCCCTTGTGTACGCCCGCCATCTCCCCCAGGTACGATTTCAACGAGGGCAGAAATATTTTTGCCTGAAAACGAGGAATAAAGAATTTGTGTTGAGTAAAAAGGCCTATCTGTTGGATAATAAATTACAGAATCTGTATCAGTGATTGGATAAAGAGAGCGAATATACGTATCATCACATTGAAATCCAAATAGTTGCTGAGACTTTTCATTCATCAAGTTGATGGGAATAAGGACCTGACCATATAGTTCGGGAGTTTCGTTTATAGATAGTGAGCCATCACAGCTGCCTTCGATCCATATTGAATCTAAAAGGAATGCAATATAGTATGGCTCCTGTTTCAAACGGTCGATTTCCTCTATGGGTTCGTGAATATATTTGGAAAAAATTTGAATATAGGCTATCTGCTCCTCGGATAATTCCTCATTTTGGTAATCGGAATCCCCCGTATCCATCGCACTTGACGGCCCCTCCTCAGATACTGTACCTTGTGGGGGTTCTACCGTAGGTGTCGACGATGCAGGCTCCTCTGGCAAAGGAGCGACCGTAGCAGGGGGTATTACGGTGGAAGGCTGTGACAAACTGGAAGATGAAACCGATGTTGAAGGTGATTGGCAGCCTGTTAAAAGAAAAGCGCTTAAGGTAATCGGAAGAACAACTTTAGCAATCGGATGCTTCATAACAGATACCTCCTTTGAATTTCTCTGCGAAACAGCCCGGAAAATTGAAAAGCGGTACAGAATTTGATAATGCTGAATCTTCCGATTCAGAAATGTCAGAATCCGAAATATTTGCGTTGGGCACAACTGTTGTGGATGGTTCAGAAATGATGGCAGAGGAATCACTATTGCCGTTGGAAGGAGCAGAATTACTTTGGGACTCGCTTGAAACGGCAAATTCTATTGGCATATCACATCCAGATAAAAAGCAGGCGATTAATGCACTTAAAATAACTGCTGTTGCTTTTTGAAAATTCATGGTTTCTCCTCCTTAAATTCTAAATGGCAATCTTGATTTTCTAAAATATTGGTTTACAAAAAGTATTTCTTATTCTCTTTACTTAATGAACGTTCAAAAAAGCACCTGACGAGGTGCAAAAAAGAAAGGAAGTTATAATTTTATGGGCTACGAAAACGGCAAGACTTATTGGATTGTTCCCCGATACAATACTAATGTTGCGCTAAGCGTCTATGGCAATACTCAGGTTTCTCAGAACCGCAATGTAGTTGTATGGGACAAACAGGAGATTGCAGACCAGCTCTGGCGTATTGATGTTTCCAACGGCTATGCGCGAATCAAAAGTGAAATCAACAATAACTACGCATTGAATATCTGGCTGGGTTCCGATAAATATGGTAACTGTGATATTCATACTTGGAGCGATAACACGAATGATTCCAAAATCAATTTTAAGACGATTGACGCAAGCCAGAACCTCTATCTGATTCAGTGCTATCGAAACGAGGCAGATAACAATTTGTATCTGACGGCAGAAAGCACCAAAAGCGGTTCAAACGTGAAGTGGGCCGTACGAGACGAACGTGCAAATCAGATTTGGCAGCTAATCGAGAAAACCAATGCGGGTGGCAGCACTGGTACAGGCGGTGGCCTCGGCCCCTATGGCAAATATGTATATCCCACGTACTGTAAGAAACTTTCTGATGATTTCCGACTCAAGGCAACCGACACTGAACGACAGCATCTGGGAATTGATATCCGCGATAAGCATGCAGACCATGGTGTCTATGCATTTGCGGATGGCGTAGTTTCTTTTGTTCAAGATGCAAATCATCCGGACTCCGGTACTGATATGTGGACTATGGGCAACTGCATTGCTATTAATCATAGCAATCCTACCACGAATATGTCGGGCCAATATGCGCGTACCCTTTATATGCATTTGCTTTCGGCTCCAACTTTAACTCCCGGCCAGCAGGTGAAGAAAGGCGATCGCATCGGTACGATTGGAAACACGGGAAAGTCTACCGGTCCGCACCTGCATTTCGGCCTATTTGTAGGTAACGATGCTCGAATGGCTCCCGGTGTGAAAGGCTGGACTTCAATTAGTCTTTTGCCGGTGGTAGACCCCATCAATGCATTGCCGTTTTATCATGTTGATAGGTCTTGATTGATATGTAACATATAAAATTACTTACTAAAGCTTTATTGGCAGGTACAGCAAAACTCCCTCGTGGGTATTTGGTTGCTGTACCTGCTTTTTACTGTATACTTTTAACTTGCGAAATACGAATAGGTGAAAACCGATAAGAATTATTTTGGGAGAATACAATTTGCTCAAGAAGAATCGTGGGATCTTCTCCCGGATTATAAAATTGATTTTCTAAGATAGCAGAATATTCTCCATTCCCTTTTAATAAGGTGTTCTCTTGGATAGTGGTTCCGGCCAATGAATTTTCATAGCCCCATATCACACAAAGCATCCCGTCTGGGGCGCGGTCAGATGCAGATTCAGCCAAAGAAGAAAAGTCGTATTGGATTCCAAACAGTTCATATGCGGCTTCTTCAAAATCGGAAATTGGAAAATAAGGCACACCATCTTCGTTGGTTTGCAAAGGAAGCCCTTTGTCGGAAGCGGCCTGTGTTAAGCAGAGGGATACTGCCCACCTCAAATACGGTCTGGAATCATCAGATTCAGACAAAATAACTTTTGTATTACGCTCACTTAAAATACCCAACAACTTACTATCATTCAGAAAGTCTTCAATCTCTGCCAAGTCAATGTCGAAAGGATCAGCGGGCATCCAATCGGACGTATCTATTTCCTTTTGCATAATATCCTCGGACGGTTCTGCCTCGGATGCCGTATCCTGTGGACTTTCTACCATAGGCGTTGACGAAGCAGGCTCATCTGGCACAGGAGAGACCGTAGCAGAGGGGATTACGGTAGAAGGCTGAGACAAGCTGGGCGATGAACCCGATGTGGAAGGCGATTGACAGCCTGTTAAAAGCAAAGTACTTAAGGTAATCGGAAAAATAATTTTAGTAATCGGATGCTTCATAACAGATACCTCCTTTGAATTTCTCTGCGAAACGGCCCGGAAAATTGAAAAGCGGTAACAGCATACATGATGATTATTGCTTGATTCCCCAATAACGACGTAATTTTTCTAATGCAGTCTTTTTGCATTTGTTTATGACTTGACGAGATTTCTTGTCTCTTGCAGCAATCTCCTGAATGCTATATTGACAGAAAAAGTGATCATAGATGACATGGTATTCGTCAGCAGTCAATGCGCGTTGGAGATCCATCAGAAAGAGATTTGAGTATGTATCAGACTCACCAAAGTTAGAGTCAAACTGCAACGGATCGAAGTCTGACTTATCCTCGATGGACACCGTTGGGATTTTGTGCTGGTTTTCCTTCGAAAGTGCAATATAATGATGATATATCGTCTTATTGATATAGCTAATGATAGCACCATCAGTGCTTGAAGTCAACTTATTGAGATGTAAATTTTTGACGAAAGTCAGCAGAAAGCACTGAAGCTCTTGCAGCGCATCTTCTGTTTGCAGGAAGTATGCATACTTCTTGAGCAAGGGAGAAAACTTCTCCAGAAAAGCAAGTGCCTGCTCTTTGTCGCCGTCTTGGATAGCTTGAATACAAGAATAAAGAGATGATTCCATTTTCTTCTTCCCCTCCTGAAAGGGGAAAGAGAAAAATCATCTGTAAATGGTACACGAAAAGATGGAAATAGCAGCAGTAAGTGTAATGAAGAATCGTTTGATGTTCGAAAGGAACTTCTCTCGCTCCGCCTTTCGTTTTGTTTCACGGACAAGGGATTCTATCTTCCGCTGAAACCTTTCTGATGGATGAAAATCTTCATTCATCTCTTCCAGGCGCGGCATCTGTTCAAGCTCTCGATCCAGTGCTTCGGTTACGATCATTGCGATAAGAGCGTCAGGGGAAATACGGATTTTGTCATCATTCATTACCATTTTCCTCCAATCCGGTCAGAATGATTTTACGCGCTCTGTGCAGACGAACTTTTACATTTCCGGGAGAAATGTTGAGAAAATCGGCAATCTCGCTGACCTTGTAGCCCTGAACTTTTAGAAGAAGCGGTGTCTTGTATTTCTCGTCCATGGACTGAACAAGCAAAAGCATATTTTCATAGTCGATCTTGTCAAGTACAATGGTTTCCGCATTTACATCTGACTTTGAAAGATCGAAATTTTCAATTTCGGTATCAGATTTCTTTTGGCGGTTACACTTGCGAACCATATCAACAGCTTTGTGATGAGTCAGAACTCTTAAAAATTGTGATAATTCCTTTTCATTGTTGGCGCGTATACTATCTATAATCCGTATTATATCCCAAAAGGTTTCATGAACGGCATCTTCTGCCAAATAAGAATCTTGCAGGACACCTTTGGCAGTATAAAACATGAGACCACGATATTTTGTATAGATATGTTCAAATTTACTGATTTGTTCTTCAGTATCTAACAGGGAGATATACAGTGTGAGCATAAAATTCCTTCGACCTATAAAATGGTCTATTCAAATGGATGAATTTGGCTGCTGAAGATACCACGAGATAAAATTCATCAAAAACTGTTGCTTTTGAGGATCACAACTATTAAGTCGGCTGGCCAGTTCCTGAGAGAAGAAACTTGTTGGTGCGTTAGGTGTCGAAGATGGAAGCAATGCATAAATGGAACACTCCAATGCAGAGGACAATCTATAAAGAAATTCGAGAGATGGGCAGACCTGCCCGCGTTCGATACGGCTGATATATTGCGCGGAAGTTTCGACATTTGTGGCGAGTGCTTCTTGAGTCAAGTGCTTTTCTTTGCGCCTATGGCGAATATTTTGACCGATTAACGTATAAATATCTTGCATTGTAGTCACCTCAAAATAAGGGTATCAGTTTCACTGATAATATTTGAGGGCTGAATAGTGCTATACATAGACTTATAAATGCTAATTTTGCGGTTTTTTTATACAAAGCGGGTCGTGAATAAGACTTGACAGGGATAGAACAGAACGAGGAGCGTGATTGTAACTATTCTAAAGCGAAAAACGTACATTTAGTGACGAAAAACAGGTCATGTGTAAGGTGAACGCATGGCCTGTTTTCCTTAAGGATCGGTATTACTGCAAAAAATTCTGTGCGCAAAAAAGAAATTATAAAAAGTGCAAGGCTTTTTTGCACAAGAGGTAGTAGCCTAACTATAGAGCCAATCTGAGCAAGGGAGGTGACTAAGTGATAGATACTCAAGAACGGCGGCGTGAAATTGCTGAAATTTTATATTTCGCAAACGATTATGTCAAGATGAGACCTCTGGCGGCGCGGTACGGAGTATCTTACACGACAATTCGAAATGATGTCGATGTTCTATCACTGAGTTACCACATAATATCGCAAGCTGGCCGCCATGGCGGAGTAAAGCTGGAAGTTAGAAGAAAGCACCTCCGCTTCCTTGACCCGGAAGAAACGCTGGCATTGCAGAGAATCATGTATATGGTCCCCGAAAGAGAACGCATTTACATATTATCTATTCTTAAGGATTTGGCTCTAATTGATATTGACAGCGAACAGCTGTCATAAGCCAAGCTCCTTGACAACCGAATACCCAGCATAACAGGTACGTTCCTTTCCCAGCAGGCCCGGCGGGCTGGTCTGGTTGACCACAATTGCGATGGGAAAGACTACAATGATACGCCAGCTGCCTCCCGCGTCAGAGGGGGTGACCGAGTCATGGTTGGAATCAGTAAGATCATGGCAGAGTCAGTGAACGGCCGCCGCCAATGGCCTGCCTGTTGTGTTCCCGGTGTCAGGGGCGCGGGCGGCAAATATGACACATCCCGAACCATCAACTTTGCCGTTTAGGGCAAATCATGGGCAGCAGGAACCCAAGCGCCTGCTGCCCATCATTTTGCTTTAAACGGGATGAAAAACAGGGGTGTATAGATTATGCAAACCTACCCTACCGGTTATGCGGAATCCCATCGCATGGCTGAACAGATTTTTCGAGAAATTCTCCCGCAGCACGGTATGGCTGTGCGCGAGGAACAGATTGCACTTTGCCATGAAGTGCTGGATACCTTATATAATAAGGAAATATCTCTGTGTGAAGCAGGCGTAGGCACGGGTAAAACGCTGGCCTACCTTGTGGCCTGCATTCTTTGGCAGATGCACCGATCCGACAGGGTCAAGCTGCCTATTGTTGTATCGACTTCCAGCGTTGCCTTGCAGGATGCTATTTTGATGGAATACCTGCCCCATCTGTCTGCTGTTTTGCTGGATGAGGGTATCATCGGAACGCCGATTACGGCTGTTGTCCGAAAAGGCAAGGAGCGCTTTGCCTGTGATGCCCGACTTTTGGAGCGACAGGCGCAAATCAACCATCATAGCCAGCGCCAGTTGAAAAGTCTGCGCATGGCAGAACATGTCTTGGACTTGGACCATATTCCTGGTCTTTCCCGGTTTGACCGCAGCAGGATCAGCGTTCCGCAATCCTGCCCGCGCGATTGTTCCTTGCGTGATGATTGCCGTTATCTGCAATATCTGCGGGATTCCATGAAACCCGACATCCAAATTTGCAACCATAATTATTTGTTGGCGGACGCTTCCCATCGTTTGGAAGATCGTCCGCTTTTGCTTCGCAGTTATCAGGCGTTGGTCGTGGATGAGGCCCATAAGTTGCCGGATGCGGCGCGGCAGATGTACACGGAAACTCTTTCGGAACATGACATAGAAGAATTGTGCCGTTTATTACAACAAGAGCACTTTTCAAAAAATTCTCGTCTATTAAAATCGGCTTTTCAGACACTTTTTCTTTCCTGTGCACAAGAATTTTCAAGGCTGGGGAGAAAAGTCTCCGTGCCGTTCACGCTCACGCCGTTCCGCCGCGATGCGCTGACCGATTGCATTGCGCTTTTGCAAAACGTAGGCGGACGGCTGGATGTGCCGCGCCGCCTGCGGAACAGGCTGGAAGAAACAGAAAGTTTCTTGCGGCTTTTTCTCTTGGATGTTCCCACGCGCATTCTTTATATGGAGTACGGCACGAATGGCCAGCCGACATTCTGCGCAGCCAGCAGCCGTGTGCCCCAGCTGCTTCGCAGTGCCCTGTGGAACACGCGGGAGCCTGCTATCCTTACCTCCGGCACCCTGGTTGCAGCAGGAAACTTCGACCATACAGAACAGCTTTTGGGCCTGACTACGTATAAGTCCTTACGTCATTTCCAAGTGGACTCGCCCTTTGATTATCAGAAGAACTGCCTGCTGTATTTCCCGACCAGACGAGCAGGAAATATCCCTGAAAATTTGTACTTGGCTGACCAGATTGGTCTACTGACGGCAGCCTGCCACGGCCATGCGCTGGTGCTGTTCACATCTTACCGCCAGATGCGCCATGTCTATGATGCACTGGGCGGGAGTTTGGCGTTCCCTGTGTTCCAGGCCGGACGCGGGCAGAACCGATGCATTCAGCAATTCAAGGAGTCCGGCAACGGTGTATTGTTTGCCGCGGGTGCCTGCTGGGAAGGTATCGACTTTCCTGGCGATATGGTATCTCTGCTGATTATTGCAAAATTGCCATTTCCAATCCCTGACCCGGTCAGCGATTATGAGCGCCAGCAGTACCAGAACCTGCGCGATTACATCCAGGCCGAGATCATCCCCGAAATGCAGAAGAAGCTGCGGCAGGGCTTTGGCCGTGCCATCCGCACGGAGAATGACTCCTGTGTGGTGGCCATTCTGGATGAACGTGCCGGTGCTGGCGGCAAGTATCATGCTGCTGCCCTGACAGCCCTGCCCAAGTGTCCAAGTACTGGAAAAATTGAAGATGTGCAACGATTTATCCGGGAGCATAAGCGCCCAGATTACTTTTTGGGAGAGAGGAACAAGCGATGAACTATAGACAAGATCATCCGGCGTGGATCTATGTGCGGTGCGCATCAAAAAACGCTCAGACGGCCTTTGGCCGCCTTTATGACCTGATCGATGAAGCGGCCAGCCACGGCTTTTTGGTTCGCGGCACTTCTTTTGACCATTGCAGCGGCAATACCCTGAAGGACCGCAACGGCCTGCGCGCCATGCTGGACGCGGTAGAGAATAACCTCGTTGAAGCGGTTATCGTCCGCGATTTGGAACAAATCAGCCGCAATAGCTACCTGCTGGTTGGAGTTATTGAGATCTTCCGCAGACGGGATGTCTACCTTATTACTACAGAGTGTGATCTGAACACCGAACTCATCAACTGCGGGCTGGAACGCTTTGCCGGGGACCGCTTCACGCGGGCTTCATTTGGCAAGCCGCGCTTTGATGTTCGACTCCCGCTGATGGACCAGTTTTGAGGTGAGGCTATGGCAGAATACAAAGTCTGGGCCTATGCCCGTAGTGCTGTGCAAAACCTACCAGCACTGGAAAACCAGCTGGAAGAAGTTATGCGCGAAGCCGACAAACGTGGCTACATTGTCATCGGTTCCTGCATGGAGCAGAAGTTTGGCAATGAACTGTGGAGACCTGCACTGTTTGCCATGCTTAAGGCTGTGCGGCAGAAGCGCGTTAATGCCGTTATGGTAGAGAGTCTTGACCGAATCAGCCATGATATAGCGGTTATTTATTTCGTGCTGTCCTTTTTGCAGCGTTATGGTGTCGTGCTGATAACGACCCACACCAACCTGCGGTATGAGTTGTATCTAACTGGGCTGGAAGGACGATTGTTACAAGAATCGATTAAAAAGCAATGTGGGGTGCCTTGGCGGGCACCCCACGCTTTTTCTGTTTATGGAGAAGATTGCAATGGAAAAACTGCACTATGAAGATTTGGGTGTTTATGATGGTTACGACCGGGTTCTTCGTACCACCGTGAACGGCAACAAGGTCACGCTTTGCTTCAAAGATGAGTCAAAAGGGGAAAACATACAGAATATCGTAAAATCTCTAAAGGATGCTTATCGTCAAAGGGTCAAAAAGTGGACATGATTTGCGGATATCTTCGTTGGATCTGGTGATAGCTTTTGGGCTGCGTTACTAGTACGCTTTGTGGTAGAGAAAGGAGCGTGAATCAACGATGACACGCGTAGAATGTCTATACCGCGTTTCCACAAAGGGGCAGGTTGACCACGATGATATCCCCATGCAAAAGATAGAATGTCGGAAATTTGCCGAGGAACAGGGCTGGACCGTCATCAAAGAATTGCAAGAGAAAGGTGTGTCCGGCTACAAGGTATCCGCCAACAAGCGGGATGCCATTCAGGAACTGCGAGAGGATGCCGCCAACCACCACTTTGATATCCTGCTGGTATTTATGTTTGACCGCCTGGGCCGCCGAGATGACGAGACGCCTTTCGTAGTCGAATGGTTCGCCAAGCAGGGTATCCGCATTTTCAGCGTTAAAGAGGGCGAACAGAAGTTTGAGAGCCATACCGACTCACTGATCAATTACATCCGTTACTGGCAGAGCGAAGGCGAGTCGAAGAAAACGTCCATCCGCATCAAGACTCGCCTGGACCAGTTGCGAAGTGAAGGCTTATATACCGGCGGCCCGGTTCACTATGGCTACCGTGCGGTGGACAAAGGCAGGCTGAACAAAAAGAACAAGCCTGTCAAAGACCTGGAAGTTGACCCGGAAGAAGCTGAAATCGTCAAGGAAATTTTTGAAAGAACCGTCAACAAGGGTGATGGGTCCTTTACGATTGCCAACGATCTGAACGCCAGAGGGTATTGTACCAAGAAAGGCGCGAAGTTCCAATGCGTGACCATCAACCGCATGCTGACCGACAGGCAGTATCTTGGGTATTTGATTACCAAAGATGTGACGTCCCCGCATCTGCCCGAATTGCAGATTGTCGATGAGCAGACTTTTCAGATGGCCGTTAAGATTGTAGAACAGAGGAAAAAAATCAACGCGGAGTGGAGAAACATCCCGCGCCGAAGCAACAACGGCATGTTGCTGGGCGGCAACCTATACTGCGGCCACTGCGGCAGCCGGATGACCCCCAGCTGTCCGGGTGAGGGTGCTAAGCGCAACAAACCCGAATATGTCTGCTACAAGGGTGCAAATCACCGCATCCAGTGCGATGGGCAACGGCTTTACCTTGCTGAACGTATCGATGCAGTTGTTATCCAGGTCACAAATGAAATCATGGACATGATTCAGGTGATTCCCAAGGATGATGCCATTGAGCGACAGATGGCGGAAAAGATTCAGACCTTGAGTGAGCAACTGGCAGCTGCCAAGTGTGCCGCCGCAAGCGCCGCCAAGGAACAGGAAGCCTTGGAAATGGAAGTTGGACGCTGCATCCTGGGGCAAAGCCGGTTCAGCGAAGCCCTGCTCAGCAGGCTGATCGATGAAAAGGCAGCCGAGCGGAAACAACTTCAGAGCAAGGCTGCTGCCTTGGAGATGGAGATCAAGAGCCAAAGCACCCTGACTGCCAATGTTTCCACCTACTATGACCGATTCATGGGATGGAGTGCAGAATTCCGTCTGGCGGACATTGACCGCAAGCGGATGATCGTCTCGCAGCTATATAGCCGAATCGAAGTGAAACGCGGCTACGAAATCAAGCTTGTACTGGATGCAAACTACCGCCAATTCCTTGATGGCAAGATAGACTATGGCGTTAGGTATCTGATTGAGAAAACAGACATCCGGCATAGAAAAGCAACCAGACAAATAAGCAAGATGACAGCATAGGAGGTTTGGCTTTCTCTGCAATCAGAACATGACATTGCGAGAAGAAAATGTTTCATAAGTCAAGGTGCGAAACTACTATATATAGTGGTTCCGCGCCTTGGCTTTTTGCAAATTATGTGATATAATAAGCGCGCAAAATAATGTGGAAGGTTGAATGCAGAGGAAATGGCAAAAGCACAAAACAAACATGGCAAATGGTATAGTCACATTTTTATCCGAAGAAGTGTCTCCGTGCGGCACATATACAAGGATGGAGATGTGCAACAAATAAATAGTAACGAACAATTACCTAAATTGCTGTATAAATATTTAAGTGTAGCAGATATTGAACATCTTACACGGCTGCATGACATTATAGAAAATCATCACATATATTTCCCCAAGTATGACAACCTTAATGATCCACTGGAAGGTGCTGCAATCGATATACATAATGGAGGTTATGCAGGATATAGTATGTATGTTGCATCTGATGTGGAGGACCCGTTTATAGCGCCCTATAAGGAAAGCTATAGAATATTGTCACTTGCAAAGAGTCCCATCAATCCACAATTATGGGCACATTATGGTGGAAATTACACAGGGATTTGCCTTTGCTTCTCTACCGAGGGGTGTTTTTCATCCGCGCAGAAAATGAATTATTTTGATCAAAAGCCAATTCGAGATGTGGGAGAAGAAGCAGATGACGATGACAAAAAGATAGATGCGCTTGTTCATGAAGGGCTCTTGATGAAACAAAGTGGTTGGAGCTATGAAGAAGAATGGCGGGTTTTGCAAAAGGAAAGTAGCGAATTTTTCTGCTTTGATCCAAAAGATCTCGTTGGTGTAATCGTAGGCCATAAGATGCCCAGGGAAATTCAAACCATTATAAAGGGGTGGCTTCCGCCAAAGGTAAAAAGAATGAAAATCTGGCCAGGCGTTAGGTCGTTTAAAATGAAGCTAACCGATATAGATTATGAAAAAGATGAAAGCGGATGCGATGGATCAGAAGTACCTGAAATTGCAAATTTTGAAGAATATCTTTTAAGCAAATAGCACTTCTATCATTTCTATAAAGGGTAAGTGCATAAAACAGGCGACATTATCTCCGTGTCGTCCGTTAGAGCACCTGACTGTTAATCAGGGTGTCGTCCGTTCAAGTCGGACTG
>ERZ1034842.460-NODE-460-length-16425-cov-8.338119_pt1 | contig 16425 bp, 8 predicted proteins | sample MGYA00520634_ERZ1034842 | MGnify/ENA primary metagenome ERZ1034842 (study PRJEB33766, sample SAMN09781734) | gut metagenome | biome: gut microbiome | host: Homo sapiens | place: Madagascar | study: EMG produced TPA metagenomics assembly of the PRJNA485056 data set... | reverse complement strand
CTCGTTCCGTCAGTTCGCCTTACGGCAGGGCAGCAGCAGTTGCTGTGCCGGGTCCGTTTTTTTCGGGATATCCACCACACACTGTGTTTTACCGTCCCAGCCCACATTAAGGGTTTCACCCGGGCTTACCCCACTCAGCCAGGCCAGACCACTGTCTGCCACCATCCCCAGTTCACGGCCTTTTGCGTTTGTCACGCTGGCACCAAATGGCGGATGGCTGTTGTCTGCCAGACGCAACACAGCAAACAAACGGGCTCCTTTCAGGACTTCAAACTCCCTGTAACCAATAGCCCCTTCCGTCAGGACCGACTCCACCACCGAGCGGGTGGCTTCCATATCATCCGGCAGTTTGTTCAGGTCAACCGTAGTGGTGTTGCGGTAATAACTGCTCACATCCGTCACCACACCAATTCCCCAGCGGTTAGTGGAAACCCGGCCGCCGTCGACAGGCACGCCTCCAACACCATCAGTGTCCACCAACAGCCGGGTTCCTCCGTTCATGCCCCCTGCATGCAGGGCCGCACCTTTCGCGGTAATCGTTGCACCACCGGATGCGCTCATACCGAATGACGTGTAACCGTTCTCCACGGCAGAGAAACTGGCTGACACATTTGCCAGCGGGCTACTGTGACCGTAATAACCACTCACCTGTCCCTGTGTTTTCTGTCCTCCACCACTGTCCAGCCCGACACTCAGGTTGTAGTTGTCCAGGCCACCGTTCAGCGTACTGTTGTAACTCACTGTATTGGTGTAACGGTCATTACTCATACCACCGTTGTAACTGAGCGTTCCGTTCCCCCATGGCACGGACAGCCGCAGATATACGGAATCGTTATACGTTCCTCCCTCATTGCCGTTTCTCTGCTGATACCGGGAGCGGGAAGCACTCAGACTCACGGAAATATTTTTAAGGTCTGATATATCGAAATAACGGTTCAGCGATAATGTGTAATAATTTGATGTGCGCTGGTCCCAGTACGTCTGATGACTGTACTGAAAGCCGACTGATGTTTTGCCATCTTCAAGCCCCTTGTTCAGTGAAACATCGTACTGCTCCTTTTCCCGCCCTGTAAAATCATGACGGTAGCGGGCATCCAGGTATTGCTGCATGGTCATGTAGTTGCGTTCAGAAAAGCGGTAACCCGCAAAGGTGATATCCGCATTTACGTCATCAAAACGCTTGGAGTAGCTCAGGCGCCAGGATTTACCCTGCCTCAGCACCTCTCCAGGAATACGGGCCACAGACTGCGTCACATCCGCTGATACTGTGCCAAACTCGTTCAGGTCGCGACCAAGCCCCACCGCCAGAGCGTTATAATCCCCGGCAACGATACCACCACCGTAAAGTGACCACTTGTTACTGATACCCCAGGATGCTTCCCCGGCCATAAATACCGGACCTTCAGTCGTGTGCTCATATCCGCGAGAACGCCCTGAAACCAGTTTGTACCGTACCTGCCCCGGCCGGGTCAGGTACGGAACGTACGCAGTATTGACCTGGAATGTTTTTTTCTGTCCATTCTGTTCAATAATTTCAACATCCAGACGCCCGCGCACGGAACTGTCCAGGTCCTGAATGGTGAACGGTCCCGCCGGTACGGTTGAGTCATACAGAACCCGTCCCTGTTGTGAAACCACGACGCGCGCATTCGTATTCGCAATCCCTGATATCTGAGGAGCATAACCACGCAGTTTTGGTGGCAACATACGCTCATCACTTTCCAGACGGGCACCGGTATACCGCCATGAACTGAAAACAGCAGAATTGATAAAATCCTCACCCAGTGTAAGCTTCGCGCGCCAGCGCGGGATGGCCCGGTACAGATAGAAGCGACTCCAGGTAAACTGGCTGTCCGTCCCCCCCTGCCCACTGCCGGTAGTGCGATTCAGACTCCCCTGATAGTCCGCACGCAGACGCCAGGCACCGAAATTGGCACCCGTCGTCCCGTTATAACTCAGTGACTGTGACTGACTCCCCTTATGCTGCCTGTTTACTGTCCCGTTGATGTTGTAGTCAAACAACAACCCCGGAATACCGTTATCCCAGCGGGACGGCGGCAACCAGGAAGCATCGGAATACTCCAGCCACGCCTGCGGCATATTTATATAAAGCATCCCCTCTGCCGGATTGGGGCGAATTTCCACACCGGGCAACCGACTGAAGTCAGCACACTGTCCGTTATTCCAGTATGTCACTTTATCCAGTGATGCTGGCGTCAGCCCTATACGCTGAACAACTTCTGGTGTCAGACAGGCCTGCGGCATCAACTTCTTTTCGTCAGTACCGGAGGCTGATGGCTCCAGAAATTTCACCAAAAACGCAGAAGGCGAAATCCCCTGGTCATTAACCCTGATGTCCATCTGATATTCACCAGGCATGATATACCCCGCCTGAGAGAACCTGGATATATCAATATTCTGTTTATCTTCCGCATCCAGAATATCAGTATTAAAATCGACAGCATGAACAGGCATAACTGCCAAAGAAAACATCAACGCACATGTAATGCCATTAACAACAAAAGGCATATTCAATATAAACGCGTTATTATTTTTCATAACCGGCCACCACCCTTTACCCCCCCACAAAAAAGGGATATCCCTCCCAATTACAGGATTAATTTCAGATTCTTTTCAGAAACACACACTACAGGAAAATACCCATCCTGTTACTGGTCTTTATTTTTGTTTTATTCTGTTAATCGTAATCCACCCTGAAACATAATGCCGCGTAATAATCTCCTGCCTTTAACGGCTCACCATTCCGGACAACCCGCAGAGTATAAACCAGTCCTTCTTTATCCCCGTTCAGCAATAACGGCGGCATAGCTTTACCAACACGGGCCGAATACCCCTGGTTATCCAGTATCTGCAGACTGATACCTTTCGCCTGCCCGGTCAGCGAAAATTTATCGGGAGTCTCTCCCTGCAAACCATCAAAGGTCATCCGCACACGACCTGCTGTATAAACCCTCCCGCCTGTTGCCGCCAGTTCACAATTCTGTAACCGCAGACGAAACTTCTTTTCAGGACCCATAAAGCTGTTTTGTAAATCGCGAACAGGTGTATTACCCATATCAATAACCTGCCAGGTGTCGGCCATAGCCAGCGTGCAGGCCGGAGCTATCACCTGCCCCTTAAAACTTGCCCGGCCATGCCACCAGACATATTTCTCTCCCCAGTATTCAGGCAGCGTCATTCCCGGCGGAGGAAAAGTGGACGATGTCGCCAGAGCCACGACACTCCAGAGGAACGTTACCGAAAAAATTACGTACCGGAACATACAGCATGCCTTAATTCTTTTTCGGAAATGGCAGGGGCTGACGCCCCTGCGTATATAACGGTTAAAAACCGACGAGCATGATTTACTGATAAGTCAGGTTAAAGTTAGCAACAGCAGAGAAGTCACCTTCTTTAATAGTCGCACCAGTTGCACTGGATTTTTTAACCCAGGCAGAATATTTCAGGATGTTGTCACCATTTTTCAGTTGAGTCGCACCACCTGCCGTGGTTCCATCAAAAGTAACCAGAGAACCATCTGCACTGGCCAGCGCAATAGCTGTACCAGTATCACCAGTGGTACCAAGCTCATTATTATGAGCAATAATTGGGGTACCGGAGAAAGTTACCTTGATTGTGTTTTTACCTGCAGTAAAATCACAATTCATCAGCTTAATATCAAGATCCTTCCGGACTGAGGTTCCCCCTTTTTCCAGCTGATTTTTAGAAATCTGACCGAAATTAATAGTCTGATCTGCTGATTCCTGAGCAATGCTGCACGGTGAATTAATCACAGTACCTTTGAAATTAACAACACCCTGCCCCTGGTTCACAGGTAGTGTTACTGCTGCAGGATCCGCATTCGCACCAAAAGAAACCAGAGCCATAGCAACAGCACCTGCCATTACAGTTTTAATCATTTTCATTTAAACTCCTTAATGTTAAAAATAAACCAGCTTTAAACGATGTACAGCTGGTGTTAGCAAGCTTACAAAAACACGCTAATATCAACCTACATAATAAATTAAGAGAATAATCAATGAATAAATGGATAATGTTCCAGCAAACAAACAATAATATTACCAACCCGACAAACACGTTTTAACGCCTTTGAAAAATAACTGTAAGTCACTCCATACCTTTCACATACCTCCTTCCTTGTATATCCCCAGACAAGAAAATCCCTGAGCGCATAAATAACCCTCTCACTACGAACCGAAGACAACTCCATTAACAACGGAAAAACAAACTCAGATACCTTTCCTGGTATTAAAACATCCTTCTCTTTTACTTTTTTTGCACATCTTCTCCTTAACCATAAAACAGAGAAAGAATAAAACTCGCACACAGGATATATAGATACTTTATCCCAGTAAATAACAAATAAAAAGATCGTTTAATTTGCATTAAGCAGCATTTTTAACCATACAAACAAAAAAGCAAAAATTAGACAAAAATCAAAAACAAGTATATCAAAAAATGGAAAAACAAAAGACGGCAATATTATGAGTTGCTTTTTTGTTCACATGTAAACAGGTGAAGTTCATTTCAGAGATACTGATCATCCTGAAAATACTTATTCATTAATTACCAACGCTTTTTCATGCAAACATCACGCTAATTGCATGGAAAAAGAAAGGAAACTTTTTAGTCGGCATGAAGACACTTTTGTAATTACTGTACTGATACTAATTATTCATCCCTTCCTGGTCCGATAGCGTGACAACCCATTTACAGGTTCCATGAAATTGCGAACCGCCTGATAACCTAATGTCGTGTCAACGCCACGATCTTTGACCGTCTTATATATCACTGGTGCTAACAGATTAGCCCGACCACAGGAAAAATATTTCCTGTCAGGTATTTGAATATGCCCGGAACCAGGATCCACAAAACAGACCACTGACGTTTGTCAATGTAATGCTGACCTCCTGTGGTAAATGTTATGCTCATCAATACACAGATGTGATTTGTCTGAACCGTTACTATGGATGGTATTTTTCGGGAGAGCTGGAAATCCGTTACGCATCCGGAGTTCTTCCCAAAGAATTAACAGGTTGAGCTGAGAAGGGAAACCTGTTCTGGATACCACCAGGGAAAATATAATAACCAGTATTCTTATGACTATTATGCTTAAACACTGCCCGGATATATCAGGGAAGAAAGAATATGACAGACTCATCAGCTGATGATCTCAGAAAAATCCAACTTTATCTGATGAATATCCTCAAACTGTACTGATGGAAAATAATATCCCTGAACACCCCATAAACCAGTTCCTGAAGCAGCATGAAGATAATCCTTATTTTCAACACCCTCGGCAATAACCAGAGGGCAAAATCTTTTATATTGTCTATTAATGCAGAAAAATGCGGTTTCATACTGTGTTTTTGAAAAAAACTTTTGTCAAGTTTCACTGCCTGGTATTTATTTCTTATCAATGTATGTATGGTACTGTTACCACTCCCTAAATCATCCAGCCAGATATGTTCTGACAAATTAATGAGAAAAGGAATTATTGCATCATCAGCCTTTATGACCGGGTATGTTTCAGAAATTTCAAGAACAATAAAATCATATGACTTTATTATATCCTGAATATTTTTATTTCTGTATATATACTGACATGTATCATAATCGACGTTAAGGGAACACAGTATATTATGCTTACTAAAAAAAGAAGCTTTACTTATTATTTTTCTTATCTGTAATTCCAGCAAATCAATTTTCATCTCTGCTGTAAACATATTCAGCGTTTTCACGGTAGGAAGTTGTTTTCCGTTAACAGAATAAAATCGGCTCAGAATCTCCACCGCAATCAGCCTGTTACTGTTACCTGCCGTCACGACAGGCTCTGCTATGAAGATAGTTTTCATAAACTGCCCCATATGTGAATTGTTGCTTTCTCTTATGACTGTTGCTGTCAACGAATTAAACAAAAAGTCCCTGTTCATCCCTTCATCTGCCATGCCCTCCCCCCCGGAATAAATCAGTACCAGACAGAGCGCAGCACTTCTTTACAGCACAAAACAGCAATATAATCAATTGCTTTTTATTTATTACGTGACAACCATTACAAAAAAACAAAATATTTTTCCTTTCTTTTCCTTTCATCCATACTTACATAAATAAAAAACTGTAACAGCGCAAAGAATTATGATTATCATCTGCTCCTTCATACTGAAAAAAGATCATTTGATTTTCGGTTTTTAATGATGTGTTAATATTAAATTATGGCGATATTCTTCTTGTTAACCCATCTTTGATGACAAGCTTTCTTACATTTTCAGATAAATTCACTGAAGTACCTCTGAATGAAGATACAGTAAACCATTATATACACCATCGCCATACAGGGAAAAAAACAACATACGACGGACCTGTTCATTTTCTGAAAAAATGTTTTGCCTACCCGGAAGTGTTGTCAGAACTCATAAACAATATAAATTATGAAAATCATATCCATCCGGAATTCAGAGAAGCTGTCTGTTTCTCGTTATTGTCAATTTTTAATACCCGCCCCGCTTTAATAAACTTCCTTTCATCTGGCCCCTCCTGCTTTTCAGGAAAAGTACGAAACATATTACTGTCAGGTATATCACGACAATGGAAGTTGCGCGATATATCTGGTGTCCCTCTCAATCAGCCCGTTTACCCTGTATTACCATTCAATTGCCTGTTTTTATCGTTGGCTCCACCAACCTGTATAATATCGTGACCAACACACCCACTAACATTCGGTCCTCACGATATGAGGAATCAGACCACTGTCAGAGAAGATTGCTCATAACAACTTCATTTCTTCCATAAAGTCGTCCTTATCTTCATAACCAACTTTTAATCAGCCACCCTGACCCACTCCAGAAAACAGACCGCATTAATATCCATTACTATATCGGTGTTCCACTCTCCGGAAATTCGTTCATCACGTACACAAAAAGTCGGTGCTGAACGTTGGCTGATATAGTCCATGGTTTCTTCATCACGATCGTAAAGAGTTGGATGCAGCCCATACTGGTAATAGAGCGCGCCATTCTTCTGGTCGAACATCCACTGCTTAATACGCCAGATCCCCGCCTGCCCAGGCAAAAAATGTACACTGAAACGTTTACTGTAGTCATTCAGCAAATGTTCCTGAACTGACAGTAACGGATTGATGGTCACCGGATTGAGTAACAACAGCCGATAAGTATTGTTTTCTCGCGTCGCGACCCAGCCAGAGCCGGAAGCAATTACAGCCCCCTGCAGGCGTTCCCTGAGAAGGATTATATGGAAAATCGGTCGTTTGGTGGTGGCGGTAAAAAACAACGACAGACTGTTATTTTCGATCGCCCGTGCTGATGATACCTCGTGCTGTAATTCGGAATTAAGATACAGTCCAATCATACTGATCTCTTTTGGTAACACCAGCAACATATCCATCAACAGGGCACCACGAAAGAACCGCCCATTAGTCATCAGCGTATTTCCGGTCAACGTACTCCACGACTGGAGATACAACGGACAGGAAACCTTGTGTTTACGAAACAACTGAAGCACGCCTTCCAGTTGCTGGCAAATCACATCATGATTTTCCGGTGGTGTATAGTCAGCTTCGTGCATAAAATTACAACACGCGTTGGGATAAAGTGACAGACCAATAAAATCAATCTGTTCAGACAGTCCACCGGAAAACAGCTGTTCATAATCTTCGTACCGGCACAGCGTCAGACCAACCCGCCCCCCGGGCAACAAATCCCGTACAATATTCAGTAGCGTCTGACTGAACGCCAGCCGCTTTGTCATTTGCACCATTTTTAGCGATCGCATATCCAGGATAAACGACCAGCTCTGTACATACTTTCTGCCCAGAAGTAACACATTGTGGGTGATGAATTCTCTTAGCTGCACCACAAATTCGCTGTTGTGAAATGTACTGACCTCCGGTTCCAGGCGAATCATAAGACTTATACCCAGATGCCTGAGAAAGTTACAGGCAATATCAAGGTTACTCCAGGGTGACCAGGTGGGAATGATCTCACCTGTATCGATATTGCGTGGAAAAAAATTATCGGAAAGTGGAACCCTGACCTCCACCTGAAAATCCGGAAAACGCTCTTTCAGACACAATAACTGTTGCTGAATATGCTGTTTCAGCAACTCATCAAAACTACCAACAGAGATCACATAATGGCGGGGTGTTATCGCTCCACGGGTTGTCCCGGATTGCAGATGAATTTCTTCACCACACTGCACATTCTCCAGTTCCGGGGACGACCGGGTATCGTCAGGGATATCAGACAGCAAAGAGAACAGTTCAACCAGATTTATCTGGCGGGTGTCACAGGCCCCCTGATCCTGTAACGTCTGGTTCCTGATAAAACGGATCCTGCCAGCTTTCACGTCATGGCGCCAGACACCAGGCTGAACACCGTAACGATGACGAAACAACGTTAAAAAACGTCGGTAAGAACTGAAGCCGCAGTCACTGACAATTGTTGTGATTGGCCGGGTGGTCAGTGCAATTTCCTGTACAGCATGATTAAAACGTATACCTGTCAGGAAATCACGAAAATTCATCCCGATATCACGAGTGAACTGCCGGGAAAGATGAGCGGCCGTAACATGAACCCTGGAAGCCACATACTGCAGGGTGAGTTTTTCCCGGAAACACTTTTCAATCAGATCAACCACCCTGCTTGTCCGCGAGGTAAAATCTGTCACCGGTACCGTGGCTGGCTCGCACCTGAAGTGTTGGATCAGAATGCACAGGATGTCGAGTAACGCCTTGTTGAGCTCCAGTTGCCAGACATCTTTTTTTTTGAGCCACAGTATCGCAATACGACTAATCAACTGGCTGAGCCGCCGCGCCTGTCCGGGAGAAGGGTGATGTCCGATACTGAAATGGGTATGATTCAGCACTTCTCCACTGTGGAACAACCACCACGGGGAAATAGCCACAACGACGGTTATATTGTCCTGGTCTCCTTCAATCTGCCAGTCACTGTTACGGTTTATAACCTGAACCTGGTCTTTATTAACCTTCAGCGGTGTATTTCCTGCCACTGATAATCTGACACTTCCTTTCAGTACCAGCATCAGATACAGGCGATTGTCACGGATGAACCGGTAATTGATGACATTGAGAAACTGAACTGAAAACACTTCTGGCTGTTCTTTCATTTTATTACATTTTTATTCCGTGAATAATAGTTTTCTTCACAGAATATCAAAAATGAACCTGGTAATTTTTGATGCAGGTGAAATAACAACCAGAATCCGGACATAAAAAAACACTATATTCATCATGAATATATCTGTATTCCCCTTTATACATGTTTCAAAATGATATGCTCAATAATCAGCCAACGAAAAGGAGAACTTATGACATTACAGGAATTTATTGACAGGAATTTTTCACGCTATACATCGTTGCGCCGGGACCTGCACCGGCATCCTGAAACCGGATTTGAAGAAATCCGTACCAGCAATCTTATTGCTGACTTACTGAAAAGCTGGGGATATGAGGTTAACTACGGAATGGCGAAAACCGGTATAGTCGGTACGCTACAGGCTGGTAACAGTGACAAAGTTCTGGGATTACGTGCTGATATGGATGCATTACCAATGCAGGAAAATTCCGGAAAAGCCTGGGAAAGTACAAATGCCGGTAAGTTTCACGGTTGTGGTCATGACGGACACACTGCCACGTTATTGTTTGCTGCTGAGTGGCTGGCAAAAACACGTCGTTTTAACGGTACACTACACGTCATTTTCCAGCCCGCAGAAGAGTTGTTGCGCGGTGGTCAGGTTATGCTTAATGATGGCGTGTTTCGACGCTACCCCTGTGATGCCATCTTTGCATTGCATAATATGCCCGGGCTCAGGACGGGAAGTTTCCATTTTCGTAAAGGTGCAATGCTCTCTTCTTCGGATACATTACAGATTGATGTGACTGGTGTTGGTGGTCATGGTGCATTTCCGGAAAAAACCATCGACTCAACAATGGTGGCCTGTTATATCGTTACAGCCCTGCAGACTATCATCTCGCGTAATATCCCCCCCTTCCAGCCAGCCGTTATCACTGTTGGCAGTATTCAGTCGGGCAGTGTGGCGAATATTATCAACAGTAGCGCAACTCTCAGACTTAGCGTACGTACTCTGGATCCACAAATTCGTACTCATATTCTGCAACGTATCAGCGAAATTGCAGTCAGTCAGGCAGAAAGTTTTGGCGCTAAAGCAGAAGTTCATCATGTTCACGGAAGCCCGGTTTTAATTAACGACAGTGAAATGACGGATTTCGCTATTAGCGTCGCCCGCGAATTGTTTGATGAATCCCTGATCGAACCTCATACCCCCCCTGTGATGGCCAGTGAAGATTTCGCCTTTATGCTTGAAGAGAATCCCAGGGGAACTTATTTTTTTATCGGTGCAGGTGAAGGCTGCCCGGTACATAATCCAGGGTATGACTTTAATGATGAAATTATGAAACCTGCAGTGACTTTCTGGGCCACACTGACAGAACGCTTTCTTAATTAACTGTATTCATCGATACATTATATATAAAAGTAACCATCTGTAATAATCACAAAACCTGTCGCTATAAAGTACCTGTTTATATCAGGGATATTCATGCTGGTTATTTCACTCCCGGGTGAACGATAAATATCAGGTAAAGGAGAACTCAATGAAGTCAGAAAAAATAACTTATCAGGGGAGCGGGCGTCTCATTTTCGGCATTGTCTTACTGGTATTAACTTTCTGGATGTTTGCACAATCAATGCAGGCGGCATTACTCCCTGTTATCGCCAGAGATTTTAACATTACAAACAATCCGGCAAAAATGGATTTATTAAACTTCGCCGCGTCAATCACTCCTCTCTTTTCTGCAGCCTGTATTGTGGCGGCCGGGGCACTGGCGGATCGTTTCGGCAGGATGCGTTTTTCGTTTATTGGTGTGGTATTAAGCGTGGCAGGCTCTGCGATTGTTGCGTTAGCTCCTGATACAGCAATATTAATTATTGGACGCGGGCTACAGGGAATTTCTGCCGCCTGTATCATGCCGTCAACCATTGCTCTGATGAAAACCTGGTTTGAAGGTAAAAAGCAGGCAACAGCATTAACCTGGTGGTCCGTCGGTTCATGGGGAGGCTCTGGTTTCTGCGTCATACTGGCAGGTTTGATAGAACCTGCTCTTGGCTGGAGAGCAATTTTCTGGATCAACGCTGGTGTGTCCATTCTTGGTTTACTGTTAATTCTCGGACCTCCGGAATCAAAGGCACCAGTGAATGACAAAAAATTTGACACCTGTGGCACCACAATATTTATTGCCTCACTGATATGCCTGGTACTGGCGGTATCCAAAGGCCGAAGCTGGGGATATGGTGATATTAAGTTCCTCGCAACAACAGGTTTATCAATTGTTGGTTTAATCAGTTTCTATTTCGTTGAAAAAAGCTTACCTGTTAAAGGCATTATCCAGCTGGTAGATTTTTCGTTGTTTAAATCCCGTGGTTATCTGGGCGCTACATTATCCAATTTCCTGCTTAACGCAATTGCCGGTGCGATGGTGATTGTTAATACCTATATGCTGGAGGGGCGTGGCTTAAGTACCGGAGATGTCGCCACCATGACCATTACCTATGCAGCAGCAGTACTACTCCTGCTACCGGTGGGACAGAAAATTCTGTTTATCTTTGGAGGCCGACTCCCCATGATTGCTGGTACTGTTATCACGTCTGTGGGTGTCATGCTGATGTCCATGACCAGTATTGAAGATCTGATGATGTATAAAATGCTGGTGATGGTCGGTTATGCCATGTTCGGCCTCGGACTGGGAATTTATGCCACACCATCAACCTATATAGCAGTATCCAGCGCACCGCAGGAAAAAGCCGCCGCGGCCGCCGGAATTTACAAACTGGCCAGCTCTCTGGGGGGAGCCATCGGGGTGGCACTGTCTCTGGCCGTTTACTCAGCGTTCAGAAATATTAATACAGCCGGTGCTGCCGGACTGTGGCTGAATGTTAGCTTCGGATTACTGGCACTATTATCAATTCTGTTCATTATTCCGGGTAAACAGGATAAAACCGCCGTCTGAATTCACATAAACTTTCAGGCTTCTTACCAGGTGCGGGAGAGGGATCCTCCCGCCATCCACATCAGGGACAATACATAAGGATGATAACGCAACCGGGATATCCGACAGGGACGAACGAACACCTGTAATATCGACCAGATTTCTCAAATCTCACCCTATGAAACTGACGACGCAAAATGGAAGATTCTGGCATCCTTCCAGAATTTTTCTGGTACAGGGGCAGACTGATACAAATTGAAGGAATGATTATTCAGTACAGCATTGCCCCCGGTTTCCTGACAGCGTAAACATGAGGTTATGTGGGCCTCAGTCATGCTGTTTTTCTTACGGAAGCCCCGGAAATACCTCACACATTCAGTTGTCTGGGTTTTTATGAAGTTTACAGACGCCGTAGTCGCTGATTCTTCGTCCAACCATGTTACACACGATATTCAGCAACCTGCAGCCAGAGTCCTCCCTGTTCCCGCATCTTACACAATATTCTGAATTATTGTCGCCTGAGGACCCGTTTTATAATGTTACCATCATACTTTAGATGCCCATCTGCATCACAGATCGCAGCGACGACTGCGTTTAATCAGTAACGCCAGTATCCCCGGGCGTCCGTGGTACATAACCTCTTCATCAGCCGCTGCCATCTCCACCAGGTGAAACGGCATCAGTATCATCGGTAACCGGGGATCCTCAAAATGCCACTCCATACCTGAACATTCTGAACGCCATAAACGCCCCTGAAAGCAGCAGCATACGGTGTGGTGTGTTCTTCTCTTTTTTACTGCTCACCATACCTCCCTTTTGAATTTGTTATGACCTGTTCCACCACTCAGGGCTGCAGCATCCTGTCAGGCCTTAACCTCACGCTTTCAGACCAGCACGACGAATCACCTCCACCCAGTATCCGACAACCTCCTCACTGTGTTTGTAAAAATCCTTCCTCCCCCCCAGAATCTCCACGAATTCCGGAGACATGTCCTGCAGATAAGTCTGCAAATCATGACCGAGATCTTCCGGTGACTGCAACTCGTAAACCGCACACCACACGTCACCCTGTCTGATTTTAAGCCCCGGATTAAGAATATACTGCCCATGATTCAGTCTCAGAAAGAGCTTTTTTCCATAAGGGTTTTTGCTGTTAACCTCATGTTGAGAAAGCTGGCTGCTGATATAATTCCTTCTTTTACGGCGCTCCGGCAACAACGCTTCAGGAAGGTGAGCCACACACTCTGCCAGTCGTGCCGCACTGAAAGCTTCCGAAAAGGCCAGAGCACTCCCCAGATGCGTGAAGAACAGTGCCTGCATCAGGAGCACCAGAAACATTGCCATCTGCCGGTTGTCCAGTTTGATGAGCCGTTCTTCCACCTGCAGTGAGAGACTTTCAGGTCTCAGCAGGGTATACAACTGCGCACTTTTCTGTTGCGCATAACGGGGCGTACTGACCGCCGCTGACAGGACGTGATGATAAGCTGCCAGCCCGTCATTACCGATTAGCGAGGGATCTGCACCACGGTCAAGCAGTAACTGAACCAGTGCAATGTTGCCTGCCCGGGCTGCTGACATCAGCGGAGTAAGATTAAACGGCGAGCGGTGATCAACACCATAACGCTCAATATCCCGCAACACCGCAACCGGGTTATTCACCGAGTATGACCGGAAATATTTCTGCTCCAGCAACAGCAGACTCTTCGCCCTGGACTGTCTGGTGGGCTTAAAATCTTCCCGGTACAGCGCATTATACAGCGGAAACAGGGAGTAAATCAGACTGTACTCCAGCGCCTGCAGTTGTGTGGCTTTACTGGCCGTGCCTGCGAGGATCTGTTCTTTCCACTGCCGGGCTTCCTCTGCGGTAATGATGTGCCACGGTACTTCAGACTGCTGCAGGAGCCGGCTGCGGATGGTATCCGCCTGCTCCTGCTTCCCTTGTTTCTCAAGCAAATGTGCAGTTTTCTGCCACTCATCACGGCTGGAAATCTCCTCCTGCAGATTCAGTTGCTCTTCCTGATGCGTGAGCGCAAGCAGGCGCCACAACGGATGCGCCACCTGCTGTTCAACAAGATACACGTTGTGCGTGGCACGGGTGAACGCAACATACAGCGCATTGATAAAAAACCTGTAGATTTCCGCTGAACGATCCTGCCTGTCCCGCGGACGGGAATAACGGGACTCACCCTCAAGATCCGCCAGAGAAATCCCCTCACAGATATCATCAAACGCCTGCCGGACACCGCTGACCATGTTGTAGAGGATCACCGTTTCGTATTCCAGCCCCTTAACCTCCTGAACTGAAAAAACCAGCGGTGTACTGAACCAGCAACGTGCCTGTACTTTCTGTTCCGGATGCATCACAATGACCGCCACCCGATTCGAACGTGAGGTTTTGGTGTTCAGCTCCTGTCGGTTTTCTTCCCGGTCTTCCAGTAACCGGACTGCGCCTTCCGTCTGACCACAGCTTCTGACGAAATGGTGGCTTTCCCGATCAATGGCGCTGAACCGGGCCTGTCTGAGTCTCAGCAGACGGTTAGCCAGTGCGGTGATATGGTGCCCGTTACGGTAATTCGCCTGCAGGATATTAATGGCAGCATTGTTCCCCTGGTGTTGCCGGAAAAAAAGGCTCTTAAGTGAACTCCATGAGAAAAAGCTGGGATGAACAATCTGACTGGCATCACCACAAAGCAAAAACTGGCCGGGATGACGCAATGTTTTCAGTACCAGTTGCAACTGAACAGGCGTCATATCCTGAACTTCATCGACAAAAATGGCATCGTAACGGGGCTCTGCCAGCGGCAGGTACTGATGACTGAGCAGATTACTGTCATACTGACGCGACTGTTTCAGCCATGCCGTATAACGTTCGAACAGGGCATAGACCGTCGGGCGATCATCCATACTGTAGAGCGACTGCCGTACCCCCAGCGACAGATACACCTCCCGGGACAGTGGTCCGTTGCCGGAAACGGCCGCACCAATCACACCCCGGAACTCCTCATACAGGGTATGGGCAGACCCCAGCGCAGCGGTGGTCCTGTTGCGGGGCAGCCAGTCGCTGAATGCCCTGAAGGTCACCTCCCGGCCTTCCGGAATGCGCAGGGTTTCCAGGAATTCCGTCAGTGACAGAAAGTCAATATTCTGCGCATCACTCCCTTCCCCCGACGCGTTATAAAGCGTTCGTGCTTTTTCCACCAGAAATGTGGAGAGGCTGAGATACAGTATATCACCCGCGGCCTGCTTCATTTTTTCCAGTACCAGCGCCGTCTTACCACTCCCTGCAGATCCCACAATCACCAGCGGTAGCGGATGTTCGTACAACGCCTGCTGCTCATCATCAAAGGACAACATTTTATCCAGACGATGAAAACGCCCGTGAGACGGATTGATATACGTCAGTGTTTCAGTCGCTATATCAACAGGATCCGGCACAGGTTGTTGTTGTACGCGGTCTTCATCAATAACCACATTTTTGCGAAGAAAACGTGAAGTGTGATAGGCATGATTGCGAATATATTCCAGTACAAGGCAGACAGTTTCACCATGATAACGATACAGCGAAAACAGCAATCGATCCCGGATACTGAGCCGTGCACGGTAAAGATTGGTATCAATTTTACGAACATCAGCCTGAACAAAGTTATCAGCCGCAATGGCCTGTGCAAATTTTTTATAGCCCGGGATGATCTCTGGATTCAGGGTATGATAAAGACAGATTTTCATGGCTGCCGGTTTCCGTCGTGCAAAAAACAGGCTGATTTTACGAAGGAATGCCTTACTGAACAACCTTGCCGAAACACACCCGAAATCAGATGTGGCAGTCAGAAAAGCGCTCTGCGCCGTAATGTTTCGTCATCATCGCCGGTAACGCCACACCGGATTGTGGTGGACATCACCGGTGATGTAAAACACATCGCCGTTGTTTTTAACGCATCATACTGGCCTGATGTATCAGGCCGGACAACCATAAAACACCTTTCCCCCCGGCATTGTCCACCAGTACTTATCACCCGCCAGGTCTGTTGTAGTAAATCCACCAGTTGCGAACATTCTTCATCAACCGTGGCACTGGCTCGCGGATGGCAAATGCTCGTCTGACTGAGCAGCAACAGGCATCGTATTGTTGCTCCTCCATGTTGTTCCCGCAGCCAGCGTAATACCATCGGCGATGATGGACTGACCGTGTGATTACGTTCAGTAATACGTTCGTGTACCTGTCGGTAAAAGGAAGTACAGAATGTCTGAACCTGTTGTCCGTTGATGTTTCCTTCAGCCGAATGGAGCGTGAAGTGGACTGCCAGCAGACGCGGCCAGTGGTCCACCGCCTGCTGAACAAAACGCCGGATGTCTCCCGGCTCTGA
>ERZ1034842.454-NODE-454-length-16558-cov-16.215900_pt1 | contig 16558 bp, 16 predicted proteins | sample MGYA00520634_ERZ1034842 | MGnify/ENA primary metagenome ERZ1034842 (study PRJEB33766, sample SAMN09781734) | gut metagenome | biome: gut microbiome | host: Homo sapiens | place: Madagascar | study: EMG produced TPA metagenomics assembly of the PRJNA485056 data... | reverse complement strand
ACGGACAATGGTTCCGAGTTTTCCAGCCCTATGGCCATTGAGTTCAGTCCCGTGACCAAAGAACGCCGGACATGGGGCTTTTACAATGAGTAACGTTACGCCAGGCGTCAGTATTGTTTCGTGCTTGAATTTTGTAAGACTAAACGCACTTTTTGTAACAGTAAACACTCCAAAATGATGTCCCCGACTCCTCCCCAAAAGTGTTTGTAAGACTAAACGCACTTCACCTCTGCTCAATTTTTCAAAAAGTGCATTTACTTTTGCTATTTACCGATGTAGAACACGCGTTCTAGAAAGAGGAGAGACTTTTTAACCGTGAACTGGACCGGCAGATGCAGGAACAGTGGGAATTGCAGGAAGCAGTCCGGATCGGCGATGAAATCAAGAATATTCTTGAAGAACCTGGAATTTGTTTTGGCAGAGTTGGCTTGATCTTGCAATTCGTAAAATTGTGGTTATATTAAAATATAAACGTAAACTTAAGGATAGAGGTATCGTATGAGTATTCCCGGATTTCAGGATTTTTTACTGCCATTGCTTGAATTTTGTGGAGATGGAAGAGAACACTCGCTTCAGGATGCTGCAGAATATTGTTTTGCTAAACTGAATGTCCCTGTGGAGGAGCGCAATATAAAATCGGAAAAGGGAACCCGCATAGCGAAGAATCGTGTCGGGTGGGCAAAAACATATTTGGCGCAAGCAAAAATGCTGGAGTCGGTGAAGCGAGGCGTTTTTGTCATAACTGGACGCGGATTGGCTTATCTGAAAAAGAATCCGGCTGGATTGAAAGTGGAAGATCTAAAGCAATACAAGGAATTCCTTGCGTTTTTTGAACCTGCAGAGAAAAGTCTTTCCGGTAAATCAAAAACAAAGGAGCCGGAGGAATGTTTTGCAGTAAAAACTCCCGAAGAGCGCATTGAGGAGGCTATGGCGGAACTCAAAAGCGCTCTTGCAGCAGCTTTGATGGAGCAGATAAAAAAATCCGGAGCGAAATTTTTTGAAAAAACAGTTGTTCGACTGATTGCGAAAATGGGATATGGGGAAGGACAGCAGACCCCATATTCTCATGACGGCGGAATTGACGGAATCATCAACCAGGATAAACTGGGGCTGGATGCCATTTATCTTCAGGCAAAAATGTGGGAAGGCAATGTCGGAAAGCCACAATTGCAAAGTTTTGCCGGAGCTCTGGAGGAAAACAAGGCTTCAAAAGGTATTTTTATCACTTCGGGCGATTTCGCAAAAGGGGCGAAGGAATATATCGAAAAAATTTCAAAGAAAATTGTTTTGATTAATGGTGAAAAATTAGTGGAGCTGATGATGCGGTATAACGTCGGCGTTTCCGTTGATGAAGAAAAAACGTACCAGATCAAGACGATTGATTCGGATTTTTTCAGTCCAGAAGAATGATTTTAAAGCGTTGGCGCGGAGTCCCTTGGCAAAAAGGGGAGATCGTTCCGGTGGGGGAAACAGGAAAGATTTTGCCTGAATACAAAAAAACTCCGCAGCAAAAGGGGAGATTGTGCGGAGTTTTTTCCGGTGTAACCGAAAAAGCGTCAGTGATCCGTATCCACAGGGAAAACAGGAGCGGGTGTGACTGCCGGCGCAACAGGCGCAGGGGCCGGCGCAGGCTGCTGGATGACTACCGGAACCGGATTTGCATCACGATATTCCAGAGCATTCATGTAGACGCGTGCTTTGTCGCGCTCGGAAAGAGTTCCCCAGACGCGAAGCATCGCAATCGTGATCGGATCGTTCGTGTCGCGGGCCGTGCAGTCTGCAACGGAGCAGGTCTGTTCGGGGGCGGACGTCAGATTGACGATCGCTCTTCTGTTACGCGGACTGATTTTTCCGCCTTTGTTCCAGTTCGTCAGCGTGTTCTGGGTCACCCCGAGCTGACGTGACACCTGAGTCCAGGAGAGATGATTCTCTTCCATGTAGTTTCTCAGGAGGTCGATGAGATTCTTGTCGTTCATTTTTTTTGCCCTCCATAAAATGGGATAGCAATGTAACACACAAACGCTTATAAGTCAAGAGCCTGTTTTCCGTTTTGTTCATTTTTTTTGAAAAAATATCATCTTTTCGATCAAATAACAAAAGGAAAAGGCGCTTTTCTCGGGCGCTTGTGGGAAACACGCGCAATCCTATTGGCTTTATATAGAGAGGAGACAGCGTATTCCAGCGTTTTGTTCGATGATTTTTTCAGGGAAATGAAAAATATTCTAACTTTTTTATTCGCGTGTTTCGAGCGTAAAACAAGTGACAGTTTATTACTTTTTTGCAATGTTGGTGATTTGTTTTATAAATTTTAAATCGGTTCATGGAAAAGTTTTCACGGGCGGTTAAAACTGAAACAGCCGCTCCAACTGCCGGAGAGTCAGGCAGTTGCGTCTCCGGTTGTTCCGATTCCGCGATAATTTTTTAAAATCCGCTTTTCATTTGCGGAAAGCATGATATATTATCATCGGAAATCTATCAACACAACTAAACCAAGGTGTATTATGACGACTCCAAAGTACAAGAGTCCCGCACGCATTCCGCTGAAAAAACGGGACTGGATCGAAGGGGAGCTGACTCATGCTCCCATCTGGTGTTCCGTCGACCTGCGCGACGGCAATCAAGCACTCCCCATGCCCATGAATCCCGCAAAAAAGCTTGAATATTTCAAACTTCTTACCGATATCGGATTCAAGGAAATCGAAGTCGCTTTCCCCTCCGCATCACAGGATGATTTCGAGTTCACCCGGGAGCTGATCGAGCGCAACCTCATTCCCGGCGACGTCCGCATCAGCGTTCTGACCCAGATGCGCGAATCCCTGATCCGCCGCACCGTCGAATCCCTCAAGGGAGTTCACTCCGCCGTGCTTCATGCGTACATCGCAACATCCGATCTGCACGGACAGATTGTCTTCGGCAAATCGCGCGAGGACATCAAGCGCATGGCGGTCGAGGGAACCAAGCTCATCCGCCGCCTTGTGGAAGAGGCCGGAATGAAGGATGTGATCGGCTATGAATTCTCTCCCGAGGAGTTCACGGACAGCGATATCGACTTTGTCGTCGATCTCTGCATCGCGGTCAAAGAGGCGTGGGGCAAGTCTGAAAAACGCGACTTCATCCTCAATCTTCCCGCGACGGTTGAACGCCGTCCGCCGTGGCACTACGCGGATATGATCGCCTATTTCATTCAGCATTATCCGTATCTGGACGAAACCACGGTCAGCGTGCATTCGCACAACGACCAGGGCTGCGCCGTCGCCGCGACCGAGATGACTCTGCTTGCGGGCGCGGAACGTGTGGAAGGCACTCTGTTCGGACACGGCGAGCGCACGGGCAATGTGGACATTGTGACGCTTGCGCTGAATCTGAAGGCTCTCGGTATTGAGCCGAATCTGGATTTCTCCAATCTGCCGAAAATCGCGAAGGCGGTGGAGGAGGCGAGCGGAATCGAGGTGCATCAGCGTCATCCGTATGCGGGACAGCTGGTGTTCACGGCGTTCTCCGGTTCGCATCAGGACGCCATCCGCAAGGGATTCGAGAAGCGCGAAGAGGCGCAGAAGCTTTTCGGCGTGGGCTGGAAGATGCCGTATCTGCATATCGATCCGGCGGACGTCGGGCGTTCCTACGAGAAACTCATCCGCATCAACAGTCAGTCGGGCAAGGGCGGAATCGTCTATGTGCTTGAACACGACTACGGGCTGCATCCACCGAAAAACATGCATCCGCAGATCGGCGAGGCGGTTCAGCATTACACCGATCAGAAGGGCGACGAGATCGACGCTTCCGAGCTCATCAAGGTGTTCCGCGAGGCGTTTATCGACGTGACGGGACCGCTGAAACTGGTTCGCTACACGCGTGTCCCGACCGACGAGGCGGGAGAGAACCCGACGGTCAAGGTGCGTCTGGTTCTTGGCGTCAACGGAAAGGATATGGAGATCGAGGGTGCCGGAAACGGACCTCTTTCGGCGACGGTTCATGCGATCCGCAATGTCGCCGGACTTTATGATTTCGTGCTGGAAGACTTCTCGGAACGCACGCTCGGCGGCACCGCTGATGCGAAGGCGATCGCGTATGTCGGAATCCGCCGCAAACGTGACAACGCACTGTTCTACGGTGCCGGTGAGCACTCCAACATCGACCAGGCGGCGGTTCAGGCGCTCGTCACGGCGATTAACAAGGCAATGAACGACGACGGAAAAGTCAACGGCTGAAAATGAAGAAGCACAGCACCATCCTTATTATTCTGACGGTGATCGTTCTCGTTCATGCGGTGATTCTGTTCTCCTGCATGTATTCCGAGGCGGGAGCCATTCCGGAATCTGAAGTGAAGGGACCCGCCATTCCGTCGAAGAGCGCGGCGGACAATGCGGACGGCTCGGACGCGGACAAGCTTCCGGTCATCAACCCCATCACTCTGGATATGCCGCCGTCCCAGGCGGTTGAGGCTGTGCAGGATCCGGTTCCGCCTCCGGCAATCCCGTACGATCCGCATTTCGGCGAGCCGTTTGACTACCGTTATGCGGTGCAGGGGAATATCCCGGTGCTTCCGGGCAGCGCCAGCGCATCGTCGGGAATCCTTGTGGATCTGAATACGCGGAATGTGCTCTGGGCAAAAAATGCGCGGAACGCCTATCCGATTGCCTCCATGACGAAAATCATGACGTGTCTGCTTGCCTACGAGGATATTCTTGCGGGGAAATATACGCTGGATACACAGGTGAAAGTCACCGCGGCGGCGTCGCGGATCGGCGGAAGCCAGGTGTATCTGGATCCGCGCGAGACGTTCAAGCTCGGAGACCTGATGAAGGCGACGTCGATCAAGAGCGCGAATGATGCGGCGTATCTGATAGCGGAATTCATCGGCGGCGGCAAGGTTCAAACGTTTGTCAACCGCATGAACGCCCGCGCCCGCGAACTCAAAATGGTGAATACGCGCTTCTGCAACCCGAACGGGCTGCCGGGCAAGACTGCGAAGCAGGACAATGTGTCGAGTCCGGAGGGAATGGCGCGTCTCGCGGAGGCGACGCTTCGCCACAAACAGCTGATGGACTGGGCGTCGACCCGTCTGGACACCTTCCGCGAGAAGGGGCAGAAGGGTTATATGATGATCAAGAACCACAACTATCTTCTTCCAGGGTCTTCGGAAGCCGCGGCGGGAGTGGATGGGCTGAAAACCGGGTTCATCAACCGTTCGGGGTTCTGCCTGACCGCGACCTGTCTGCGCGACGGACGGCGTCTGGTTGCGGTTGTCACGGGGTATCCGCACCGCCGCGACCGCGATATGTTCGTGCGCCGGCTTCTCGACTGGGGCTATGCCCGCGCCGCGGATCCGGCGGCGGCACTGAAGCGGGACCGCACGCTTCCTGCAGCGAAACCGCAGCCGAAAAAGACACCTCTGCAGAAGAAAGCCGTTCAGAAAAAACAGCAGAAGAGTTCGCCTCAGAAAAAACAGGTGCAGAAGAAGGCTCCGGCAAAGCAGGTACAGCCGAAGAAGCGGAAAAAATCGAATTAAAAGACTCGGGGAACAGGAGTCTTTTTTCTGATTTTCGGAGTTTTTCTTCAAAAAAATAATGAAAAAAAGCAAAAAAAGATTTGAATCTCCTGATTTTAATGTTATTGTTTCAAGAGATTCATATTTTTATTTCATGAACCCCCGGACGGAATTTTCCTGTTCCGGAAGCAAAGGGAGAAAATGGTCGAATGGATGAATATGTGATTCAGACGGAAGGGCTGTCAAAGTGCTACCGCCACTGGTTTTCGCGCGGACCGAAGGCTTTGGACAACCTCTCGATTTCGGTTCCCCGCGGATCCGTGTTCGGATTCCTCGGTCCCAACGGAGCCGGAAAAACAACGACAATCAAGATTCTGATGGATCTGATCAAGCCGACCGAAGGCAGCGCAACGGTGCTCGGGAAACCCGCGTATGACGTCGAGGTCAAGAAGCGCATCGGCTTCCTGCCCGATTCACCCGCATTCAGCAAACAGCTGACCGCGCGCGAATTCCTTTCGATCTGCGCAAAACTCCTGCGCATTCCCTCGGACATCCGCAACGAAACGATCGAAGAGACGCTTGAGACAGTCAAGATGGCGGATCATGCGAAGGAAAAACTCGGTTCGTTTTCGCGCGGCATGCTTCAGCGTATCGGCGTGGCGCAGGCTCTGCTCAACAAGCCGGAGCTGCTGATTCTCGACGAACCGCTTCTCGGACTCGACCCCTACGGACGTCAGGAATTCAAACAGATTATCATCGAGCAGCAGAAGAAGGGAACGAGCGTGTTCTTCAGCAGCCATATCCTCTCCGACGTGGAGGAGATCTGTGACCGCATCGCGATTTTGAAGAAGGGGCATCTGCTCTGCACAGGCAAGCTCGACGACCTGCTCGCCGCATCCGGAATCAATGTCGTGATCGCTCCGGGCGCGGACAAGGTGTTCCGCGAACTCATGGTCGACGCCGAAGGCAGCGTGAAGAATCCCGACGGCGGCTGGACGCTTCAGTTCCCGCATCACGCGACGCACATCAAGGATCGCGTGGAGGAGCTCAAGAAGGAGTTCCCCGACGCCGTGACGCTCTCCGCATCGCGCGAGAAGCTGGAGGATTTCTTCTTCCGCACCGTGGAAAATGCAAATGTTTAACAAAAATACCGAAACAAACAAAAACACAAAAAAGGAGACGTTATGAACGAAATCATAACAATCGCCAGCGGCACCTGGAAAAACGTGCTGCGCATGAAAGTCGTGTACTTTCTCATCTTCTGTGCACTGGTTCTCGTCGCCAGCGCCGTCAACTACGACGTCCTTTCCCTGGGACTCCACAAAGAGCTGATGATTGACGTTGCTCTTGTGCTCAACTCCATTGCCGCGCTGCTGGTGGTGATCTCGCTGACGTTCGAGATTCCGAAGGAGCTGCGCGAAGGCGTGGCGTCCACTCTGCTGGCAAAGCCGCTGGGTCGCTTCCAGTATCTGCTGGGCAAGATGATCGGCTGCATGGTTACGGGCGCGGTGATTTGCGCGCTGATCGCAGTCGGTTCGTTCATCGTCTTCAACATTGCGTTCGGTCAGCGTATTGACCTGGCGATGTTCCAGTCTCACCTGCTCCTCATTCTGGCTTTGATCCCGATGTCGGCGCTCGGCGTGCTGTTCGCGGTGATTCTGCCGGAAGTGATCGCGCCGATCATTACGGTCGTGGTCGTCTGGTTCGCGTTCTCGACGAAATGTCTTGCGAACATCTGGGGCGTTTACGGCGGACTTCTTCCGGACCTCGACCTCTTCAACTTCAAGGCGAACGCGGTCTACCAGGTCAATATTCCGTGGATGTACGTCCTGCTCGTCGCGGTGTGGGGCATCTGCTATGCGGCATTCGCTCTCTCCCTCGCCAGCATTGTCTTTGAACGCAAAGACATCAAGTAATAAGGAGCATCAGAATGAAAAGACTTCCGATTTACATTGTCGTTATGATCGCGGCTTTTATTGCAGCTTCCTTTCTTTCCGCGAAGCTGAATAAAGAGCAGCTCAAATTCGCCCCGGAAAAAGCGACTCTTTCCGGCACCCCGATCGCGGGCTTCCACAAGTTCGCCTCCGATGTCCAGTGGATGCGCCTGGTCAACTACCTCGGTTCGCTCCAGACGGTCGACGAATCCAACGTCGGCGATGTCTCCGCGAAACTGCAGGAACTCGTCGGACTCGATCCGAATCTTGAGAAGATTTACAAGAACGGCGCAATGCTGATCTCCATCGCGGATCCCGCGAAGACCATCGAGTTCCTCAACACCGCCTGCAAGAACGAATATCTCAAGAACAACTGGCAGATTCCGTTCTACGCCGGCTATGTCATGATGTACAACGTCAAACCCGCCAACTACGACGAGGCTGTCCGCTTCTTCGAAATGGCGATGAAGCGTTCCGGCAGCGACAGCGGCGCAACCCATGTCGTCAGCAGCTTCTTCCGCGCCAAAGCCAAAGGTCTCGTTCAGAAGAACGTTGTGAAGGATGAGCGCGTCGCTCTGCTTCAGGTTCTCTTTGAAGAGTGGGACAAGAATCAGAAGACCGGTGCAGAGAACGGCGGACGCGACACCGCGTACAACCAGAACCTGAATGACCGTCTCATCAAGGCTCTGAAGGACGTCAAGGTCGCTTCCGATGACTACACTCCGACCGCCGAGGGCAAAGCTCTGGCCGACAAGGTCATTGCCCGCGTGTTCGATAAAGCGCACATCTGCTCCAACTGCACCGCAACTTATGCGGCGGGCGAGAAGTTCTGCGCCTCCTGCGGCAAGCCGGTTCAGGTTTGGGGACTCTGCAAAGTTGCATCCTGCAAGGCTCCGCTCAAGGGCGGTTCCGCAGCCTTCTGCAGCACCTGCGGAGCGAAGCAGAACTGATGTTTTCCGGAAAGAAAACAGCTACGCGTCACAGAACCGCCACCATTGCGATGGCGGCGGTTCTGGTCGTCTCCCTTGCCGGATATTTTATTTCCGAAAAGGTTCTCCGCACCGCGATGCTCAAGCCGATCAAGCGTGAAAAAGTCGATTTCGCCAAAGTCCTCGACTGGCTGCCGCCTAAGGCGAAAGCCGAACTTGAATACCGCGCCCGTTATCTTGCCCTTCGTCAGAAATACGACGAAGCGCAGAGCAAAGAAGACAAGCTCAGCACCGCATATGCACTCGCCTGTCATACTCGCGACATGGACGAGCACAATACCCTCATGCTTCAATTTATCGACAATCCCGCATATGCCGGGATGAAAAATCTCTATCTGCCTTATATGCGGATGCTTCGCGACCCGAAGAATCCGAAAGCAATCTCCATTCAGAAATATTATGAATTCATCAACACTCTGACCGATCCTGAACAGATTTACCTTGCGTGGCGCGACGGACGCGACCGTCTCGGGCGGCTCGGTCTGCGCGATCTGCATATCGTTCACGCCGAATTCCTTCTTCCGCTGCTCGACAAGCCGGCGGAAACCTACTTCTTCCGCGAATACGCCTGGCAGTTCGAGAACTTGCGGAACAATGCGAGACGCATTGCCGGCGACATCGACAAGCGCATCGCCCGTCAGATCGTCCGCCCGGGCGAAGCCGAGTACGGCGCGCGCATGAAAAAAGCTGCGGAGAAGGCGGAACAGTACCGCCAGTTCATTCAGCGCAGCTGGACGACCTACAACAATCTCCGGGATTACAGCAACATCCTCGCCCGCCGCGCGGCCTTTGAAAAGACTGCGCCGGAGAAGAAACTGGATGCGGCGATCGCTCTGCTGCGTCAGGACCGCACGCCGTCCGCGCGCCGCGCCGTCGTCGAAGCGCTCCGCAAAGATCCGAAGTTCCGCGACGACCCGAAGATGGCGACGCTTTACGCGCTGCTCGCGGATGACATGGATTTCGTCGATGAAGTTCTGCATCCATATCTTGAGACGGCGAAAGACCCGGTTCTGGTTTACCGCACGTGGCGGGAAGTGTGCAAGCGGATCAACGCCGTGTCGCTTTCCGCTCACCGGAAGCTGGATGTGCTGCTGCCTCTGATGAATGTGCCGCTTGAAAAGATTCCGTTCCGGGATTATGAAGCAGTTTACGACCTGATCGAGCGCTGTGCGATTTTTGAAAACGACCGCAACCTTGTTTCCCGGGTCCGGGAGCGCCTTGAGGAACTGAAAAAGAAACCGTCGTATTACCGCTGGAATAATGAGCGGAAGAAACAGGAGGCAAAATAAATGTGGGCGATTGCACAGTTTTCCCTTTTGAAAATGCGTGAATCGGCGTTTTACATGCTGATGATTGTTGCCGCGGTAATCTGTCTGTTCACGAATTCCGCCGATCCGGTGACGGAGCAGGTGGCGCGCGGATCGCTCTTTTCCTATGCGTTCTCCGGAAGCACAGGGGCTCCTTCCATTGCGATGGGGTCGTGCGTTGCGCTGATCATCAGTATCCTGATTTCCTCGTTCTACGGTTCCTCGGAAATTCCGTCGGACATCAATTCGGGCGTGATTCTGATCATTCTTTCCAAACCGGTGGGGCGGCTCCGCTATCTGGCGGGGAAGTTCACCGCAATTGTAATCATGGCGTATGCAATTTTCATTTTCCTTCAGATTGTGCTGTTTGCATCGAGCAAATTCTTTGGCTTCGGCGTGGTTCCGTACAACTCGGTGCAGATGGCGCTGCGGCAGCTGATTCCCGCACTGATTCTGCTTCCGCTGATTGCGGCGAACATCACCTTCTCGATCGCCGCAGGTGCGCTGGGGGCGATGATTTTTACCGCACTGTATCTGATTTTCTGCGTGGTGATGGCGTTCCTGCCGCTTGCGATGTCGCTTTTCCCGGACGGCATGATTCCGTTTGCGGATACGCTGCTGTTTGCGGTTCACTATGCGTTCCTGAATCCGCTGTTCTACTTCCATGACATGGCAGTCGGCACGGGACCGCTGATTGCACTGACCTGCTATTCCGTCTCCGTTTCGGCGCTGTTCCTGCTGCTCTCCGTCTACATGCTGTTTACGACGGATCTGAACACGAATACACGCTGACGATGACTGAGACTGTTTCGCACGAGGATTCGCCCGCCCGGCAGATCCTCCGCCGTTTTTTCGCCAATCGCGCCGCCGTAACCGGACTTGTTCTGATTCTGCTGATGCTGGCGACGGCGGTGTTTGCTCCGCTGCTCGCCAATGAGCGTCCGCTCCTGACTGTTCTTCACGGTTCCTGGAACTTCCCGGCATTCCGCGGACTTTTCACAACGCGCAGCCCGGAAGTGTTCATCGAGCTGGGTTTCAACGCGCTTCTGCTTTACGTCCCGGTCGTCATTCTGATTCTGCTGGTTTTGAGGCGGAAACCGCGTGTCTGGAAAAGTGCCGGACTTTTGACGGGTGGAATTCTGATTTTGACGGTTTTCATTTTTCAACCCGTCAAATTTGACGGAACGGACTGGCGGAGCGAGTCGGCGCGCATCCGTTCGGAGGGCGGATTCGTGCTCAATGCACCGGTCCCATACGGACCTTTTGAGACAATCGGTACTCCGTATGAGCCTCCGTCAAAAGCTCACTGGTTCGGGGTCGATCACTCGGGACGCGACGTGGCGGCGCGAATGGTTTACGGCGCCCGCGTTTCAACGGCCGTCGGTTTTCTCGCGACGGCAATTTCAATGGTGATCGGCACATTTCTCGGACTTTTCGCGGGATACCGCGGGGGAAAGACCGATTTGCTGGTGATGCGTCTCGTCGAGATCGTGATCTGTTTCCCGACGTTCCTTCTTCTGCTGATTCTGATGTCGATCATGCTGGATTACGACTGCCGTCAGTCGATTCTGCTGGTGATTCTTGTGATCGGCTTTACGGGCGGCTGGCCGGGGCTGTGCTGTCTGGTGCGCGGGGAGACACTGAAACAGCGGGCAATGCCGTACATTTCCGCAGCGGAGACGCTGGGAGTGCCGACGCGGCGGATTCTGCTGCTGCATCTTCTGCCGAACGTTTCGGGACCGATTTTCGTGACGTTTACGTTCAATGTCGCCGGGGCGATTCTTGCGGAGAGCTCGCTGAGCTTTCTCGGATTCGGTGTTCAGGATCCGGCGGCGAGCTGGGGGGAGCTGCTGCGGCAGGCGTTCCCCGATCCGGTGTCGTACTGGCATCTCACGCTCTGGCCGGGGCTTGCGATTTTCCTTGCGGTCTGTGCATTCAATTTTGCGGGAGAGGGGCTCCGGAAAGCCGTTTCACCCGAATAATTAAGATATTTATCGGAGAAAAACCTTTTTTTCGCACTTTCTGGGGGTTGCCAAAAACGGGTTTATGTGGTATAATATATTCAAGTGTAACTTTAACAGTCGCAATAAATAAAGGTTGCGATGAATTTCAGGACAGGATAGAGACATGAATCGTATTTATTGCACAACAGTTCTGGCGGTGGCGGCGCTTTTCGTTTTTCCGATGGAACTTTCCGCGCAGGCAAAAAAGAACACAGCGGTGAAGTCGGTCGGAATGAGAATCAAATACACCGCGCCGTCTTCCGATAAAACGCTTGCGGTTTCTCTTGCAAAGTATGACTTTATCGAACGCGTGCTCCGCGCCCATATCGTGGCCGGCGAGGATATCTGGAACAAGGATGTCGCCAACACAATTCTGGGAGACGTGGCGACGGAGATCCCGTTCAAGCCGTCCGCACCGCTGGACAAGCGGAGCAAGAAGGAGCTGCGGCTTGCAGCGGAACGGAAAATCTCGAAGCAGTTCCCGAAGTCGCTCGCTCAGTACAAAAAGGAGCTGACGGAGGAGGCGGAACGGCGTTTTACCCATTACAATCTGCGTGACAATATCCGCATCCGCTACCGCCGCGGGCCGCACATTTACCAGGTCTCCGGAATCTACTACTCGCTTTCGCCGGACCGCCGGGTCGTACGGATCGGAAGCCGCGTCATTCCCTACATCGACGTGCTTCCGGAGGATCAGGAAAAGATTGACATCCAGGTCTGCGAAGCCAAGCGCGCGGATTTCGTCAACACCCGTTACGAAGATTACCGTCAGCGCCGCCGCGACGCCTTCATGCGCGCGTTCAACGAGATTCAGGATGCGCAGGACAACGCCAATGAAAAGGCGGGGTACATCAGCTTCCTCGACCGCTGGTATACGGCGGAGGAACTCACGTGGCAGAAGATCAACACTGAGCGTCAGAAAATTTCCGCGGAGAACAAGAACAGCAAGGACGCCGCCGAGCTTCTCGTGTTCGATACGCCGGATGAGAACACTCTGAGAGAGAAAATCAAAGAGAACAAGAAAAATGTCGCCGATCTTACAGGTGTGGATTCCGACCAGGGATACGCTTCGGCATTCTGGGGATTCACGCGCGGCGAAGCGCGCCTCGCACTCAAATTCGACAACTTCAGCCCGATGGCGACAAAAGAATACGACTACTTCGTCACGCCGAACCGTCAGATCCGGAACGTGCAGTTCGACTACATTGACAACCGCCTTTCCCGCGTCATCATCTTCTACATGCGCGTGAACTTCAACGACTATGAGAAGCTGAAAGAACAGCTTGCCGCAATCTATGGGGAGGACGATTTCAAACGGGCTTTCCCGCGTGACCCGCGCAACCGCGACCGTCTCCGTCCGCACACGTGGACCGGCAAAACGACGGTGGTTCATCTCTCCATCAACTTCAATGAAGAGGAAGACATCATCAGCGGAGTGACGGTTGTCAAGGAGAAAGTCGGTGCATACAATGCGAAGACGACTCTGACAAAGGATCACCAGAAGAAATAAAAGCAGCTGATCCGCTGTTTACCGGGGCTTCCGTTTCGAGTTTTTTGAGCGGAAGTCCTGAATTTTTTTCGGCGGTTCGAACTTCGGAATGATTCCGCGTCTCGGCTGTTTCACCACAACCGAGACGGTGTTGGGCTCGCCGGCGCGTACCCGGAACGAGGTGACAACGGGACTGTCGTGATTCACAAGACACGCGGGCGACTTATCACGTCCGCCGTCAATGTAAAACTCGGCGCGGTGCTGCAGAATCCATTTATCGGGACGATATACTTCCGGCTGGCGTTCGGAATAGCTGGAGAAGTCTCCGTTTTCGAGGAGTTTCCCGTTAAGGCGGACCGAATCAACCATGACCCAGGGGCGCAGTTCGTCTTCCTTGCGCCAGAGCCCGCTGATGCGGATCCAGACTTCGCCGGAGCGGTTGGGTACGAACGTGACGGAGTATTCGGTCCATTCCTCTCGCAGCGGCTCTTTGCCTGCAGCGGTGATGACGAAGCGCGCATCGTCGCGGTACCAGCTGGAATTATGGACATTGGATTCCTTCTGCGGGAGACCTTTGAGGACAATGCGGTCCGGGATGGCGTTGATATCGATCCGGAAATAGGAACGGGTGTCCTTTTCCGGAATTTTGTTCTGCGCGCCGAGGAGAGCGGCGCAGCAGAGGATGGCGATGGTGAGCTTATTTCGGATTGAAGATGCCATAGTTTTTCTCGCTGTTTTTCGCGAGGTTGTAGGCGGTATTGCGGTCGAAGGGGCCGGTCATGATGACGGCTTCCGCCTCTTCGCCGAGCTGGGCGGGTTTGAAGACGCGGTAGAGGACGCCGTCAATAATGAGTGCGACGTTCTGACCTTTGCGTTCGGTGGCGAGGTTTCCCCAGAGCATTTTTCCGCGGCGGTCGAGTGTAAGTTTGAGGTCGCAGAACTGCGGATCTTTTTTATTGGGCATGAGTTCGATTTTAGAGATGTTGCGCGAATGGATGAGGGAGTTTGTATTGATGTAAATGCGTTTGCCGTCGAAGGTCGTGACCTCCTGTTCGAGCGTTTCGGAGCGCGGGTATTTGACGACGTCGTGGATGGAGATTACGTAATCGGGTGTTGTTTCGAAGACGCTGGGGTTGACGAAGTCGTTGCCTTCCATGTTTTCGAGTGTGCGAAGGGTGTCGCATGAGGTGAATAGGAAGACGGCGCAGAGACCGAGTGCAGCAGCGGTTGATTTTTTCATATGAATAAGCTCCGTAATTACAGGTTGATACACTATAACATAAGAGTTGGAAAATGCAAATGCCCGCACAAAGAAATCTTCATGCGGGCATTCGGGGGAGACTTGTCAAAGTAAACGCTCAGACAAAAATCTGTTGTGATCCCGAAACATTGGACGGGGTATTGCCGCCGGGGATGAGTTCGGAATTCGAACTTCCGTTCGACGTCACCGCTCCGGAATTCGTCGAAATCGACGGCGTGCCTTATTGCGCGAAAAAAGAAACTGACATGTGAGGAATTTGAAGATGATTGAGAAAGAAGTCATTCTGACCATCGGCGGAACCGATTTCGCGTTTCGTGTGACGACCGTTGCCTACAATGCCTACATCAACGAACTGAAGCCGGACAGCAAAGTCACGCCGTCCATCGACTTCGTACGCAAAGCGCTTGTGGACAAGAAACAGCGTCCGGAACTCGACGCTCTCTGCGATCAGGGGCTTGCGGTGGACATTGCGGGAAAACTGGTTGAAACCTTCCGTCCGGAAGTGGAGATTGTGGTAAAAAACTGACCGAGCGGCTCCGGCGTCTTGAAAAAGACAAAGGTTCTCTCGATCTGCTGAGCGTGTACGCCCGGAAATATTTTCCGGGCAGACCGCTCGACACCGACTGCCTTGCCGAAGCCGCGTTTCTGGAATGGGATTACTGGCAGAAGTTCGGAACCATCCTCAAAAACCTGCTGGGGGGATGATCAAGTTTTACGCAGAAAATATTCTCCCCATCCGAGGAAGCAAATCAAGACTGTCGGGATTCCCAATGCACATGCTCCAAGAGAACCTTCTCGAAAGATTACAGGGAACATCCAGCAAAGGATTGTGGAAAGAATGAAAAGAGCGCAATAGAAACGGAATAAAATGACTCTTTTACAAAGGAAAAAAGGAGCAAAGCATACAATGAAGCCTGCAATGAAAAGAACCGCAAGAAATGCAATTGAACAGAACATCTCAAGCATAGTAAACTCCTTTTGTTTCGTTATAAAAAAAATATACAGCATAAACAGGAATATTGCAAATGGCAACTTCAACTTTTGAAAAATTAACCTTTACGATTCTCTTGCTCGACAAATTGTCAGAGCCGGCTGCCGCTGTTTGCAAGTCTATGCAAAAGATGCAGAAAACTTGCTATGAAGGATTCGGTGTAATAAAACAGGGAATTGCCGGAGTTCTTGCATCAGCGTCTTCTTTGCATACAATTACGACCCCTGCACGAGAATTCGAGAAGTCTCTGAACGAGGTTGCTTCTCTTGGAACTTCTGCCGATGATCTTGATGCACTTTCAAAAGCGAGCAAATCTTTTGCCATGCAGTTTGGCGCTGACGCCGCTTCAGTTGCGCGCTCCGCGTACGATATTCAATCGGCAATTCCGGGTCTTGCCAAAGGGGCGCTTGCGGCGTTTACCTATCAGGGAAACATGCTCGCAAAGGCAACGAAAGCGGATGCCGCGACCATTACCAAGTTCCAGGGAACGATGTACAACATCTTTGAAAAATCTGCAAACAAGATGGGACAGGCTAAATGGATAGAGGCCCTTACGGGAAAAACAGCCTATGCAATCAAGATGTACAAATCCTCCGGAAATGACATGTCCCAGGCATTCACCAATCTCGGTTCAATCGGACAGAAGGCCGGTGTTTCTTTGGATGAACAGCTTGCGGTTCTTGGAACTCTGCAAGGTACCATGGGCGGAGCAAACGCGGGAACCGACTACAAAGCGTTTCTGAACACCGTTGGGCGCGCACAATTGAAAACGAAAAGCGGAGAGGTTCTCAAGTTTTCCGATGAAAGCGGGAAGATATTGCGTCTCGCGGAGAACCTTCAGTCAAGGAAAATTAGTGGGAAGCGAAAACACATTGGTTTAAGATAAAAAATGGTGGTGGGAGATGGATTCGAACCATCGAAGTCAGCGACAGCAGATTTACAGTCTGCCCCCTTTGGCCGCTCGGGAATCCCACCACAGCTCTGGAGCGGGTGAAGGGAATCGAACCCTCACAATCAGCTTGGAAGGCTGATGTTCTACCATTGAACTACACCCGCTTGAGGTATGTGTGTAATATACTCCGTTATCGCATAATGT
>ERZ1034842.451-NODE-451-length-16605-cov-6.521208_pt1 | contig 16605 bp, 11 predicted proteins | sample MGYA00520634_ERZ1034842 | MGnify/ENA primary metagenome ERZ1034842 (study PRJEB33766, sample SAMN09781734) | gut metagenome | biome: gut microbiome | host: Homo sapiens | place: Madagascar | study: EMG produced TPA metagenomics assembly of the PRJNA485056 data set... | reverse complement strand
GCCGCGAACTGACGGACAGCCTGCAAAGCCAGTGGCGGATGGAGCAGCAGCGCACTGAGCAGATCGCCGCGCTGACGCATGACCTGAAAACGCCGCTGGCCATCATTCAGGGCAACGCCGACCTGCTGGCCGAGGATGATTTGACCGCCGCCCAGCACGGCCAGGTGGATGCTATTTTACGCGGCACCGACCGTGCCCGGCGCTACCTGGCCGCCCTGCGCACGGCAGGGGAGCCGCCCGCCGCTAAAAAGCACATAGACAGCCACACGCTGGTACAGTCCCTCGCCCAGACGGCCCGCGCTCTCTGCGCCCCGGCGGGCACCACATTCTGCCTGGAAGAACGCTGGCAGGGGAATCTGCTGGTTGCTGAAAGCGACCTTCTGCGCGCGGCGGAAAATCTGCTCGACAACGCCGTGCGCTACACCCCTCGCGGCGGCACGGTAACGCTGACCACTGCCGCAGAAGCCGGCCTGTTTCTTTTGCGCGTGACCGACACCGGCCCCGGCTTTACGCCGGAAGCCCTTGCCAAGGCGGGGGAAATGCTCTACACCGACGCCGCCCGCAGTGACGCCGCCCACCAGGGGTTGGGGCTGTATTTTGCACGAAAAGTCGCGCAATCCCACGGCGGTGCGTTGGTTTTATCCAACCTTCCCGCTGCGCACGGTGCCTGTGCCGAGCTGCGCCTGCCGATTTGCGAATAGTGCTTGACGTTGGTTTTGCTCTGTGCTAGAATCAGGAAAAATCTGTATGCAAACGGAAGGAGCGTACTCGACATGGAAGACCAAAAATCCTGGCAGTTGGAACAGCCGCAAGGCACGCCGCTTTATACGTTGGATGTACACAACACCCAAACCATGCACGTTAAGCGGATGCTTCTCATCAATCGCCTGCGCCTGTGGCAGCTTGCTGTGCTCGTCGCCTTGCTGTTTTTATATATCAATTCTGTGTCGGTTCTGGGGTTTGTGTTGGGATTTCTTTCAATTCCCTATGTGTTTTTCCTCGCGCGTTCGATGGCAGTTTCCGCATATAAAAGCAACGAAACCGCCCGCGGCAAGCTCGTCCACTACACGTTTTACGAGGATTGCTTCACAGTGCAAAGCTCCTACTCCCAAAGCACGATTTGGTATGACGACCTTTACCGGGTCATTGTGCGAAAGCATTCCGTCTGCCTGATGGTCTCCAACCGTATCGGCTATGCCTTGTGTGAGAACGAATGTTCCGAAAGCGTGCTGGATTTTCTGCGGGAGCGCTGTGCCGAGAAGCGAAAGCCGAAGGTGAAAGAAACGCTCTTTACCGTTTTGTTTGCCCTTTTTTGTGTCCTGTTCCTAGGCTATGCCTGCATGGCCGTACTGGCCCGCCGCAGCATCCCCGCAGAAACTGCGCCCGCGCCCACGTCGCTCCCGGCAGTGACGGCTGCCCCCACGGAGGAGCCTGCGCCCACCGCTGCCCCTACCGCCGAACCCGACACAGAGGAAACCATTTCCAAAGACCCCATCAGCACCGGCTATGACGTGATCTACGAAACCTATCTGAAGGAAACCTCCACTACCTACGAGTTCAAGCTGACCGCAAAAGGGGAGGATTACATTATCCTGAACGATACCGACGACGCCGTAGAATTTTTGCAGTACGACCGTGACTCCGCAAACGGCCGCTGCGCCCTGTATGTGTATGAGCGCTGCCCCAAGGACGCAAACGGCGGCTGGTCCCGGCAGGAAGCGCAGATTTTGAACATCTACGCCTACCACTACTGGGATGGTGCCACCGCCGCCAGCGGCAAAACCAGCTGGGGCGACGCACCCACCAAGGAGTACAGCGAATTAACAGGGGAGTGAGCCGGACACAAATGTGAACAAATTGAAAAATGACAAAAGATTTACAATTTGCTATTGACATTTGATGACAAAACAGTTACAATTTAGTTGCAAGCTAAATGAACCCCAAGTCAAATAGCTTTAACCACATTTTTCATGTGTTCTTCTCCTCCTTTCTTTAAATCCCCGCCCATCCCTCAGGGCGGGGATTTATTTTTTTGTAACCGTCTGTCGCCCCAATTCGCTTTACAAGATTTTCTAATCGTGATAAAATAAAAGTCGTATGTCCTTATCAGTCTGCTGCGACCGCAGACTTCCTATTATATATGTACTGAGTAACAAGAGAGGGAATCACTGAAACATGGCACAATCTCGTTCCGGTAAAAAATCCACTTCCGGCTCCGGCAACAAAAAACGTACAAGTTCCTCGTCGCGCTCGGGTTCTTCCCGCAGCAGCGCCGGGCGTTCTTCGTCGTCGCGTTCCACATCATCTGCCCGCAGCCGTCAGGCATCCAGCCGCGCCCAACGCCGCGCTGAGACCCCGAACCTTGCCCGCAGTGTGCTGTTGGTGGGGCTGGGTCTGCTCTGCGTTGCACTGGTGCTTGTACCCGGACAAAATGTCTGGCGCACGCTGCGCAGCTGGTATTTCGGCATTTTCGGCGTCACGACCTACCTGGTCGGGCCGTTTTTGCTCTACCTTGCCTACCTGCTGGCCTCTGGCTACCGCGTGGCGCTGTTTGCAGGTAAGGTGTCGCTCATGGGCGTGCTCTGCGCCAGCGTACCGGTCATTTTCTCCAAACTGAACGTCGAGGGTCTCAGCGCGTGGGAAGTCATCAAGATGCTGTTCACCCGTGGCGGCACCTATTTCTGGGAGGGCGGCGTCCTCGGTGCGCCCATCGGCGCGGCGTTGCTGGCCTTGTTTGGCCGCCCGGCATCCAATATTTTAATGCTGCTCGTGTTCCTGCTGGGGCTGATGTTCTTCTTTGCTATCACCCCGGCTGACGTCGTGCTGTTTGTCAACAATCAGTACCAGGCCTTGCAGTCCAAGCGCGAGGAACGCGCCGCCGCCGAGACCGCCTACGACACCCGCCTGTTCAATCAGGAGCCGGAGGAGGAGAGCGTCGAGAACCTGACCGGCGCACTGCCAGACGCGAACCGTCCGCATCACCCGGTCTACGACGTCATCGCCGATACCAGCCGCTTTCCCAAGCAGCAGCCCGCACCGGTGCAGCCTGCCAAGCAGACCTACACGGCAGGCCCGGTCACACCAGTGGTGCCGCAGGCCCCCCTTGCGGCTCAGCCCGCCCAGCAGCGCCCGGATTTTGACGTGGATCTTGGCCCCGCTGCCAGCGACAGTGCCCGTTTGAAAGCCCAGACCCACGACCCGCTGGAGCCGGTCAGCATCGGCCCGGGCGGCACCTTCGGCATGGATCCGCTCTCCAACAAGACAAGCACCACTTTCCATTACGCCCAGCAGGCACAGCCCGCCCCGGCCCCCGCGCCGCAGGAGGATTTTGAGTTGCAGTTACAGCCTGCCGAGGAACCCGCTGTGCCCGTCTACACGCCGCCCATCACGCCCGCGCCCACCCCGGCACCCGCGCAGGAGCCGATGGATGAGCTGGATGCGCTGATCAATCGCGCCGTGAGCGGCCACGTGCCTTATTATGCCCCCCAGGAGGTCAGCGCCGAGACAACGCTGGACCTGCCGCAGCCCACCGAGTTTGAAACTCCGCTGACGCCGGTGCCCCAGTTCGACACGCCGCTGATCCCGGTGGAGGACGAACCCGAGCCGGAGCCGGTGCAGCTGCCGCAGCTGGATATGACCGGCCGCGTGCAGGGTGACACAATGGTCATTTCCCCGGCTGATTTGGCCGCCCAGACTACCGCCCCGCTGGGCGGTACGCCTGCTCCATCTGTTTCTGTTGCACCTGTCGCCCCAGCCCCTGCGCCCGCGGCTATCCCGACGCTGGGCGGCAGCTTTACCGATACCGGCAGTGCGGTCAGTGCCGCCTGGCAGTCCGGCCGCTCTGTCTCGGAGATGCTGGATGAGCTGGCCGCTGAGCCTGCCGCGCAGCCTGCGCCCACCATGACCCGCCCGGTTGCCGAGACGACGCAGGACAGCTTCACCGTGCCGCAGCAGGGTGAGGCCGCCCGCGTGCGGGTTTCCACCGCCGTAGGCAACTCGGCCAGTGCGCCCATCCATACACCGCCATCCGCCGCTAAGGCAGACCCCAACGCCATGCGGCTGCCCACATCGGAGGAGCAGCCCCCCGAGCCGTACTGCTATCCGTCGGTCAACCTCTTTAACCCCACACGTCCCGACGATGAAGCCGGTGCCGCCCGCGAAATGAAGAAGAACGCCGACATCCTCGTCAACACGCTGGACAGCTTCGGCGTCAAGACCACGATGCTGGATATCTGCCGCGGTCCCTCTGTCACCCGATACGAACTGCAGCCTCAGGCTGGTATCAAGGTCAGCCGCATCACAAGCCTGGCCGATGATATCGCCCTGAACCTGGCCACTGCGGGTGTCCGTATCGAGGCTCCCATCCCCGGTAAGCCTGCCGTCGGCATTGAAGTTCCCAATAAGATTCGTTCCACCGTCAATATTCGTTCTGTCTTTGAGTCGCAGAACTACGTCAATATGCGCAGCCCGCTGACGATGGCCCTGGGCAAGGATATCGCCGGTACGGCCCAGGTCGCCGACCTTTGCAAGATGCCCCATCTGCTGATTGCAGGTTCCACCGGCAGCGGTAAATCCGTCTGCGTCAACTCTATCATCATCAGCTTCCTGTTCCGTTCCGGGCCGGAGGATGTCAAACTCATCCTCATTGACCCCAAGGTCGTTGAATTGGCCGAGTATAACGGCATCCCGCATCTGCTGATGCCTGTCGTTACCGAGCCGCGCAAGGCCGCCGGTGCGCTGGGTGCCAGCGTCGCCGAGATGGAGCGCCGCTACAAGCTCTTTGCCGAAAATAATGTCCGCGAGATCAAAGCCTACAACAAACTGGCCGCCCAGACCGGCATGGAACATCTGCCTTATATCGCCATCGTCATTGACGAGTTGGCCGATTTGATGATGGTTGCCGGCAAAGAGGTCGAGGACTATATCTGCCGTATCGCGCAGAAAGCCCGTGCCGCCGGTATCCACCTGATCGTTGCCACCCAGCGCCCCAGCGTTGACGTCATCACCGGCCTGATCAAGGCCAATATCCCCAGCCGTATCGCTTTTGCTGTTTCCAGCCAAATCGACAGTCGAACCATTCTGGACAGCGGCGGTGCCGAAAAGCTGCTGGGCAACGGTGATATGCTCTTCCTGCCGGTTGGTGCCTCCAAACCCGTCCGCGTGCAAGGCACCTTCGTGACTGATGAAGAGATTGGCGCGGTGCTGAGCTTTATCAAGTCCACTTCCTCCGCCCAGTACGACGAAGAAATGATTGCCGAAATGGAGCGCCGCGCTGTTGCCGAAAAGGGCAGCAAAAAGGGCAGCGACGATGACGGCGACGCAGGCGGCGCACTGGATGCCATGTTTGAGCAGGCCGTCGAATGCGTCATCGATGCCGGGCAGGCCAGCACCAGCCTGTTGCAGCGCCGCTGTAAGCTGGGCTACGCCCGTGCGGCCCGCATCATGGACCAGATGGAACAGGAAAAGATCATCGGCCCCTATGAGGGTGCCAAGCCCCGCGCCGTGCTGGTGACCAAGGCCGAGTGGGAGGAGCGCAAGCTGGGCGGCCAGTATGACGAGTAACCGCTTCAAAAAGGCTGCCAGCATTGCGGTGGCTGCTTTGCTGCTTGTGCTGCTCTGCGCCGCGCTCGTCATCCAGTTTGCGGGCGGCAAAGGCCCTGTGCCCACCTGGCAGCTGCTGCGCGCTTTCTTCGGTGTGCCGCTGCAAACCGAGGAAAGCGCCCCGCAAATCGCCGACGGCAGCACTGTTGTCTATGTGCTGGACGTGGGGCAGGGCGACGCCGTGCTGCTCTGCCAGGATGGCCGCTGGTGCCTGATTGACACCGGCCCCGCCGAAGCCGAGGACGCACTGCTGTACGATTTGGATGCACTGGAGGTCGAAACACTCGACTACCTTGTGCTGACCCATCCCCACGCTGACCACACCGGCAATGCCCGGGCGGTGCTGCAAAATTACCCGGTTCAGACACTGCTGCTGCCAGACTGGCAGCCAGGCCCCGAGGACACCGCCGACTGGCCGCGCAATTTAGCGCAAGCGGCCGCCGACAGCGGGGCGGAAATCCTCACCACCGAAGCGGGGGACAGCTACTCTTTAGGCGGCGGCACGCTGCAGATTTTACAGGGCGGCAGTGCTGAGGCTGCGGACGACAGCGTCAACAATGCCTCGCTCTGCACGCTGTTCACAGCAGGTGACTTCCGCTTTTTAGACACCGGTGACGCCGAGGAAGCCGCCGAGCAGCAGCTCTTGGACACCTACGGCACCTCCTTGCACACGACCCTTTTCAAGGCCGGTCACCATGGTTCTTACACCTCCAACAGCCTTGCGTTTTTGCAGGCTGCGGCCCCGCAGGCCGTGGCCGTCAGCTGTGGGCTAAACAACGATTACGGCCACCCGCACCGCACGGCGCTGCAAAATTTTGCTGCCGTCGGCGCAGAGGCGTACCGGACTGACTTGCAGGGCAGCCTGACCTTTATCTGGCAAAATGATACCCTGACTGTGGAAACCACCGCGGATTCCGCCGAACTTGCGGCGTAACAATAAGGAGAAAAAAATGACGATCACCGAACAGTTCAAAACTAAGCGCTGCGTTTTCTCGATTGAATGCTTTCCCCCGAAGCAGACCACCCAGATGGACAAGCTCAAGGACACGCTGCAAAAGATGCAGGCGCTGACTCCCGGCTTCATCAGCGTGACTTTCGGCGCGGGCGGCTCTGCGGGCGGCGTTTCCACCGCCGAGGTCGCGGACTACATCCAGAACGAGCTGCACATTCCCACACTGGCACACCTCATCTGCATGGGCAACGACGAGACCTGCGCTGCCGAAATCCTTGACCAGCTGGAGGCCGTCGGCGTTCGCGATGTGCTGGCCCTGCGCGGTGACCGCAGCCCGGCCCGCCCCGAAAGCCCCGACTTCAAGCACGCCAGTGACCTGACCTCCTTTATTAAATGGAAGAAGCCGAATTTCTCCGTCCACGGTGCCTGCTACCCGGAGGGCCACCCCGAGGCCGACACCCTGCTGCACGATGTGGAGAACCTGCGCATCAAGCAGGCAGCGGGTGCCGAGCATCTGCTGACCCAGCTGTTCTTCGATAATATGCACTTCTATCGCTTCCTGAACCTGGCCCGACGCGCCGGTATCACGCTGCCCGTCTCGGCCGGCGTCATGCCCATTGTCAAGCGCAGCCAGATCGAGCGCACCGTAGCGCTGTCCTCGGCCAGCCTGCCGTCGGACTTCACCCGCATGATTTCCCGCTATCAGGACGACCCGGCCAGCCTGTACGATGCCGGCATCGACTACGCCGTCAACCAGCTGCGCGACCTGATCGAAGGCGGCGCGGATGGCATCCACCTGTACGCCATGAACGACGCCGCCGTGGCCGCCAAGGTCTACGACGGCATCAGGGACTTGCTGTAATGGAACGCCGCAAGCCTGCCGCCATCCGCCGCGCCACGGCGCTGCGGTACATGGGGGCCTCCGGCTGGACGCCCGATGATGCTACCACCGCGTTGCTGGATAAAGCGGAAAAGCAGATCCTCGCCATCGCCGCTCCCCATGTTGTGTGGCGCGTCCTGCCGCTGGCCGTGCTGCCGTTTGATAACTGCGGCACCGACCTAGCTCGCCATTTGCAGGGCTGTGACGAAGCGCTTCTGATGGCCGCGACCCTCGGGTCGGAGATCGATAAATTTCTGCGCCGTTTGGAACTGACCGACATTGCCTCGGCGACGGCTGCGGATGCACTGGCTTCGGTTCTGCTGGAACAAATCTGCGACGAGTGGGAGGCTGAGCAGCGCCCGCTGTTTGAAGCGAAGGGCCTGTACCTGACCGGCCGCTATGCGCCGGGCTACGGTGACTGCCCGCTGGATTTGAACGATGAGCTTTGCCTGGCAGTAGACAGCGTTCGCGGCTGCGGCCTGGCCGTGACGCCGCAGCATCTTTTGACCCCGCGCAAAAGCACCACCGCCATTTTAGGCATCGCCGATCATCCTGTGACCGGCACCCGCGCAGGCTGTGCGACCTGCCATTTAAAAGAGACCTGCTCGTTCCGCAAGCGCGGCACGACCTGTTTCAACCAAGAGGGATAGGGGAGAATCTTATGCAGATTCGCGAAGTTTTTGACCGCAAACGGTTTGTTTTTCTGGACGGCGGCATGGGTACCCAGCTGCAGACGCGCGGTCTGCAGCCCGGACAGAAACCCGAGCTGGCCGCACTGGAAATGCCTGATGTGCTGACGGCCATCCACACCGACTATGCCAACGCCGGGGCGGATATTCTGCTGGCAAACACCTTTGGTGCCAACGCAAAAAAACTGGCAGGATGCGGCCATACGGTGGAGGATGTCGTCACAGCATCCATCGTCTGCGCCCGCAAGGCCGCCGATACTACCGGCGCACTGGTGGCGCTGGACATCGGCCCCCTGGGTGAGTTGCTGGTTCCCGCAGGCACCTTGAGCTTTGAGGATGCCTATGCCGAGTTCGCCCAGGTCATCCGTGCGGGCACGGCAGCCGGTGCCGACCTCGTCTTTTTGGAGACGATGACCGACCTGTACGAGCTGAAAGCCGCCATCCTGGCCGCCAAAGAAAACTGCACCCTGCCGATCTTTACCTCGATGAGCTTTGAGAGCCGGGGCCGTACCTTCACCGGCTGCACAGTGGAAAGCTACGCCGTCACGGCGGCAGGCCTCGGCGCGGACGCCGTGGGCATCAACTGCTCGCTTGGCCCCAAGGAAATTTTGCCCTTTGCTCAGCGGCTTTGCCGCAGCGTGCCCGCCGGTGTGCCGGTCTTTGTCAAACCCAATGCGGGTCTGCCCAACCCGGACGGCAGCTACAACTTGGATCCGGACGGCTTTGCCGCCGAAATGAAAGAATACGCCGCCATCGGTGTTTCGATGGTGGGCGGCTGCTGCGGCACCACACCCGCCTTTATCGCCAAACTGCACGAAACGTTCAGCCCGCTGGCCCCGGCTGATAAAATTCCCATCCGCCGCAGCTGCCTGTGTACACCGGTTCGCTTTGTGGAAGTAAACGGCATTACCGTCGTGGGCGAGCGCATCAACCCTACCGGCAAAAAGCGCTTGCAGCAGGCCTTACGTGACGGCGACAGTGCTTACCCCTGCACCCAGGCTGTGGCCCAGGCCGAGGCTGGTGCCCAAGTGCTGGACGTCAACGCCGGTTTGCCCGGCATCGACGAAGCCGCCACGCTGGAACAGCTCGTCAAGGATTTGCAGGCAGTCACCGATCTGCCGCTGCAGCTGGATTCCTCGAACCCCGAGGCTCTTTCCCGTGCATTGCGCATTTATAACGGCAAGCCCATCGTCAACTCGGTCAACGGCGAGACTGAGACGCTGGAAAAGATTTTGCCGCTCTGCAAAAAGTACGGTGCCGCCGTCGTCGGCCTGGCGCTGGATAAGGGCGGCATCCCACCGACAGTGGAGGGCCGCGTCGCCATTGCCCGCCGCATTGTGGACGCCGCCCACGCCGCAGGCATCCCGGACGAGGATATCTACATTGACTGTCTCTGCCTGACCGCCAGCGCCCAACAGGAAGGCGCAACCCAAACGCTGCAAGCACTGACCCGCTGCAAAAAAGAGCTGGGTGTGCGCACCGTGCTGGGCGTATCCAACATCAGCTTTGGCCTGCCGTGCCGCGGCTACCTGAACACCACATTTTTGACGATGGCGATGTCTGCCGGGCTGGATCTGGCGATCATGAACCCCAATACGCCGGAAATGATGGCCGCCGTGCGCGCCTACCGCGTGCTGACCTGCCAGGATCCGCAGAGCACCGACTATGTGGCCGCCTACGCCGATGTGCAGATTCAGACGACCCAAACGAGCAAATCCGCTGCCACGGTGGCCGAAGTCAGCGCCGCCGCGCCGGGCGGGGACGCCCTGTTTGAGGCTGTGCGCCGCGGCCTGAAAGCCGAGGCCCGCGCCGCCGCCGATGCCGCCCTGACCATGCGGGAGCCGCTGGATGTGGTCAATACTTCGCTGATTCCCGCGCTGGACGCCGTGGGCGACGGCTTTGAGAAGGGGACCGTGTTCCTGCCGCAGCTTTTGCAGGCTGCCACCGCTGCCCAGGCCGCTTTTGAAGCCATTAAAGCCAAGATTGCAGCCTCTGGTCAGGCCCAGGGCAGCAAAGGCAAGATCGTCATTGCCACGGTCAAGGGCGATGTACATGATATCGGCAAGAACATCGTCCGCGTTATTCTGGAAAATTACGGCTATGACGTGCTCGACCTGGGCCGCGACGTTGACCCCGAGCGCGTGGTCGAGGCTGTGCGCCAGACCGGGGCCAAACTCGTGGGCCTGTCCGCCCTGATGACGACCACCGTGCCCAACATGCAGGCCACGATTGAAGCCCTGCACGCCGCGAACCTCGACTGCAAAGTCATGGTTGGCGGTGCCGTGCTGACGCCTGACTACGCCCGCGATATCGGTGCTGATTACTACTGCAAGGACGCCAAGGCAAGCGCTGACCTTGCCAAACAGCTTCTTGGATAACCCCCTGCCGCGTTTTTTGCTAAAACGCGGCAGTTTTTGTTTTCAGTTGTAAAAATTGCTGATTCTTAGTAAAAGCCATTGTAGTTACAGGTTTTATGCGCTATAATAAGCAATACGCACATTCTGGGCAAATTGGCTGATTTGTCTGATTTTTAGGAGCATCTGCTTGAAGAAACATATCATCAAAATCGCCGCTTTTCTCGTCGGCTTTTTGCTTATCAATCTGCTTTTGTGCGGCTTTATGCCGCCGGATAACGGTTCCAGTCTTGCCATGTGGCGCAACTATCACAGCAAAGATTCCGTCGATATCGCCGTCATTGGCTCGTCGCTGGCCTCCTGCGCTTTGCCGGAGGAAGAACTGGCCGCCGCCACCGGCAAATCCGTGGCGCTGATGGCGACCAACGCCCAAAGCTGGGATATGTCCAAAATTGCACTGGAATCCGTGCTGCGGGAACATACACCGCAGTATGTCATCCTGGTCATGGACCTGTACAATATGACGGGGGAGCCATACCCCAAGGCGCAAAAAGCTTTTCTCTCTGCCGAGTTGCAGACTTCCCGCTGGCAGGACCGCCCCGCCGAACTGCTGCGTTACATGACCAGCGCCGACCGCTTTACCGACGCGGATTCGCTGAACGCGCTGTTCCCCTGGCAGGGCGGCAACTGGCCCACCGATTGGCCCGCCACCATCTGGCAGAAGTGGAACGCCCTGACCGCCCGCATTGCTGCGCGCGGCGCGGCGCACGGCCAGCCGGAAGGGGATACCGTCATCGATTTTGACACGGTCGGCAATGTGAATACCTGGAACCAGACGAACCACCCATTCACCCAGCGGCACATTGACGAGCTTGTCTCGATGATGCAGCTCTGCCAAGAGAAAGGCGTACCGCTGCTCGTCATCAGCGCCCCAAAAACGACGCTGGACGTCATCAGCTACGATACTTATTTTGACGATTACGCCTTTTTCAAAAAGCTGGCAGGGCTTTACGGCGCATCTTACTATGACTTCAACTTTGCCAAACAGGAACTGTTCGCGAACGTTGAACCGGACTACTACAAGGATTTCACCCACATGAACACCACAGGCGGCCACGCTTTCAGCCAGTGCATGGCAAAGTTCCTGGCCCTGCTGGACGAGGGAGCTGACGTGGATGCCCTGTTTGAGACGCCGGAAGAATACCTGGCCGCCGTCAACTATATCACAAATGTGTACCTGACGCCGGAGATTCAAACGGACAAAATTCTGCTGCTGGCGGGTTCCTACCACGGTCCCTCAGTCGAGGCTGAGTATGAGTTCTGGGTCAAAGCCCCCGGTGAGACGGAATACGCAAAAATTTCCGATTACGACACCCGTACCTGGGTCGAATACCCCACAACAGTACACGGTAGCTATCAGTTCCGCGTCAATGCGCGGGTAGTCGGGTCTTGTGCAGATTTTGATCGTTATTACGAATGTTATCTTGATTTTTAAATATACGGATGGTGTAGTGTGGAACTCTATTCCCTAAGCTTTGTTCTGCTGGTTACGGTCGGCCTTTTGCTGTATTATACCGTGCTGCGCACCCGCCAATGGCTCTGCCTGCTGGGGTTGAGCCTGGTGTTTTTTGCGGCCAGCGGCTGGCAGGACTTTACGTTTTTGCTTTTTACGGCCCTGACGGTCTGGGGCGGCGGGCTTTGCCTTGCCAAGCTGGACACCGATGCCGCCGCCCGCCGCAAACAGCCCGGCTTGCCAAAAGAAGAAAAGAAGGCCATCAAGGCCCAGACCACCCGCCGCAAAAAGGGCGTGCTGGTCGGTATCCTGGTTGTGAACTTTCTGGTGCTGGGCTACTTTAAATATTGGTCCCACTTTGCGGCGCTGCTTTCCGGGGCTTGGGCCGCCAGCACGCCGTCGGCGCTGGGGCTGGTCATGCCGCTGGGCATCAGCTTTTATACATTTCAGGCTGTGGGCTACCTCATCGACTGCTACCGCGGCCGCCACCCGGCTGAGAAAAACTTTGCGCGTTTTCTCTTGTTCATCAGCTTTTTCCCGCAGCTCGTGCAGGGGCCGATCAACCGCTACGGCGAGCTGGAACCCCAGTTCATGGCCCGTCATACCTGGGATTGGGAGCGCACCAAACGTGCGCTGTTCCTGTTCGCCTTCGGCGCGATGAAGAAATACGCAATTTCCAACCTGACGTCCCCGACGATTGCCGCGATTTTGGACGTTGAGGATGCCAGCGGCCTTACCGGCGCGATGGCGCTGCTGGCAATTTTGCTGTATTCTTTGCAGCAGTACGCTGATTTCTCCGGCGGTATCGATATGGTGCTGGGCGTCGCGCAGCTGTATGATATCCAGATGATGCCCAACTTCCGCCAGCCATATTTCTCCACCTCACTGGGGGATTTCTGGCGGCGTTGGCATATCTCCCTCGGCGCATGGATGCGCGACTACCTCTTTTACCCCTTCGCCCTGACCAAGCCGATGCAGCGTTTCGGCAAATGGGCAGCCAAGCACGGCGGCAAACATTTGGGCCGCGTACTGCCCGCTGCTGTGGCAAACCTGCTGGTGTTCGCCGTCGTCGGCATCTGGCACGGCCCGGAGATTCACTACCTCGTCTGGGGTCTCTATAACGGCGCGGTCATTGCTCTGTCTGACTTGCTGGAACCCGCATTCAAAAAGCTCAACACTGCGCTGCATATCCCCACTGAGAGCCGTGCCTGGCATCTGTTTCGCATTCTGCGCACCTTTGTCATCGTCAACATCGGCTGGTACTTTGACCGCAACGGTTTTATGCGCGGGCTGCTCTGCCTGCAAAAGACCTTTACGGATTTCCGCTTTGACTCGCTGGCGGCAAACGCTCCCGGCGCATTTGCCGCTGTTTCGGGGCCTGCGTGGGGCATCGTAATCATCAGCACCATACTGGTCTTTGTACATAGCGTTTTGAAGGAAAACGGTCGTGACCCCTACGCGGATGTGCAGCGCCTGCCGCTGGTCGTGCGCTGGGCGCTGTACTATCTCGTCATCTTCCTGACGCTGATCAGCTTTATCTGCGTTACCGACACCACCGGCTTCCTTTACGCGAATTTCTGAGAAAAGAGTTTTTTATGCAAACCAATATTCTGGATTGGCTTGAAGCCACCGCCGCCCGCTGCCCCGATGCCCCCGCCGTGGGGGATGTGCAGCAGGACTACACCTGGGCACAGCTGGCAGAATTGGCCCGCCGCAGCGGCAGTGCCCTGGCGGCCCGCACCGCGCCCCGCTGCCCGGCAGCGTTCTATCTCGAAAAATCCACCTCGGCCTTTGCCGCTATGCTGGGCACGGTCTATGCGGGGTGCTGCTACTCGGTGCTGGACCCCCGCCAGCCCGTCGCCCGCACCCGGCAGGTGTTGGATACACTTGCCCCGGCATTGCTCATCACCGACGCCGAACACGCCGACGCTGTAGCAAAGCTTAGCTATTCCGGCCCGATTCTTTCGCTGGAAAGTCTGCTAACCGCCGATGAGGACGCCGCACTGCTGGCTGCCCGCCGTGTCCAGGCTGTGGACGTTGACCCCTTATACATCAACTTTACCAGCGGCAGTACCGGCGTGCCCAAGGGCGTCACGGTCAGCCACCGCTCGGTGCTGGATTTCATCCCGCAGTTTGCCGGTATTTTTGGCATCAACGGGGACGATATCCTCGGCAACCAGGCCCCCTTTGATTTTGACGTCTCGGTCAAGGATCTGTACACCGCCCTTTACACCGGGGCCAAGGTGCAGATCATCCCCCGGGCCTATTTCAGCCAGCCTACCAAGCTGATGGACTACCTGGCCGACCACGCTGTCACCACGCTGGTCTGGGCTGTCAGCGCCATGTGCTTTGTCTCCATCATGAACGGCTTCGGCTACCGCGTGCCGTCCGCCGTGCGCCAGGTTCTTTTCAGCGGCGAGGTCATGCCCATCAAGCACCTGATGAAGTGGAAGAAAGCGCTGCCCGCCGCCCGGTTCGTCAACCTCTACGGCCCTACGGAAATCACCTGCAACTGTACCTACGCCATCCTGCCTGACCGGGATTTTGCCCCCGACGAGGTGCTTCCCATTGGCCGCGCCTTCCCGAACGAGAAGGTCTTTCTGCTGGACGAAAGCGACGCCCTTGTGACCGAACCAGGCCAGGCAGGGGAGCTTTGTGTCTCCGGCACGGCGCTGGCGCTGGGCTATTACGCTGACCCGGTGCGCACAGCCCAAGCCTTTACCCAGAATCCGCTGAATCCCAACTGGTACGAGCGCATTTACCGCACCGGCGATCTGGCGCGGTATGATGAAAGCGGCAATTTATTCTACATCGGCCGCAAGGATTTCCAAATCAAGCATATGGGCCACCGCGTCGAGCTGGGCGAGATCGAAGCCGCCGCCATGCGGTGTGACGATGTGAGCCGTGCCTGCTGCATCTTTGACGCCGAAAAACAGCGGCTGCACCTGTTCTACACCGGCAGCTGCGAGAAAGCCACCCTGCTGACCGCGCTGAAAGCCAACTTGCCACCCTTTATGCAGCCCAACACGGTTCAGCAGCTGGACGAACTTCCCACGAACAAGAACGGCAAGATCGACCGAACGGCGCTGGCCGCCCTGACGAAAAAAGGAGCACGCAAATGACTGACGCCGCTTTACAAAGCATTGCCGCTGCCTACGGCACGCCGACCTTCGTCTTTGATGCCGACGCCCTGCAAGCCCGCGTGCGGGCCATCGAGGAGATTTTCGGCCCAGACATTGCGCTGTGCTATTCCATCAAGGCCAATCCGTTTTTGCTGCACGCTATGTCCTCCGTCACCGCGCGGCTGGAAGTGTGCAGCCCCGGCGAGCTTTCCATCTGCGAGCAGCTTCATGCCGCCGACGCCCGCGTCATCTACTCTGGCGTGAACAAAACGCCGGTGGATATCGTCCGCGCCGTGGCAGACGGTGTCGGCAGCTACACGGCGGAATCCCTTTTGCAGGTGCGCTATCTGCAAGAAGCCGCCCTCGCGGCGGGCAAGCACCTGCCGGTGCTGTTGCGGCTGAATGCGGGCAGTCAGTTCGGTATGTCCAAAACGGATTTGTTCCACGCGCTGGCGCACCGTGCCGAAACGCCCGATTTAGAGTTCATCGGCATCCACTATTTTGTGGGCACCCAGCGCAAAAAGCTGGCGAATCAGCAAAAGGAACTGGCGATGCTGCGCGAGCTTTATGACGAGATTGAGCAGACCTTTGGCCTGCGCCTGTCAGAGCTGGAATACGGCCCCGGCCTGTCGGTACCTTATTTTAACGGCGACGATTTCACCGACACCCTCGCCCCGGCCAAAACGCTGGCCCCCGCCTTGCAGGAGGCCGCCCGCTGGGCGCACCTGACCGTGGAGATGGGCCGCTTTTACACTGCCGAATGCGGCTATTACCTGACTACTGCCATGGACTGTAAGAACCACGACGGCCAGCACTACTGCATTGTGGACGGCGGCATGAACCACCTGAACTACCTGGGCCAAATCATGGGCATGAAGCGCCCGCACCTGCGCCACTTTGCCGCCCAGGCAGGGGAGACACTGGATTGGACCCTCTGCGGCAGCCTGTGTACCACCAACGATGTACTGGTGCGCAGTATGCCGTTGGACGGCCTTGCCCCCGGCGACCTGCTTGTCTTTGAGAATGCCGGGGCTTACTCCGTCACCGAGGGGTTGGGGCTGTTTCTCAGCCGCGACCTGCCGCGGGTCGTTTTGTGGCAGGACGGTGCGCCCCGCCTTGTGCGCGGCATCACGCCGACGTACCCCCTCAACACGCCGAACTTATAGATAAAAAAGGAGAAATTCATCATGGAACGTTTACTGGAAATTTTGAGCGAGATCAAAGAGGACGTGGACTTTTCCACCTGCACCACCCTCATCGACGACGGCATCCTTGATTCTTTTGACATTCTGCAAATCATTTCTGCCCTGAACGAGGAGTACGATATCTCCATCCCGGCGTCGGAGATCATGCCCCAGAACTTCAACAGCGCCGAAGCCCTTTACCAGATGGTGGAGCGTCTGCAGGAAGATTGATGCAAAACGCTTGCATTTATCCTGAACTTATTGTATAATACTAAAAGCGGACAGGGCTGAATTGCGCTGTTTCGCGTAC
>ERZ1034842.447-NODE-447-length-16841-cov-6.592577_pt1 | contig 16841 bp, 9 predicted proteins | sample MGYA00520634_ERZ1034842 | MGnify/ENA primary metagenome ERZ1034842 (study PRJEB33766, sample SAMN09781734) | gut metagenome | biome: gut microbiome | host: Homo sapiens | place: Madagascar | study: EMG produced TPA metagenomics assembly of the PRJNA485056 data set... | reverse complement strand
GCGCCGCCGACACCGTCGCCAACGCGGCGATGACCCAGGCCGACCCGCGCAACCTGTACCGCGAGGGAAAGGCCGTCGCCGACAGGCTGCCGGCGGGACGGGCCCGCAGGCGCATGGCCCGCTGGGACGCGAAATCGAAGAAGGCCCTCGCCAAGCAGGACAAGGTGCTCGACCAGCTGGAGCACAAGAGGAAGCGTGCCGACACCATGCGACGCGCCGGGATGTCAGACAAGTCCCTGCTCGGGCGCTGGATCAACCTCAGGCAGAAGCGGCTCGAGAACAAGGCGGGACGGCTCGGCGCCAAGGCGGGCCGGCTCGCCGGGACGAACACCTCCGGCATCCGCGGCAAGCTCATGCAGCTGCGCCGCACCAAGGCGGCCGTCACGAACACCGTCTTCGGCTGGCGCGGCGTGGCCGCGGCTGGCGCCGCGGTGGGCGGCACCGCGGTTATCTGCCTAGTCGGGATGTCGCTGCTCAGCGCAGTCATCGGCGGCGCCGCCACATCTTCTTCCGGCGGCAGCGCCGAGGGCTACCTGGCCCAGGCGCAGCGATACGTCGACGATGACTCCATCGGGTACTCGCAGTCCACGCGTTGCCACAACCCCAACATGGACTGCTCGTCGTTCGTCTACTACTGCCTCGTCGATTCGGGCTATTGCACGACCGAGCAGCTGGGTACGTACCCGTTCACCACCTCCACCATGGCGGAACCTCTGCTCAAGGCGGGCTTCGAGAAGGTCGAGTGGGACGGGAAGATGGACTCCCTGCAACGCGGCGACATCCTCATCAACACCGAGCAGCACACGGAGATCTATGCCGGCGACGGCAAGGACTACGGCGCGCACGAAGACCTCGACGGCGCCGACGGCGACTCGTCGGGAGACGAGGTCTCGCTGGGGTCTTACTGGAACGACGCCTGGGACACGATCCTGCGTCCGACCGGAGGGGCGGGCGTCACCATTCCCGAGCAGTACGGCAACGGCGGGTACTCCGTCACCTTCTACACCCCGCGCGGCTGCTACGTCAACGGCCGTGACACCGCGTGGGCGGCAGGGACGTCGCAGGCGGCGGTCCACTCCAAGTGGTCGCTCGCCGGGGCGAAGTACGACGACGATATCGCGACCTACAACGGCCGCTACCTGATTGCCTGCACGACGACGTACGGGCGCGTCGGCGACAAGGTCGACTTCACGCTGTCGGACGGCACCGTGATCAAGTGCGTCATCGCCGACGCGAAGAACCCCAACGACCAGGGATGCAACAAGTGGGGGCACTCGAACGGTCAGAACGTCATCGAGTTCGAGGTGGAGAGGTCGCGCTTCTACAGGAGCGGCAACCCCGGCAGCTCGAGCTGGAAGGCCGAATGGGGCGGCAAGCGCGTCTGCTCGTCCGTCAACAGCGGCAGCATCCTCTAGCCCATCGAATGAACGAAAGGGAAAACGAACATGAACATGACCGACAGGTTCAACCCGGCCAACGAGAGCGACCCCAAGAGGAAGCTGGCCTACGGCCTGATCGCGCTGGCGTGCGTGATCGCGCTGGGCTTCGGCCTCGACGCCGCCTCGTGCTCCCGCACGGGCACCGCGGGCGACGAGGGCGGCAAGCAGGACGCCACCGAGGCGGTCGATGGCGGCAGCGCCGCCGGGGGCGACGAGCAGGACGGGAAGGAGGCGGGCGACGAGAAGAAAGTCGAGGCGTCACCGGACCCGTCCGAGACCTCCGGCGTTCGGTTCGAGGGCTTCGACAAGCTCTCGGGCATGACCGCGACCAAGCGCGAGAGCTTCTGCGACGCCGTGGCCTCGACCATGCGCGCCAACGGCTACGGGCTCGACGAGATCACGGTCTCGATCAAGAAGAAGCCCCAGGCCACCGATAACGGCACCGTCGTGTTCATGCGCGTGAAGGGCACCGGCGACTGCTACTCGGCGCATTACGCCGACGGCACCTGGACCGTCTTCCCCCTGCTCGAGCGCGTGGACGGCGTGAACGACGACCTCGCGCAGAACCAGATCGACTCGCGCGCCGACACGGCGGCCGACGCCGACGCCACCGAGCAGAGCGCCGCGGCGCCCAAGAAGACCTTCGCCATCACCGACACCGAGCAGGCCGCCAAGTATATCGGCGACTCCTGCGCCGGCGCGCTCATGGACGCATGGCGCGCGTTCGCCGCGGAGAAGGAGGGCGGCGCCGATGCCGATTCCGCGCTGTTCTCCCGCGACCATGTGACGCACAACGACGACGGCACGGTCACGTTCACCGTCTGGATGCCCTCGAGCCAGAAGACCTACCGAGGCGTGGCCGACATGGCCGCCGGCTCGGTCTCCTTCTCCGAGTAGGGGGGAGCGGCATGCCTACACTCATCATCGCCGAGAAGCCGTCCGTCGCGCGCGGCATCGCCGACGCCGTCGGCGCCCACGAGCGCCGCGACGGCTATATCGAGGGCGGCGGCTACCTCATCAGCTGGTGCCGCGGCCACATCATCGACCTCGACTTCCCCCAGAACTACCCGCAGTGGTCCGGCCACTGGTCGATGTCGCAGCTGCCCATGATCCCGGAGCGGTGGAGGTGGAGCGTCACCGCGCCCGAGCAGTACAAGGTCCTGAAAGGGCTGCTCGACCGCGCCGACGTGGAGCTCGTCGTGAACGCCTGCGACGCCGACCGCGAGGGCGAGGGCATCTTCCGGCGCGTCTGGACCCATTCCGGCTGCAAGAAGCCCGTCCGTCGCTTCTGGTCCACCTCGCTCGTGCCAGAGCAGGTGCGGACCGACCTCGCCCACGCCAAGCCCCTCTCCGACTACGACGGCCTCGCCGACGCCGCCGAAGGCAGGGCCAAGGCGGACTGGCTCGTGGGCCTCAACGCCTCGCGCGCCCTATCGTGCCTCTACGAAGGCTCGCGCCTGTCCGCCGGCCGCGTCCAGACCCCGACGCTGGCGCTGGTCGTCGAGCGGACCCGCGCGATCCGCGACTTCAAATCGGTCCCCTTCTTCCAGGTGGAGTGCTCGGTCGGCAGGACGGCGCACGTGCGTCTCGCCGGCGAGAAGCTGAAGACCCGTCAGGAGGCCGAGCGCCGCGCCCATGCGGTCGTCGGGTCGCAGTGCGCGATCCTGAAGGTCGAGCGCAGGCAGGAGAAGTGCCGCGCGCCCAAGCTCTACGACCTCACCGGGCTGCAACGCGACGCATCGACGCGCGCGGGCCTCACCGCGGAGGAAACGCTGAACGCGCTGCAAACGCTGTACGAGAAGAAGCTGGCGACATATCCCAGGACCGAGAGCCGCTACATCGGCGAGTCCGACATCCCCGAGACGGCCCGCGTGCTCTCGGCCATCGCGGTGCCGGGAATCGTCGGCGAGGCCGCCGCGGCCGGGTTCGACGCGTCGCGCTCCGACGTCGCCCGCGTGGCCGACGACTCGAAGGTCCACGGCCACGGCGCGATCCTGCCCACGGCGCTGCTCGGCGCCAAGGAGATGGCCAAGCTCGATGGCGCAGAGCGCTCCGTGGCCATCCTCATCTGCTGCCGCCTCATGGCCGCCACCATGGACCCCGCGACGAAGCTCAAGGCCAAGGTCGAGGGCGAGATCAACGGAGACGCCTACACGGCCTCGGGAAGCACCGTCACGGACGCTTCCTGGATCGCCGTGGACGAGGCGTGCCGTGCCGCGCTTGCGGGCGGCGGCAAGGCCGCCGAGGACGAGGACGACGAGGCGCAGGACATCCCCGCCGACATCGAGCAGGGCGACTCCTTCACCGTCGCCGATGGCGACGTTCGCGTGAAGGACGGCAAGACGACCCCGCCGAAGCCCTACACGGACGCGACGCTGCTGTCGGCCATGGAGCACGCCGGCCGGTCCATCGAGGACCGCGAGCTGAAGGCTGCCATCGAGGACGATTCGATGCACTCGGGCGGCCTGGGAACGCCGGCCACCCGCGCCCGCATGATCGAGAAGCTGATCGAGGCGAAGTACATCCGCCGCCGCGGCAAGACCCTCTCCGCCACCGAGCGCGGCGAGACGCTGATCGACATCGTGTGCGATTCGCTCAAGACCCCCGAGCTCACCGCGAAGTGGGAGCTGTCCCTGTCGCACGTCGAGCGGGGAGAGGGGTCGCTGTCCGACTTCCTCTCCGGCATCGAGGGCTACACGGCCGCGGTCGTGTCCGACCTCGAGCGCGGCTTCGACCCCGCGCAGGCCGCGGCCGTCTCCGGCCGCGAGGAGCTGTGCCGGTGCCCGGCCTGCGGAGCGCCGATCGTGCTGTCGCGCAGCGGCAGGCAGTGGCAGTGCTCGTCGTCGAAATGGGCCGGCAAGGAGGAGGGCTGGCGGCTGCTCCAGGGCTGCGGCGTGAAGCTCAACATCGTCCAGAACGGCAGGAAGCTCACCAAGTCGCAGGCCAAGTCGATCCTGTCGGGAGGGACGGTCCACCTCACCGGCCTGTCGAAGAAGGACGGCAGCGGCACGTTCGACACCGACGCGAAGCTCGGAGCGGCGCCCTATACCGGGTTCGTCGAGTTCTGCCGGAGCGAGAAGCCGGGCGGGAGCGCCGGCCGCACGGGCTCGCGGCGTCGCGGCGGGAAGCGGTAGGCCATGGCCGCCGTCACGCGCGACGGGGACGGCTGCGTACCCCTCGCCGAGCTCGACATCAACCCGGCGCTGCGCGCGACCTGCCAGCGCCGGCTCGCCGCGGCGCTCGAGGGGCGCGCCATGACCGCCAGGAAGCTCGCGGAGTTCTCCGGCGTGTCCGAGGCGGTCATCTCGAGGACGCTGCACGGCCAGCGCACGCCCACGCTCGACGCGATCGTGCGCCTCTCGCTGACGCTCAACGTGTCGGCCGACTACCTGCTCGGCCTCAAGGCCTCACCCCAGGGCGACTACCGGGACGCATCCCAGGGCGGCGCGGGGGCGTAGGAGCAAGGGGAGGTGCGCTTCCCGTTCGGAAAGTCCGGGCGGTCACCGGTGTAGACCGGCAACCGGCTGGGTAACATATCTCAGATTACGGGCGCCGCGCCGGGACCTCCCGGCCGGCGCCAAGGACATGGAAAGGATGATGCTGAGATGAAGCAGGCAGGCAGCGGAAGCCATACCGCCCGTGCGGCGCTCGGGCGCCTCGGCGTGGGCGCTCTGTCCATCGTCTTCGCCCTGAGCCAGGTGCTCGGCCTGGTCGCCCCCGCCGTGCCGAGCGCATGGGCGGAGGCGGCGGCGGAGCCCGAGACCGTCACCGTGACCCTCGCCGCAGGCGATCACGGCCGGCTCGCCATCGCCGGCGAGGACGCCGAGAGCGACACGGTCCAGGTCGACAAGGGGTCGAACGTCACCGTCGAGGTCACGGCCGACGACGGCTGGTTCGCCGACTCGATCACGACCTTCGGGACGGACGGCTCGGCGGCCTCCAAGGTCGACGTCGTGGACGGGCGCGCCACCTTCAAGGCCGAGACCGACACCACCGTGACGTGCGCGTTCTACGAAGACGGCTCCAACGGCTCGGCGGCGCTCGAGGCCGTCGCCACCGAGGCGTCGGCCAAACTGGCCAAGGAGGCCTCGGACAAGGCCTACATCAAGGCCAACCTGGACGAATCGCTCTCGGGCCTCGACAAGTTCGAGCGCCGCGACGTGCTGACCGTCACCACCACCACGATCGATTCCGCCAAGGCCGCATCGCCGACGCTCGACGGCCTGTGGGCCGACGCGGACGGCGACGGCATGGGCGACTACAGCGACGCGCTGAAATCCAACGCCGTGAGCCATGCCGTGCTCTACGACCTCGACGACTCGTCCGACTACCTCGTGGGCCGCGCCGGCTCCGACATCTCGGGCGCGACGCTGGCCGACTGGGGCGCATCGGAGAACAACGCCGACGCCGCCATGCGCCGCGGCCTCAAGTTCGACGCGGCCACGGGGCTCGTGTACGTGCCCAAGAAGTACACGGTCAAGAACTCTGCCGGCGAGTACAAGGTCGCGTCCTCCCGCATCCAGCTCCTCTACGCCACGTCCGACAAGGGCGCGGTGAACACCTTCCCCGTGAAGGTCGAGGCCGAGAACGTGGACGGCCGCGCAGCCAAGTCCGGAACCGCCTCGGTCGACGTCTCGTCCCCCGACACCCAGATCGCGCTCGCCCGCGACAAGGCCGCCCGCAAGTCGATCTCCGACGCCACGATCGAGTCCGTCACCGTCAACGGCATCGAGTACACGCGCGACCTCGATATGTGGACCTATGACAAGGACACCGGCACGCTCGACATTCTCATCGCCGCAGCCGGCGTGCGCAGCGTCGACATCAAGCTCGCCAACGATGCCGAGAAGAACGTCGGCTCGTGGCTCGCGGCGCTTGCCACCGAGGCCTTCGCCGGCAACGTGTGGAACATCGGAACCTGGGAGTTCCAGTCCGCCCCCTGGGCCGGCATGTCCTTCCACACCGCCGGCCACAACAAGTACACCGGCGCCCGCACCGGCGCCACCCTGCCGGCGGTGGAGAATCCGTCCGGCGGACGCTACGAGGCCAAGACGATCTATCAGGCGCTCGGCACGCAGAACGTCGACGTCTCCGCCCTCCAGTCCGGAGCCTGGTCGATCGAGCGCACCTGCACGATCGCCGCGCAGACGGTCTCCGGCGTCACCATCCCCAGCGCGACGAAAGTGGACCTCACCTGCGGCCACGTCGGCGTGAACCCCTCCGGCCAGCTCGACCCCTCCTACAACCAGGCCGTCCATACCGACGACGACTACGGCCAGACCGTGCGCATCGCCGCCGTCAACGGCGACGAGGCGATCATCGGCGTGACCGTCCCGACCACCTTCACGCAGGCCGGCGCCGGCTTCTTCAAGATCAAGTGGAAGCTGAACAAGGTCCGCTACACCTTCTCCAAGTGCTCGGCCAACGTCTCCATCACCGACGGCAACTCCGAGTACTCCGTCGAGGGCGCCGAGTATGACATCTACCGCTCCTCCGACAACGCGCTCGTCTCGCATATTGTCACCGACGCAGCCGGCAATGCCGCGCTGGACCTCGAGCCCAACCAGGCCTACTACGCCGTCGAGACCAAGGCGCCCGCGGGCTATACGCTCCACAAGGGGCATATCGCCTTCAGGACCGGCAACTCCGCCGGGACCGAGCAGCTGAAGGACGACCCTGGCACGGTGCGCATCAAAATCAATAAGAAGGACTCGGCTACGCTCGGCGGGGCACAATCCGGCGCTTCGCTCAAGGGTGCCGAGTACTCGATTGCATCCCTGTCATCGCCCTCATGGGGACCCGTGACCGTCACGACCGACGAAAACGGTTATGCGGTTATTCGCGATGTTCCCCTTGGAGAGCTGACTGTAACCGAAACCAAAGCACCTGCCGGCTACAAGCTAGACACTACTGTTCATAAATATACGATTAGTCGCGATGACCCTCGCGCAGAAGGCATATTTGAGCTCGAGCCTGAGAACGACTTCTCCGAGAACCCGATTTCGTTCGATATCGAGATCGCCAAGACCAAGGGCGGCGAGGACGACAGCTGGGAATCCGACGACGGCCAGGGAAATGCCGCGACGGGCGTCCAATTCCAGATCATCTCGAATACCACCAATGAGGTCGTTGGAACCCTGACGACCAACGATGCCGGCTTCGCGTCCACCAAGGACGCGGCCACCTGCGACGAGACCTCCGTCTCCGAGGCCAAGACCGACGACCCGGCGCGCCCGTGGTTCGGCTCGGGCAAGCGCAACGCCGGCATCTCCGGCGCCGTGCCCTATGACGCGGCGGGCTATACGATCCGCGAGGTCGATTCCACGGTGCCCGAGGGCTTCGACCATGTGGACGACTGGACGATCTCGGCCGACGACCTCGTGGACGGCACCACGAAGTACTACTCCGTCATCGACAAGACGCTCAACAGCCGCATCCAGATCGTCAAGACCGATGCCGAGACCGGGAACACCGTGCCCCTCTCCGGCTTCAAGTTCCAAGTGCTCGACTCGAACGGCGAGACCATGAGCTTCACCGACCCCTACGACGTCAACGGCACCGTCGACACCTTCACGACCGACGACGCCGGGCAGGTCACGATCCCGCAGCGCCTCAAGTCCGGCAAGTACTCCATCAAGGAGGTCTCCGCCGTGGCGCCCTACACCGTCAACGGCGAGGCAGTCGGCTTCGAGGTCCCCAAGGACTACAAGAAGGCCTCCCCCGTGACCGTCATCAAGGTCTCAGACAAGCAGGCGAAGGGCAAGGCGACCATCACGAAGACGTGCTCGCATGACGGCAAGGCGCTTCAGGGCGCAGAGTACGACGTCGTGGCGCAGCAGGAAATCGTGTCCCCCGACGGCACCGTGCGCGCCGCGGCCGGAGACGTCGTCGACCATGTGAAGACCGGGCAGGACGGCCGCGCCACCACCAAGGAACTCTACCTCGGCAGCGGCTCGGCGGCCTACGCCTTCATCGAGACCAAGCCCCCCTCGGGCCATGTGATCGACGAGACGCCCGTGGCGTTCACCCTCTCCTACAAGGACGGCGCCACCGCCGAGGTGAAAGCCGCATCCGACCAGTCCGACGCTGCGGTGAAGTTCGAGGTCGATAAGACCGTCATGGGCGCCGACACGCCGCTTCCCGGAGCGAAGTTCCAGGCCTGGAACACCGACGACGAGATCTCGATCGGCAGCGCCGCCGGCAACCTCGCCGTGCGCGCCGAGGCCGGAAGCGAGGTCTCCATCAGGAAGGCCGTATCCACCGCAAACGTCAAATCCGAGGCCGATGACGGAACCTCCCTCGTCCTCAAATCCGCCGACGGCCTGGAAACCCAGCTCGGGCCCGATGCCGTCGATATGAAACCCGGTACGTACACCCTGACCGCCACCCAGGACGGCAATGCCCTCGAAGGCAAGGAGGTCGAGATCGAGGCCGGCAAGTCCTACACCGCCAAGGTCGCGACCGGCCTGCTCGGCGCCAAGCCCGCCCTCACCGACGACGGATACACCATGCCTGCCATCCGTCTCGCCTGGTCCGATGCCGATTCGGCATACGAGGGCCGCGGGCTCGGCGCCGGCACTTACGACCTGACCGTCTCGGGCAAACCCGCCGGCAGCATCGCGGTCGATAAGGACGGGCCGACCTACATCTTGGTCAGCGGCGGCCGCGCCCGCCGGGTGCCCGTCCTGCTCAAGGAGGGCAAGAGCGCCACAGAGGGCGTGACCGGCGCCGACGGCTCGACTGACTTCCTGCACCTCGCGCCCGGCACGTACCGCGTCGCCGAGATCGAGGCGCCCGCCGGATACGTCGAGGCGCCGGGGATCAAGACCTTCACCGTCGGCGCCGACGGCCGAATCGATGGCCGGGACTCCGGCCAGGCGGCCTTCGAGGACGACTACACCAAGGTCCGCATCTCCAAGCGCGACATCACCGACGAGTCCGAGATCGAGGGCGCCAAGCTCACCGTCACCGATTCCGAGGGCACGACCATCGACTCATGGACCTCGACCGCCGAGGATCACGAGATCGATGCGCTCGCACCCGGCAAGTACACGCTCACCGAACAGCGCACGCCGACCGCCTACGACCAGGCCGAGAGCATCGAGTTCGAGGTGAGGAAGACCGGCGAGGTCCAGACCGTCACGATGTACGACTCGCCCATCTCCATCAGCGGCGAGATCGACAAGCGACAGGAGATCGCCGACCCCACCGCCAAGGACACCGATGCCAACGGCGACGGCCTGAACACCGCCGAGACCAAGGCATCCGACGACGGCTCCTATGCCTACACCATCGACTTCCGCTCGACGTCGAACACCTGGACCGACGAGTTCACGGTCGAGGACGACCTGACCGCCGCCGTCGACGGCCGTGCTCAGCTCACATCGATCACCACGCCGCAGGCCCTCGAGGACTACGACGGCAAGATGAACGTCTGGTACAGGACCGACAAGACGCCCGATGACCACGTCGACGAGTCGAGTGCCAACGCAACCCTCACCGACGGCCATGAGAACCCCTGGCTGTCCGACGAGGCCACCGCCTCCACCCTTGGTGAGGACGGCCGAGCCGTCGACTTCACCGGGTGGAAGCTCTGGCGCGCCGACGTGCCCACGACCGAGGCCACCGAGCTCGCCGTGGCAGACCTCGGCCTCGAGGAGGGCGAGCACGTCACCGCGATCCGCTTCGAGTACGGCCGCGTGGAGCAGGGCTTCACCACCCGTGACGGCGGCTGGGACCGCGAGGGCATCAAGGACGTCCATGACGACATCGCCAGCGCCGAGGACACCGCCGCCGAAAACGGCTCCCATACCGACGATTCCGGCACGGGGACCGGGACGGCCTATGCGCCCGCCATCGTGCGCATGAAGGCCACCGACGGCTACACCGCCGGCACCTCGCTCGACAACTACGCCCGCGTGGACCTCACCCGCAACGGCGGCGGCGACGGCCTCGAGGACCATGACGAGGACCAGGTGACCCAGACGGCGAAGGCCGTCACGGCGCCCCCGACCAACCTCGACCAGACCGGCCGCAACGTCATCATCGGCCTCGCCGCGACCCTCGCCGCCGCGGCGGCGGCAGCCGCGGCGCTCATCTACCGCCGCTGCCACGCCTATCCGGACCCCGCTCCCGCAGACGGCGAGGATGACGGATATGAGGAAGACGCGCGCGAGCGCGAATACCGCGACGACCGCTATACCGACGGTTACGACCGCGACCCCTATGGGTACGATGACGGATACCGGGACAGCTACCGCGACCGCTACTGAGAACAGGGCCCGATAGATAGCCCTCGACCGGGGCCCGACGCATATCCGCGCCGGGCCCCTTCGCTTGACATCCCAGAGGAGACGCCCATGAAATGCCGACAGCGACGCCGGATTAAACCGCTCGACATCCTTCTTGCCGCCATATGCGCCGTGTCGCTCACAGCCGCCGCCCTCATCGGATGGACGATCTTCCATCAGGACGCCGTCTATAGGGAACTCTCCATCGATGTCGAGGCGGATGCCGGCGACGGCATCGACTGGGACGGCCTGCGCGCGCGCAACCCGGACATCGCCGCATGGGTATCCGTCGAGGGCACCCCGGTGGATTTCCCGGTGGTCTCGCCCCGGGAAGGCGACCCCAAGGGGTTCTATCTGAGCCATGACTTCGACCGCAACTGGTCGTTTTCCGGGTGCCCCTACCTCGACCCGCGCTGCGGGGCGGACGGGCGCCATGCGCTTGTCTACGGCCACCACCTCAACTTCGACGGCGAGATGTTCACCTACCTGCGCGACGCCTGGCGGCAGGAGAAGTTCGATACCCTCGGCGACATGCGCTGGTCGACGCCCGCCGAGGGCACCGTGAGCCTCCACCCGGCGTTCTCGATGTCCGTCGACAAGAGCTTCGCCGACATACAGATGTTCGACTTCAACGGGACCGCGGAGCTGCGCGCCTGGCTCTCGGCCCTCTCGGCGCAGGCGGGCGCGAGGGCGGAGGGGTGCGACGACCTGTGCGAGCACGCCACGCGCGCCGTCACGCTCGTGACGTGCACCGGAAACTTCGCAGGCGGCAGGGCGAGGACCCTCACGGTATTCGTCGGCTGAATTTTTCCGGCAAACATGTCACACCATGGAAAAGAGGCGCAAAAGAGGGGATAAAAACGGGTATAAAAAAGGTAAGAAAGCGATAAAACCGCTTCCCATCTCGATAAACGCACTATCGGAAGGAGGTGCCGAAATGGATGGAAGCGCCAAACTGCCGCCGCCCGCGCCGGTGGGCATAACCGAACTCAAGAACAACTTCGCCTCGATCGCGAAGCGGGTGCACGACACGTCGGTGCCCTGCACCGTGCTCAAGCAGGGCCGGGCATACGTCGCCATCGTCCCCGTGGACCCGGGATACAGGGCAAAAGGGAAATACGCCTGCAACCAATACACGAGGGTGCTGCGCCGCCTGTTCGCGTTCTGCCGGAACGCCCACGACCACCGGATCACGTTCGTGCTCCGCCGGCGCAACGAGGACTACGTCGCCATCGCGCCGCTCGATCCTCCCGATACCGGGGACTGAGCGCTTAGGGAAACCCGAGGGAAAGGATCGACCCATGCTGCCCACCATCATCATCGGAGCGCTCGCGCTCGCAATCCTGTGGCCCTTCATCAGGCTGGGCTATGAACTCATCAAGCTTGCGGGGTCGCTTGTCCTGCTCGTCGCCTCATGCGCGATCGGCGCCGTCGCCCTCATCGGGCAGGGTGCCTTCCATCTCATCTCGGCCTGCCGCCGACACGCTGGAACGAAGAAGGACGACACCGTGCCGCCGACGGCGGCGAACAGCGACCGCGCCCCCATGCTCCCGGAATATTCCTCGGTGCGCTAGGACCGCACCGGAGGGAACCGGCCAAACGAAAAACCGAACAAGCATATATCTTGAAAGGACCATGCCATGAAGAACAACCCGATTGAAAAGATCCGCGACCTCCTGGCGGAGCCCGAGGCGCGCCGCAAAGCGGCGATCTGCGCCGGACTCGCCGCCGCGCTCGCCGTCGGCGGCGCCGGAATCGCCATCGCATCCAACCGACCAGAGCCGATCGACAGCACGCCTTCGGCCGTAGAGAAGGCCGGCGCCGAATCCGTCGCCCCCGCCGACATCGCCAAGATATGCCCGACGCTCACGCTCGACGGGCAGGACGTCGGCGCCCCCGCCGACGAGGTCACCGTCACGACCGGCAAGGGCCGCGTCTTCGTGACGCAGCGCGCCGGCGACGATGCCGCCGCGACCGTGGACTCCACCGCCCGCCGCAGCGCCGCGCTCGCCCGCTCGCTCGACGGATGCGAGACCGGCGGCAAGACGGTCGAGACCGTCACCTGGGCCGCGGTCGACGAGGGCGGCAACGTCCAGGTCGCCGTCACGAACTCGCCCGCCGCAGCGCCCTCCGGCGGCACCACCGCGGAGGTCGTCAACGGCTCGGGCGGGCATGTGATATCCGACGGCGTCTGGAACTCCGACGGCGTGCATGACGCCGGCTACGAACAGAACGCGGGAACGGTGACCGATTCGGCCGGCGGCAAGATCGAGGCCGGAGCCGCCTCCAAGGCAGACGAGGGCGACAAGTCCGAGACGGCCGAGGACGGCAGCGCGAAGGCCGACGATTCCGGCGCCAAGGCGGACACCAAGTCCGATACCAAGAAGAACGACTCGAAGGGCAACGCGGCGACGCAGGCGTCCGGCGGCTCGTCCTCGAGCTCGTCGGCATCCGGCTCCGCGCAATCCCAGAAGAAGTGGGTCCCCGAGCAGGGGCACTGGGAGACCGACTACGGCCAGGTCTGGGTCCCGAACGTCGTGTACGTGCGCCACGGCCGCTTCATCTGCAACGCCTGCGGCGCGACCTTCGACTCGAAGAACGGATTCTATGCCCATAGCGACGCGATGTATGCTCAAGGTCAGAACCATGATGGCTACACCGACGACTCATATACCACAAGCGAGGACCAGGGACATTACGAGCAGCAGGCGACCGGTAGGCACTGGGTCGTGGATGTGGCCGGGCACTGGGAGTAGACGGGTCTTCGTAACGGTTCGCGCGCCGGCGCCCGCCGTGCGATAAAATGACGGCAACGCCATAGTCAATTAAGCAACGATCGGAGCCAGATGATGGACAGCAGGCAGCCCGAGCTCTCGCGGCTCACCCTCATGTGCAGCGACCACGAGGTCGCCGAGTTCACCTGGAACCATGACCGCCAGGCCGTGACCGGCAAGACCCACGTCCTCGATGCGGCGCATGCCCCCCTTATGGCGACCGACCCATCGGGCAACATCACGCGCGACAGGCTCTCGAGCTGGTTCAAGAACAGGGGCATCCCCGATTTCCGCCCCGATGCCGCGGACCGCCTTCGCGCCGTCGGCTACCCGTCGGCCGCCTCCCTCATGGCCTCTGGTTTCGGCGCATCGCTGTCCGACCAATATTGGATTCGCCCCGCCGGATCCGCATCCACATGGCGCGACGTCAACTGCTTCGAGAACGATTTCAGCGAAGAGCTCGGCGAGCTGCTTCTTCCGCACGACGCCTCGTCGGTCCCCTTCCTCATCGAGAAGATCAGGGGCAACGCCGACCTCCTCGCCTCATCGCCCGATGCGGCCCTGAACGGCAACCTGCCGAAACGCTGGACGATCGAGGGCGGGCAGCGGATGCTGGTCAAGTCCGGGCGATCCTCCGGCAGGTTCCAGGAACCGTTCAACGAGAAGATCGCCAGCGTCCTGTGCTCGCGGCTGCTCGACGAGGGCGACTATGTCGCCTACGAGCTCGAGGACGGCGGCTTCATGAAGTGGACCTCCCGCTGCAAACCCATGACCGACCAGGTCACCGAGTTCGTGCCGGCCTGGGCGCTGCTCTGCTCGTCGAAACGCCCCTCGGACCTCGGGCTGCACGATTTCTACGTGTCCGCCTGCGCCGCCCACGGGCTCGACGTGCGCGAGGACGTGGAGAAGATGCTCGTCATCGACTACCTCATGGCGAACTTCGATAGGCACTGGAACAACTTCGGCGTGCTCATCGACAGCGAGAGCAGGGAATGGCTCCGCGCGGCGCCGGTGTTCGACACCGGCGAAGCCCTCTGGTGCGACCGCGAGCTCTCCCAGCCCTTCGACGGCTACACGACCCCGCGGGCCGGCATGATGCGTCCCTTCGCCCGCAAGATCGACGAACAACTCGGCAGATATTGCCGCAACCTGTCCTGGTTCGACCCGTCCGGGCTCAAGGGCTTCTCGGAGGAGGCCTGCGACATCCTCCTCGGCAACCCGTTCATCGCCAACGAGCGCGGCAGAATCGACAAAATCAGGGAAGCGATCGACCTGCGCGCCATGATGCTGACCAGGCACGCCCATGAGATCAGCGGCGGGCGCGGGTTCATGGTTCCCGACATGGGCGCCGTTTGCGCGACCGGGGCGGCGAAGCGGACGGGGCTCCATCTGTAATTCCCAAAAATCGAGCATCGTGCCCGCATATCGGTATGAAACGCTTCCCGATTGGGAAAAAGGGTTACAAACTTCGGCCCGCGGCCATACCGTGGTCGAATACCCCTCACCGCTTCTCACCGAAAGGGCCTCTCAATGGGAAATATGAAATTCGACGGCGCGGACGTCACCTTCGAGCTCGACGGCTACGACGCCCTGGTCGAACGCGTCCGCTCCAAGAAGGTCAACTGCAAGATCAACCCCTCCGACCTCCCCAGGCTCTACGCCGTCATGGATGCCGAGCTCGAGGGCAACGAAGAGCTCGCCGCGGCATTCGCCGAGGCGCAGGAGGCGGCGTTCGGCGAAGCCGTGCTCACCGTCTGGGCCGAGCGCATCAAGAGCTTCAAGGACTCCTTCATCCCGGTGTTCGGCGAGGCTTGCAAGGACGCCGCGTGCCGCTTCGGCTTCTCCAAGGACGGCAACAACACCTTCAAGTCCGCGGTCGACGCCTTCGCGGCCAACATCTGCGACCTCTACGGCGCCGCACCCCAGATCGTCGACGGCTTCTGCGAGTTCCTGGCGCGAAACGCCTGCCTCGAGTTCGACGGCTACGCCGCCGACATGCCCGTCCCCTGCCAGCTCTACGTGGCCGAGGGAATCTCGAAGATGGCCTACCAGCAGGCCATGAACAGCGTCCGCGGGTTCAAGCTCGACACGGACGCGTCCGTCGAATTCGCCGACAAGTTCATCAACGACAACGTCACGACCCCCGACAGCTTCATCCACCTGAACGACGCCTGCATCGCGATCGAGAACGTCAAGGCCGCGACCTCGACGCCCAGCGTCCCCGAGGCGTCCGTCAAGTTCGCCGTGACCCAGGCGGCCTTCGAGCACAAAACCGTCGACCACTTCGACGACGCGCTCCGCCCGGTATACACCGACGAGACCGATGCCGAGTTCGAGGACGCGGTCGATGCGGCGCAGGGCCTCGACGCGGACGCAACCGGCATCATCGCGCGCCCCGATACCGATCACCCCGCCCGCCCGGACGAGGCGACGTCGGCCCCGGTCCAGCCCGAGACGTACCGACAGGACGATTGCCAGGACGCCTACCAGGGAGAGGGAGCGGGATATGCCCGACCCGAGACCCATGGCGACATCCGCGGGCAGTACGGCCCCTATGGCCAGGACGCCTACGGCAGCACCTACAAGCAGGGCTACTAGGCCCATCTGAACCTCTGGAAAGGCAGGGTCGACTCATGGCGGACGCACCCCCCGCAGCGTCGGGACAACGCTCGGTCACGCTCGATATCGGAGCAATCGGATCCGGGCTCGGTGACGGCATCGATATCGAGGAGGCGTATCGACTCGTGGCAGCTGCTATGGAAAACGACGCGGAGCTCATGGCGGCGGTCGGCGCCGCCCGCGAGCGCGCGGTCGAGACGGTGAGGGGCAACCTCGCCGCCAAGTCCGCCCGCGGCGGGCTCGAGGAATACCGCCGCGCGCTGGACGCCGAGTTCGAGGGCACCATCGACGCCCTGACGGCATCGATGGGCATGACGGCATCGCCCGACCAGAAGAACACCTTCAACTCCGCGTTCGACGCCTTCGCGGCCGCCAAGGCCTCCATCTATAAGAGCAGCGCCGACTTCCGGCGCGAGTGCGTCGACCTGCTCGCGAAGCGCGCCCTTGCCGAGCTCGGGAGCCCCGTGCCCGCCGATTTCGATGCGCAATCGCGCATCTCGGACTACATCGGGGAGCTCTCACGCGAGCAGGCCGCCAAGACGATCTCCTCGCTCCACGGCCTCAAGGTCTCCGAAGTTCTCGCCGCCGGGCGCAAGCGCATCGCCCAGGCCCTGGGCGAGCTGATGCGCCGCCTGCGCGCCGTCCCCAAACCCGCGAAGGCCACGGCCGAACCGCGCCAGGCGTCCCCGGCGCCCGCCCCGGCAACGGCGGCGGCTCCG
>ERZ1034842.443-NODE-443-length-16890-cov-14.504901_pt1 | contig 16890 bp, 25 predicted proteins | sample MGYA00520634_ERZ1034842 | MGnify/ENA primary metagenome ERZ1034842 (study PRJEB33766, sample SAMN09781734) | gut metagenome | biome: gut microbiome | host: Homo sapiens | place: Madagascar | study: EMG produced TPA metagenomics assembly of the PRJNA485056 data... | reverse complement strand
AACGGCGAAGATCGGGTGTTTGAAAGATGAGCGCTATCGCGATGTGCTGGTGTATCGGTATGTGGCGGGGTTGGACTGGGGGAGTGTGGCTAAGGTGATGCATTACAGTATTGATCATGTGTATCGTTTGCATGGCGGGGCATTGGTGGCATATGGTGAGATAGAAAGATGACAGTAAATGCAAGTAGTTTATGTGTTATTATGGTAGCGTGATAATTAGTAATCAGGTTTGTTTTGACATAATATCTCCTTTTGGCGAGGGGCACAGGCATTAGAGCTTGTGCTCTTTTGCTTTGAATGCGGCGGTTTATGGGGGCGGTGATGGTGTGACGGAGAAAGAGCTGGCGAGGCTGCAGGCTTTGCTGGCGGCGGATAAGGGGGATTTGTTTTATCACTGGTCGGCGTGGGAGCGGCTGCGGGATGAGGTGCTGCGACTGGATCATTATGAGTGCCAGCTGTGCAAGGCGCGCGGGCGTTATACTAAGGCGGTGGTGGTGCATCATGTGGCGCACGTTAAGGATAGGCCGGACTTGGCGCTGTCGTTGTATGGTGACGACGGGGAGCGGCAGTTGATTAGCGTGTGCAAACGTTGTCATGAGGAACTGCATCCTGAAGCATTCAGACAGTACGGCGGCGAGGAGAAAGAGGAACCGTTGACGGAGGAGCGGTGGGATTGAGCGTGCGCAAAAATTATTCGCATGTGGGATACCCCCCGGTCGAAAAAAACGAGTTTTTTGGCGCAGGAGGACTGTCGGGGCGTTAACCGACAAAAGATATTTTTTGAGCAAAAAATTTTAGCGGGAGGGGGGTATTTTGTGCGGAAATACGTATATCGAAAGCTATTTGAAAAGGATTGAAGAAGAGCCGGATAAATTTAGCGCGGAAATGAAAAAAGCTGAAAAATACATCCGCGAGATTTTAGCCGATGAAGATGTTTTCATCGATGATAAAAAAATTGAAAAGGCAAAAGAGTTGATCGAGCGGTATTTTAAGATGCCTCTTTTTGATTGGGAATTATTCGTGCTGGGGCTGATCCACTGCTACTACAAATCGACGGATACGGTAGTCTTTACCGAGTTTTTTATCATGATGGGGCGCGGTAATGGCAAGAATGGTTTTATTTCCGGCATCGTCTGGTACCTGACTACCCACTATCACGGAGTGGACGGCTACAATGTAGACATCATAGCGAACAGTGAGGATCAGGCGAAAACTTCTTTTGATGATATCTATGAAATGCTGGACAGAACGTGGAAGAAATCGCAGAAGTTTTTTAAAAAGACGAAATTATTAATCACTAATACCAAGACAAATTCTTATATAAAATTTAATACAGCGAATGCCAAAACCAAAGACGGCAAACGCTCGGCGTGCTTGGTTTTCGATGAAATACACGAGTATCAAGACGGCAGTATCATCGGCGTTTTTAAGTCCGGATTTGGTAAGAGAAAACACTCACGGATTTTCAGTATCACGACTAACGGCTATGTCCGCGACGGCGTGCTGGACGAAAAGCTGCGTATCGCTCGAGGTGTTTTAGACGGCGAGATAAAGGGCAGCAGACTATGCCCTTTGATTTACAAACTGGATAATGATGCCGAGGCGCAGGATAAGGATAAATGGGTAAAGGCAAATCCGTCTTTGCCGTATCTGCCTAATCTACAAATCCAGATGGAGCAAGAGAACCTCGAGGCGCAGTTTGATGATATCGTCAAAATAAATCTATATACTAAGCGTTTTAATCTGCCGAGAGCTGATTTAGAGATAGCCGTCACCGACTATGAAAATATCAAGGCTACTAATGTGGCGCTGCCTGATCTCACACGCCAAAGCTGCACCGCAGGGATAGACTATGCGGAGCTGACAGACTGGGCGGCGGTTAATCTTCATTTCAAAATAGGCGATAAGCGCTATGACATAAATCATGCGTGGATGTGCCTAAACAGCAAGGATTTGCACCGTGTAAAGGCACCGTGGAAAGAATGGGCAGAAAAAGGGCTAATCACGGTGGTGGATGATGTCAGTATTCATCCGGATTTGCTATGCGAATACATCAAAAAAATGTCGGCCAAGTATAACGTCCGCATGGTGGCGATGGATACTTTTAGGCATACGCTCATGGCCGAGAGCCTGCGCAAGATAGGATTTGACGCGCGGGATAAAACAAAAGTAAAACTAATTCGGCCGAGCGACATCATGCAGGTAGAGCCGGTGGTGCAAGAATGTTTTAACCGTAATTTATTTGTCTGGGGAGATAATCCCTGCCTGCGCTGGGCTGTCAATAATACTAAGCGTATGCGGTCCAGCCGCAACATCGGCGCAGATACCGGAAATTTTGTTTACGGAAAAATCGAGGCGAAAAGCCGCAAAACGGATCCGTTTATGGCGCTGGCGGCATCCATGTGCTGCGAAGATGTGCTGATAAGTAGAGCGGTCAGCCTGCCGCCGATCGGAGCAATAGCATTTTAAGGAGTTGAGATAGTGGGAATATCAATTAAAGATTGGCTTTTGGGAAAGCCGAAAAGCGACGATAAAACGCTGGAATTTTGCAAGTTGGATTTAGAAAATGCGGTAGTGGATTTCGGGCTCCGCGAGCTGGCGTTTAATACCTGTGTATCTTTGATCGCTAATGCGATAGGAAAAGTGGAGTTTAAGACTTATCGCGGGAATGAAGAAATCCAAGAAAAAGAATTTTACACATTTAATATCGAGCCAAACATCAACCAAAACAGCACAGTTTTTCTGCACAAGCTGATTTATAAACTATACAGCGATAATGAGGCGCTGGTCATCAGCGTAAAAAAGCGCGGCAGTGATGATGAAATGCTTTTAGTCGCGGATAGTTTCGCGGTGGATGAGTACGCCGAGAAAGAGAATGTCTACAGCGGGGTCGTGGTAGACACTTTAGACTATCACAAAAATTTTAAAGAACGCGATGTGCTGCATTTCAAACTGAACAGTAAGGATATAAAAATATATCTGGACATGATGAACCAAAGCTACGCTCGACTGTATCAGGCGGCGGAAAACTACTACAGGCGCAGTCATAACCCGCGGCTGAAAGTCCATGTCGATCGTATGGCGCAGGGTGATGAAGATTTCGACGGCAATTTCGCCAAAATGGTCGAAAAGCAGATCAAGCCTTTCTTGACAAACGACCGTGCAATCCTGCCGGAGTTTGACGGTTATACCTACACGGATATGGCTGAAAGCAGCGCAGGCGGTGACAGTGCAGACATCAGGTCGCTGGTTAACGATATTTTTACGCTGGCGGCGAGATGTTTTAATATCCCGCCTGTTTTGCTTTTCGGCGATGTGGCAGGCACTGCTGACGCTATGGAGCGATGGCTCACAGTATGTATCGATCCTCTGTGCGATCAGCTGCAGGAGGAGATCAACCGCAAGCGCTACGGCTATGACGCATGGAAACGCGGGGACTATATCCGAATCGACACATCAAATATCCGCCATTTCGATATATTTGGTAATGCGACTAATATCGAAAAATTAATCGGCTCGGGTGCGTTTAGTATCAACGACGTGCGCCGCGCCGCCGGACAAGCTGTAATAAATGAGGAATGGGCGAACAGATATTACATTACTAAAAATTTCAGCACTGTGGAGCAAGTGACGACACCAATGGGAGGGGGTGAGTAAATGCATAAAAAGATGTGGGAGATAAAACAGCAAGCCCAAGGAAATACGGTAGATATATACATCTACGGCGATGTCGAAAGCGACGGCTACGACTGGTGGACTGAGGAGGTCATCGAAAGCGAAACCAGCGCTAATCATTTTCGCAACGAGTTGGCCAAGTATCCGAATGCCGATCTAAATATTTATATCAATTCCTACGGCGGTAGTGTCTTTGAGGGGACGGCGATCTACAACCAGTTGAAACGCCATAACGGCAAAAAGACGGTGTATGTAGACGGTTTCGCCTGCTCGATCGCCTCGGTTATCGCTATGGCTGGCGACGAGGTCATCATGCCAAGTAATGCCTTGATGATGATCCATAATCCGTGGATGTATACAGCGGGCAATGCGGCGGAATTAAGAAAAGCCGCCGAGGATTTAGAAGTCATCGGCAAAGCAAACCGCACGGCATATCTAAATAAAGCCGGAGAGAAACTCACCGAGGAAGAACTGGCGCAAATGATGGACGCGGAGACTTGGCTTACAGCCGAGGACTGCGTGCGCATGGGACTGGCCGACAAGCTAAGCGATAAAGTGGCTGACATGAGCGGAGCCGAGGCAATGCTCAAAAAGGCAAATTTGAATTTAGAGCAAAGCTTAAAAATCCGCCAGAGCCTAAAAGCACAAATGCAAAGTTTGCAAGAAGAGATCAAAAAAGAAAGCAAAGAAGTGAAAGAAAAAAATGAAGAAGTAAAGCCGACCTTGTTTCAAACTTTGGCCGGCTTAAATTATGCGAAAAAACAGGAGGATTGAAAAAATGAGAAACAATGACGACAAAAATACTACCAAAGAGCAGGCCAATGCCCTGATGATGCAGGCATTCAAAGATAACGATCCTGAGGCATATGCTAAGGCACTGGAACAACTAATGGAGGCTGTCGGCCAAGATGTGCGCAGGGAGTATGAAGAGCACATGGCAAGCGTGATCGATCAGCAAGATGAAAAGATTTTGCAGGCTCGCGGCGTGCGCCAGCTCACCAGCGCAGAAAAGAAATTTTATCAGGCGCTGAGAGACGCAAGCAAACTGGACAATCCCCGCATGGGTTTGACAGGTGTCATCATGCCGGAAACAATCATCGACTCGGTGTTCGATGAATTGCAGACCAGACATCCGCTTTTGGCCAAGGTCGGATTTTTACAGACAGGCGGCGCGATCCGCATGTTTTTGAACACCAACGGCTACCAAGAGGCGCGCTGGGGCACTCTGTGCTCGGAAATTGTGCAGGAGGCAATGAGCGGGTTTAAAGAAGTAGATACAGGCTTGCTTAAACTTTCGGCATTTATCCCTGTCTGCAAAGCAAATTTGGATTTAGGCTATGAATGGCTGGATAACTTCGTCCGTCAGGTTTTGTATGAAATGCTGGCTAATGGGTTAGAAAACGGCCTTGTAAACGGCACCGGTAAAGATGAACCGATCGGCATGATCCGCGATGTATCCGAAAATGCGGCGGTAGTAGGCGGCAAATATCCTGCTAAAGCCAAAGTAACGGTCAATGATTTTTCTGCGGAAACTATCGGCAATTTACTAAGCCTTTTAGCGGTGGATCCGAACGGCAAACCGCGTGAAGTGCGCGATGTCATTTTGTTGGTTAATCCGGCTGATTATTTCAGCAAGATCATGCCTGCAACTACGCTCATGGCACCAGACGGCAGCTACCGCAATGATGTATTGCCCTACCCGATGGAAATCATCCAGACGGCGGCAGTCAAACCGGGTGAGGCGGTTTTAGGCATGGCCTATAAATACTTCGCCGCTGTCGGCATGAGCAGCAAAGACGGCCGTATCGAGTACAGCGACCAGTACCAGTTTTTAGAGGACAACCGCGTATACGTTATCAAGCTGTATGCTAACGGTTTTCCGATTGATAATAACGCTTTTGCTTATCTTGATATCAGCAACTTGCGCGCGGCAGTGCTGAAAGTGGAGCAAGTGACTGCACCCGATCCGTCGGCAGACGCTACTTTGTCCAGTTTGAAAATCGGGGCGTTGGCTTTGTCGCCGAACTTTGCGGCAGGAACTACAACCTATACGGCAGCTACGACCAATGGCAGCAATGTAGTCAATGCAGTTCCGAATAACGCCGGGGCAACGATCGAAGTCAAGGTTAACGACGAAGTTATCGCTAACGGCACGGCGGCTACATGGAAGAGCGGCTCGAACACTGTAGAAATCACCGTCACCGCCAAAGACGGCACTACCACGAAAAAATACACTGTGACGGTTACTAAATCGTAATGATTAAGCGCAACGAAGTACCGCCGGAGCTTTTAGCGGCGGCCGAAAACTATCTGAATATCACTTGGAATGATCAAGCCACGGACGATAAAGTCTGTGGCTTGATTGCTTCCGGGACGGCTTACTTGGATCTAAAAGGCGGCGGAGTTTTAGACTATGAGGCTGACGGAATGCCGCGGACGTTACTGCTGGAATATGTACGCTACGGCTATTCAAGTGCGTTAGATGTGTTTGAAACTAACTATATGAATCAAATTTTAACTATGCGCCACGAGAGGCTGGTGGAAAAGTATGCCGCAGAAAATGCCGTATCGGGTGAATAATGAAATCACGCAGAACTTTGGCGACGGGGTAGTGAAAATTTACGCCGTGACAGATGAGGCGGCGCCCGGCTATGCGCCTGCGGAAAAGAGGACGCTGAAAGTAACATTGCGCTATCAGGAGCAGCGGTTAGGCATCAACCGCCTGTATCAGGCGAAACAGCTGCAAACGGAGATAGAGCGGGTAATCCGCGTACCGAGGAGCAGGATAGAGGTCACGAACCGTGATCAAGCGCAAACGGAAAACGGCGTGTGGTATCGGGTGGAGAGTGTGCAAAGCGCCGATGACGCCTACCCTCCGAGTTTGGACATCGCGCTGGTGCGTATCGAGCAGGGAGGTGTTAGCGGGTGACGTGGTATGAAAAAATAATTGCCGCACACCGCGAGGTCACGGACAGTGTAAGCCATATCAGGCGGCTAAACAGCGAGCGCTATTTCGTCTGGCAGGAGGACGGAGAGAATGTGCTTCGTGCGAGCAATAATCATGCGGAGCGAGCTATGCAAGGCTCGACGGATTTATACACCAAAATCGAGTTTGACCCGTGGGTAGAGGAATTAGGTATAGCATTCGACAAAGCAGAAATCAGCTACAAATATACCTTTATCGAGTATGAGGAGGATACGGGATTTTATCACCATTCCTGGGACTGGGAGGTGCTCGGGTAATGGCAAAAATGAGCTATAAAGGATTGGCTGGGTATATCGCGAAAATCGAGGCGCTCAATGCCGATATGGTAGGCATATCGACCAAGGTCGTTTATAGCGGTGCCGACGCTACGGCTAATGCAATCCGTGCCGAAATCGACCAGATACCAAACAATCTTTTAAACCGCGTCCAGCGAGAGGGATTGAAAGACGGTTTGGGCATCGCTCATATCGTGACTGAGAGCGGAAAAACAAACACGCGCATAGGTTTTAACGGCTACAACGAACTGCGCGTGGGTAAATACCGCGCCAAAGGACAGCCGAATGCAATGATCGCCCGCGTGGTGGCTAAGGGCGTGAGCTGGCGCGGCGGGAAGTATGATTTCGTAAAGATTGCGGTCCGTAAAGCACGCAAGCAGGCGCAGGCGGCAATGCAAGAGACGTTTAACGAAGAAGTAGAGAAAATCATGAAAGGGTGAATAAATAATGGCAAATATAGGTTTGAGTAAGCCTAAGTATGCAATTTATAAAAATAACGGCACGACTGTCACCTATTCCGGCGGGGCGGTGATTGGGAAAGCGGTATCGCTGGATATGTCCTTGGACGGCGGCGATACGAATATTTTATATGCGGATAATGGAGCGGCGGAGAGTGCAAACAGCTTCGGCGGCGGGACGTTAACCTTAAACACCGATGATTTACTGCCTGCACCGATGGCGGCGATTTTAGGCGTGGCCGAAAGCGCAATTACCGGAGTAGAGGCAGTGACTACTGCTGATGCAAAATGGCTGATGTTTAACGATGATCAGGAAACGCCGTATGTAGGTTTCGGAGCGATCGGCAAAAAACAAATTAACAATCAGACTAAATGGGTGGCAATCATCTATCCGAAAATCCAATTTCAAAATTTAGGCGACGCGCTGACGACCCAGGGTGAAACAATCGAATGGCAAACGCCCGAAATCACCGCAACACTGATGCGCGACGATACCACCAAGCACGAATGGCGCAGGATGAGCAGTCCATTAGACAGCGAGGCGGAGGCGGAAGCGCTAATCGATAGTTTTCTGAATATTACTGCCTAAGGGGGATAAAATGCGTACAACTACTATAGAATTACAAGGTAAAGAGTACTTGCTGTGCTTATCTTTAAAAGGTATAGCAAATTTAGAAAAACGTTATGGCGGTTTAGAAAATGTGACTAAAATAATGTCCAAACCTAATGTTGGCAATACAATAATACTTTTAGCCGAGATGATGAACTGTGGCGCGAAATATGCCAAGAAAAACGGCATTGAAAATCCGGAACCGCTAAGTGAAGAAATGCTGGGCGATGGGTTAGATATAGAGGATTTTGCGCTATTGCTGGACAAGGTAGGAGAAACAGTGCAGCTAAGCATGGAACACGAAGTAGATATAATCCCAAACCAAAAAGCCACGGCACAAGTATCGAAATGAATACAGTGTCGTGGCTGGCATGGCAGGGAATGCAGGCGGGATTAGACTATGACCATGCATGGCTGTTACCATGGGGGGAAGTCATGGACTATATAGCGATCTGGAAAATCATGACCGGGGCGGCTAAGCAGAAAAAACGCGAAAAGGACTTCTGGAAACTGATGGAGTACAAATAGGGCTATGTCTAAGGGGCATAGCCCTTAATTTTTGAGGCGAGGAGGTGAGATAATGGCAGATAAAGCGGATATAGGTGCAAAGATTGAGATAGACGGTGAAAAGCAATATCGCGATAATTTAAAAGCCATAGATGCCGAACTGAAAGCTATGCGCAGTGAGATGGACTTAGCGGCGGCAAGCATGGATGACATGAGCGACAGCCAAGAAAAGAACGCCAAGCAGGGCGAGGCCTTGGAAAAAATCATGGCGAAGCAAGAAGATAAGCTGAAGCTGATGAATGCACAATACGAGCGGTCAGCAGGCAGGCTGAATGATTTAGGGACGGCGCTTGATGCGGCGAAAAAGGAATTTGGCGACAATTCAGTCGAGGCCGGGAAAGCGCAAGACGCATATAACAAACAGCTAACGGCCGCGATGAATTTGAAAACGCAGATCAACAAAACTGCTACAGAACTGCAGAAAAGCAAAACAGATTTTGCAAATTTGGGCACCGCGGCAGATAAACTGGGTGATAGTTTAGACAATGTCGAGGACGCGAGCGGCAAAATCGGAACATCGTTAAAAGATATTTTCGCCGGTAATGTCTTGGCCAATGCCGCCTCGGCGGTCGCAGGGGCAGTAGCTAATATCGCCGGTTCATTTATCAATTTAGATGAGGCTACCGAGGAAGTACGGGAGAATTTAAACAAAGTCGACAGTGCATTTACGACCAGCGGCAAGAGCAGCGAAAGCGCGCGTAAGGCGTACAAGGATTTTTATAAAATTCTGGGTGACAGCGATACGGCGGCGGAAAGTACGCAGCTTTTAGCACAGTTAGCGGAAAATGAGCAGGATGTTGACAAATGGACACGCACAGCTACAGGTGTCATGGCAACATTTGGCGACAGTTTGCCGATAAATTCGTTAATCGAAGCATCTAACGAAACGGCTAAGGTCGGCACGGTAACAGGTGTTTTGGCCGACGCCTTAAACTGGGTCGGAATTTCGGAAGATGAATTTAACGAAAAGCTGGCCGCACTGGGCACGGAGCAGGAAAGAAATTCATTAATCACCGAAACGCTGGCGGCGACCTATGAGGACGCGGCGGCTGCCTATGAAGAAAACAATGCGGGAATCATGACGGCGCGCGATTTGCAGGCGCAGTTAGATGAAAGCTTGGCCAACTTGGGCGGCACGGTGCAGGATGTGAAAAACGGACTGTTGGCGGATTTCCTGCCGTCAATCGTGGAAGTCATCAATGGTTTTGATGATTTTGTAAACGGCGTAGACGGCGCAGACAAAGCGCTGGAAGAGGGTATCGGCAATATGGTGGATACCGCCATAGATAAACTGCCCGAGTTTTTGGAGTTTGGCGCAAAAGTCATCGGCGAAATTGCGCGAGGATTAATCATGAACTTTCCGCAAATAGCTGCCGCGGCGGCTAAGATGGTGTGGACATTGATCGCGACAATTACAGGCTTGGATCCGGATATTTTCAGCACCGGTGCCGATATGCTAAAACAGGCAGCCGACGGTGCCGTTACGATGATCAAGCAATTTGTATCTATCGGTACAAATGTCGTGAGCGGCCTGTGGGAGGGCATTAAGAGCAAATCATCATGGCTGAAAAACCAGATTAAGGACTGGTGCAGCAGTATCGTGGACAATGTCAAGGATTTCTTCCATATCGGCTCACCGTCGAGGCTTTTTAGAGACGAGATCGGGCAATTCCTACCGGAAGGCTTGGCGCTGGGTATCGACAAAGGTGCAAAAACGGCATTTGACAGCATGAAGAATTTTAACCAGCAACTGCTAAGCGCCGGCGAAATGATCGTGCCGCAAGCCTCGCAGAGCGCGCAAAACCAAGGATTGGTCGAAAGCCTGATCAACGGCTTGGGCGTGATGCAGGACAAGGCGGTCACGGTAGTGGCACAGGTCGTGCTGCCAAATGGCGAAGTCTTGGCCGAAACAGTTTTCAATGATTTGCTGAATGTCTCGAAACAAAGGGGGGTCAGCCTTGCAACAACTTAAAATCTATAATGCGCAAAATCAAGCAATCGAGCTGCCGCGCACGAAAAAAATTTCGATGGGCGGCGCTCTGGTGGCAACTGAGGTCGAGATGGTCAGCGGGCGCAGAGTGCAGTATGTGCAGGGCTTCCGCCCGAGTTTCACGGCGGAGTGGGACTGGTTTCCGAATGACCTTTTAGCCCAGCTAACGGCACTTTTACGGCAGGGAGGATTTTTCAAAGTAGATTATCCAGATCAAGACGGAAACGATAAAAGCGGAAAATTCAGCATTTCCTATCCCTCGACAGGGATTTTTAAGTTTAAAGACGGCAAGCCGATGTGGTACGGTGTGAGTTTGACTTTTACTGCGCAGGGGGTCGAGTGAAATGCAGGCAACAAGCTCGGTTTGGAATCCTTATGCGGATGAGATCACGCCTAATGCGACGGTGCAGTTTGAGCTGATCGATGTCGACGCGGCAGAGGTGGCAAGCGCTGCCGCCAATGTCGCGGGTTTAAGTTTTACCGATATAACGCAAACACACGACGAAATCACGCAGAACAGTTTGAAATTGGCGACGCTTGCACCTGACCAGTGGAAGCTGGACGGCACATGGATTTTGCCGCGCAAAGAAAAGACCAACGGCGAAACAGGCTGGTGGAGCAGCGCCCAAAGCAATGCGGCGGGAAATTTCGCTGTAGATCCGATATTAACCTATACTTTCAACACGCCGCAATCAAGCGACGGTTTTACAATCGTTTTCGATACTAAGGCGGAGGAAGTGGCGGCGGATTTCACTGTAAACACCTATGACGCAAGCGGCACACTGATAGCCGGTGCTGCCGTCAGCGGAAATACGGACGTAATCCGCATAGTCGAGTGCCCGAGCCTAAACTACAGCAAAATAACAGTAACCTTTACCCGCACGGCTAAGCCGTACCGCAGGGTAAGGGTGACGGAAGTAGTTTTCGGCTATTTGCAGCAGTTTACAAAAGATAAAATCGTCAATATGAAAATTACATGGGAAAGCGCGTTATATATGCAAAATCTGGCAACGAGCAAGCTATCGGTGACGATCGATAACAGCGACAAAGCCTACAATGTCCTAAACCCCGAGGGCATATATAAATTTTTGCAGCAAGGGCAGGGCATTAACACTATGCTGGCGCTGAACGGTGAGAGTATCAACATGGGCAGGTACTACTTTGAAAGTGCCACAGCAAACGACGACGCGCTCACGGCTACGATAACGGCCTATGATCTGCTGTATCGGCTGGATCAGGGCAAGTGCAACATCGGCGCTACCGGTACATGGACAGTTGCGCAGGCGGTGGCGGCGGTAATTGCCGACAGCGGCGAGGAGATAAAAACCGACATACCTGCAGCAATCGGGGCGCGGGTGATCCGCAAATGTATCCCGCCCGATACCACATACCGCGAGGCACTCAGGCTGATAGCACAAGCGGCGATGACGCACATCTACATCGACAGGCTGGATCGGCTCACGGCGAAAGATATAGATTTCAGCCAAAGCGTGGACGAGCTGACCGCCGATACGATGACGACGTGGGGCAATGCCAAGGACACAGGATTAATTAACAAAGTAACGGTTGAGGTCGCCGATGAGTATGCGGTAGGCGATCCGATAATTTATACGGCGACTAATCAGCAGGCCGGTGAACCGCTGCAGCTTTTGGAGATAAGCAATCCTTTGGCCAACTCGCAGGAGGTGGCGAAGTGGATCTTAAAATTAGTGGGAAACCGCAATCAGTATACGATCACCTCGCAGGGCAATCCCGCGCGGGATTTAGCCGACTGTGTAAGTATCGAAAGCGTGTACGGTACGCATGACAAAGCGGCGGTGATCAAACAGGAAATCAATCTATCAGGCAGTTTGTTAGACAGTATCACGGCGTACGGAGGTGGGAGCATGTGACGGAAAACTGCAGAGAAATTTTAGCTACACTGGTGACGAATCGCGCGCCCGGAGCCTACTATAATGCGGCGGATATAAACCGTATAGGTAAGGCGGTCAAGTGCTTGGCCGCAGAAATGGGCGAAATGGGATATCCTGTATCAATCGCGCCGCCAACTGACTGGACGATGAGTGATATTTACTATGACACTGACGCCGCGCTGCTGATGAGCGCAGTCACGCTGATAAAAAATCAAGTCAGCAGCACCAAGCCGCAAAGTTTCCCCGAGAGTTTCGAGGGGGTAGACTATGTCGGCGCAAACAATATCGAAAAATTCCTGATGGATATAGACGATCTTTTGGCGGCGATACAGGCCGCCTATATCCAGTGCGGAGTAGAGCAAGCAGGAGGGATCATATGATAAATTTCAAAGACGCTGTGCCGCCTGCAGGTAAGGGTAACGTGCGCAAAATAGACGGCGCGGAAAAAAACATAGAGTACCCCGACGGCTGGGAAAACGGCACAGCACTAAACCGCGCCAATCTCATGGCGATACAGGGATTTGGCGAGTGTGAGACGGTTTTTAATGCCGACGGCAGTATATCGGAAACATACCAAGACGGCAGCGTAAAAAAGACAGTCTTTAATGCCGACGGCAGTATAGATGAGATTTTTACGGCAGGCACGCAGGTAATGACGAAAAAAATAAATTTTAACGAAGATGGCAGTATTTCGGAGGTGATCAAATGAGCTGGGGAGAGATAAAAAAAGCTATAAACAGCACACTGGGGACAAGCGGATTTTTGCCGTTAGACAAGCTGATACAGTATAATATCGATAAAACTAATGGCAAAGATGTTGTGGAGTTTGTAAGTAGCGGTAATTACACTACACATATCCCGGTATGGGCAAACCGCGTACGCATAACCGCAGCAGCAGGTGGCGGCGGCGGTTATGCAAATAACGGTGGTGGCGGCGGTGGTGGCGCTGCAATACTTAATAATATTTATACAATATCTGATGCGTTGAAAAATACTGATATTAGAGTGAAAGTGGGCTCAGGCGGTAGTGGAGCGTATTATATATACACTGAGTCAGATGGCTATACCATTAAAGGTCCGTATGACGGAAGCGATACAACAATTACCGCTTTCAATATCAAATTATTAGGGGGAAAAAAGGGCACACGTTCTGCCGGAGGGGAGGCAGGTGGCACCGGTGGTGGTGCAGGTGGTTTAAACAGTGCCGGAAGTGCCGGTATATCCGGTGCTGGCGGTACTGGTGGTGCTTATAGCCGATTTAATTATGGCGGCGGCGGTGGGTCTTTAGGGGCTGGCGGCGATGGCGATTATAATTCAAGCAGCGGAAAAGCCGAGGGCGGCTCTGGCACGCGGGGCGGTGGCGGCGGTGGTGCTTATGCTAATTACGGGAGAGATTATGGCACTGGCGGAAATGGTGGCACAGGATATGTAAAATTTGAGTGGTTATTATAAAGGAGTGGTTGTAAGATGAAATATGCTGTTTTATCAGATGAAAATCGCGTGATTAATATTTTAATAATCAATCCGTCAGAGCTTTATGAGAACGCGCGCTATATCAGTGTAAGCGATGAGACAGAAGTTGCTTTGGGCATGATTTATAATGAGGAAAGCGACACATTTCGCGAGTATGTCGAGCCTACGCCTGAACCCACGCAAGCCGATCGGATCGAAGCGAATCTGGACTACTTAGTGCTTTTAAACTCCTAAGGAGGACATTATGACTAAAGAAAAAATGCGCAATTATTACCAAAGTGGGCTATGGACAAAGGCGATGGTTGATCGCCTGCATGCGCTGGGGAAGATAAGCGATGAGGATTACGAGTATATTTTAAAGGAGTGATAGCAATGCAAAATTTACTGGGGTGCTTGCCAAGTCCGCCTGATGAGAGGGACTATCAGGCGAAAGATTATATTGCGGCAGGAGTGCGCCCGGCGGAGTATTATCCCAAGGTATTATGCCCTGTACATCATCAAGAGGCAGGTGACTGCACGGCATGGGCGCTGGCAACAGCAAAGTTTTATCATGAATTAAGAGAACGCAAGAGCCAGTATGAATTCGCCCCGATATTTTCGTATTTCGACCGTACGGACGATGATTACACAGGTGAGGGGCGCTATATGCGTAAAGTGCTGGATAACGCACGGAAAAACGGTATTTGCTATGCAAAAGATTTGCCCAAAGGTGTGCCGCTTTCGGCTGACTATCCTAACGAGGAGATCAGTGCGAAGTTGGCGCCGCTATTTCCCAAAGCAAAGGAAAATTGCATAGCCGGGTATGCCTATACGAGCAAAACAGACGAGATTGCCGACTGTGTCTTTCAGCATGGAGCGGCAACTATCACTATTGATGTGCGAGTGAGTTTTGACGCGTTTGTCTTAAAGAATGAGAGTAACTGGGTGCTACCTATGCCGAAAGACGGCGAGCGAGTGCGCGGCTGTCATGAAGTGTGCGCTGTCGGTTTCACTAAGGATGGGATCATTATCCAAAATAGTTGGGGTAGTCCGTGGGGGTACAATGGGTTTGCCGTCTTACCGTGGGACTATCCGATATTAGAGGGCTGGCCTTTGGTAGACGAAGTGAAACGGTGGGATATCGTCGAACTAATCGTAGGCGAGAATAAGGCGTTTGTTAACGATAAAGAAATAGCAATAGACGCTCCGGCAATGATTAAAAACGGTAGAACTTTTGCACCTTTAAGATTTATCGGAGAGGCATTAGGCGCGAAAGTATTCTGGGAAAACGGGACAAGAACTATCGCAATCAAAGACAAGGATAACGTCATCACCATGCAAATAGGAGAGCGGATCGGGTATGTGAATAATTACGCGTATGTGCTGGATGAGGCGCCGTTTATTAAGAATGATCGGACATTTGTGCCATTACGCTTTATAGGCGAGGCGCTGGGTGCTGATGTGGAGTGGCTGGATAAGGAAAAAACGGTGGTTATCCGCAGAGAGGTAAAATAATGGGAAACATAATCGCGGCAATTATTACAGCAGTGGTCACCGGCGGCATCACGCTTTTAGGCGTAATTTTGGCGAATAATAAGGCGCAGGCGGTGACCGAAGTCAAAATCGAGGAGTTGACGAGAGAGGTGCGCAAGCATAACGGCTTTGCGGAAAGAATCCCCGTCATCGATGAGAAAATCAAGGTTATCAATCATAGAATCGAGGATTTGGAAAAGGAGTGGAGTAATCGTGAAAATTAACTGGAAAGTAAGGATTAAAAACCCGTATTTTTGGGTAGGCCTTTTGGGTGTCATTTTGTCGGCAATGGGGGTAAGTGCGGATATGTTTACCAGCTGGGATATCGTCATCGCGCAGGCAAAGGCATTAATTAGCAATCCGTTTATGATTGGCTCGGTTATCATGGCGGTGCTGGGAACACTGATTGATCCGACAACTGCAGGTGTGACGGACAGCCAAAGGGCATTAGGATATAATGTGCCTAATAATGATAAAAAATAGCAAAAAAGCGGCATAGTTTTATACTATGCCGCTAAAAAGAGCGCCTTAAAAGGCAAAATACGAACGCCTAAAATGCGTTTTAAGCGGGGCAATTTGCGGTAGGGATAAATGATTATAACCGTCCGAAACGGCGAAAGAACGCTTGCACCGCCGCGCACAGGCATAAGAAAAGCCTGCTATTGGGCAGGCTTTAAACATCGGCGGCGATACCGAGGCGCAACAAACGCTTGATTTCGGTTTGTTTGGATTTATTATCCAATGCGGCTAAAATATCGCTGTCGGTTTTTTTGTTTAATTTCAAACCTATGAACTGCGTGTTGGCAGTATCATACTTTTCCTTGGCGGTTGGATTGTCTTTGCTCATGAAATTACCTCGCTTGACAAAAAATAAAAAGTGTGGTAAGGTTGAGAGAAGAAAAGGCGGTGGCAAGCCCGCCTTTCTCTTATCGGCTGTAGGTCTCTCGCGAGGCCTATTTTTTATCCTTGCAGCATTTCTTTTAGCTGCTGGATAACTTCCTGTTTTTGCTCCTCGGTCTTAGCATCTTCGAGCTGCATGATCAAAAGTTTCAGAAAAGATTTGAATTGTAAGTCGGTCATTCCCATTTCTTCCATTGTAATCTCCTTTCTCGTCTTGCCCCGTTATTTGTGATTCTCTCTCAACCACAATTATATTATATCATGGGTTTAACCGATTGTCAAGAGAAAATATAAAACTAATTAAAGAAAATTCCGAAAATTTTTCTGCTTTGAACAGCCGCTGATCGCAGGCTGTTTTTGTTTTGGGAGGCGATTTTCATGGAGTGCGGGTACCCGTTCAAAGGAAAATTTAAAGTAACCTGCCCTTTCGGGCGTAAGGGTGCGTGGAAGTGCGGCTGGCACATCGGCACGGATATAGTAGGCATGGACGATAAAAACGTCTGTGCGATCGCTGACGGCGTGGTAGAGAGC
>ERZ1034842.442-NODE-442-length-16905-cov-13.757448_pt1 | contig 16905 bp, 15 predicted proteins | sample MGYA00520634_ERZ1034842 | MGnify/ENA primary metagenome ERZ1034842 (study PRJEB33766, sample SAMN09781734) | gut metagenome | biome: gut microbiome | host: Homo sapiens | place: Madagascar | study: EMG produced TPA metagenomics assembly of the PRJNA485056 data... | reverse complement strand
CCGGTGACACACGGATTTTCAGTCCGTTGCTCTACCAACTGAGCTACCCCGCCACTAGGGGAATTACTGATTAGAAATGGTGGCAAGGACCGGGATCGAACCGGTGACACACGGATTTTCAGTCCGTTGCTCTACCAACTGAGCTACCCCGCCACATCCTCGTTGAGGAGTATGTGAGAAATATAGCACACCTAACAAAAAATGCAAACTCAACAACAGAAAAAATAACGATTTTTTCCCCGATTCAGAAAAAACAGCGGAAAATCTCTTTTTTTCTTGCAAAAACGCTTGACATTGGAAAATTATGGAATATATTGGAAGAAAATGGAATAAACCGGAGAGTAGAAATGCTGTCTTTCTGCGGAATCGACAAATGCTCCGTAGATGCAAACGGAAGAATCAAGCTCAGTCCGCGGGTTATAGAGGATTTCTCTGCTCGCGGAAAAGACGTCGTTCTTCACTGTCTGCCAGAAGGTACAATCGCGGTTTATCCTGAAGACGTCTATCTCGAAATGCGGAAACATGAGAACAATCCGGCGGAACGAGCCGCCGATTCCATCGTCTTCCGCAGAACGCTTCGCAGATTCGGCGCGTGGACGCAGTCCGAAACAATCTCCGCGCAGGGGCGCATAACCCTGCCGCAGATGTTCCGTGAACATGCAAAACTCGCAAACGGATGCGATGCGGTAGTCGTCGGAATCGAAATCGGCGTGGAAATCTGGAGTCTCGAACGCTGGGAAGAGGAACAGCGGAAGATTATGGAACACGCCATGAAAAAAGATGAACTGGAAATGATGCAGGATCTGCAAGGCGGATCCGCTGAATAAAATGGAAAGAGAGGTGACATCATGAAATCAAATCAAGCCCGTTTTGTCTTCTGTGTTTTCGTACTTCTTCTCTCCCTGATGTTCCTGGGTTCCATCAAAGCCGGCGAAGGGCGGAGGCTCTCCAGACGCGCAGTCAACCAGGGCTCATGCCGCACGGCGTGTGAACTCCTGGCCGCGGCCGTTCCCGCAGAACAGAAAGCCGCATGGGAGCAACTCGTTCAATCCGCACCGGAACTCGCACTCAGAAGCACAACGGTCAATCTTCATCAGCTTCCGCAATAACATCATGAACGATGCCGTTTTCCAAAGACGCAGCGGCATCATTCTGCTGCTGCTCGCCGGATGGGCGATTCTCGCAGCGGCACACGTCGTCTATTACACTTGCTGGAAACGCGAAAAACTTCTTGAACAGAGTTTGCATCTCGCATGGCGCGAAGGCACGATTCCGGCTGCACGCGGAAGCATTCTGGACAAAAACGGTGTTCCGCTTGTCTGGACAGAACTTACGCACGACCTTGTTCTCCCGCGGAACAGGCGCTCTGCACGGACGGAGATGTTAATCCGTCATCTGACAACCGTTCTTTTCCCCCTTCATTTTGAAACGGATGCGGAACGCGTTTTTCTCAAACGGGCTCTGACTCCGCAAGAAATTCTGCGGCTGCGCAGATTCACGATTCTGTATCCGGAACTGGAAATCCGTCCCCGCATGGAACGCAAAACGCTCAACGATCCGGAAATCCGCGAAAAACAGGCGGAGTGGGAAGAGGAATACGACAGCAAACTTGCGGGGACTTCCGGGCTCTTCCGCGTCATGCTTGACAGCGCCGGAACGTGGGTTCCGGGAACTACGGAAATTCTTGCAGCACCAATCCCGGGACGCAATGTCACAGTTCCATACGAGCTGAAAGGAGAGCGGCGATGAGCGAAAACGCGCAGGAGCAGCCGTGGCTGAGCACGGCGTTCGGTCTGACCGTTCTCGGTCTCGGAGGATGTCTCTCCATCTACGGAGCGGAATCGTTTGGTGAAAATGCAGTCTACTACTCGCTCCGACAGCTCGTCTGGCTGGTGATCGGAATTGCGCTTTATCTCTGGATTTCGCACATTTCATTTGATTTCTGGAAACGTTCGGCGAAATGGCTTGCAGGGATCGCGCTTGCAGGACTCCTGCTCGTGCTGTTCGGAGGGATCAGAATCAACGGCATGCAAGGCTGGTTCTCCATCGGGCCGTTCCTGATTCAACCATCCGAATTCGCAAAGGGACCATTCCTGCTGATGCTTTCTCTTTACGCGGCGCAGACGGAACTTCCGGAGCAGAAACGTTTTCTGCGGATGGCAGTGACCGGAATTCTCTTCTGCGGATGTGTGCTGCTGGAACCGGATTTCGGTTCGGCGACCGTTTTTTTCCTCGGACTTGCCGCTGTACTCGGACTGACTTTGAAATTGCGGTATCTGCTTGCGCTGTTCTGCGGAGTCGCGCTTCCGGCGGCGCTGGTTTTCATTTTCCGGCACGGATACGCAATGCGCAGGTTTGCCGGATACTGGAACCCCGACGAGCATTTTCAGGGAGCCGGATGGCATGTCAAACAGTTTCAGTTCAGCATGGCGCACGGCGGACTGTTCGGTTCGGAATGGGGCGGCGCGCTCTGGTCGAACGCCTATCTGCCGCTCGCACACAGCGATTCCGCATTCGCGGCCATCGTGGAATCCGGCGGTCTGGCGGGTGGAATGCTCGTCATCGGGGGCTGTCTCGCCGTTGCATGGTTCTTCCGCCGCATCGCTCTCCGGACGGAGGACAAAGCGGCGCGGACCTTTATCTTTGCGACAGGCGCCATGTTCACGGCGCAGGCGCTGCTCCATATCGGGGTCAACACAGCACTTCTGCCTCCGACGGGGCTGACACTTCCGCTCTTCAGCTACGGCGGAAGTTCCCTGCTCGCCACAATGTTCGCATTCGGGCTTGCGGCGAGCGCGGGAAGAAGCAGCTCAAAAAACTGACTCTTATTTTTTCTCCGCACGGTAGTAGATCCCGCGCGGGCCTTCCTCGCTGGTAATGAATCCGGCCTTCTCCATCCGGCGCAGATGCGCTTCCAGATTCGGCTTCTGAAAACCGAGCGATTCGGCAAGGTCTTCCGCCGTGCAGGGACGCGACGCGCAGGTGGCGATAATGCGGTCATTGTACTCTTCTGTGGAAAGCTCCTGCGACTCGCCGCGCTTTGCGGCGCGTCCGCCGATGCATTCGACGGGAATGCCGGATTCGCCGACAATCGAAGCGATCTCCGCCATCACCGCGGGCGCGGGGATTCCGACATTGTGTTCGGTGCCGGGACGGTCCAGCGTGTTGAGCTGCACCTTGTCCGGCCGAATTTCACGTACATACTGCAGGAAGCGTTTTGCGGATTCAACCGAATCATTGACGCCTTCCGCGATGAAGATTTCCAGCCACATCTGCGCACGGGAAATCTTGCGGAACTCAATAACGGCGTCCGCGACGGCGCGGATCGTCAAGCCCTTTGCCGGACGGTTCATCTTCTGGAATTCTTCTTCGTTCGAACCGTCAAGAGAGGGAACAATCAGATCGATTGCGGCGCATTCGCGTCTGACTTCAGGATCCATCAGCGGGACGCCTTTTGTCAGAAGGCAGACTTTGATGTCCGGATATTTTTTCTTGATGTGCGCGATAATCGTTCCGATTCCGGAATGAAGCAGCGGTTCGCCGGTTCCGGAGAAGGTGAAAAAGTCGATGTGCGGATGACGGTCGAGCGCCTCGTCGATCTGTTTCAGTGCCAAATCAGTCGGGAAATATTCCTTGCGCTCAGTGGTCTGATTGGTGGTTTTCCCGCACTCGCAGTAGATGCAGTCCATCGTGCAGGTCTTGTACGGAACCAGGTCGATACCGAGAGAAATGCCGAGCCGTCTGGACGGAATCGGACCGAAGATGCAGGTTTGCTTTGCGGAATTCATGAGATTTCTCCTTCCATTTCGGTTGAAATATTCCTGTTTTGCGTGTATAATATAGCATGGTATTCTGAAATATAAAGGATTTTCCTATGGATTGGCTTGAATTTTATCCGGCAGTCTTTGTGACAGCCCTGCTTTTTTCCGCGCTTTACACACCGCTCTGCAAGAAACTTGCATGGAAACTTAAGATCCTTGATGTGCCGAAATGCGAACAGCACAAACTCCATGCAAAGGCGACGCCGCTGCTCGGCGGACTTTCCATGTTTCTCTCCTTCCTCTCCGTCATCATCCTGACGGCGCTCGGAAGAGGCATCCAGCTCCGTTACTTTCCCGGACTGACGGAGGGGCTGAAGGGCGTTTCGCTTGCCCTCCCGCAGTTCTGTGTGCTCGTGGCATGCGCCGCAGCGGCGGTTCTGCTCGGGCTCTACGACGACAAGCATTCCATGAAAGCCTGGAAAAAGCTGATCGGACAGATTCTCATTGCTGCGGTCACCGCAACCTGGGGCGGAGTTTCAATCACCCTTTTCATCGGCATTCCGTTCATCAGCTGGTGCATCACGGTCTTCTGGATCGTGTTTATCTTCAACGCCATCAACTTCTTCGACAACATGGACGGGCTTGCGGTCGGAACGGCAACGATTGCGTTCATCTTCTTTGCCTGCGCGGCGGCGGTGAACGGACAGTACTTTGTCGCCTCGCTTGCGGCGCTTTCTGCCGGTTCCGCCGCGGGATTCTGGCTCTACAACCGAGCTCCGGCCTCCATCTTCATGGGCGACTCCGGCAGTCACTTTCTTGGATATCTGCTCGCGGTTGTCAGCGCAAAGGTGACCTACTACACCCCCGGCGTCGCTTCGATGAAATTCTCTCTGCTGATTCCGCTGTTCATCCTTGCGATCCCTCTGCTTGACACACTCATGGTGGTAGCGATCCGTCTGCACAACCGCAAACCGATCTATGTCGGCGACCACAACCACATCTCCCACCGCTTCATGCATATGGGACTGACCCGTCCGCAGGCGGTGACGATGGTTCATCTGCTTGCGCTGATTGCGGGGCTCGGCGCTCTGCCGCTGCTCTGGGGCGACCTGCGCACCTGCATTCTTCTGATCGTTCAAGGACTGCTGCTCTTCGTCCTTATTACCTATCTGCAATTCGTTCTCGTGAAAAAGGATTCAAAATGAAAAATTCCATGCTCTTCCGAAAAATCGGCGGAAGCCGTCAGCTCGTACTTGACAAGGCGGAAAACCTTGAACAGATCCCGCAGCTCGACGAAGCCTACTGGGCGGTCAACGCCATGCCCCTCGAAGCGGCCGTCACCGACCCGGAATTTCTCTCCTTCCTCGACGCCGATGCCAACAAACGCATCCGTCCAGCCGAACTCAAAGACGCAATTGCATGGCTCATTTCCATCCTGAGCGACTACCGGGGAATCGACGCCGGCAGCGACATTCTCGAGCTAGACGCCCTCAACACGGAGCTTCCCGAGGGAAAAGCCCTTCACACCGCCGCCAAACTCGTGCTCGACAATCTCGCCGCCGACGACAAGGCGCACCTCTCTCTCGCTCAGATCCGCGACAAGAAAAGCATCATCGCCGCCAGCAACAGCAACGGCGACGGCATCATCACCCCCTGCAACACCTCCGATCCGTTCATCGGAACCTGCATCAGCGACATCATCGCCTGCTGCGGCTCCAAACAGGACCTCTGCGGACTTCCCGGAATCGACGGAGAGATTCTCGACAATTTCATCAAGACCGGCACGGCACAGCTCGAATGGCTCAAGCTCGGGCGCGACAACGCCGCGGATTCCCCCTACGGCGACCGCGCACCGGATTTCTACACACTCTTCGACGCACTCCGCGACAAAGTCAATGAATTTTTCTTCTTCTGCGGCGGAATGCTCGATAGCGAAACCCGGTTCGGCTCCACCGCAAAAACCGACCCGATGAACGTGGAGGAGATGCGCGCATTCATCGAAAAAGCGCCCGTCGCTATCCCCGTCCATTCCGCCGAACTCTCGCTTAAAGAATGGATCAACCCGAACTGGCGCGAAAAACTCGAAAATTTCCTCGCCCTTGCAAGCGAACTCAAAACAGTTGCGAATCCCGAAGTCCTGACCGAAAAGGAGTGGCGTGCAATCGAAAAAAGCTTCGTCGTCCGCACCAGATGGTACGCAACCAAAGCGGACAACAAATTCGACGCCCTTTCCCTGGAACAGCTCGAATCCTATCTTGCGGAAAGCAACATCGCCACTCTGCGCAAGATGATGGAAATCGACCTTTCGGTTGCAAAGGAAATCGCCGCGTGCGAACAGCTCAAAAAACTCATCCTCTACCAGAAACACATGCTGGAGTTCGTCAACAATTTTGTCAACCTCGGACGCCTTTTCGACCCGAACAAGCTCTCGATGATCCAGCCAGGCGTACTGACAATGGATTCCCGCCGCTTCACGCTGGCTTCGATCGTCACAGACCTGGCGGAACACAAAAAGATCGTCCAGCGGAGCGACATCTGTGTCATGTACATTGAACTGACGACCGGAAAAGTCGGCGAAATCCGCAAAATGACGCTGGCAGTCGCGATCACCTCCGGAACGATGCGCAACATCTTCGTCGGCAAGCGCGGTGTCTACTGCACCTCCGACGGCGTGGAATGGGATGCGAAAATCATAGACCTCGTCCAGCAGCCGGTTTCCTTCTCCGAAGCGCTCCAGGCGCCGTTCTTCCGGTTCGGAGAATTCATGGGCAAGCAGGCGGACCGCTTCTTCTCCACCAAGGTCCAGAACATGGAGAAGGACGTGACGACCACGGTTTCACAGGCGGCAAACGCCAAGCTTCCGACGGCACCCCCCAAAGCGCAGACTCCGGCAGTCAGCGGTTCGATGATGCTGATGGGCGGCGGAGTCGGACTTGCCGCCCTCGGTTCCTCGGTCGCCTTCATGGCAAATTCGCTGAAGAACGTTTCCGTCTGGAATATCGTAATGGTGTTTTTCGGAATCATTCTGGTTATCAGCGGACCGATCATGCTGGTTTCCGTTGTGAAATTAATCCGCCGCAACGTTTCGGACTTTTTTGCCGCGAGCGGCTGGGCGATCAACCCGAAGATGCGTCTTTCCCGCCGCATGGGGCGCCTTTTCACCTATTCCCCGAAGTTTCCGAAAAGCATATTTCTGCGCGGCGACGTGGTAACGCTTTTCTCGAAAGACTTTGACCGGAGCCCGAATCCGTTCTCGGTTTTTCTGCTGATTCTGGTGCTGCTCGCCTGCGGCTTTGCCGCCGGATACGTGCTCTACCTCTATTTCGGCATCTGATTTTCATCCGGCAGCCGCGTCACCCAGATCAGGCTGCCGGATTTCTTGCTTTCAAAACCGCTTCTGCAGGAAAATACGGGATGAGAGTAAAAAAAAATTGAAAAACTTCAGTTTGCGTGCTATATTAAGCAGTTATCGTACAAAACTAACCTAAAAAGGAGTTCCCCGTGAAGGAGCTTGGAATTGGAATTATTGGATTCGGAACCGTGGGCGCCGGCGTTGCCGACTGTCTTATTAAAAACGGTGAAGTTATTGCGAAACGTACCGGTGTGAAACCGGTCATCCGGAAAATCGCCGATCTCGATATCGTGCGCGACCGCGGCGTCAAAGTCCCGCAGGAAGTCCTGACGACTGATGCGATGGAAGCGATCGAAACCTGCGAAGTCATTGTTGAACTCGTCGGCGGAACCACATTTGCGAAAACGATTATTCTCGAAGCTCTGAAACGCGGAAAACCGGTTGTCACCGCAAACAAAGCTCTGCTCGCCAAGTACGGCGAGGAGCTGTTCGCAGAAGCCGAAAAATCCGGCGCAGACATCTTCTATGAAGCCAGCGTCGGCGGCGGCATCCCGATCATCAAGAGTCTCCGCGAAGGTCTCGTCGGCAACCGCATCAACAAAATCTACGGTATTCTCAACGGAACCTGCAACTATATCCTCACGCGCATGGAACGCGATCAGGCGGACTTCAAAGAGGTTCTCGCGGATGCCCAGAAGCTCGGTTACGCCGAAGCCAACCCGTCGCTTGATATCGACGGATTCGACACCGCCCACAAGGCCACCATTGCGGCTTCGCTCGCGTACGGCAACTGGTTCGGCATGGATCCGGTCTACGTTGAAGGCATTACCGAAATCACACTCGACGAAATCAAGCTCACCAATGAGCTCGGATACAAGATTAAACTGCTCGCAATCATCAAGCAGGACAACGGGAATGTGGAAATCCGCGTTCATCCGACCCTGATTCCGAAGCAGTCCATGCTCGCGAAAGTCGATGACGTCTTCAATGCAGTCATGGTCAACGGCGACTTTGTCGGCGACACGATGTTCTACGGACGCGGAGCCGGACGCAACGCCACAGCCAGCGCGGTTGTCGCGGACATCACAGACGTCTGCCTGAACCTGACCGCGGGTTCCTCGCGCCGCATCCCCGGATTTGTCGCAGGCAACCTTTACAACAAGGTTCTGCCGATCGACAACGTCAAGTCCCGCTACTACCTGAGCCTTCAGGTCGCTGACGAGCCGGGCGTGCTTGCACGGATCACCAACATTCTCGCCGCCTGGAACATCAGCATCTCCAGTGTCGTGCAGAAGGAACGCAAGGGCGAAGAAAACGTTTCGCTCGTCATTCTGTCGCATCTCAGCGAAGAGAAGAGCATGAAGGCCGCGATTTCCGAAATCAACGCGCTTGCGGAAGTCCGCAACAATGTTAAATTCATCCGAATCGAGGATCTCTGAGAATGAGTGGTTTCCATACTGTTGAAAAAATCGGCGGAACCTCCATGACGCGTTTTGGCGACGTCATGCGCAATGTCATTATCGGCAAGCGTCAGGGCAATGAGCTCTACAACCGCATCTTTGTGGTTTCCGCATACGGCGGCATTACGAATCTTCTGCTGGAAAACAAGAAGACCGGCGCGCCCGGAATCTACGGTTTCTTCGCGAAGGATTCCGCCGAATGGCGTCCCGCGCTCGAAAAGACCCGCGAAGAAATGCTGCGTCTCAACCGCACATTCGAGGATATCGGACTCGACGTCGCAAAGGCGGACGAATTTGTCAACCAGCGTCTCGACGGACTGATCGTCTCTCTTGAGAACATCATGTCGCTGCGGACGTTCGGTCACTTCAAACCGAAAGAGTATCTGCCCGCCGCCCGTGAATTCCTTGCGGCGGTCGGTGAAGCACACAGCGCGTACAACTCCGCGCTGATTCTTCAGGCAAACGGAGTGAATGCCCGCTTTGTCGATCTTTCCGGCTGGAAGTCGATGGAGAACCTTGACCTTGACCGTGCGATTCTCAAGGCGTTTGAAGGCATTGATTTCGCGCATGAAATGCCGATTGTCACCGGCTACGTCAAATGCGATCAGGGGATTATGAAGACTTTCGACCGCGGTTACAGCGAAATCACATTCAGCAAGATTGCGGTTCTCACGCATGCCCGGGAAGGCGTGATTCACAAGGAATTCCACCTTTCGACCGGCGATCCGAAACTTATCGGTGAGGACAAGGTGCAGGTCATCGGCAATACGAACTTCGACATTGCCGACCAGCTTTCCGATATGGGCATGGAGGCGATTCACCCGAAGGCCGCGAAAGAGATGGAGATTCAGAATATTCCGATCCGCGTCAAAAACGCGTTCGACCCGGAACATCCCGGAACGCTCATCAGCCGCGACTACGTTTCTCCCGTTCCGCGTGTCGAAATGATCTGCGGACGCAATGACATCGACGCGATTGAAGTTCACGATCCGCGCATGGTCGGCGAGCCGGGGTATGACCACGAGCTGACCGCGTGTCTCAAGAACAACCACATCAGCTACATCGCGAAGACGACGAACGCGAACACCATTACGCACTTTGTCTCAGAGCGGGCGAAGACGCTGGATGCATGTCTGGAAGAGATCCGCTCCAAGTTCCCGGATTCCAAAGTCGAGATTTTCAAGCTCGGTATTATTTCCGTAATCGGAACAAATATGCGCGTCCCCGGGTTCCTGACCCGCGCGGCGAAAGCGCTGTACGATTCGAAAATCAACGTTCTCGCGCTTGATCAGACGATGCGTCAGGTGAACATTCAGTTCATGGTCAATCGTGACGACTTCAAGAATGCGCAGATTGTTCTGCACCGCGAATTCGTGGAAAAGCAATAAAAAAGACTTATTCCCTGAACGGCGGCTGAAAATGGCCGCCGTTTTCATATAGCAGAAGGGGCTCTGAAATGCAAAACAAACTGAAAGAGGCGCTTGAGAACAAAGTTCTTGTTTTCGACGGCGCCATGGGAACCGAAATTTACCGCCGGAACTTCTTCGTAAACACCTCTTACGAGGATCTCTGTCTGACCAATCCGAAGGTGATCGGCGAAATCCACAAGAGCTATCTTGATGCAGGCGCCGAAGTGCTGACAGCGAACTCTTATGGCGCGAATTTCAATAAACTCGCGAAATTCGGGCTTGCTGAACGTCTGGAAGAGATCAACCGCGCGGCTGTCCGCATTGCAAAAACGGCGGCGGACGGAAAAGCGCTGGTTGCGGCATCCGTCGGTCCGGTCGGAGATATTCCGAAGGGCTCGACTTGCACGAAGGAACACGCGGTCGAAATGATTGCGGAACAGGTTCGTGCGCTCGTGAAAGAGGAACCCGATTTCATTCTGTTTGAAACGCTCCGTTCACTTTATGATGTGGAGATTGCAACCGCCGCGCTTGAAGCCGCCGCGCCGGAGTATCCTTACATGATCAGCGTTCAGGTTGACCGCAATGCCATGACACAGAGCGGAGACGACGTTTCCGCAATTCTCGCGTTTCTTGCGGAGGCGAAGCATCAGCCGACGGCGTTCGGACTCAACTGCAGTCCCGGACCGGGAGCCGCACTTGCGGCGTTTGAAAGATTTTCGCACCACTGTGCGTATCCGGTTGTCATTCAACCGAACGCGGGCATGCCGCAGAACGTGGACAACCGCATGATCTACATGAGCAGTCCGGAATACTTCACGACTTACGCCATGCGCTGCGTCGCTCTCGGCGCGCGCGGCGTCGGCGGCTGTTGCGGAACCACTCCGGATCATATCCGCGACATGGCGCGGAGCATCAACCCGATGGCGAAAATCGAACGTGCGGCGAAGGTTCAGGTCACCACAACCGAAGTTCCTCTGAAAGAGCCCGTTCCGACGGCGGAAAAATCGTCGCTTGCGAAGAAACTTGCAAACCATGAATGGGTTTACACGGTGGAAATCGTTCCGCCGCAAGGATATTTGCTCGCGCAGACCGTGGAAAAATCGAAGCTCTGCGCGGCTGCCGGATTCGATGCTGTGAATATTCCGGACGGCCCCCGCGCCAGTTCGCGCGTTTCGCCGCTCGTCACTGCGTACAAGATTCAGGAGGGAGCGGGAATCGAGACGATTCTCCATTTCTGCTGCCGCGACAAAAACCTTATCGGAATGCAGGCGGATCTTCTCGGCTGTGCCGCGATGAATATCAACAACATTCTCTTCATTACCGGTGACCCGCCGAAGCTCGGCGACTACCCGTTCGCTTCGGGAGTGTTCGATATGGACTCCATCGGCATGGTGCGCGTCCAGAGCCGCCTGAACCGGGGAGTCGATCTTGCCGGCAAGCCGATTGATGCCCCGACGAAAGCGTTTATCGCCGTGGGAGCCGACCCGAACGCGCTGGACATGGAGCGGGAAATCCGCCGTTCACGCGAGAAGATCGAAGCGGGCGCCGAAGCGTTCATCACCCAGCCGGTGTTTGACATTGAGCCGCTTCTCCGTTTCATCGATGCGGTTCCGGAACTCCGCGACGGCACGATTCCGGTGATTGCGGGCATCTGGCCGCTGGCGAGTTACCGCAACGCCGAATTCATGCGCAACGAAGTTCCCGGCGTTGTCGTTCCCGATTCCGTCATGGAGCGCATGGCGAAGCCGGCGACGAAGGAGGAACAGCGCGAAGTCGGCATTCAGATTGCACGGGAGGCGATCGCCTCCATCCGCGGACGCGTCGCCGGAGCGCAGATCAGCGCCCCGTTCGGCAATGTCAACACGGCAATTGCGGTGATGCGCAAATAAAAGCGGCTTTTTCTCGGGTCCGGGCTTGAATCGGACCCGTTTCCGTGCTATTGTACGTTTTCAAAAAATCAGGAGATTAACATAATCATGGCTGGATATGAAGCTGTTATCGGCTTGGAAGTGCACGTTCAGATAAAAACGGATTCCAAGATGTTCTGCAAATGCCCGAACCGTTTCGGGTCCGAACCGAATACAAACGTCTGCCCGGTCTGCATGGGACATCCCGGCGTGCTGCCGACCCCGAACCGTGAGGCGATTCGCAAGACTGTCATGGCGGGGCTCATGACGGAATGCCGCATTCCGAACCGCAGCAAATTCGACCGCAAGAGCTACTTCTATCCGGATATGCCGAAAAACTATCAGCTCACTCAGTACGACATGCCGTTCTGTCTCGCCGGACGCATCCACATTCACGGCAAGGGATTTTCCGGCGAGGAGATGGCGGACAAGTACATCGGGCTGACCCGCATTCACCTTGAAGAGGACGTCGCCAAGCTCACGCATTTCGGCGACTGCTCCGGCGTTGACTTCAACCGAGCGGGCGTCCCCCTCATGGAAATTGTCAGCGAACCCGACATGCGCAGTGCGGACGAGGCGTATGCCTATCTCACCGCTCTCAAACAGATTATGCAGTTCGGCGGAATCGGCGACTGCGACATGGAAAAAGGGCAGATGCGTTGCGACGTCAACATCTCCATCCGCCACCGCGGAGACGAGAAGTTCGGAACCAAGATCGAGCTCAAAAACCTCAACAGCTTCCGCGCCGTTCACCGTGCAATCACCTACGAAATCAAGCGCCAGATTGTCATGCTCGAAGCCGGCGACGTCATTCATCAGGAGACGCGCGGCTGGAACGACGATGTCGGCGAATCTTATCTGATGCGCTCCAAGGAGAATGCGAACGACTACCGCTACTTTCCGGAGCCGGATCTCATGCCCGTTGTTCTTTCCGATGAGGATATTGAGGCGATCCGCAAAACCCTTCCGGAGCTTCCCGAACAGAAACGCGAACGTTATGTGAAGGAGTATGCGCTTACCGATTACGATGCGCATGTCATTACGCTCGACCGCGATCTTGCCGCATACTTTGAACGCGCTGCGGATAAATCCAAAGCACCGAAGCTTGTGGCGAACTGGGTGATCGGCGACTTCATGCGTCTGATCGGCGAAGAGAAAATCGAGATTGCAGACTGCAAAGTCAAGCCCGAATCACTCGCCGCAATGGTTGATATGATCCAGTCCGGCGCAATCAACGGCAAAATTGCAAAAACGGTTTTTGAGGAGATGTTCAAGACCGGCAAGGAAACCGCTGATATTGTGAAGGAGAAAGGACTCGTTCAGGTTTCCGATGAATCCGCAATTACGGGCTTTGTCGATCAGGTGATCGCCGCGAATCCTGCGCAGGTTCAGCAGTTCAAGGAGGGCAAAACCGCTGTTCTTCAGTATCTGGTCGGCCAGGTGATGAAGGCCAGCCGCGGAAAAGCGAACCCGCAGATGGTTCTCAAGATGCTCAAGGAAAAACTGGGCTGATCGCTTTCAACTCAATTCGCGCGGCGGAGCTTTCCGCCGCGTTTTTCGCATAAGGATATTATCATGATTTCTCAGAAACAGATCAACGGCGAGCCGTTCGTCGTCGTTGAAACTCCGCGCTGGAAAGCGGAAATCATTCTCTCGGTCGGTTCGAACATGCTGTCGCTCATCGACCGGAATACCGGACTCAACATTCTGCGCGAGCCGCCCTCCATGGAGGCTCTGAAAAAACAGCCGGAAATCTACGGTCTGCCCGTTCTGATTCCGCCGAACTGCATCTATCAGGGCAAGTTCTCGTGGCGCGGACGCGACTATTCGCTTCCGGTCAACAACCGTTTCGGCAATCACATCCACGGCGTTGTTCTTCATGCTCCGTGGGAGTTCCTCGATTCCTCCGAAGAAGAGGGGAAAGCGGTTGTGCGGACACGCTGCATCTATGATGAACGCAACCCGATGTTTGCCGGATTCCCGCACAAAATGGAGGTTGTTCTTACTTATACATTCCTTCCGGACTGCGTTCTGCAGAAACTTTCCGCAACCAATCTGAGTGATTCGGTCATGCCGTTCGCCGCCGGATTCCACGCCTCATTCCGCTTTCCGCTGGGCGACCGCTCGCCGGAAGCCTACCGCACCAGTTCGGTTCGCGTCACCGTTGCGGATTACTACTGGGAATTTGATAAAGTCGTACGCGGAACCCCGACAGGAAAAAAGCTGCCGTGGAATGGATTCGACACGTTCCGGACGGGGAAAATCATCAACCGCGCTCCCGTCTCGCGCCAGGCTCCGCTTGTGGAGGATACGCTCGACGGCAAGCCTTTCCTCGGCGCGGTTCTGGAGTTCCCGGTTGCGGGCGTCCGTGTCGTCTACGAATTCGACCGGAAGTACAGTCAGACCGCTCTCTGGAACTGGTTCGGCGACGAGGATTTCTTCTGTGCTGAGCCGATGAGCTGGATTGCGGATTCTCCGCATCTTCCGCTGCCCGAAGCGGAAACGGGGATTTATGCGCTGGAACCTGGCAAGACCTGGGAGGCGGAAAACAGCATCCGCGTGGATGACAAGGTGAGCAAATGACACCGGCTGAATTGAAACACCGATTGCTTACGCTGTTCACAGTTTTTTTCAAGATTTCAGCGGTTGCCGTCGGCGGCGGCTTGACAATGCTTCCGATGATGTCGAAGGAATTCTCTGAGGATCGCAAATGGGTTTCCGAGGAGGAGATGGTCGACATTGTCGCAATCGTGCAGTCGGTGCCCGGCATCATCGCCGTGAACATGGCGATTCTGACCGGCTCCCGCGTAGCCGGTCTTCCCGGCGTTCTGGTGGCGTCGGTCGGCGTGGTTCTGCCTCCGATGATCGTGATCAGCCTGCTTGCAGCGTTGTTTTCGCAGTTTTCCGGGAATGCGACAATGGATCATATCTTTCTCGGTGTCCGTGCTGCGGTATCCGCGCTGATTCTGCTTTCTGTAATAAAGATGAGCCGATCGGTTTTGAAGACTCTTGCAGCCAAAGTGATCGCCCTGGCCGGATTCCTGCTGCTGGTGGTGTTCTCCGTTGACGCAGTCGGCATGATCGTCGGTGCGGCGGTTGTTGGACTTGTCCTCAGCTGGATTCATTATCTCAGGTTGAAAAAAGCTGGCGAGGTGACGAAATGACACTCTGGCAGATGTATCTTCTTTTCGTCAAGATCGGGCTTTTCACATTCGGAGGCGGCTATGCGATGATTCCGCTGTTCCAGACGGAGCTGGTAACGAACTGGCACTTCATGACGAATGAGCAATTTGCGAACTTTGTGGCGCTAGCGCAGGTGACGCCGGGACCGGTCGGACTGAATGCGGCCACCTATATCGGCTATCAGTGCGGACTCAAAAATATTGGCGGAGTGCTGGGCGGAGCCTTTGGCGGCATGATCGGCACGCTGGGGGTGATGACTCCTTCGCTGTTTGTCGTCACGGCGATTGCGTATTTCATGCAGGTGTTCAAGGACAATCCGGTGGTGAAGGCGATTCTTTCCGGCATCCGTCCTGCAACGCTCGGACTGATTGCCGCCGCAGTGATTTTCTTTGCGGAGACATCGGTTTTTTCTGCGCCGCTGAGCTATTTGTGGACACGGGGACAGCATTTCGGGCTTTGCTGGCAGGGCGTTGTCATTTTTGCGGCAACGTTGCAGCTTTCACTGAAGTGGAAAATCAGTCCAGTCTGGATTCTGATCGGTTCCGCCATTGCGAGCTGGCTTCTGTTCCAGTTCTGAAAATCGTTGCTCAGGATTGCCACTGCTCTCCTGAGCCCCCCGAAAAACAGCTTTCCGGCAACAAAGCCTGTTTGAAAGAGTCCGGGTGAGAAAGAATCTCGTAGCCTTAACAGGTCGAAAACACTCTCGCACAAGCGGAATCTTGAGACAGCAGAAAAAACATGGTGATATGATGGGAAAAAATAAAATTCGCATGCTGCTGATACTTTTTTCTAGTTTTTGTTTATGCGCTATTGGAAATAACAATATTCCCATAGAGTATAACAACAGAACTTTAGATTTTTTTGTTGAGGATGTTTTGTTGGAATGTCGAGATGCAACCAATGTATACAATATTTTTAATTCTAAAAAATTTATAAAGCTTGTTTCTTATTTAAAAGAAAATAGAGAGATGGTGATTCCTTATATTAAATCTGTTTTAAAAGAAAAATGTAGCAGTAAAAAAATTTCTGCTTGTGTTAAGGCATATAGAGTTGCTCTTGGTAAACATGAGTTCAGTGATAGTGTAACTGCTGTTTTAGACAGCGAATTTGATTACTTTATAAAAAAAACATTTATAGATGAAAATATTAATTATTTAATATTTAATTATGCGACCGCTCTGTCGCAAAAGCAATTATTAAAGATCCTAGATGTTTGTCCAGAGAATGAACGTTTATTATATCTTTCTATTCTTAGAGGAGAGCGATTAATGGATTACATAGGGCTTTATTCTACAGGAGAATTGAAATATTTAATCGGTCTTGATGCCAACAAACATTTTAAGGATAATTTTTCTGAAGAAATGAATTTTTTAAGAGATGATAAAAATTTATCTCTAGTTTATTTCGCAACAGCACTTCCTCGTCTAGAGGCGTTCTTGGCTACTAATAAAAAATATACTATAGTCGTAAACGAACTTTCATTTGAATCTGTAAGCATAGAGGACTTAAAAATTTTTCTAGTCAATAATATTGGAGTTACTCCACAAGATGATATGAAAAAATTGTCTCACCTAAAAGAATTTTTTAAACTTTCTTTATTTTCGATAGTTGAAATCGAAAATAAAATATGTTCATTTTCAGACAATAATCCGGAAAAAAAGTTTTGGATTGATTGCCTTTCAAAGAGTAAAAAAAGATAAAAGACTTCAGACTGAAGATGGGAAAAAGTAGTGTCCGAAGTTTTACGCACATTGGTTTCAGACGGATTGTTGTTCCTCCGTTAATTTACACCGTTTTGTAAAGTTTGCAAGTGTTCAAATACTGGCGAGTTCC